>Ga0160496_1000129_pt1 | contig 54186 bp, 44 predicted proteins | sample DIDPMG_2_FD_108231 | JGI IMG/M metagenome (GOLD analysis project Ga0160496, IMG submission 108231) | Enriched soil microbial communities from UW Madison campus, WI, USA - DID2937_E24_FP MG | ecosystem: Environmental > Terrestrial > Soil > Grasslands | place: USA: Madison, Wisconsin | collected...
CGTTGCCGGGGAGAGCACGAAGCAAGCCGGAAGCCCACTGCGCGCGGAACGCCGGATGTATCCGGTGCGACCGTGGTGACTAACTCGTGCGCTTGTTTTTTATGCGCATGAGGCTGCGGACGCATGGTGCGTCCGGCGTCCCGCGCGCCCTCTTTTCAAGGAGGGCGAGGCGTTCCCCGCAAAACTCGGGCGCAGCGCGCCGCGAGATCGCGAAGCCGTATCCATCCCACGCTTCGCGCGCTGTTTGACAGGTGAAGTCGTTTTTCCAAAAGCGATCCCGTTCAAGGCGATCATGTTGAGGCCGCTTTTGCGTTCGAGCATGCGTGGATGAATTGGCTGCTCCGGTCCCTGCTCCGCGTCGTTCTGATCGCTTCGTTGCTCGCTGTTTGCTTAGGTGTCGCATTGGCTGTCGGTCTGGTCCTGGCCGATGTCGGTGCGTTGGGCACGTGTCAGGACGGAACCTGCCAGCTCGTCGCCGCGATTTACGTGATGCCGATCGGCGGCGTCGCTCTTTTCCTTGCGACGCTCATGACATGGTCGATCATGCGCAAGAGGCGCAGCAAGCGTTAGCCTGGCGGTGCGGTACACGCGGATGACATCGCCGATCTTCTCCGTGCTAATGTTCGACGTCATCCATTGTCCGGAGCCATCGTTATGACCCGTGCGCACCGCCTCGCTGTTTTAACGATTGCTTTCGCGATGACTGCCGTTAGCTACGTGCCTTCGCACGCGGCCAATCCTCAGCCTGGCGTTTGCAATCCGGCCGCGGCGGAGGCTCTCGCGGGCAAAAACAGAATCTCGAACCGACGAGCGAAGCAGCTCACAGGCGCGACGATCGTCCGTCAGATCAAGCCCGGTCAAGGTGTCACCATGGACTACAGGCGCGAGCGCGTGACGATTGAAACCGACCCCAAGACTCGCAAGATCGTGCGGGCTTTTTGCGGTTAGCGCGCTCGCCGTGACACTTCGCGCGACGAAGATGCCAGCAACAAAAAGTCTAGGACGCCCGCGCCAGCGGCGCCTTGGCCTGCGGCGGAGCGGACGCGCGGCGGGCACGCCACTGGTTTCGAATCCGCTTCGCCTCGTGATAGCCGAGCAGCCGCGCCTGCTCCAACGCGAACGCTGCCGAGGTGCCGGGACCGACATGCACCAGCATCTCCACCATCTTGCGCCGCGCGGTCCAGAGCTTGGCCATGAACCCATCCTCATAAGAGCATGAGTCGATGCTCTCGATCGCCGGGTCGGCAAAGAGCTGTTCGGTGACCTTGTCCACCAGCAGCATCCCCGGCGAATAGCGCGCATACTCGGCATCGAACGCGGTCTTCCAGGTATAGGCGGTGCGGCCGCTATACATCAGCACCTGCGCCGCGATCGCCCTACCGTCGACACGCAACAATGCCACCGACGCGCGGCCCTCGACGGAGAGTTTCGCGACCAGTTCACGGACAAACGCGGCGTCAGCATCGTCGCACAACAGCGCCGTGCCGCGCGCACCCTTCCAACTCGCCTGCTCCAGTTTGAGGAAGGACTCGAAGGCCTCCGTCACGCGTACCGGCGCCCGGTCGTTGACGACATCGACGGTGCCGAGCGCCGTGAGCCGATTCCAGTCCTGCCGCAGTTTCTTGCGGGTCGAGCCGCTTTTCTTGACGCCCTCGTCCCGCGTCGCATACGGCCGATTGGTCTCGTCCAGAATGCGCTGCGCTCCGCCCTGCTTGGTCAGTTCGCGCTGAAGCGCCGCATAGCACGGCGTCTCCTGTTCGAACGAATGCAGATGCAGCAGCTTCGGCAGTTCAGCATCGTGCTGGATGGCGGCGAGCATCGCCGGCATCACCTCATCGACATAGGCGGGATCGATCACCGGCGTCGACAGGAATGCATAATTGAAGGGCCGCGAGTCGAGCACCGACGGCCAGAACGACGCGATCCGTTTGACCTGCAATGCCCACAACCCGACCAGCCGGCGCGGTGTCACGGCATCGTCCCAGGCCAGCAGCATCTGAACGTCGGCAAAACCAGTCGCCTCCGCCACGCGCAAGGCGGCGGGCTCCATGAACACGTTCGAGGACGCGCGGATGACGAGGTCGGCCCATGCCGTTGCAAGGTCGGCGTTTGGTGAACAAATGCTTACTGAAATCATCGCCCGGCCACCTCAACGTCACGCCATCCATGCGTCATATCCCGGCCGGCATTGCATTTCAGTTAAATCACACCCGAGTGAGCCGCGACGCGCATTCAGGCTTTATTTGGCTTTGAGGCGCAAAGCTGAGCGCTTCGCAAGAGACAGATCGATGCGGTACACGGACGTTGCCATTGTCGGCGGGGGACTCGCCGGATCGATCATCGCAGCCACCCTCGGGCGCGCCGGCATCGATGCCGTCCTGATCGATCCGCATCCGCGCTATCCCACCGATTTCCGGTGCGAAAAGCTCAGCGCGTCACAACTCGCCATCCTGCATCGCACCGGCCTCGCCGACGCGGCGATGCGCGCCGGAACCCACGACCGCAAGGTCTGGATCGCACGCTTCGGCTACCTGTTGCAGAAACGGCCGAGCGATCAATACGGCATTCTCTATGACGCCCTCGTCAACACCATCCGCGACGAGATTCCGCCAAGCGTCGAACGGATCGTATCCAAGGTCATGGCGATTGCCACCAGCGCGGAACGGCAGAGCGTCACCCTCGCAGAGGGCGAGCAGATTTCCGCGCGACTGATCGTGCTGGCGACCGGCCTCAACATCGGCTTGCGCCACATGCTGGGACTCGAGCGCCGCGTCATCAGCGAATGCCATTCGATCACGATCGGCTTCGATATGGTGCCCGGCGGGCGGCCCACGTTCGATTTTCCGGCGCTGACCTATTACCCGGAACGCTCGACCGACCGCGCCGCGTATCTGACACTGTTTCCCATTGGCGACGCGATGCGCGCCAACCTGATGGTCTATCGCGGCATGGACGATCCGTGGCTGCGCGAGATGCGCCATCAACCGGAAGCCGCGCTCCACGCCCTGATGCCGCGCCTCAAACGCATCGCCGGCGATTTCAAGATCGACGGACCGGTGAAGATCCGCCCCGCCGATCTCTACGTCACGCACGGTTATCGTCAGCACGGCATGGTTCTCGTGGGAGACGCCTTCGCCACCTCCTGCCCCGCCGCCGGCACCGGCTCCGACAAGGTGTTCACCGACGCCGAGCGCCTGTGCAACGTCCACATTCCGCGATGGATGATGAGCAACGGCATGGACGCGAACAAGATCGCCGCATTCTATGACGATCCGGTCAAGATCGCCTGCGACGCCGCATCGACCGCGAAGGCCTATCAGTTGCGGTCGATATCGATCGACAACGGATTGCAATGGCGCGCGGCGCGCTGGGCCCGCTTCGTGACCCGCACAGTTCAAGGAAAATTACGGCAGGCACAGTACCTGTTGGGTTCCGACGCGCGGCAGGTCGAAAACGAAGGTCAACCGCACGTACGGAAAGCAGCCTGACGCTCGGTCGCCGCTGGCGCCTCACGCCGGCCGATCATTCCTCATCGTCATCATCATCGTCTTCGTCATCATCATGGATGATGTGACCCTGATCGTCCCATAGCTTGCGGTAGAAGCCGTTGGCCTCCAGCAGTTCGGCATGCGATCCACGTTCGATCGCCTTGCCTTCGTTGATGACGATGATCTCGTCCATCTCCACCACCGACGTCAGCCGATGCGTGGAGAAGATCATGGTGCGACCGCGCGCCAGCTTGAGCAATGTGTGGTTGATCGCGGCCTCGGTGGTCTGGTCCAGCGCGGAGGTCGCCTCATCAAGCAACAGGATCGCAGGGTCGCGCACAATGGCGCGCGCGATCGCCATGCGTTGGCGTTGCCCGCCGGACAGCGTATCACCGCGTTCGCCAACAATCGTGTCGTAGCCTTCCGGCAGGCTCTTGATGAAGCGATGGATCTCGGCCTTGCGCGCGGCCGCCTCAACTTCCTCGTCGGTCGCGTCCTCCTTGCCGAGCCGGATGTTCTCGCGGATCGACATGTTGAACAGCACGTTGTCCTGGAACACCACCGCCATGTTCGCGCGCAGGGATTCACGCGTCACCTTGCGGATGTCGACGCCGTCGATGGTCACCCGCCCCTCGGTCGGCACATAGAGCCGCAGGATCAAGTTGAGCAGCGTGCTCTTGCCTGACCCGCTCGGCCCGACGATCGCGATGGATTTACCGAATTCGATCTTCAGATCGAGATCCTCGAGCACCGGCCGCTCGCTGCCTTCATAACCGAATGTCACATGATCGAAGGCGATGTCGCTGGTAATGCGCGGAAGGTCTGGCGCGCCGGGGCGGTCCACCCCGCGGGTCGGTTCTTCCAGCAATTCGTTCATGTGCCGGATCGCCGCCGCCGACTGGATCGAGACCGGAATGAAATGCATCAGATGCGCGATGTTGTAGGAGATTTCCCAGAACGCGCTCTCGAACGTCACGAAGGTGCCGATGGTGATGTGGCCCTTGGTCGCGAGATAGGCGCCGAACGCCAGCACAACAAGGTGCAACAGCAGCACCGCGACGTTGACGGAGCGCTCGACCATGCTGGAGAGGAACGTCGCCGATGCGATCTTCTTCTGGGTCTGGTTGTTGCTGACGGTGAACCAGCTCAGCGCGCGCCGTTGCAGGCTGAACGCCTTCACCACCGCCTGCGCCGCGATGTTCTCCTGCACCATGCCGAGAATGGAAGCTTCGGCGACCTTCTGCTCGTAGTTCGCCTTCACCGCCTTCGGCGTCAGGATGCGCGGACCGATCAGTGTGATCGGGAAGATCAAGAGCGCCACCAATGCAAGCTGCCAGTTCAGGAAGAACATCAGGATCAGGCCGGCGATCAACTCCAATGCCGGCAACGCGGCGCTGTTCGCAAGCGTCTGCATCGAGCTTTCGAACGCGGCCATGTCGACCGAAAAGCGGGACAGGATTTCGCCGCGCTTGGTGCGGGCGAAGAAACTCGACGGCAAATCCTGGATATGCCCGAACAACCGCGCGCGAACATCGGAGATGATCGAGGCGGAGAGCCACGCGTCCCACTTCTCGTACCAGATCGAGATGATCGACGTGATGATGCCGGCGACCGCCAGCACCGAGAGGATCCGCATCAGGACGCCGAAATCCTCTTCGCCGAGTGCGTCGTCGATCAGGAACTTCAGGCTCAGCGGCATGATGACGTTGAACAGCGTTTCGACCAGCAGGCCGAACAGCACGAACGACAGTGCCTTTTTGTAGTTGCCGAAATGCGGACGGACGAATCCATAAATCGTCGCCAGCGCGCCCGCCGCCTCGCTCGCGGTGTAGACGACGAGTTCTTCGTCGTCATCGTCATCGAGATCGATCTCGTCGTCGAGATCATCATCCTCGTCATCGTCGTCATCCCGCCCCTTGGCGGATTTGCCGGACGCGGCTTCGGCGGCTGACGGACGCGACGATGCCGCGGCGTCAGACGCGACCGGCCGCAGCCGCGCGTCGTCATCCGACGATTTGGAACCGGAACTGTCCGAAGGTGTTTTGGCCACGATCTACCAGTCGCTGATCGACATGCGTTTGGTTCAGTCGTCCGACTCGACCTTATCGAAAAACGAATAGCGCAAGCTATCCGCATCGGCATACCAATTTCCGGGCCCCTTGCCGGCCGCGATCGTCGCCGTCCACGCCTCATCAAGGCAATCGTTCCGGCTCATGGCGAGATCGAAGCCGTTGTTGAAGAAGATTTCCGACCACTCCCACCACGTGCCCAGCTTCTTGACGCCATGCAGCAGATCATAGCGGTCGATCAGCTTCGGATCAAAATCGCTGGTCACCGAGCCGAAGATCAGGCCGGTTTCGACGACCCGATGCAGTTCGCGGACGGCAGCCGACACCCGCCGCTCCGTGACGTGGCAAAGACAGGTCTCGAACACAAAATCGAACTCGCCGTCCTTGAATGGAAGATCGGTCACCGAACCGAGAAGGTTGTATTTCCGCAGCGCCGCGGGCGTCTTCGCGTGGATCGCGCGGTTGTTCTCGACACCCCAGGCATCGACGCCGAGCGCACGCAATGCGCCGACCAGTTCGCCGCTGGCGGAGCCGGCGACGAGCAGCCGGTAACCTTCACGCTTGTTCCAGACGATCTCGATCAGCTTCCTGAGATACTGCGGATCGGTGAATTGCTGCCACGTATCGCGATACGGACCGACACCACGATAATTTTCGAAGTAAGTCGTATCGATCTTGCTGCCGTTCGTGCCCTTCTCGCGGGCGTAACGCAGCCGCATCGTTTCCGTCACCACGATATCGGTGGCAGCGTCGGACGAATCGAGCAAGCCGTTCAAGGTCGAATCGAACAGGTAGTCGCCGACCAGCACGATGCCGGGATGCTGCTTCGGCTCCGGTCGATGGTTGGTCGCAACGTCACGCACCGGTATGCCGCCCGGAATGGCGTTCACCGACGACAGCCAGCGATGGGTCTTGCCTTCCAGCAAATGCGCGCGCGCATCGCCAAACGATGCTGGCAGCGATTTCAGCGCGGCATCGATCAGTTCCGCGTCGCTAAGGTTGGCGAAGGCCAAGGCATCCGAGCCCGCCACCAGGAAGTTCAGCACACCGTTGCGGCCGACGTCGTGACGCGCGCCCTCATTGTAGACGCAGCAGCCGCCGAACGCTTCCGACATGAACCACGCGCCGGGAATCTGCTCGCCCCAGAACGGCGAATCGAACAACAGCGAGATGCGCAGATAGTGCGCCGGGCGATCGAAGTAAGCGATGTGCTTGACCATCGACTTGCGCAACTGTTCGCCGTCCCAGCGCATCGTCGCCAGCCAACTGTGCGGCAGGCAGACCATCACGAGATCGAATTCCTTCGTCTCGGGACCCTTGCCGTTCATCATGTTGAGTTGATATCGGCCCTGTTCAGTCTTGCCGACTTCCAGCACACGATGGTTGAGCTGAATATCGGCATCGACTTCCGACTGAAGGCAGGAGATCAACTGCTCATTACCGTTCTGGATCGAATACAGTCCGATATAGCCGTCCACATCCATCACGAAGTTCTTCAGCGCGTTGAGGCCGTTGGTATTGTGGCTCTCGGTGGCGATGTCGGAACGCGCCATCACCTTGAAGAAGCGCTTGGCGACCGGATCGGTCACTTCGCGATCGAGCAGTTCCTCGCAATTAAGATCGATCCACGGATGCTCGTTGTCCTGCGCGCCGACGCCTTCATAATATTCCGTCGGCGAGATCAGCCCTGCGCAACGCTCGCGAAATGCGACGATGGCGTCGGCAGTCTTGTCGCCGTACTTGCGGCGCATCCCCGGCACGTCGTTAAGCAGTTCGCCATCGAGCATCACCTGCTCGGCATCCATCGGAATGGTCTGTAAACCGAAATGCTGGATCAGGTCGCGCAACGGGTCCGGCCCGGTCATCGAGTAATCGTAGATTTCGGCGACGCCGGCTTCGTAAAGCGCGGGCGCGGCGTCGAACTTGCGGGACATCACCTTGCCGCCAAGGCGGTCGGACGCCTCATAGATCGTCACCCGGCACAACGGCCCGAGCTTCTTCTTGAGATACCAGGCGCTCATCAGGCCGCCCGGACCACCACCTATGATTGCAAGATCAAGCATCTGACTGTTCCGACACACAACCGCCGCGCCATGCGTCTGTTGCAACGACGCATCCCAGACTTTCGCGGACATGAAAGCGAGCCCTTAGGCCGTACCTTATCGAGGTGCGTGGAAGGGTCCGCCACCACTATCGCTGATTTCCACTGGCGGCCTCAAGGAAAAGCGTTTTTCACCTGAAAGAAAGATGAACAAATGGCGTGGCCCCCTCCCGGCATCGAAAATTTCCCGGCTGAGGCGGGAAAGTCACGGTTTTTCAGGAGGTCACGGCAGTCATGCCGACTTTCGGGGAGCCTTCAGCGCGGCAAGACAGCTCCCGGTCTGCACCTCGGACGGATTGCCGTCCAGCTTGGCCAGAATCGCATCAAGGTGGTTTCAGGCAGTATCCCGCGACACGTCATCGGCCGCGCTGCACGACAACAAAAAGGCCGGCTTGCGCCGGCCTTTTGCATCTTCATCGCTTGCGCGGATGTTACTCCGCCGGCGGCAGGGCCAGCGGCTCCGCTTCCGGCGCGGCCGGCGTAATCGACGCCTGCTTCTCGCGCTCGTCGAGGATCAGGCGATCGCGCTTCATCGCGACCTCGCGGATGCGGGCCATCGAGGCGCCGGTGCCTGCCGGGATCAGCCGGCCGACAATGACGTTTTCCTTGAGGCCTTCCAGCGGGTCCACCTTGCCGTTGACGGCGGCTTCGGTGAGCACGCGGGTGGTCTCCTGGAACGACGCCGCCGAGAAGAACGAGCGCGTCTGCAAGCTCGCCTTGGTGATGCCGAGCAGCACCGGGGTTCCGGTCGCGGGCTTCTTGCCCTCTTCCTTCGCCTTGGCGTTGAGCGCATCGAACTCGATCTTGTCGATCTGCTCGCCCGAGATCATGTCGGTCTCGCCCTGATCGGTGATCTCGATCTTCTGCAGCATCTGTCGAACGATGACTTCGATGTGCTTATCGTTAATCAACACGCCCTGAAGCCGATAGACTTCCTGGATTTCGTTGACCAGATAGGCCGCGAGTTCCTCGATGCCCTTGATCGCCAGAATGTCGTGCGGCGCCGGGTTGCCTTCAACGATGAAGTCACCCTTTTCGACGATGTCGCCATCCTGCAGATGGATGTGCTTGCCCTTCGGAATGAGGTACTCGCGAGTCTCCTCGTTCTTGTCGACAGGCTCGATCGAGATGCGACGCTTGTTCTTGTAGTCGCGGCCGAAGCGAATGGTGCCGGCGATTTCGGCGATGATCGCCGCATCCTTCGGCTTGCGCGCTTCGAACAGTTCGGCAACACGCGGCAGACCGCCGGTGATGTCACGCGTCTTCGCGCTCTCGGTGGAGACACGGGCGAGAATGTCGCCAGGCTTCACCTTGCTGTCGACGTCAACCGACAGAATGCCGTCGACCGAGAGCATGTAACGCGCATCGCCACCACGCGGCAGCTTCAGCACCTTGCCATCCTTGCCCTTGATCACGATCGCCGGCCGCAGGTCAGCGCCGCCGCGCGTCGAACGCCAGTCGATGACCACGCGCTTGGCGATACCGGTCGACTCGTCGAGCGTTTCCGAGATCGACTGACCTTCCACCAGATCCTCGAACCCGATGGTGCCCTCGACTTCGGTGAGAATGGGCCGCGTATACGGGTCCCACTCCGCGATGCGCTGACCGCGCTTGACGGCATCACCCTCGTCGACGTGCATACGCGCGCCGTACTGGATGCGATGGGTCGCACGCTCGGTGCCGTCGGCGTCGACCACCGCGACCACCATGTTACGCACCATGGCAACCAGATGGCCCTCGCTGTTGCGAGCGATCGCCTTGTTCTTGATCGTGATCTTGCCGTCGAAGTTCGACTCGATCACCGACTGCTCGTTGAGCTGCGCCGCGCCGCCGATGTGGAACGTGCGCATCGTCAACTGCGTGCCGGGCTCACCGATCGACTGCGCCGCGATGACGCCGACAGCTTCACCATGATTGACGGGCGTGCCGCGGGCCAGATCGCGGCCGTAGCACTTGCCGCAGATGCCGTTGATCAGCTCGCAGGTCAGCGCCGAGCGGATCTTCACCTCCTGGATATTGGCCTGCGAGATCTGCTCGACATGGCTTTCTTCCATCAGGGTGTTGCGCTTGATCAGCACCTTGTTGGTCGCCGGATCGCGAATATCCTCGCACGCGGTGCGGCCAAGGATGCGCGAGCCGAGCGACGCCACCACCGTGCCGGAATCAACGATGGCGCGCATCTTGATGCCGAGCTTGGTGCCGCAGTCGTCCTGCGTGATGATGCAGTCTTGCGCGACGTCGACCAGACGGCGGGTCAGATAACCCGAGTTCGCCGTCTTGAGCGCCGTATCCGCCAGACCCTTGCGGGCGCCGTGGGTCGAGTTGAAGTACTCGAGAACCGACAGACCTTCCTTGAAGTTGGAAATGATCGGCGTCTCGATGATTTCACCCGACGGCTTCGCCATCAGGCCGCGCATACCGGCGAGCTGACGCATCTGCGCCGGCGAACCACGCGCACCGGAGTGAGCCATCATGTAGATCGAGTTGACCTGCGCCTCGCCGCCCTTCGGATTCTTCTTAACGGCGGAGATTTCCTTCATCATCTCCTTGGCGATTTCCTCGGTCGCCTTCGACCAGGCGTCGACGACCTTGTTGTACTTCTCGCCGTGGGTGATCAGACCGTCGTTGTACTGCTGCTCGAAGTCCTTCGCCATCGTGCGCGTGGCATCGACGATCTTCCACTTCGAGTGCGGCACCACCATGTCGTCCTTGCCGAACGAAATGCCGGCCTTGAACGCATTGTAGAAGCCGAGCGCCATGATGCGATCGCAGAAGATCACCGTCTCCTTCTGGCCGCAGTGACGATAGACGTGATCGATGACGCCGGAGATTTCCTTCTTCGTCATCAGCTTATTGACGACGTCGAACGGCATCTTCGGCGACTTCGGCAGTACCTGCGCGAGAATGGCGCGCCCGGCCGTGGTGTCGTACCAGCGGCTCACCGGCTTGCCGTCCTCGTCGAGGCCTTCCCAGCGATACTTGATCTTGGTGTGCAGGTGGATGACCTGCGAGTGCAACGCGTGCTCGATCTCGGCCATCTCGCCGTAGAGCTTGCCTTCGCCCGGCAGGCCCTCGCGGAGGATCGAGAGATAGTAGAGACCCAGCACAATGTCCTGCGACGGCACGATGATCGGCTGACCGTTCGCGGGGTGCAGGATGTTGTTGGTCGACATCATCAAGACGCGCGCTTCCAGCTGCGCTTCGAGCGACAGCGGAACGTGCACGGCCATCTGGTCGCCGTCGAAGTCGGCGTTGAACGCCGAGCACACCAGCGGGTGAAGCTGGATCGCCTTGCCTTCGATCAGCACCGGCTCGAACGCCTGAATGCCCAAGCGATGCAGCGTCGGCGCGCGGTTCAGCAGCACCGGATGTTCGCGGATCACCTCGTCGAGGATATCCCAGACCTCAGGACGCTCCTTCTCCACCAGCTTCTTCGCCTGCTTCACGGTGGTGGACAGGCCCTTGGCGTCGAGGCGCGAATAGATGAACGGCTTGAACAGTTCGAGCGCCATCTTCTTCGGCAGGCCGCACTGATGCAGCTTGAGTTCGGGACCGACCACGATCACCGAACGGCCGGAGTAGTCGACGCGCTTGCCGAGCAGGTTCTGACGGAAGCGCCCCTGCTTGCCCTTCAGCATGTCGGCGAGCGACTTCAGCGGGCGCTTGTTGGCGCCGGTGATGACGCGGCCGCGGCGGCCGTTGTCGAACAGCGCATCGACCGCTTCCTGAAGCATGCGCTTCTCGTTGCGGATGATGATGTCCGGCGCGCGCAGCTCCATCAGCCGCTTCAGACGATTGTTGCGGTTGATGACGCGACGATAGAGGTCGTTGAGGTCCGAGGTCGCGAAGCGGCCGCCGTCGAGCGGCACCAGCGGGCGCAGGTCCGGCGGGATCACCGGCACCACGGTGAGGATCATCCACTCCGGCTTGTTGCCGGAGAAGCGGAACGCCTCGACGATCTTCAGACGCTTGGCGAGCTTCTTGTGCTTGATGTCGGATTCCGTCTCCGACATCTCGGCACGAATCTGCGCCTCAAGCTTCTCGAGTTCGAGGCCCTTGAGCAGTTCGCGGATCGCTTCCGCGCCGATCATGGCGGTAAAGGAGTCCTGGCCGTATTCGTCCTGCGCGCGGAGATACTCTTCTTCCGACAGCAGTTGACGATCCTTGAGCGCGGTGAGACCCGGCTCAAGCACGACGTAGTATTCGAAATAGAGGATGCGCTCGAGGTCCTTCAGCGTCATGTCGAGCAGCAAACCGATGCGCGACGGCAGCGACTTCAGGAACCAGATGTGCGCGACCGGCGCGGCCAGTTCGATGTGGCCCATGCGTTCGCGACGGACGCGCGACAGCGTGACCTCGACCGAGCACTTCTCGCAGATGATGCCCTTGTACTTCATCCGCTTGTACTTGCCGCACAAGCACTCGTAATCCTTGATCGGCCCGAAGATGCGGGCACAGAACAGGCCGTCGCGCTCAGGCTTGAAGGTACGATAGTTGATGGTTTCCGGCTTCTTGATCTCGCCGTAGGACCACGACAGAATCTTTTCCGGCGACGCGATCGAAATCCGGATCTGGTCGAAGACCTGAGCCGGCGTCGTCGGATTGAAGAGGTTCATGATCTCTTGGTTCATGGTGTTCTCCTTGACCGCTTAAGCAGTCGTCAGAAATCGAATTCCGTTTTCGTCATGCCCGGGCTCGTCCCGGGCATCCACGTCTTCAAACCACCATCGCAGCAAAGACGTGGATGGCCGGGATAAACCCGGCCATGACATCGCACCTGTTACTCGGCCGCCTCCGATGTCGGCGCCGGGTCCTGCTTCGAATTGTGCAGGTCGACGTTGAGACCGAGCGAACGCATTTCCTTGACCAGCACGTTGAACGACTCGGGGATACCCGCCTCGAAGGTGTCGTCGCCGCGCACGATGGCTTCGTACACCTTGGTGCGGCCTGCCACGTCGTCCGACTTCACCGTCAGCATTTCCTGGAGCGTATACGCCGCGCCGTAAGCCTCGAGCGCCCACACCTCCATTTCGCCGAAACGCTGGCCGCCGAATTGCGCCTTGCCGCCCAGCGGTTGCTGGGTGACGAGCGAGTACGGACCGATCGAACGCGCATGGATCTTGTCGTCGACCAGATGGTGCAGCTTGAGCATGTAGATGTAGCCCACCGTCACCTTGCGATCGAATTGATCGCCGGTGCGGCCGTCGTACACCGTCGACTGGCCCGACTTGTCAACGCCGGCGAGTTCGAGCATCTCCTCGATGTCGCTCTCCTTGGCGCCGTCGAACACCGGCGTCGCAATCGGCACGCCCTTGCGCAGGTTGTGGCCCAACTCCACCAACTCGTTGTCGTTGAGCGACTTGATGGTTTCGTTCTCGCCGTAGACCTTCTTCAAGGTCTCCTTGAGCGGCTTGACGTCCTGCTTCGACAGATAGGCGTCGACCGTCTGGCCGATGCGTTTGCCGAGACCGGCGCACGCCCAGCCGAGATGCGTTTCGAGAATCTGACCGACGTTCATGCGCGACGGCACGCCCAGCGGATTGAGCACAATGTCGGCATGGGTGCCGTCCTCAAGGAACGGCATGTCCTCAATCGGAACGATCTTCGACACCACGCCCTTGTTGCCGTGACGGCCGGCCATCTTGTCGCCGGGCTGAATCTTGCGCTTCACCGCGACGAAGACCTTGACCATCTTCATCACGCCGGGCGGCAATTCGTCACCGCGTTGCAGCTTCTCAACCTTGTCGAGGAAGCGCTGCTCGAGCCCCTTCTTCGATTCGTCGTACTGCTTCCGCATGGCCTCGATCTCGGCCATCAGCTTGTCGTTCGGCGACGCGAACAGCCACCACTGCGACTTCGGATACTCGTCGAGCACCGCGCGGGTGATCTTGGTGTCTTTCTTGAAGCCCTTCGGGCCGGAAATGCCCTGACGGTTTTCAAGCAACTCAGCAAGACGGCTGTAGACGTTGCGGTCGAGGATCGCCTGTTCGTCGTCGCGGTCCTTGGCCAGACGTTCGATCTCCTCGCGCTCGATCGCCAGCGCACGTTCGTCCTTGTCGACGCCGTGGCGGTTGAACACGCGGACTTCCACGATGGTGCCCTGCACGCCCGGAGGCACGCGCAGCGAGGTGTCGCGAACGTCGGAGGCCTTTTCGCCGAAGATGGCGCGCAGCAGCTTCTCTTCCGGCGTCATCGGGCTTTCGCCCTTCGGCGTGATCTTGCCGACCAGGATGTCGCCGGCGCGGACTTCCGCGCCGATGTAGACGATGCCGGCTTCGTCGAGGTTCTTCAGCGCTTCTTCCGAGACGTTCGGAATGTCGCGCGTGATTTCCTCCGGACCCAGCTTGGTGTCGCGGGCCATCACTTCGAATTCCTCGATGTGGATCGAGGTGAAGACGTCTTCCTTCACGATCCGCTCGGAGAGCAGGATCGAGTCTTCGAAGTTGTAGCCATTCCACGGCATGAACGCGACGAGCACGTTGCGGCCGAGCGCGAGTTCGCCGAGCTCGGTCGACGGACCGTCAGCGATAATGTCGCCCTTCTTCACCACGTCGCCGACCTTCACCAGCGGACGCTGGTTGATGCAGGTCGACTGGTTCGAGCGCTGGTACTTCATCAGCCGATAGATATCGACGCCCGACTTGGTCGGATCGAGATCTTCGGTGGCGCGGATGACGACGCGGGTGGCGTCGATCTGGTCGATCACGCCCGAACGGCGGGCGGCAATCGCCGCGCCCGAGTCGCGCGCGACCACGCCTTCCATGCCGGTGCCGACGAACGGCGCCTCGGCGCGTACCAGCGGCACGGCCTGACGTTGCATATTCGAGCCCATCAGCGCGCGGTTGGCGTCGTCGTTCTCAAGGAACGGGATCAGCGCCGCTGCGACCGAAACGAGCTGCTTCGGCGACACGTCCATGAAGTCGACGCGATCCGGCGTCACCGGCAGCACTTCGCCGGCGTGACGGCAGACGACGAGGTCTTCGGTGAAGCGACCCTTGGCGTCGAGCGGCAGGTTGGCTTGCGCGACGTGATAGCGGCCCTCTTCCATCGCCGAGAGGTACACCACCTCGTCGGTGACGCGGCCATCCTTGACGCGACGATACGGTGTCTCGACGAAGCCGTACTTGTTGACGCGCGCGAAGGTCGCCAGCGAGTTGATCAGACCGATGTTCGGACCTTCCGGCGTCTCGATCGGGCAGATACGACCGTAGTGGGTCGGATGCACGTCGCGGACTTCGAAGCCGGCGCGCTCGCGGGTCAGACCGCCCGGGCCAAGCGCCGAGAGACGGCGCTTGTGGGTGATCTCCGACAGCGGATTGGTCTGGTCCATGAACTGCGAGAGCTGCGAGGAGCCGAAGAACTCGCGCACGGCGGCAGCCGCGGGCTTGGCGTTGATCAAATCTTGCGGCATCACGGTGTCGATGTCGACCGACGACATGCGCTCCTTGATGGCGCGCTCCATGCGCAGCAAGCCGATGCGATACTGATTTTCCATCAGCTCACCGACCGAACGCACACGGCGGTTGCCGAGATGGTCGATGTCGTCGATCTCGCCCTTGCCGTCGCGCAGATCCACCAGCGTCTTGATGACAGCGAGGATGTCTTCCTTGCGCAGCGTGCGATGGGTGTCCGGCGCATCGAGGTCGAGGCGCATGTTCATCTTGACGCGACCGACCGCGGACAGGTCATAGCGCTCGCTGTCGAAGAACAGCGACTGGAACATGTTCTGCGCCGACTCAAGCGTCGGCGGCTCGCCGGGACGCATCACGCGGTAGATGTCGAACAGCGCATCCTCACGCGTCATGTTCTTGTCGGCGTTCAGCGTGTTGCGGATATAGGGACCGACGTTGACATGGTCGATGTCGAGCAGCGGCAACTCCTTGTAGCCCTGCTCGTTCAGCGCCTTCAGCGACTTCTCGGTCAGCTCCTCGCCGGCCTCGGCGTAGATCTCGCCGGTCTTCGGATTGACGAGGTCCTCGGCGAGATACATGCCGACCAACTCATCGTCGAGCATCCGCAGCGCCTTGAGGCCCTTCTCCTGCAACTGACGCGCGCCACGCACGGTCAGCTTCTTGCCGGCCTCGAGCACCACCTTGCCGGTGTCGGCGTCGACCAGGTCGTTGATGGTCGAGTAGCCACGGAAACGGTTGACGTCGAACGGCACGCGCCAGCCGTCCTTGGTGCGCTTGTACTGAATGGTCTTGTAGAAGGTCGACAGGATCTCTTCGCCGTCGAGACCCAGCGCGAACATCAGCGACGTCACCGGAATCTTGCGGCGACGATCGATACGCGCGAACACGATGTCCTTGGCGTCGAACTCGATGTCGAGCCACGAACCGCGATACGGAATCACGCGCGCGGCGAACAGCAGCTTGCCCGACGAATGGGTCTTGCCCTTGTCGTGGTCGAAGAACACGCCCGGCGAACGGTGCATCTGCGAGACGATGACGCGCTCGGTGCCGTTGACGATGAAGGTACCGTTCATGGTCATGAGCGGAATGTCGCCCATGTAGACGTCCTGCTCCTTGATGTCCTTGACGGAGCGCGCGCCGGTTTCCTCGTCGATATCGAACACGATCAGGCGTAGCGTCACCTTCAGCGGCGCAGCAAAGGTCATGCCGCGCTGACGGCACTCGTCGACGTCGTACTTCGGCGGCTCGAATTCATAGCGGACGAATTCCAGCATCGAGGTGTTGGAGAAATCCGAGATCGGGAACACCGACCGGAACACCGCCTGCAAGCCCTCGTCGAGGCGACCGCCCGGAGGCTCGTCGACCATCAGGAACTGATCATAGGACGCCTTCTGGACTTCGATCAGGTTGGGCATCTCTGCCACTTCCTTGATGTGTCCGAAGAACTTGCGAACTCGCTTGCGACCGGTGAACGTCTGCTGCGCCATCTGGGCCTCTCATTGCGCCGCCCGGCAGGGGCGGACCTTCCAGAGCACGGCTCGCGCCGCCTCCGGGTTGAAATTCACTACGTTCAGAACGGCCGCCTCGGGTCAGGACAACAATCCCACCGCCAAGACATCAATCCCTGAAACGCAAAACGACGTGCGAAGCGCTACCGACGCTTCGCCCGTCCAAACCCTAGAGTCTTACGGACCAAAAGCCCGAAATTGTATATCTCCCAACGGCTTGCGTGGGGCGCATCGCTGTGCGCCCTAAAGCCTGCCGTATTGTCTGCTGCCATCCCGATATGGGCCGGCAATCGTGGAAAATCGAGGGGGTCGCCCACAAATTCCCACACAATCTTGTGTGGAACGGGTTTTACCCCCGTTCCGGCAGACGGCCGGGCTGTGCCCGGCCATCCGCGTCTCCGTCGATCCCCGGATCAGACCATGCCCAACCGAGAACCACTCAGGTAACCGGTGGTTACTTGAGCTCGACCTTGGCGCCAGCCTTTTCGAGCTGACCCTTGATCTTCTCGGCTTCGTCCTTGGCAACGCCTTCCTTGAGCGGCTTCGGCGCGCCTTCGACGAGGTCCTTGGCTTCCTTGAGGCCCAGGCCGGTGATGGCGCGGACTTCCTTGATGACCTCGATCTTCTTGTCGCCGGCGGCAGCCAGAACGACGGTGAATTCGGTCTTCTCTTCAGCGGCGGCAGCGCCGGCGCCACCGGCACCCGGAGCAGCAGCGACAGCCACCGCAGCGGCGGCCGAAACGCCCCACTTCTCTTCGAGCAGCTTCGCCAGTTCGGCAGCTTCGAGCACGGTCAGCGCCGAGAGGTCGTCAACAATCTTCTGCAGATCAGCCATTGATGTGTTCCTTTAACGTATTCAGTTCGAACCAGATTGGATTTGCGAAGGGCCTCACGCCGCTTCGCTCTTTGAGGCATAGGCCTGAACGACGCGCGCGACCTTGGCCGCGGGCGCAGTCGAGAGCTGAGCGATCTTGGTCGCCGGCGCCACAAGGAGGCCAACGAGCTTGCCACGCAGTTCATCGAGCGACGGCAGCGAGGCGAGAGCCTTGACGCTGTCGACATTCAGGACGGTTGTGCCCATCGAACCGCCAAGGATAACGAACTGTTCGTTCGCCTTGGCAAATTCGACAGCTACCTTCGGCGCCGCCACCGGATCGTTTGAAGTCGCGATCACGGTCGGCCCCTTCAGCAGGGAACCGATGGCAACGACATCCGTGCCTTCAAGAGCAATTTTGGCGAGACGGTTCTTCGAGACCTTCACCGACGCACCCGCCTGCTTCATCTGCTTACGCAGATTCTGCATCTGGGCCACGGTGAGGCCGGAATAGTGAGCAACGATCGCAACGCCTGTGGTCTTGAAGACCTCATTCAGCGATTCGACCGCCTCTTTTTTTGCCGCTCGTTCCACAGCAAGCTCTCTCCGGTTGGCGGTCTTGGCCCTGGATCAATGTCCGAGGCAGGACCGCCGGGTTGCACCCATCGCCTGCCGGACATGACCTCAAGACCCTCAGGTCTCGCGGCACGAGGCAGACGACATTGAACAGCCTGCCCTCCCGAACCGGAAACCGGCGCGGGGTGTCGAGGTTCGAACCAAATACGCAGGCTCCGCGAATGCGGAGAACTGCAAGATCGGTCTTCACCCGTCTGTGCAGGCTATATTATTAAGCCATTGAAGATAAAGGATATCTCCGCTGGCGCCTGCAGTCTCGGACAGGACTCAGGATCCCCGGCGTGCCGGGCATCCTCGCATGCACTCGTCCAGACGACGGGAGCCCTTCCTTTCAAGCAATCCGAATGGATGTCTGGAAAGGACTGATCTCCTAACAGGCTCGGCTTTTGGAATGCATACGCAAACGTGCCAGCAATCGCCAGCACGTTCGGAAGGGGTTCTTTAACGAGTCTTTCGGGCGTTGCCAAGCCTTAATTCACCCGGCCTGTTCATGATCCAACTTTCGTCATGGCCGGGACAAGGCCGGGCATGACGAGTTGATAGGGCTGACTTCCCGAAAACTTCAGGAACCAGACGCCACCGGGTACGGCAGCGGCTTCCCCTGGAACGCAGCCTCCACATTGGCCAGCACGCAATCCTGCATCGCTTGATGCGAGTCGGCGGTGTGGCCGCCGATGTGCGGGGTCAGGACCACATTGGGAAATGCGGTGAGCGCATCCGGGCTGTGCGGTTCGGTCTCGAACACGTCGAGGCCGGCGCCGGCGATGGTTCCGTCGGCAAGCGCGGCCACCAGCGCCGCCTCGTCAACCGCCGAGCCGCGCGAGATGTTGACGAGGGTACCGTCCGGCCCAAGCCGGCGCAGGATATCAGCGTTGACAATGTGATGGGTGTCCGCACCGGCGCGCACTGCCACGATCAGCACGTCGCACCACTCCGCCAGCGCTGCCAAGCTGTCGACGTAGCGATACGGCACGTCGTGCCGGGAGCGGCTGAAATAGGCCACCTCGGTCTCAAACGCCGCTGCCCGCGCGGCGATCTTGCGGCCGATCGCGCCCATGCCATAGACGCCGACGCGGCGGCCCGGATTGCCGGGACGCGGCGCCATCTGCGGCGACGGCTTCGCCGCCGCCCAGTCGCCGCTGCGAACATAGGCGTCGGCGGGAACGAGTCGCCGCGTTACCGCCAGCGTCAGGGTGACGGCGAGATCGGCCACGGCGGCCGCGTTCGCCGCCGGGCTGTGACCAACCGCGATGCCACGTGCGGAAGCCGCCGCGAGGTCGACGCCGTCATAGCCGGTGCCGTAGCAGATGATCGCCTTGAGCGACGGCAGCAGATCCATCACCTGCGCCGGCAGCAGCGTCGCGCCGGCCGAAATCAGCACGCGAACATCGGAAAGCTGCGCCGGAGAAAATGTCTCGGCAATCGGCTTCCCCTTGCTGTCGAGCAGGTCGTAACGCTCGCCGATCGGCACCATCATCGCCTTGGGAAATCGCGAATAAACCAGGACCTTATCGGACATTATTCCCTCCTCGCTTGAAGATGGCCCACTCAAGCAAAAGGCGGAACAGGTTGCCCTGTCCCGCCTTTGATCCTTCGCACTGCGTGGCAGCTTACGCGAGCGTGGTGCCCGGCTCGACCTTGACGCCGGGGCCCATCGTCGAGGACACCGCGACGCGCTGGATGTAGGTGCCCTTGGAGCCCGCTGGCTTCGCCTTCGACACCGCGTCGACCAGCGCCTTGACGTTCTCGACCAGTTTCTCTTCCGAGAACGAGGCCTTGCCGACGCCGGCCTGCACGATGCCGGCCTTCTCGACACGGAACTCGACCGAGCCGCCCTTGGCGCCCTTGACCGCGCCGGCAACGTCCATGGTCACCGTGCCGATCTTCGGGTTCGGCATCATGCCGCGCGGGCCGAGCACCTTACCGAGGCGGCCGACCAGCGGCATCATGTCCGGGGTGGCGATGCAGCGATCAAATTCGATCTTGCCGCCCTGCACGATCTCCACCAGGTCTTCCGCGCCGACGACATCGGCGCCGGCGGCCTTGGCTTCGTCCGCCTTCGCACCGCGCGCGAACACGCCGACGCGCAGGGTGCGGCCAGTGCCGTTCGGCAGGGTGACGACACCACGGACCATCTGGTCGGCGTGACGCGGATCGACACCGAGGTTCATAGCGACTTCAATGGTCTCGTCGAACTTCGAGGTGGCGCGCTCCTTGATCAGCTTGATCGCATCCGCGAGCGGATAAAGCTTCGTGCGGTCAATGCCTTCGCGAATCTTCTTGGTACGCTTTCCAATTGCCATGACCGATTACCCCGCGACCTGAAGGCCCATCGAACGGGCGGAGCCCTCGACCATCTTCATGGCCGCTTCGACGGTATCACAGTTGAGATCCTTCATCTTCTTCTCGGCGATCTCGCGCACCTGCGCACTCGTCACCTTGCCGGCGACATCGCGGCCGGGGGCCTTCGATCCGGACTGGACCTTGGCCGCCTGCTTGAGGAAGTAGGACATCGGCGGGGTCTTCATCTCGAAGGTGAAGGACCGATCCGCATAGATCGTGATCACCACCGGAATCGGAACGTTCTTTTCTTCCTTCTGCGTCTGCGCGTTGAACGCCTTGCAGAATTCCATGATGTTGAGGCCGCGCTGACCAAGCGCGGGACCGATCGGGGGCGAGGGATTCGCCGCGCCGGCCGGCACCTGAAGCTTCAGGTATCCGGTCACTTTCTTTGCCATATGTCACTCCTTTCACGATCCGGACCATCCGGATCTTCAGGGACCGTGGTGCGGGTCCGACAAGCGACTGGCGATCGCCTGCCCCCTTCCACGGGTCTTGCGGAAACAACTTTCGCTGTTTCCCCGCCCCCTCCTTCGAGGCTCGGGCGTTGCCCTCGCACCTCAGGATGACGCGAACTCTCTATCGTCATCCTGAGGTGCCCGAGCAAAGCGAGGGCCTCGCAGGATGACGTCGCGATCAGACCTTCTCGACCTGACCGAACTCCAGTTCGACCGGCGTTGCACGGCCGAAGATCGACACCGCCACCTTGACCCGCGAACGGCCCTCGTCGACTTCCTCGACCACGCCGGAGAACGAAGCGAACGGACCATCCGCCACGCGGACGTTCTCGCCGACCTCGAACGACACCGACGCCTTCGGCCGTTCGACGCCCTCCTGCACCTGATGCAGGATGCGCATGGCCTCGGCCTCGGAAATCGGCATCGGCTTGTTTTCGGCGCCGAGAAAGCCGGTGACCTTCGGCGTGTTCTTGATCAGATGGAACGCCTCGTCGGTGAGGTTCATCTTCACCAGCACGTAGCCCGGGAAGAACTTGCGTTCCGCGTCGATCTTGCGGCCACGACGAACCTCGGTGACCTTCTCGGTCGGTACCAGCACCTGCTCGAACAGGTCCTCAAGCCCGCGCTGCTTGGCCTGCTCGCGAATGGATTCGGAGACCTTCTTCTCGAAGTTCGAATAGGCGTGAACGATGTACCAGCGCATGCTCATGATGAAGATTCCACGCGGCTCGTCAGTGGATACCGAGCAAGGTTGTAACAGCAAAGCGGATGATGATATCCGCCACGAAAAAGAACAGCGACGCGAAGGCCACCATCACGAACACCATGATGGTCGTCACCACGGTCTCGCGACGGGACGGCCAGATGACCTTGGCCGTCTCGCTACGCACCTCTTGCAGGAATTTGAACGGGCTGAAAGCCATCGTTGGTGATCCGCGTCCGCCGTGAAGATGTCAGGAATCCGAACAGCCCTCTTGCGCCCAACCCTCTTCCGAGGATGAGCCGCCAAGCGGGCTCTCGTTTCGGGAATTAACCGCTGCGCCGGATATCCGAAATCGGGCCGGCCGCAGGTGACGCTTCGTACTGCGGAGTGCGCCGGAGGTCAAGATGCACCGCCGAGCTGGAACCGGATACTCCCCACCCGGCTCGCCTGGACGATCCGGGCTTATCGCCGGCATCCTCAGGCCGAGTCCCGTGTCGCACCGAACTCGCCCGGACGAACCTGCCCGGCCGCAGGTTCAGATCAATTGCATCCGCCGCCCGCCGTGGTGGGAAGCATCCCAGCGGACGGACCGTCTATTTTCAGAGTTGGGGAATCACTTGCGCCCAGACCCCGATCATTCCAACAAAGAGCGTAAGCGAGATCAGCGCGGCGGCTTCTTCAACGAACACTTTCAGCATATTCGCCTCCTATGGAACATATGAAGAACATTGTTCTTTGTTTGTTCACAAGAGTCAAGCGCCGTCCGGTCGGATGACAGAGGTCGTTAACGGAAGGTTGACACGACTCAAGCCGATAACGGCGGCTCAAGGTTCAGAGCGGCAGGATCGAACCTGATGGTCGTCCGCGTCACGAACGTGAATTGACCTGCGGCTGCAATATCGGCTTGGGTAAACCTGAATACGAATCACGGTCGCGATGCGGCCGACACGGAGGCTAAGATGCGATCGGCGTTTTTTGCGGCCCTTGTCCTGGGCGCTGCTGCGGCTCTCTCAAGTGCTCCGGCTCAGGCCGGCGAGCGGGCTTTCTGCATCAAGGGGGACAACATTCCCGATGCCCACGGTGACTGCAGCTTCGACACCTACGAGCAGTGCCTGGCAAGCGCGTCCGGTCTGCGGCGGTATTGCGACGCCAATCCGTTCTACATGAGCTACGCTCCGGATCCGGAGCCGCGCCGGCATCGCCACCGCCGTCACCACCATCATCATCACCGCTCCTGAGAGCGGCACCGCCGCAATCCATCCGATCATATTTTAGACGGGATGCGCGGGCGGAGAGCGTCCCGCGCATTTTGCGCTTTAGCGAAGTTCGACGATCTTGCCGTTCTCCAGCGAGACGCGGCGATCCATGCGGTCGGCCAATTCCATGTTGTGGGTCGCGATCAGCATTGCGACCTGGGTGGCCCGCACGAGTTGCATCAAGGCCTGGAAGACGTGGTCTGCGGTGTGCGGATCGAGGTTTCCGGTCGGCTCGTCGGCGAACAGCACGCGCGGCGCATTGGCGACCGCCCGCGCGATGGCGACGCGCTGCTGCTCGCCGCCGGACAATTCCGACGGCCGATGCACGACACGCTCCCCGAGCCCCAGATAGCCCAGCAGCTCACGTGAGCGGCTGGCCGCCTCGCTGCGCTTCAGACCGCGGATCAGTTGCGGCATCATCACGTTCTCGAGCGCCGTGAATTCCGGCAGCAGCCGGTGCGACTGATAGACGAAGCCGACATCGGTGCGGCGGATCTGGGTGCGCTCGGCATCCGATAGACCCGAGGTCGCAAGCCCGGAGACAAACACCTCGCCATCGTCAGGGTGTTCGAGCAGCCCCGCAATGTGCAGCAGCGTCGATTTTCCGGAGCCGGACGGCGCCACCAGCGCCACCGACTGTCCGGCCCATAGCGCGAGTTCGGCGCCATCGAGAATCGTCAGCGTGGTTTCGCCCTGTTGATACTGGCGGCAGATGCCCTCCAGATAGACAACCGGGACTTCCTTGTCGTTGTCGTCCATGGCTGTCATCACTCGTACCGCAAGGCTTCGACGGGATCGAGGCGCGCCGCCCGCCACGATGGATAGAGCGTCGCCAGGAACGAGAGCGTCAGCGCCATCACCACCACTGCAACGGTTTCGCCGACGTCGATCTCGGCCGGCAGCTTGGAGAGGAAATACAATTCCGGCGAGAACAATTCCGTATTGGTCAGCCACGACAGGAATTGCCGGATCGATTCGATATTGAGGCAGACCACCAGCCCGACGACGAGGCCGGTCAACGTACCGACCACGCCAATAGCGGCGCCGGTGATCAGGAACACCCGCATGATCGCACCCTGCGACGCGCCCATGGTGCGGAGGATCGCGATGTCGCTGCCCTTGTCCTTCACCAGCATGATCAGCCCGGAGATGATATTGAGCGCCGCCACCAGCACGATCAGGGTCAGGATCAGGAACATGACGTTGCGTTCGACCTGCAGCGCGTTGAAGAAGGTCGAGTTGCGCTGCCGCCAGTCCACCAGATAGATCGGCCGCCCGGCCGCTTCCGTCACCGCCTTGCGATACTGCTCGATGCGGTCGGGATTGACGGTGTAGATCTCGATGGCGGTGACGTCGTTTGCACGGTTGAAATAGGCCTGCGCTTCCGCGAGCGGCATGAACACCATCGTCGAGTCGTATTCCGACATGCCGATCTCGAACACCGCCGCGACCTTGTAAGGCTTGATGCGCGGCGTCGTGCCCATCGGCGTCACCGCGCCGCGCGGCGCAACCAGCGTGATGTTGTCGCCGGCATGGATCGAGAGCTGATCGGCGAGACGGCGACCGATGGCAACGCCCTGCCCTTCGTCAAAACCTTCCAGCGTGCCCTGCTTGATGTTCTTGGCGATGGAGGTGATGTTGTCGAGATCGCTCGACCGGATACCTCGCACCAGCACCCCGGACGCATTGAACGGCGACGACGCCAAGGCCTGCCCGTCCACCACCGGCGCGGCAAGGCGAATACCGGGGACCTTGTTGACGCGATCCGCGACATCCTTCCAGTCGGTTAGCGGGCTTTCCAGCGGCTGAATCAACAGGTGGCCGTTGAGGCCGAGAATCTTGCCGAGCAGTTCGGAGCGAAACCCGTTCATCACCGCCATGACGATGATCAGCGTGGCGACGCCGAGCATGATGCCGAGAAACGAGAAGCCAGCGATGACCGAGATGAAGCCTTCCTTGCGGCGGGCCCGCAGGTAGCGCGTCGACAGCATCCACTCGAACGGCGCGAATGGTCGGGTCCGGACTGGGTCGCTCATGGCATCATCCATCGCTCGAATGTCACACGATTCGGGCGGATTGGGGCCGCGTCATGGCTCGATATCCGACAGTGCCCGGTGGATAAGCCATCACGATGTCAGGCGTGCCACGGCATCCGCGAGGCTGAGAAGTTCGCGTTCGCCGCTGCTGCGCTGCTTGAGCTCGACCTTGCCCTCCGCGAGGCTGCGCGGGCCGATCATGACCTGCCACGGAATGCCGATCAGATCGGCGGTGGCGAATTTGCCGCCGGGGCGCTGGTCGGTGTCGTCGTACAATACGTCGACTCCTTTGGCGGTGAGATCGCGATAAAGCTGCTCGCACGCCGCGTCGGTTTCGCTCGCGCCCTGCTTGAGATTGAGCAGCGCGACGCGGAACGGCGCCACGGCTTCCGGCCATTTGATGCCCGCGTCGTCATGACACGCCTCGATGATCGCGCCGACCAGCCGCGACACGCCTACGCCATAGGAGCCGCCATGGATCGGCGTCTCGGCACCATCGGGACCGGCGACCAGCGCCTTCATCGACTCCGAATACTTGGTGCCGAAATAGAAGATCTGTCCGACCTCGATGCCGCGCGTGTTGACGCGGCGCGCTTCCGGCACTTCCTGTTCGAACCGCGCGGCGTCATGCACGTCCTCGGTCGCGGCGTAGAGCGAGGTCCACTGCTTGATAATCGACGTCAGATCGCCGTCGTAATCCGTATCGGCTCCGGGCACTGGCAGGCTCAACACGTCGCGGTCGCAGAATACGCCGGACTCGCCGGTCTCCGCCAGCACGATGAATTCGTGGCTGAGATCGCCGCCGATCGGCCCGGTCTCGGCGCGCATCGGGATCGCCTGCAAGCCCATCCGCGCGAAGGTGCGCAAGTAAGCGACGAACATCTTGTTGTAGGACTTCCGCGCACCGGCTTCGTCGAGGTCGAACGAATAGGCGTCCTTCATCAGGAATTCGCGGCCACGCATCACGCCGAAGCGCGGGCGCTGCTCGTCGCGGAACTTCCACTGGATGTGATAGAGATTGAGCGGCAAGTTCTTGTACGACTTGACGTAGCTGCGGAAAATCTCGGTGATCATTTCCTCGTTGGTCGGCCCGTACAGCAGTTCGCGCTTGTGGCGGTCGGCGATGCGCAGCATCTCGGGGCCGTAGGCGTCGTAACGCCCGCTCTCGCGCCACAGATCGGCGAGTTGCAAGGTCGGCATCAACAGTTCGATGGCGCCGGCGCGGTCCTGCTCCTCGCGCACGATCTGCTCGATCTTCTTCAGCACCCGGAAGCCCAGCGGCAGCCAGGCATAGATGCCGGCGGCTTCCTGCCGCAGCATGCCGGCGCGCAACATCAGGCGGTGCGAGACGATCTCGGCTTCCTTCGGGTTTTCCTTCAGGATCGGCAAAAAGAACCGCGACAGTCGCATGGGCACGCTCGGGAATCAGTTGGAAATGGGGACCGGCGCAGTGAAAGCGGATCGGCCGGCAAAACACAAGGGCAGGACCAGCGGAGCCCTGCGAAAACGGCGGATTTTCGGCCACTTCCGCTATCGGGAGCGAAAAAGACCGCTGAAATCGGGGTCTTTTGCCAAAACGATTATTTGATGACGACCGGCGCTTCGACGCTGAGGCTGTCGAAGTCGGAAATCAGGATGTCGAGCCGCAGCGTCCATTGTCCGGGCACCGGCGCGGCCATCGTCACGCGCCATTGCCCCTCGCCGGCCGGTTGCGCCTCGGCGGTCGCTGGCTCAATGCCGGCCTCGGGATTGGAAAGCGTCACCGAGAGGCCCTTGGCATTCAGCAGCCGCTCGTCCGGCGTCCGAAGCTGGACGGCGATCCGGATCGGCCCGGCATGACCCGGCGACAGCGTGACGTCAGCCATCGCCCGCTCGGCATGGACATGCGTGAAGAAGTCGTCATTCGCCACCACGAGCGCGCGCGGCGGCGGCGTGAACCGCCACAGCCCGACGACACCGAAGATGGCAACGACCAGCACCAGCTCGGCGAAGATCGACCTGCGCATCAACCGCCGGGCGCGACCGCCGTTGCCGATGCGCGGCGTCAGCCACAGCCTGTTCCACAATGCCAGAAGCAGCAGTGCGGCGACAAGAGCGAGCTTGATCGCCAGCACGCGGCCGTAATCCGTGGTCCACAACGCATCGAGCCGTTCAAGCTGGATGGTGGCGAGCAGCAGCCCGCTGGCCAGCAACGCGGCAACGGCAAACGGAATCGCGCGCGAGAACCGCGTCAGTACGTTGACGGCCGTTTCGCGCGGCCCTCGCAGCGCGAACCCCAACGGTAGCAGCGCGCCGATCCAGAACGCGAGGCTGACGCCGTGCAGGAAAACCGCCGGCATCGTCAGATATCGCGGTTGTGCACTGGCGGCATGACCGGTGGCGGCGAGCGCGAGACCCGCACCGATCAGCGCGAGTAACGCCAACGCGCGCCGAAGCGAAGGTGAAAGACGAAACGACAACATCGCGAGCAGCAGCGCCGTCGCGGCAAATCCCACGGCGTGACCGAACGAACCGCGCGCGCCGATTACCCATGCATCCCCATTGCTCAACGCCGACAACGGCAACCCCAACGCATCCAGCCCTTGCAGGCCAATCGAAAGCGCCAGCGCGATCAGCGCCGCTACGCTCACGGCAACGCCGATGCCCCGCATCGCGGTGGCATCGCGTGGTCCGATCCAAGCGGTGAAGAACGCACCGCCGACACCGACGAACAGCCCGAGATAAACGATGATCCGCGCGAGCCAGATCGCGCCGCGCAAAACCTTGTCCTCCGAACGCACGGTGAGCGGCGCGGCATCGCCGCGCTGGCCTATCCAGTAGGTCAGCGAACCGCCGACCGGATGGCCGTCCGCCGACATCACGCGCCAACTGACGACGCGCGCACCGTCTCCCGCTATCGGTGGCGGCGTGAGGATCAGCCGCGCACCGTCGCGTCGGATATCCGTGATCGCCGTGGCCGCGCCGCTTGCGTCGACCATCCGGATCGTCAACGGCGCGACCGGCTCGTTGAAGGTCAGCGTCACGGCCACAGGTGCATGCATCACAAGTGCGCCGTCGGCGGGATCGCTGCCGATCAGGCTGGCATGGGCGAAGGCCGCTGACGGAATCAAAACCATCAGCAGCACCAGGAGTAACGTCCGCGCCAGCGATCTCACGGCTGACGCCTCAAGGACTCTTGGCTTTGAGCCGAACCGCCGGCGCCGGCGCACGCAGCTTGTCCGCACTTTCGCTCGATGTCGGAATCTCGATCCAGCGCTCGACGCCCTGCTCGCATTCCTGCACCGCCGGGAAATACAGCACTTGCCCCGCCTTGTCGGACAGCCGCACCACCAGCCCGAAGGCATCGTAGAGATTGTCGGGCAGCGGACCGCCGCGCCAATCCACTTCGTCGACAACCTCGCTGACGGTTTTGCCGTGCGGCCCCGCCACCGCGGCATCGGGCTTGCGCGTCTTGATCTCGACCTGCCAGCCCGGCTTCATCTGCGGCTTGGCCGAGAGAATGCCGTCCGGCAACTTCACGCGCAGCGCCTTGGTGGCGCTGCCGTTGCAGCCGTGCGGCACGGTGAAGATGAGTTGCGCGTAGCTGTCCGCCGACGCGTCAGCCGGCTGCACGGTGACATGCGCTGACGCTGGACCAACCAGCGCCGATGCAATCAGCACGGCTCCCGCGAGGGCAAGTCCGCTCGGTTGAAATCTCCGCGTCATTTCCCCGCGCCATGCTGGGAATGATCGGGGTCTTTTTTCATCATCATCATCGCGCCGCCGCCCGCGCCCGGCGCGGCACCGCCGATCCCTTGCACGTTCAACGAAACGGCGACCTTGCCGGCCTTCTCGAACTGCAATGTCACCGGCACCGTTTCGCCCTGTTTAAATGGCTGCTTGAGATCGACCATCATCAGGTGATAGCCGCCCGGCGCCAGTTTCACGGTCTTGCCCGGCTCGATGGTGAGGCCGCCCTCGACCGGATGCATCTTCATGACGCCATCGCTCATGCTCATCTGGTGGACCTCGAGCTTGCCGGCCACGGTGGTCGTGCCGCCGACGAGTTTATCCGCCGTCGTACCCTTGTTCTCGATAGTGAGGTATCCGCCGCCGACTTTGGCGCCGCCCGGCGTCGCGCGGGTCCAGGCGTTTGAAATCACCAGATCGCCCGCCTTCACGGTCGCGCTCTGATCCTGTGCCTGTGCCGCCGCGCCTGTGCCAAGCGCGATGGTCAGAGCAAGTGCGCCACCCAGCAGGCCACGCTTGGTCAGAATGTGATGCATAACTACTCTCCTTGAAGTCGGTCGGAATGATTGGCTTGGATGGAATGTCATATCGCTTTCACCATCGCACCTTGAAGCCAGCATAGACGGCCCTGCCCGTTCCCGGTTCAAACAATGGTGATGTGGCGGTCGCCCGGTCGATAACGGACGCCGAGGCGATATAAGCCTTGTTGGTGATGTTCCTGGCTTCGATATAGCCGGAATACTTGCCGCCGTCATCGAACCCGGCCTTCAGGCCGTAGATCGCATAGGCATCCGTGCTCAGCGTGTTGGCGCTGTCGGCAAAGTAGCCTTGCGGCACCCACTCGACGTTCGGCCCGATGTAAAAGCCATTCGGATGCTTGTAGAGCACTTCGGCGCGCACGAAGTGCCGTGGCGCACCGGGCAGCAGATTGTTGCCGAACGTCGCATCGTTGTCGAAGCGGAAATCGCTGTAGGTGTAGGCCATGTTCAGCCACAGCCTGTCGGCCTGATCGCCGCGCACGAAAATGTTCTTGAACAGCGCGACACCCAATCCCGCCTCGATGCCCTGATGCACCGTGCGGTCGGCGTTGGTGACGTTGCAATTGCCGAACACGCTGTAGATGCACAGCAGTTCGTCCTTGATCTCGGCGCGATACGCCGTCAGTTCCCACGTCAGATCAGGCCGCTTGCCGCGCGTGCCGATCTCGTAGGTGGTGGCGCGTTGCGGCCGGATGCTGGTGAACGGAATCGTCGGGATGCCCGGCCCGTTTGCGCTCTCGCCGAAACTCGGCACCTCGGCGCTACGCGAGACGTTGGCGTAAGCCTGCCAGGTCGGATCGATCTGCCACAGCAGGCCACCCTTCGGACTCCACAGGTTGAATGACGTCGATCCCGATTGATCGCCGTCGCTGAGAAAGCGGTCCTTCCGGTTGCGGGTCGCATAGAGAAACTGCGTGCCCGCCACCGCCGCGACGTTCGGCAGGAAATAGAACGAATCCTCGACATAGACCGACGTGTTCTTCGAACTGTCGATCGACGACGACAGCAGCGGCCCCTTCTGCCCGGCGAGATTGGCATATTGCTTGTTGTCTATCCGCCCGTTGAGGACGTTGACGCCGGCGACGAGGCGATTGCGGAAGCCGCCGATCACGCGATCGTCGGTGACACGCGCGAAGCCGCCATAGTCCTGATAGCGGTAGTCGAGCCACTGGAAGATCGGATGCATCAGGTGGCGGTCAACACCGAACGCGCCGAAATCCACCGTGGTGTTGTCGAAGCGGATCGTCGTCTTGTTGGCGAGACGAACGGTGTCGATGTTGCGCTGCTGGTCGAGCGCGACGTTGCCGGCCGCTGCCGTCGTCGGCGACGTCAGCGCCGAACTCTTGCTCACCGTGCCGGGAATGCGCTGCCGTACCTCATTGGCGTTGAGATAAAACCGCGTCTCGAAATCCGGCGAGAACTGATAGCCGACATTGCCGCTCACTCGCGTCGCATGGCCGAAACTATGATCGCGAAAGCCGTCGCTGGCTTGCGTTGATGCGGTGACGAAACCGTCCCACGGACCGTTCGCTCCTCCGGCATTGGCTTGCAGCCGCCAGAAGCCGAACGCACCCGCATCCATGCTGACGCCGTTGACGAACGGATCGCGGCCGGACGGCGTCACGAAGTTGATCGCGCCGCCGAGCGAATTGGCGCCGAAGCGCAGCGCATTGCCGCCCTTGAACACCTCGACATATTTGTAGGCGGTCGGGTCGATCTCCTGAAAATCGCCGTAGCCGTCGGCGGTGTTGATCGGGATGCCGTCCATGTAGAGCTGCACGCCGCGCAGATGGAAATTGCGCGACAGACTGGAGCCGCGGATCGACAGCCGGGTGTCATCGCCCCACTTCGGTTGCGCGAACACGCCGGGCACGTAATCCAGCACGTCCTTGATGGTGTTGGCGACGGTCGAGTTCTTGTAGGCATCCGCCGTCACCAGCGCGACGCCGCCCGGTGTCTGCTGGATTTCGCGCAAGGCCTGTTGGGCAGTTGCGACCGTCAGCGACCCCGGCGCCATCGCCGGCACCACGACATGGGATGACGGTCGCGCACTGCCACCGCTCTGTGTCGCGCGTGCGACGCCGCGCGATGTCCGGGCGCGGTGTGCGCGCGCCGGTTTCGGCGCGGTGACGGTAACCGTCGGCAGCGTCGCTTCGGTCTCCGATTGCGCAAAGGCCATCGGCGCCGATGTCGTCAAGGCAGCCGCCGCCAGCACGCCGCATAGCGCGCTCCGGCCGCCCAAGGCGGAATAACGAGACATGATAATTTCCTGAATCCGGCCCCAGCCGGCGCGTTCACGGATCAACCAAGACGCCGCCAATCAAGGCGCGGCGTTCGCGATGTCGCTTAATCAGGAATGAGCGGGAGGGGCGCGCGCCTGCGCGTGGGCATACGTAATCGAGGCCTGAATTTCAGGACGCTGATCGTGCCAGACGACGGCTTTGGCGTCGCATTGCACTTTGACGAAGGACGATTGCGGATCCGGCGGCGGCGTCGCCGCATGCGCCACGCAGCACAGCGTACAACAGATATTTGCGGTCTGATGCGAACCGGTATTGCCGGCATCGTTCGTCACATCGGAAGCGCTGGAGCAAATACCGGCGAGATGCAGCGGGTCCGAGGCAGCGGTGGCAAACGCCCACGACGCGCTGATGGGTGCAAAAAACTGCACCAGCATCGCAAGCATGACGATTGGAAGAAATCTTCCCAGCCGCCGTTGCATCATCGCACCGCCTTTCCGTCCGTCAGCTAACACGCTCAGATGAACGAGTCGAGGTCAGGTTCCCGGAATAAGGTTTCTAACAGCAGACCAAGCCGTGCCATTTGCGGGGCAACAAATTCGAGAACAATCGCTCTGTAGCGTTTTCGGTTTGATCGAAACATGACCACAAACGATGCACGCTCCCTCTCCCCTTGCGGGAGAGAGCTGGGGTGAGGGGGGTATAGCCTCAATAATGATCGCTCCCCCTCACCGGAGCCTGCGGCTCCGACCCTCTCCTCAGCGGTGAGAGATGCATTGAGCCCTCGCCCTTACGCCGGCCAAGATACGGATGATGCCGGGACAATTCCGCGGATGAATTTTCCAGGCGGTCCGTGAATCGTAAACTTTAATGTTTGAAACGAGTGACAAGGCGTCGCAGATCGGCTATCTGTTTTTCCCTCAGGCAATTCAACTTGCGATTGTCTGGTGGTCCAAGTCTCGGGAGGAGCCCTGGCGCGCAAAAGCAGCGCTACCCCGGTGAATCAACGATAAATCTTGATATTTCGGGGATAATTAAGGGTCGACACAATTTTCCGAGCAGGGCTTTGGCCCTGCTCTTTTTTTCGCGACGACTGCTTGGGGGATCATCTTCTCCGCGACGATGCGATCTCACGGAGATTAGACTAAAGCATCATAGGTCGAGGCTTGCGTGAGGGCGTCATTCCGAGCCCCGACATGCGCAACTGCGAAGCCGGAGAAAGGCTGTCGGTTCGATACCGCACCCACGCCGCGATGTCGGCTCAGAGCTTCAGTCGTCCGGCGGACATACCCATCAGGTCGGACAGCCGCCCGACATTCAGATAGCCGAGCTGGTAGAGCACCATCGCGATCGCGAAGATGATCGCGGAAATGATGGTGGTCCAGATCAGCTTGCGCACCATCATCGCCCGCACCGGGGCGCCGGGATCGGTGCCTTCGATGGTCTCATTGCTCTCGTCCTGACTGCGGACGCCGAACGGCAGGGTGATGAACAGCACCACCCACCACAACACGAAGTAGATCGCGAGAACCGACGAGATGGTATAGACCATGACGCTATGCCTGCTCGATCTCGACCAGCGCGCCGGAGAAGTCCTTCGGATGCAGGAACAGCACCGGCTTGCCGTGCGCGCCGATCTTCGGCTCGCCGTCGCCCAGCACCCGCGCGCCTTCCTTGATCAGCGTATCGCGCGCCGCAATGATATCCGGCACTTCGTAGCAGACGTGATGGATGCCGCCGTCGGCATTGCGCTCGACGAATTTCGCGATCGGCGAATTGTCGCCGAGCGGTTGAATGAATTCGATCTTGGTGTTCGGCAGCGTCGCGAACACGGTGATCACACCATGCTCCGGCAGCGGCACCGCCTCGGAGATGTCGGCGCCGAACGCGGTGCCGTAGATCTTCGCGGCCTTCTCCGCATCCTTGACGGCGATGGCAACGTGATTGAGGCGGCCCAACATCAGACTTCTCCGTTCAAACGACAAGGACGTGAACAAAACACAGCGGCTTCTTGCCCCACTCTTCGGCGACAGCCGACCGCACCGCGCGGCGCACCGATTCCGCCATCGCGTCGGGATCGCGCCGCCGCGCCCGCGGCAGCGTTTCGACGGTGGAGAGTACCGCGTCGTAGGCGATATCGTCGAGCAGTTCGCCCGCGGCATTTTTCTCCGGGATGCCGACCAGTTCAACTTCCGGGTCATCCGCCAGTTCGCCGGTCTCGGTGACGGCAAGAGCGACGAAGGCGCAGCCGGAAAAGCCCATCTTGCGCCGCTCGACCACCGCGCGCGACTTGGCGTCTTCCAGGAGCGCACCGTCCTTGTAGAGCTTGCCCGACGGCACCTCGCCGACAATCGACGGATCGCCGGGCGCGAGCCGCACCTGATCGCCGTTCTTGCAGACCAGCACCTTCGGCACGCCGAGAGTGCGCCCGAGCTTGGCGTGCTCGGACAGATGCAGCGCCTCGCCATGAACCGGGATCAGCAGTTGCGGCCGTACCCACGACATCATGTCGCGCAACTCGTCGCGGCGCGGATGGCCGGAGACATGCACCAGTTCGGTGCGGTCGGTGATCACCTCGATGCCTTGCGTGATCAAGCCGTTGATCACGGAGCCGACTGCTTTCTCATTGCCGGGAATGGTGCGCGAGGAGAAGATGACGGTGTCGCCGCGGTTCAGCGTCACCTGCGGATGATCGTCGCGAGCGATGCGCGCCAGCGCCGCGCGCGGCTCGCCCTGACTGCCGGTGCACAGCGCCAGCACCTTGTCCGCCGGGAAATGCCCGTAATATTGATCGCTGCGGAATTCCTGCACGCCGTCGAGGTGCCCGGTCTCGCGCGCCACCTGCACCACGCGCTGCATGGCGCGGCCGACCACCACCACCTCGCGCCCCGCGGCGCGCGCGGCATCGGCCACGGCGCGGATGCGCGCGACGTTGGAGGCGAACGTCGTCACCGCGACGCGGCCGCGCGCCGCCTTCACCAGCTTGGCGAGCGTCGCCGCGACTTCGGTTTCCGACGGCGAGCGCCCTTCCCGCACGGCATTGGTGGAATCGCCGATCAGCGCCAGCACGCCCTCGTCGCCGAGCTCGCGCAACCGCGCTTCGTCGGTCGGCGCGCTGACGATCGGCGTCGGGTCGATTTTCCAGTCGCCGGTGTGCAGCACCAACCCCGCCGGGGTGCGGATGCCGAGCGCGTGCGATTCCGGAATCGAATGCGCCACCGGAATGAACTCGACATTGAACGGCCCGATATCGATGCGCGCACCGGACTCGACCACGGTGACCGGAATCTTCGGCGCGCCGCGCTCCGCCGCGCACTTGGCCTCGAACAGCGCGGCGCTGAACTTCGTGGCATAGATCGGGCACTTGAGTTTCGGCCACAGATCGATGATGGCGCCGAAATGATCCTCATGGGCGTGCGTGAGCACCAAGCCCATCAGGTTCTTGCGTTCCTTCTCGAGGAAGGTCACGTCCGGCATCACCAGATCGATGCCGGGCAGATGTTCTTCGTCGCCGAACGACACGCCGAGATCGACCGCGAGGAAGCTGCGCTGCTGGCGGTTGCCGAGACCGTAGACCGACAGGTTCATGCCGATCTCGCCGACGCCGCCGAGCGGGGTGAAAGTCAATTCGTCGGGTCGCGCCATTACCTGCTTCCTGTCGAGCCCGCGGTGCCGAAATAGACATCGCCCGCGGCAATCGTCTCGCGCGCGCCCGATGGCGTCACGATCACCATGCAGCCGGCGTCATCGATGGTTTCAAACGTGCCTATCACGGTCGACGATCCGGACTGGATCGACACCGCCTCGCCGAGCCCGGCCGCCCGCTCCAGCCAGAGACGACGGATATCACCGAAACCGCGTCCGCTATTCCAGATGCCGAAGCACTCTGCCCACGCATCGGAGAGCGCGGCAAACACATCTTCGGCGCCTACATCGACACCGAGCGCTCGTAGCGACGTCGCAGGATACGGCGTGCCTTCCGGCGCGGCAATCACGTTGGTGCCGATGCCGACTACTACCGCAAGCCTGTTATCGGCCAGTGCTTCGGCTTCGAGAAGAATGCCGGAGAGTTTTTGCTTGTTGCCGAGCACGTCATTCGGCCACTTCAACGTATAGTCCACGCTGGCGCCGCCGCGTGCGAGCGCCTCGATGCTGACGTTGCGCAAGGCGCGCTCCAGCGCGAGCCCGGCAGCGAAGCCGAGCGTCGCCGCCACCGACGGCTGCGCATCGATCACTTCAAGAACGCTGCTGGCGAGATTGCCGCGCGGCGCGACCCAGACACGCTGCCGTCGTCCGCGCCCCGCCGTCTGCTCGGTGGTGACGAACCACGTCGATCGGCGCTCGCCGCCCCGCGCTGCGGTCAATGCCTCGGCATTGGTCGAGCCGATCGCATCGAATGCAGTTAGCCCATAGCCCGCCGTACGCGCCCGCGAGCCAAGCGCCAACGCCATCAGAACAGCGACTTCGCGGCAGCCGTGGCCGCGCCGACCAGCGGGCCGGGGTAGATGAAGAACAGCATGTTGAACAGCGCCGAGATAACGACCACCGTTCCCAGTTCGACGCGAACGCTATCGGTCGCACCGGCCTGCTCGTCGAAGTACATCACCTTGATGACGTTGAGGTAGTAGAACGCGCCGACGACGCTGCACAGCACGCCGATCACCGACAGCGTGATCATGCCGGCCTTGATCGCGGCGGTGAACACGTAGAACTTGGCGAAGAAACCGGCGAGCGGCGGAATGCCGGCGAGCGAGAACAGCAGCATCGCGCACAGGAACGCCAGCACCGGATTGCTGCGGGAGAGCCCGGCGAAGTCGCTGATATTTTCAATCGCGCGACCGTTGCGCTTCATCGCCAGGATCAGCGTGAACACGCCGAACGTCATCACGGTGTAGATGACGAGATAGAGGATCACGCCCTGCACGCCTTCGGGCGTGCCGGCGGCAAGGCCCACCAACGCGAAGCCCATGTGGCCGATCGACGAATAGGCCATCATGCGCTTGATGTTGCGCTGGCCGATGGCGCCGAACGAGCCGAGCGCCATCGAGGCGATCGAGACGAACACCACGATCTGCTGCCACTCATGGGCAACGTTCGGGAATGCTGTCAGCACCACGCGCACGAAGATCGCGAAGGCCGCGACCTTCGGCGACGACGAGAAGAAGGCGGTGATTGGGGTCGGCGCGCCCTCGTAGACGTCGGGCGTCCACATGTGGAACGGCACCGCCGACACCTTGAAGCACAGGCCCGCCAGCAGGAAGACGAGGCCGAACGCAACACCGACGCTGCCGGTTTTCGCCGCGGTCGCGATGCCGGCGAAGTTCACCGTGCCGGTGAAGCCGTAGATCAGCGACATGCCGTACAGCATCATGCCCGACGCCAGCGCGCCGAGCACAAAATACTTGAGGCCCGCCTCGGTGGACTTCACGTCATCGCGGTTGCAAGCCGCTACGACATAGAGCGACAGGCTCATCAGTTCGAGGCCGAGATAGAGCATCACCAGATCGCCGGCCGAGATCAGCAGCATCATGCCGACGGTCGAGACCAGAATCAGGATCGCGTACTCGAAGATGCGGCGCGGCCGCTCCGACAGGAAGCCGTAGGAGATCAACAGCGTCGCGGCCGAGCCCAGCAGCACCAGGATCTTGAGGAAGCGCGCATAGCCGTCGACGACGAAGCTGCCGCCGAAGGTCGAGAGCTTTCCGGCCGGCAGATAATGGCATTGCAGCACGCCGGTGAGGATCAGAAGCGCGATCGCCAGCGTCACCACCAGCGGGGTCGAGCGCTGGCCACGAAACGCACCGACCATCAGCAGCACCATCGCGCCGACGGCCAGCACGATCTCCGGCAGCACGGGAAGCAGCGAATATCCGGCGGGGGTTAAGTTCATGGGATAAGGTCCTGACCTGCCGTATTCATTGCATCAGCGCGGCTGCCTTCACGGCAGTGATCGCGTGGCTGTAATTGGTGACGAGTTGCTGCACCGAGGCCGCCGAGAAATCGAGCAGCGGCTTCGGATAGAAACCGAACAGGATGGTGAGCACCAGGAGCGGCCCGAGCGTCACCACTTCGCGGAACGTCAGGTCCTTGATGCTGGCGAGCGACGGCTTCACCAGCGCGCCGAACACGATCTTGCGGTAGAGCCACAGCGCATAGGCCGCCGACAGGATGACGCCGAGGGTGGCGAAGAACGCGGTCGGGATCGAGACCTTGAAGGTACCGATCAGCGTCAGGAATTCGCCGACGAAGCCCGAGGTTCCCGGCAGGCCGACGTTGGCCATGGTGAACGTCAGGAACACGAAGGCATAGAGCGGCATCCGGTTGACCACGCCGCCATAGGCGGCGATCTCGCGGGTGTGCATGCGGTCGTAGACCACGCCGACGCAAAGGAACAGCGCGCCCGAGACGAGGCCGTGCGACACCATCTGGAACACGCCGCCGGCGACGCCCTGCATGGTGCCGGCGAAGATGCCCATGGTCACAAAGCCCATGTGCGCGACCGACGAATAGGCGATCAGCTTCTTCATGTCCTCCTGCATCAGCGCCACCAGCGAGGTGTAGACGATGGCGATGGCGGAGAGCGTGAACACCAGCGGCGCGAAGTCGTGCGACGCCAAGGGGAACATCGGCAGCGAGAAGCGCAGGAAGCCGTAGCCGCCCATCTTCAGGAGGATCGCGGCGAGGATCACCGAACCCGCCGTCGGCGCCTCGACGTGCGCGTCCGGCAGCCAGGTGTGCACCGGCCACATCGGCATCTTCACCGCGAACGAGGCGAAGAACGCCAGCCACGCCCATGTCTGCAAGTTGCGCGGCACGGCGGTGGTCATCAGTGTCGGAATGTCGGTGGTACCGGCGTTCCAGTACAGCGCCATGATCGCCAGCAGCATCAACACCGAGCCGAGCAGCGTGTAGAGGAAGAATTTGAACGTCGCATAGACCCGGCGCGGGCCGCCCCAGACGCCGATGATCAGGAACATCGGGATCAGGCCGCCTTCGAAGAAAACGTAGAACAGCAGGAGATCGAGCGCCGAGAAGGTGCCGACCATCAGCGCTTCCAGGATCAGGAACGCCATCATGTAGGCCGGAACGCGATTGGTGACCTTCCAGCTCGCGATGATGCAGAGCGGCAGCAGTGCGGTGGTGAGGATCACGAACGGCAGCGAGATGCCGTCGACGCCCATCTTGTAGGCGATGGTCGAGGTCAGCCAACGGCCCTCCTCGACGAACTGGAAACCTGCCTGCGTCGGATCGAAGCGCGCCACCAGGATCAACGAGATCGCGAAGTTGATGAGCGTCGTCCACAATGCGATCCAGCGCGCGTTGCGGGCGGCAGCCTCATCGCCGCCACGCGCCATCAGCCAGATCAACAGTGCGCCAACGGCCGGCAGGAAGGTGACGACCGAGAGAATGGGCCACGTCATCATTTATTGGCCCCCAAGCCCGAACATGAACCAGGTGATCAGACCGGCCGCGCCGATCAGCATCACGAAGGCGTAATGATAGAGATAACCGGTTTGAATGCGCACAACGCCGCGGGTGACGTCGAGCACGCGCGCCGCGACCCCGTTGGGACCGAAGCCGTCGATAATGAAGCCGTCGCCCTTCTTCCACAGCGTAGTGCCGAGCCACTTCGCCGGGCGCACGAAAATGATGTCGTAGAGCTCGTCGAAGTACCACTTGTTGAGCAGGAAGCGGTACAGCGCGCCGTGCTGGTTGGCGAGTTCCACCGGCAGATAGGGCCGGCGGATATAGAACAGCCACGCCACATAGAGGCCGATCACCATCATGATCGTCGGCAGATAGGCGATCGCCGCCGGGATGTGATGCATCTCCTCAAGAATGTGCGGGTGCATCTTCAGCGAGGCGCGGAAGAATTCGTCGACGCCATGGCCGGCGAACAGGTCCTTGAACGGCAGACCGGCCAGTAGCGAACCCGCGCTCAGCACGCCGAGCGGCACCAGCATCCACAGCGGCGCCTCGTGCGCAGCCTCGTAGTGATGTTGATCATGCGGCTTGCCGTGGAACGTCTTGAAGATCAGACGCCACGAATAGAACGAGGTCAGGCACGCCGCGACCACCGTCATCAGGAAGCCGTAGAATGCGAATGGATTGTGCGAGACGAAGGCCGACTCGATGATGGCGTCCTTGGAGAAGTAGCCGGCGGTGAGCGGGAAGCCGGTCAGCGCCAGGGTGCCGATCACCATGGTAGCGTAAGTGTAGGGGATCTTCCGCCACAGCCCGCCCATGTTGCGGATGTCCTGCTCGTGGTGCATCGCGTAGATCACCGAGCCGGAGCCTAGGAACAACAGGGCCTTGAAGAAGGCATGGGTGAAGAGGTGGAACATGCCCACCGAATAAGCCCCCGCGCCCATCGCCACGAACATGTAGCCGAGTTGCGAACAGGTCGAATAGGCGACGATACGCTTGATGTCGTTCTGAACGAGGCCGATGGTCGCGGCGAAGAACGCCGTGGTGCCGCCGATCAGCATGACGAACGCCTGCGCGTTCGGCGCCAGTTCGAACAGCGGCGATAGCCGCGCCACCATGAACACGCCGGCGGTTACCATGGTCGCGGCGTGGATCAGCGCCGACACCGGGGTCGGGCCTTCCATCGCGTCCGGCAACCAGGTGTGCAGCAGGAACTGCGCCGACTTGCCCATCGCGCCCATGAACAGCAGCAGGCAGGTGATGGTCAACGCATCGACGTTCCAGCCGAGGAAGTTGACGGTCTTGCCGGTGAGGCCGGGTGCTGCGGCAAAGATGGTGTCGAAATCGGTCGAGCCGATCAGCATGAACACCGCGAAGATACCGAGCGAGAAGCCGAAGTCGCCGACGCGGTTGACGACGAACGCCTTGATCGCGGCCGCGTTGGCCGACGGCTTCTGATACCAGAACCCGATCAGCAGATAGCTCGCGAGACCGACGCCTTCCCAACCGAAGAACAGTTGGACCAGATTGTCGGAGGTCACCAGCATCAGCATGGCGAAGGTGAACAGCGACAGATAGGCGAAGAAGCGCGGACGATGCGGGTCCTCGTCCATGTAGCCGACCGAATAGAGGTGCACCAGCGACGACACGGTGGTGACCACCACCAGCATCACCGCCGTCAGCGTATCGACGCGCAACGACCAAGCGATCTGCAAGTCGCCGGAATTGATCCACGGCAGCACATGGATCAGCACGTCCTGCTTGAAGAAGCCGACATTGACGAAGGTGATCCACGACAGCGCAGCGGAGACGAACAACAGCGCCGTGGTGATGAACTCGGCAGCCGCGGTCCCCGCCGCCGCCGGCTCGGCCGGCGCGTGGTGGTCGTCGTGGCCGTGATCGTCATGGGCGTGGGACGCGTGGGCATGACCGTGATCGCCGTGGCCGTCATGGCCATGCGCGTGTTCGACGGTATCGCCGCTCGGGTTGCGTGCGTGTGCGCCCGCGAGCGCGATCAGGCCCGCGAGAATGGCGCCGAGCAGCGGCAGAAAGACAATCGCCTGGACCATATCTGCCTCAGCCCTTCATCATATTGATGTCTTCGACCGCGATGGAACCGCGGTTGCGGAAGTAAACGACAAGGATCGCAAGACCGATCGCAGCTTCAGCCGCGGCCACCGTCAGCACCAGCAGCGCGAACACCTGCCCGACGATGTCGTTGAGGAACGCCGAGAACGACACCAGATTGATGTTCACCGCCAGCAGGATCAGTTCCACCGACATAAGAATGACGATGATGTTCTTGCGGTTGAGGAAGATGCCGAGGATGCCCAGCGTGAACAGGATCGCGCCGACCGCGAGGTAATGGCCGAGACCGATTGTCATTTCACCCACTCCGCCGCGTCGGATTCACGCAGGCCCTGCCCCGACGGCACCTGACGCACGGCCATCGCCGCCGCCTTGGTGCGGGCGTTCTGCACGCTGATGTTCTGCCGCTTGACGTTCGCCTTGTGGCGCAAGGTCAGCACGATGGCGCCGATCATCGCCACCAGCAACACCAGCGCCGCGACCTGGAAGTAATGAATATACGTCGTGTACAGCACCAGCCCGATGGCTTCGGTGTTGCTGACGTTGCCGGGGATCGGCGCGGTGATGGTCTTCGCCACCGTCGGATTGATCACCCAGCCGCCGGCGACCAAGAGCAGTTCGGCAAGGAAGATCGCGCCGATCAGAAGGCCGACCGGCAGATATTCCAGAAAGCCTTCGCGCAGCGCGGCGAAATCGACGTCGAGCATCATGATGACGAACAGGAACAGCACCGCCACCGCGCCGACGTAGACCACGACGAGGATCATCGCGAGGAATTCGGCACCCAGCAGAATGAACAGCCCCGACGCGTTGACGAAAGCGAGGATCAGGAACAGCACGGAGTGGACGGGATTGCGCGAGGCAATCACCATCACCGCCGAGCCGACCAGCACCGCGGAGAACAGATAAAAGAACAGCGCGGGAAAGATCATGCCCTCACCTCACCGGTACGGCGCGTCGAGCGCGATGTTCTTCGCGATCTCGCGCTCCCAGCGGTCGCCGTTGGCGAGCAGCTTGGCCTTGTCATAGTAAAGCTCCTCGCGCGTCTCGGCGGCGAATTCGAAGTTCGGGCCCTCGACGATAGCGTCGACCGGACAGGCTTCCTGACACAGCCCGCAATAGATGCACTTCACCATGTCGATGTCGTAGCGCACCGTGCGGCGGGTGCCGTCGTTGCGGCGCGGGCCGGCTTCGATGGTGATGGCCTGCGCCGGGCAGATCGCCTCGCACAGCTTGCAGGCGATGCAGCGTTCCTCGCCGTTGGGATAACGACGCAACGCGTGCTCGCCACGGAAACGCGGCGAGATCGGCCCCTTCTCAAAGGGATAGTTGAGAGTCGGCTTCGGCTTGAAGAAATACTTCATCGTGACGACGAACGCCTCGAGGAATTCCGTCAGCAGCAGCGACTTTGCAGCGGTTGTAACGCTCATGACAGCCTCATTGCGGAGCCAGCCCGCCGAATTGCAGGACCGCCGCGACAATCACGACCATGGCGAGCGACAGCGGCAGGAAGACTTTCCAGCCGAGCCGCATCAGTTGGTCGTAGCGGTAGCGCGGCACGATGGCCTTGGCCATTGCGAACAGGAAGAAGATGAACAGCGCCTTCAGCGCGAACCAGATGATGCCCGGCACCCAGGTGAACGGCGCGAACGGAATCGGCGACAGCCAGCCGCCCAAGAACAGGATGGTGCCGAGCGCGCACATGGTGCAGATCGCGACATACTCGCCGAGCATGAACAGCAGGTACGGCGTCGAGCCGTATTCCACCATGAAGCCGGCAACCAGTTCGGATTCCGCTTCGACGAGGTCGAACGGCGGACGGTTGGTTTCCGCCAGCGCCGAAACGTAGAAGATCACGAACATCGGCAGCAGCGGCAGCCAGTACCAGCCGAGCAAGCCCCACTTGGTATCCTGCGCCGCGACGATGGCCGACAGGTTCAACGAGCCGACGCAGAGCAGCACGGTGATCAGCACGAAGCCGATCGAGACTTCGTAAGACACCATCTGCGCGGCCGCACGCAGCGCCGCCATGAACGGATACTTCGAGTTCGACGCCCAGCCGGCCATGATGGTGCCGTAGACCGACAGCGACGAGATCGCGAACAGGTAGAGAATGCCGACGTTGATGTCGGAGATCACCCAGTTCAGGTTGACCGGGATCACCGCCCAACCGGCGAGCGCGAGCACGCAGGTCACCAGCGGCGCCAGCAGGAAGATCACCTTGTTGGCGCCGGACGGAATCACCGGCTCCTTGAGCACGAACTTCAGAAGGTCGGCGAAGGATTGCAGCAAGCCGAACGGTCCGACCACGTTGGGGCCGCGCCGGATCTGCACCGCCGCCCAGATCTTGCGGTCGGCGAGCAGAATAAAGGCGATCGCAACCAGCAGGATCACCAGCAGCATGACGCTCTGCGCGACCATGATGATCAGCGGCCACAGATATGCGGTCCAGATTTCAGCCATCGCTTCAGCTCACTCCGCTGCCGTCAACATCTGCCCGGAGGCGAGACGCGAACATTCCGCCATCACCGCAGAGGCCCGCGCGATCGGATTGGTCAGGTAATAACTCGCATAGGCCGGCTTGAACGGCGCAGCGTCCGCCTTGCCGCCGCGTCCGGCCAGCGTGCGCACCGCCGCCGCGTCCGCAGCCTCGACCTGGTCGAGCCGCATCAGGTGCGGCGCAGCCTTGAACACCAGTTGGCGCAGCGCCGCGAGCGTATCGAACGGCAACTTGTGACCCAACGTATCCGACAAAGCACGCAGGATCGCCCATTCCTCACGAGCCTCGCCCGGCGGGAAACCGGCGCGGTTGGTCATCTGCGCGCGGCCTTCGGTGTTGACGTAAAGGCCGGACTTCTCGGTGTAGGCCGCACCCGGCAGGATGACGTCGGCGCGATGCGCGCCACGATCGCCATGGGTGCCGATGTAAACGACGAACGCGCCGTCCGCGACATTCACCTCGTCCGCGCCCAGCGAGAACAACACATCGACGCCGCCCGCCGCGCTCATCTGCGCCGCGGTCAAGCCGCCCTCGCCCGGCACGAAGCCGACGTCGAGCGCACCGACGCCGGACGCCGTGCCATGCAGTACGCCAAAGCCGTTCCAGTCGTCCTTCACCGCGCCGATATCGACGGCAAGCTTCGCCGCCTGCGCCAGGATCGCTGCGCCATCGGCACGCGAGGTGGCGCTGACGCCGACCAGCACGAGCGGCCTCTCGGCCTTCTTGAGAACGTCAGCAAAAGAGTGCTTGCCGCTGGCGAGATCGCTCAGCGTGTCCACACCGGCGCCGAGATAGTCGACGGGATAAGTCAGATCGGCCTGCGCGCCGATCTGCCCGATCTTCAGCTTGCCGGTCCGCCAGCGCTTGCGGATGCGCGCGTTGAGCAGCGCGCCTTCATGGCGCGGATTGGAGCCGACAATCAAAAGCGCATCGGCCTGCTCGATGCCGGCGATGGTCGGGTTGAAGATATACGACGCGCGGCCAGCCTTGGCGTCGAAGGCATGGCCGCCCTGCACCGCGATGTTGGTCGAGCCGAGGCTCGCCAGCAGTTGCTTGAGCGCGAACATTTCCTCGACGGTCGCGAGATCGCCGGCGATGGCGCCGATGCGCTTGCCGTTGGCGCCGCGCACCTTGGCCGCGATCGCCGCAAACGCTTCCGGCCACGACGCCGGACGCAGCTTGCCGTTCTCGCGCAGATACGGCCGGTCGAGCCGCTGCGTGCGCAGGCCGTCGACGATGTGGCGCGTCTTGTCGGAAATCCACTCTTCGTTGATCGCCTCGTTGACGCGCGGCAGGATGCGCATCACCTCGCGGCCACGGGTATCGACCCGGATCGCCGAGCCGAGGCCGTCCATCACGTCGATCGACTGCGTCTTGCCCAGCTCCCACGGCCGCGCCGCGAAGGCATACGGCTTCGAGGTCAGCGCGCCCACCGGACAGATGTCAACGAGGTTGCCCTGCAATTCAGAGGTCAGCGCGGTCTCGAGATAGGTGGTGATCTCCATGTCCTCGCCGCGACCGATGGCGCCCATCTCCGGTGCGCCGGCGACTTCGGCGGCGAAGCGCACGCAGCGGGTGCACTGGATGCAGCGGGTCATCGAGGTCTTGACCAGCGCGCCGAGATACTTGTCTTCCACCGCGCGCTTGTTCTCGGCGAAACGGCTGGTGTCGACGCCGTAACCCATCGCCTGGTCTTGCAGATCGCACTCGCCGCCCTGATCGCAGATCGGGCAATCGAGCGGATGGTTGATCAGGAGAAACTCCATCACGCCTTCGCGCGCCTTCTTCACCATCGGCGAACGCGTGGAGATTTCCGGCGGCTCGCCCTTGGGGCCGGGCCGGCAATCGCGCACGCCCCAGGCGCAGCTCGCGACCGGCTTCGGGCCGCCCTTCACCTCGACGAGACACATCCGGCAGTTGCCGGCGATCGACAGCCGCTCGTGATAGCAGAAGCGCGGAATCTCGGCGCCCGCCGCCTCGCACGCCTGCAACAGCGTGTATTCGGCCGGCACATCGATCTCTTTGCCATCGATGATGAGTATGGTCATGGCCTCAAGTCTTTCTCAACTTGCATTCGGTGTCCGCGCAGCATCGATCACTCCGCCGCGATCATGTGATCGGGGTCGAGGATGCCCTGATCGTCCAGCGTCGATTTGCGGGTGAATTCGTCGATGCGCCGCTCGATTTCCGGGCGGAAGGCGCGGATCAGGCCCTGCACCGGCCACGCCGCCGCGTCGCCCAGCGCGCAGATGGTGTGACCTTCAACTTGCTTGGTGACCTCCAGCAGCATGTCGATCTCGCGCTTGTGGGCGCGGCCCTCGATCATGCGGGTGAGCACGCGCCACATCCAGCCGGTGCCCTCGCGGCACGGCGTACACTGACCGCAGCTCTCGTGCTTGAAGAAGTAGCTGATGCGCGCGATCGCGGCGACGACGTCGGTGGACTTGTCCATCACGATGACGCCGGCGGTGCCGAAGCTCGACTTCACCGCGCGGGTGCCGTCGAAATCCATGATCAGCTCTTCGCAATCGTGCGCCGGAATCAGCGGACACGACGCGCCGCCTGGGATGATCGCGAGCAGGTTGTCCCAGCCGCCGCGAATGCCGCCGCCGTGCTTCTCGATCAGTTCCTTGAACGGAATGCTCATCGCCTCTTCGACGACGCACGGCGTGTTGACGTGGCCGGAGATGCCGTAAAGCTTGGTGCCGACGTTGTTGGCGCGGCCGATGGAAGCGAACCACGCCGCGCCCCGGCGCAGGATATCCGGCGCCACCGCGATCGACTCGACGTTGTTCACCGTGGTCGGACAACCGAACAGACCGACGTTGGCCGGGAACGGCGGCTTCAGGCGCGGCTGACCCTTCTTGCCTTCGAGACTTTCCAGCAGCGCGGTTTCCTCGCCGCAGATATAAGCGCCGGCGCCGTGCGCGACGTACAGATCGAACGGCCAGCCGTGAATGTTGTCCTTGCCGATCAGCTTGGCCTCATAGGCCTGATCGACCGCCGCCTGCAAATGCTCGCGCTCGCGGATGAACTCGCCGCGCACGTAGATGTAACAGGCATGCGCGCCCATCGCGAAGGAGGCGAGCAGACAGCCTTCCACCAGCAGATGCGGATCGTGCCGCATGATCTCGCGGTCTTTGCAGGTGCCGGGTTCGGACTCGTCCGCGTTGACGACGAGATAGCTCGGCCGCCCGTCGGTGGACTCCTTCGGCATGAACGACCATTTCATGCCCGTCGGGAATCCTGCGCCGCCACGGCCGCGCAGGCCGGACGCCTTCATCTCGTTGACGATCCAGTCGCGACCCTTCTCGATGATCGCCTTGGTGCCGTCCCATGCGCCGCGACGGCGCGCGCCTTCGAGGCCCCAGTCGTCGAGACCGTAGAGATTGCGGAAGATGCGGTCCTTGTCGTCGAGCATCACATGTTGCCCTTCTTGGTCGCGTCGTCGGCAGGCGGCTTCGGCGCGGGCCGCTCCTGGAAATTCGCGGACTCGGTCTGCTTCTTCGGCTCGGCGTCGGCCAGCACCGGCTCCTTCGGCGCACCCTGCCCGGCTGCACTCGGCTGACCGCCGTTCGTCAGCACGCGCGGGCCGCCGGCGGGCGCGGCGAACTGGCGGTCGATCTGCGGACCGGGCTTCGGCAGGTTGCCCGAGGCGAAACCGTCCAGCACCTTGTTGAAGGTGTCCTTGGTGAGGTCCTCGAAGGTGTCCTTCCAGATCATCACCATCGGCGCGTTTACGCAGGCCCCGAGACACTCGACCTCTTCCCACGAGAAGTTGCCGTCGTCCGAGACATGGCCCGGATCGTGATGGATACGATGCTTGCAGACCTCGATCAGGTCGCCGGCGCCACGCAACATGCACGGCGTGGTGCCGCAGACCTGCACATGTGCCTTCTTGCCGACCGGCGAGAGCTGGAACATGGTGTAGAAGGTCGCGATCTCCAGTACGCGGATATACGGCATGTCGAGCAGGTCGGCGACCGCGCGGATGGCGGCTTCCGAGACCCAGCCTTCATGCTCTTCCTGCACGCGCCACAGGATCGCGATGCAGGCCGACGCCTGCCGTCCTTCCGGATACTTCGCGATCTGCTGCTTCGCCCAGTCGAGCGTACCCTCGCGAAACGCGAAGCTCGCGGGCTGCAATTCCTTCGGTGCCAGACGACGGACGGACATGCTCAATCAGTCTTTCTGCGAGCGCGCCGCGCGGCGCGCATTCAGGCGGAGATGGCGAGACGAGAGGATCACCGGTCGACCTCGCCAAACACGATATCGAGCGACCCGAGAATGGCCGAGACGTCGGCCAACAGGTGCCCCTTGCAGATGAAATCCATCGCCTGCAAATGCGCGAAGCCGGGCGCGCGGATCTTGCACTTGTAGGGTTTGTTGCTGCCGTCGGCGACGAGGAACACGCCGAACTCGCCCTTCGGCGCTTCCACCGCGGCGTAGACTTCGCCGGCCGGCACGTGGAAGCCTTCGGTGTAGAGCTTGAAGTGATGGATCAGCGCTTCCATCGAACGCTTCATCTCGCCACGTCGCGGCGGGAAAATCTTGTTGTCCTCGACCGCCACCGGGCCCTGCCCGTCCGGCGCGCGCAGCTTGGCGATACACTGTTTCATGATGCGCACCGACTGATGCATCTCCTCGACACGGATACAGTAACGGTCGTAGCAGTCGCCGTTCTTGCCGACCGGAATGTCGAATTCCATCTCGTCGTAGCACTCGTAGGGCTGCGCCTTGCGCAAATCCCACGCAGCACCCGAACCGCGCACCATGACGCCGGAGAAACCCCACTCCCACGCCTGCTCCAAGGTCACCACGCCGATATCGACGTTGCGCTGCTTGAAGATGCGGTTGCCGGTGAGCAACACTTCCAGATCGTCGACCTTCGCCGGGAAAGCGTCGCACCAGGTATCGATATCGTCGATCAGCTTGGGCGACAGGTCCTGATGCACGCCGCCGACGCGGAAGAACGCCGCGTGCATGCGCGAGCCCGACGCGCGCTCGTAGAACACCATCAGCTTCTCGCGCTCCTCGAAGCCCCACAGCGGCGGGGTCAGCGCGCCGACGTCCATCGCCTGCGTGGTGACGTTGAGGAGGTGCGAGAGGATGCGGCCGATCTCGCAATAGAGCACGCGGATCAGTTGCGCGCGGCGCGGCACCTGGATGCCGAGCAGCTTTTCCGCCGCGAGACAGAAGGCGTGCTCCTGATTCATCGGCGCGACGTAATCGAGCCGGTCGAAATACGGGATCGCCTGCAGATAGGTCTTGGTCTCGATCAGCTTCTCGGTGCCGCGATGCAGGAGGCCGATATGCGGATCGACGCGCTCCACCACCTCGCCGTCCAACTCCAGCACGAGGCGCAGCACGCCGTGCGCGGCCGGATGCTGCGGCCCGAAGTTGATGGTGAAATTGCGCATTCCGGGGACTTCGTTCATCAGCTACCTGCCTTCGGCGCGGGCTTGGCTTCAGCCTTCTCGTCTCCCGGCAGCGGATAGTCCGCGCCTTCCCAGGGCGAGAGGAAATCGAATCGGCGGAATTCCTGATTGAGCTGCACCGGCTCGTAGACCACGCGCTTCTCGGCGTCGTCGTAGCGCACCTCGACGAAGCCCGTGGTCGGGAAATCCTTGCGCAACGGATGGCCGTCGAAGCCGTAGTCGGTGAGCAGCCGGCGCATGTCGGGATGGCCGGTGAAGATCACGCCGTAGAGATCGTAGGTCTCGCGCTCGAACCAGTCGGTGCCGGGAAACACGCCGATAATCGACGGCACCTGCGTGGTCTCGTCGGCCACGCCCTTGACGCGGATGCGCTCGTTCAGGATCGGTGACAGCAGGTGATAGACGATGTCGAAACGCTTTTCGCGGGACGGATAATCGACCGCGGTGGCGTCGATGAAGCTGACGAAGCGGCAGCGCGGATCCTCGCGCAGGAAGCGCATCGCCTCGACGATCTTCGAAATCTCGACATTGATCGTGAGCTGATCGAACGTCACCTCATAGCTGGTGGCGACGCCGGGCAGCGCACCAACGATCGTCTGACCCAGGGTCTCGAGCCGCGTGTCGTCCATTGTTCAGCCTTAGCGTTCGATGGTTCCGGTGCGCCGGATCTTCTTCTGCAACAGCAGCACGCCGTACAGCAGCGCCTCCGCCGTCGGCGGGCAGCCCGGCACATAGATGTCGATCGGCACGATGCGGTCGCAACCGCGCACCACGGAGTAGGAATAGTGATAGTAGCCGCCGCCGTTGGCGCAGGAGCCCATCGAGATGACGTAACGCGGCTCCGGCATCTGGTCGTAGACCTTGCGCAGAGCGGGCGCCATCTTGTTGGTGAGCGTGCCGGCGACGATCATCACGTCGGACTGGCGCGGCGAGGCGCGCGGTGCGAAGCCGAAACGCTCGACGTCGTAGCGCGGCATCGACACCTGCATCATCTCGACGGCGCAGCAGGCAAGCCCGAAGGTCATCCACATCAGCGAGCCGGTACGCGCCCAGGTAATCAGGTCGTCGGCGGCGGCGACGAAGAAGCCCTTGTCGGACAGCTCGTTGTTGACCTCGAGGAAGTAGCGGTCGTCAGCGCCGACCGGCTTGCCGGTGCGCGGATCGAGAATACCGGTCGCGGCGGGTGCCACGATCGGACCGGACGACTGCGCGTGATTAGGGCTCAATCCCATTCGAGCGCGCCTTTCTTCCATTCGTAGATGAAGCCGATGGTGAGGACGGCGAGAAACACCATCATCGACCAGAACCCGACCAGACCGAGTTTTCCGAATGCCACCGCCCACGGAAATAGGAAGGCGACTTCCAGATCGAAGATGATGAACAGGATCGCCACCAGATAGAACCGCACGTCGAACTTCATGCGCGCGTCATCGAACGCATTGAAGCCGCATTCGTATGCGGAAAGTTTCTCCGGGTCGGGCTGCTGGAACGCAACGATAAACGGCGCGATCAGCAGGGCCAGCCCGATCACGGCGGCAATGCCGATGAACACCACCAATGGCAGATAATCTTGCAAGATGCCGGTCATCGGCGATCCTTGGTTTTTGGGGCGATACGGCCGACAGATTCGGCCACCTTGGAATTGTTCTGAGCCTTTAGCGCAGTGCACCAAGGGTGGCAAGACAAGCTCTGTTGACAGTTCCCTGCCATGCATCAGCGCCTGCCTTGCGCAATCGTCAGACCACGGCTGCGCGGCGACGCCAACGAAACGGAACCGCTCGCGTGAGCGCGGTGCCGCCGGCCGTTAAAATCCGATCTTCAGACGCGCGGTCAGGGCGTGCTGGGACGCGCTCGCAGCCACCTGCCCATTATAGGTCAGGCTCACCGTCGCATTGTCGGTTGGATGGACGGCAATGCCGGCATCGAGCACGGCAGCGTCCCGCCCGATCGCCACGCCGGAGACCGCGAAATCGGCCGACGCCAATGTTAACATGGCAAGCGGAGCGTGGGTGTCAAGCGCCCGCCGCCAGCCCGCGCCGAGGCTCGCCGTCACCCGCTGCGCGCCGACCAAAAAATCCGTCGAACCGCGCAGACCCGTGGTGGCGAAGGTGACGCCGGAGGTCTGGCTTTCCGCCCGCAGCGCCGCCTCCTGCCCCTGCTCCGCGAAGCCGTTGGTGGTGAGGCGGACATGGGCGAGGTTCACATAAGGCTCGACGGTGGCGAGCGGCGCCTTCCAGCGCCAGCCGATTTCACCGAACGTCTGCAGCGTGCCGGCGCGATAGTCCGCACGGGCATGATCGACGACCTCCGAAAACGCGACGCTGCGGTCGGTCCGGATCGCATGGCCGGAGTAGAACACGCCGGAGCGCAGGAACGCCGCGCCGAAATCGCCGCCACCGTACAGTCCGATATGAAAACTGTCGGTTGCGGCCGATGACCGGCGCGCGCCGGCGCTCAAACTGCCCTGATTGTAGCCGGCCAATGCGCCGAGCCGCCACGTCTCGTCGAGCGGCGCATCGATGCCGAGCAGCATGCCGCCGGAGCGGCGGTCCAGCCGCGCCGCGTTGCCGTCGCCGTTGATATGGCCCGTCGCTCCGAACGCCTGTCCCCAGACCTCCAGCCGCGTCTCGCGCGCGGTCTGCCGGGCCGCGCCCGGCATCGCGGCGAAGGCATTGCGCACGCCGCCGACCGGCGCCGAGGCCGGCGCATCGCGCAGCCGTGCATTGGCCGCGTCGCGCAGGTAGCGACTGTCATCGATCAGCGCCGATTTCAGCGAGGCATGGATTTCGCCGGACACCAGATCGAAGGCGGAGCGCGCCTCGGCGGCGCTCAAGCCCACCAGGTTGCGATAAAGCACGTCGGACTGCGCCAGCGTGTCGAGCGCCGCGGAGGCCGCGACCTGATTGCGCGTCTGCGCGACGTCGGCGAAAGCGACCGCGTTCCGGCGCAGCAAGGCCGTTACCTCGTCAACCGAATAGCCGATTTCAGCATCGAGGAAGGCGAAATCGGACTGCACCGTATCGAACCGGCCGGCAAGGCCGGTGGAGGTCAGGATCGCATAGGGCGCATTGAGCGTCGGTGATCCGAACGCCGAAAGCGCCACCCGGCCGGCAACCGTGGCGGTTCCGGTAACCGCGAGCCGGTCGGAACCGCCCGCGCCCAGCCGCACGGCCAGAGTGCCTTGCTTGCCCTGTTCGTAGTTGCCCTCGATGGTGAGAACACCTAGTTGATCCGCATTCCCCGGCGCGATGATGCCGGCCTGGTTGTGAACGCCGAACCACAGATCCTGAACGCCGTAGTCCCAGATCCGAACGGTGCCGGCGCCGCTCAGGACGCCACCCTGCATGTCGACCGAAGGCGTTTGCAGGATGCCGTTCAGCACCATCTGCCCCGACCAGATTCCGGTGCCGGCGACGACCTCGAGCGTATGGTCCGCCGTGATATCGAGAACGGTGCGGGGACCGAACAGACTCAGGCTGTCGATGACCGGATTCATGTCGAGCGTCACGCGCCCGGGCTCAAACAGCCGCACGTCGTAATAGCGGCCGGTCGAACCGGGCGGCCCTTCGAGCGACTCCGCCACGTTGTCAGGCACCTCGCCGCCGCTCCACGCCGACGTGTCGCTCCACAGCACATTGCCCTGCCGCGCCGAGACCTCCCGGAGCGGATTGTTAGCGGCGAGCCAGTCGAGATAATCCTGCACCGCCGCCCAGCCGCTGATCGAACCGTAGCGGATGGTGCCATCGGGGGACGCCGGCTCCAGCAAGGCCAGCACCCCGACCTGCAACAGACTACCGTCGGGTCGGACCAGAAACAGCGGCCCTCCGCTGTCGCCGGCGCCGTTGCCGGCCTGACCGGCCGGCACGCCGAACCCCTTTGCCGCCAGTCCGAAGTCGTCCGGTGACGACGGCGAATGCGGATTGCGAAACTGCGCCGCGAGGATGCCGACCGTCCCCGGATCGCGGCCGCTATAGTTCCACAGGATATAGTCTCCGAGTCGGGTTTCCCCCACGCGGCGGCGTTGGTCGGACGGCGCCCCGCCCTCGGTTTCCAGTTTGGCATAGAAACCGCCGTCGAGGCCGGTGCCGTATTGGCCGTACCCGACGGTCACCATCAGCGCCCCGGGGGGTGGCCGCGCGTCGTTCGCTCCGGCCAGCGTCACCGGCGCGATGGACCTTCCTGTCACGGGTGTCGACAGCGTAACCAGCGCGATGTCGCCGCTCGTCCCGGAGAACGTGTATCCGGGACCGGTAGCGAGCCCGACGGCGTGTTGGTCGAAACGCGTCGCGACGTTGGCATCGGGGCCGAAACGAATATCGATGGGCTTGGTCGGCGCGAACCGATCGTTGTCGTAGAAGCAATGGGCGGCGGTCAGAACGGTGCGCGCGTTGATCAGCGTGCCGGTGCACCCGTTCACCGACACCACGTTCGGATACTGGTTGCCTTGGTCGAATATATTCGCGGCAGCCGCGGTATTCGCCGCGACGTCATTGCTGAGCGAAATCGCGCGCGCCGGCGCGACCGCCGCCATCTGGATGCCAAGCGAAAAATATCCCAGCGCAAGCAAGGATCGTCGGTTCATCATGTTGCCCCATCCTCGCGTGATCCTGCCGCTCCGCAGAATGCCCCCACAGCAACCGCCGTCACATAACGAATCACGCTCTTGCAATTATTGCGACAGAAGCCGTGGCGTCACCCGCAATCGCGCTTGGGTGGCAAAACGACGCGAAACAGCCCATGGGCCACGCCATCCGCGAAGCAATCCAGGTCCTTTCTTCTCCCTCTCCCGCTTGCGGGGGAAGGTTGGGGTGAGGGCTCCGGATTGCTTCGTCGCTTGCACTCCCCGCAATGACGGGGATCGAGGCATGACATCGTCGCCGTGTGTCATGACGTTTACTGTGTGTGACCGGCGCTCCCCACGGCGTCATCACCGGGCTTGTCCCGGTGATCCACGTTCTTTCTTTCTGCGACCGATCAAGACGTGGATGGCCGGGACAAGCCCGGCCATGACGAATGACGAAGCGTCATCTTCAAGCGCGAGGTGGTTCCGATCTTGACAAAACCCTCGATCTAGGATTTAATTCCTTTATCTCGCCTCGATGAGAGGGGCGGCTCGCGATCGTCACGGTTCGCGGGGCGGGATGCGGTGGACGCGGCAGCGTTCGGCGCGAGACTTTGGCGGCAGGGCGGTTTCCTCCATGGCGAGGGGTCGTGAGCTTCCATCCTCGCGCAGACGACGACGCTGCGCGGTGCGGACCGGGGTGGAGATGCACCCCATTTGCATCGCCTTTGCGCGCCGGCCCAAGTCGTGTGGTCCCGATGCCCGTCGCTGGCATCAAGGCGATGCGTCGCCGTCCGCTTCAACCGAAGCGGCGATGTAAGCATCGACCGACGGTGACGAAC
>Ga0160496_1000134_pt1 | contig 53394 bp, 48 predicted proteins | sample DIDPMG_2_FD_108231 | JGI IMG/M metagenome (GOLD analysis project Ga0160496, IMG submission 108231) | Enriched soil microbial communities from UW Madison campus, WI, USA - DID2937_E24_FP MG | ecosystem: Environmental > Terrestrial > Soil > Grasslands | place: USA: Madison, Wisconsin | collected...
CAGGGCAAGATGAATGGCTACATCGCCCAGGGCTTCAACCCCCTGGCGGCCGCGCCCAACAAGCACAAGCTGGACACCGGTTTCGCCAAGCTCAAGTTCCTGGTGATCATGGATCCGCTCGCCACCGAGACCTCGGAGTTCTGGCGCAACGCGGGCGAGGCCAACGACGTGGATCCGTCCAAGATCCAGACCGAGGTGTTCCGCCTGCCCACGACCTGCTTCGCCGAGGAAGAGGGCGCGCTGGTGAACTCCGGCCGCTGGCTGCAGTGGCACTGGAAGGGCGCCGAGCCGCCGGGCGAGGCCAGGAGCGACATCGAGATCATGTCGCAGCTGTTCAGCCGCATGCGCGAGCTCTATCAGAAGGAGGGCGGCAAGTATCCCGATCCGATCGTCAATCTGTGGTGGCCGTATTCCAATCCGGAAAGCCCCACGTCTGCCGAGCTGGCCAAGGAGTACACCGGGCGCGCGCTCACCGACCTGGTCGACCCGAAGGATCCGACCCGCATCACGCGCAAGGCCGGCGAGCAGCTCTCGGGCTTCGCCGAGTTGCGCGACGATGGCTCGACCTTGTCGGGCTGCTGGATCTTCGCCGGCGCCTGGACCGAGGCCGGCAACCTGATGGCACGGCGCGACAACACCGACCCCACCGGCATCGGCCAGACCCTGAACTGGGCCTGGGCGTGGCCGGCCAACCGCCGCGTGCTGTACAACCGCGCCTCCTGCGATGCCGCGGGCAAGCCGTTCGACCCGCGCCGCAAGCTGATCTCGTGGAACGGCAAGGCCTGGACCGGCGCCGACATCCCCGACTTCAAGGGCGACGAGGATCCGGCCGGCGGCATGGGCCCCTTCATCATGAATCCCGAAGGGGTCGCGCGCTTCTTCGCGCGCGCCGGCATGGCCGAGGGTCCGTTCCCCGAGCACTACGAGCCGTTCGAGAATCCGCTGGGCTACAACCCGCTGCACCCCAAGGTGCCGCAGGCGACCAGCAATCCGGCGGCGCGCGTGTTCAAGGACGACCTCGCGGCCATGGGCAAGGTGGAGCAGTTCCCGCACGTGGCCACCACCTATCGCCTCACCGAGCACTTCCACTACTGGACCAAGAACGTCAGGCTCAACGCGATCCTGCAGCCGGAACAGTTCGTGGAAATCGGCGAGGCGCTCGCCAAGGAGCTCGGCATTCCCAACGGCTCGCGCGTGAAGGTGTCGTCGAACCGCGGCTACATCAAGGCGGTCGCGCTCGTGACCAAGCGGATCCGTCCGCTCACGATCGAAGGGCGCACGGTGCACCAGGTCGGCATCCCCATTCACTGGGGCTTCGTCGGCGTGGCCAAGCCGGGCTTTTTGACCAACACGCTGACGCCCTTCGTGGGCGATGGCAACAGCCAGACACCGGAATTCAAGTCGTTCCTGGTGAAGGTCGAAAAGGCTTAGGGCGAGGAGCGAATCTATGTCAATGCAATCCCTGGACATCAAACGGCGCTCCGCGACCACCACGCCGCCCCCCGGCGTGCGCGAGCCCTCCACCGGCAGCGTGGCCAAGCTGATCGACGTCTCCAAGTGCATCGGCTGCAAAGCCTGCCAGGTGGCGTGCATGGAGTGGAACGACCTGCGCGACGAGGTCGGCGTGAACGTCGGCGTGTACGACAATCCGGCCGACCTGACCGAGCACTCCTGGACCGTGATGCGATTCTCCGAATACGAGAATCCCAACGGCAACCTGGAGTGGCTGATCCGCAAGGACGGCTGCATGCACTGCGAGGATCCCGGCTGCCTGAAGGCCTGTCCGTCGCCGGGCGCCATCATCCAGTACAACAACGGCATCGTCGACTTCCACGAGGAAAACTGCATCGGCTGCGGCTACTGCATCACCGGCTGCCCGTTCAACATCCCGCGCATCTCGCAGAAAGACCACAAGGCGTACAAGTGCACCCTGTGTTCCGACCGCGTGGCCGTGGGACAGGAGCCGGCCTGCGTGAAGACCTGTCCCACCGGTGCCATCGTGTTCGGCACCAAGGAGGACATGAAGCACCATGCCGCGGAACGCATCGAAGACCTGAAGTCGCGCGGCTTCGACAAGGCCGGCCTGTACGATCCGCAGGGCGTGGGCGGCACGCACGTCATGTACGTGCTGCACCACGCCGACCAGCCCACGCTGTATCACGGGCTGCCGCAGGATCCGAAGATCAGCCCGATGGTGTCGTTGTGGAAGGGCGTCACCAAGCCGCTGAGCGTGGCCGTCATGGCGCTCACGGCGCTGGCCGGCTTCTTCCACTATGTGCGTGTCGGCCCGAACGAGACCGACGAGGAAGACGAACGCCGCGCCGAAGAGGAGGCTCGCCATGACTGATCCCGTCCGCGATCCCGGCCCGCCGGTCCACCCGCACGCCCCCGAGGCGCCGCGCGACCGGTTCGGGCGCAAGCTGATCCTGCGCTACACCGCCAACGAGCGCACCAACCACTGGCTCATCGCCATCACGTTCGTGCTGCTCGCCCTGTCGGGGCTCGCGCTGTTCCATCCTGCGTTCTCGCCGCTCTACGCGGTGCTCGGCGGCGGCCCCTGGACCCGCATCCTGCACCCGTTCATCGGCCTGCTGATGTTCTTCTGCTTCTTCGTGTTCGCCATCCACATGTGGCGCAACAACCTGATGACGAAGAACGACTACCAGTGGCTGCGGCAGATCAACGACGTGCTCAACAACCGCGAGGAAAAGCTGCCCGAGGTCGGCAAGTACAACGCCGGCCAGAAGCTGTTGTTCTACGTCCTGATCCTGTGCATGCTGGGCCTGCTGGTGAGCGGGCTGGTCATGTGGCGCGAGTATTTTTCGTTCTACTTCCCGATCTGGGCGGTACGCGCCGCCTCGCTGCTGCACGCGGTTTGTGCATTCGTACTGATTTGCGCGATCATTGTGCATATCTACGCGGCGATCTGGGTCAAGGGCTCGATCGGGGCCATGGTGCGCGGCACCGTGACCTGGGGATGGGCCTGGAAGCACCATCGCGCCTGGTTCCGTGCCGTGCGCAAGGAGTCTGCCGGCAAATAGGCCTGCGACCCCGATCCCGGCGCCGGCTCCGGCCGGCCCGCCGCACGGCTGCCTGTCCGCGCATTGCGCGGCGGCAGCCGTGTTTGTTTATCTGGAGAGAACATTGCAGCGTATTCTTCCGCGGGGTGAGATCGAATCCCTGGAACACACGGCGATCCCGCGCCTGCGCCAACCCGAGTCGGATCTCTACGCCACCCGCGCGGCACGCCTGCGCGCGCTGGCCGCCGACAGCCCGGTGGCCGGCTATCTCGAACTGATGGCGGCGCTGGCCGACGCCCAGCAGGCCACGCTCAAGGCGATCGCCGATCCCGGCCTGCCGGGCGCCTCGCCGGCGCGCATCGACCTGGCCCAGGCGCACGGCATGCCGCCCCTGCAGGCGGTGGGCTGGGAGCGCGATCCGCGCTGGCTCGCGCTGCTCGACGACATCCTGAAGGCGCTGCAGGCCCGCACCGACCTGCCGGAAGAGGCCGTGCGCGTCTGCACCGAGCTGCGCAGCGCCATCGCCGAGAGTGCCGAGAGCATCGAAGACCAGGCCGATGCGTTGCTGTCCGAGCGCGAGGTGGACGTCAACAGCGCGGCCGCGCCCTTCATCATGGGCGCGCTGCAGGTCTATTTCACCGACCTGGCGCGCCGCTTCGACCCGCGCCAGATGCCGGTGGCCAGCCCGTTCGGCGTATGCCCGATGTGCGGCAGCATGCCGGTGGCCAGCGTGGTGCGCGTGGGCGGCAAGTCCGAAGGCCTGCGCTATCTGTGCTGCTCGCTGTGCGCCACCCAATGGCATCTCGTGCGCGTCACCTGCTCGCACTGCGAAAGCACCAAGGACATCTCCTACCAGTCGATCGAGGGCCGCTCCGAGGCCATCAAGGCGGAGGCCTGCGAGTCCTGCCACACCTACCGCAAGATTTTCTACCAGGAGAAAGACCTGCACGTCGATCCGGTGGCCGACGACCTCGCCAGCCTGATGCTCGACGTGTTGATGGGCGAGGCGGGCTACACCCGCGCCAGCGGCAACCCGCTGCTCTGGCACGGCGAAGCGGAGGCCTGAGCGCATGCGTTCGCCCGCCTCCGATGCCGGCCAGCCGCAAGGCATGGCGCGCCCGGCCGACCTGCCGGCACTCGACCGCGTGCTCGCGCTGGACGGCGCCGAAGCGCTGCTCCAGGCCTACGGCCGCTCCCAGGTCGTGGCGGCGCTGCGGCGCGAGCTCGACACGCTGCGTGCCGAGGCCCTGGCCGGCACCCTGGGCCATACCCGCGCCGAGCCCGCCTCGATCCTGCATGCGGTCACCGGCGCGTTGCGCCAGGCGGCCGAGCCCCGCCTGCGCGCGGTGTTCAACCTCACCGGCACGGTGCTGCACACCAACCTGGGCCGGGCCCTGCTGCCCGACGAGGCCGTGAATGCGGTGGTGCGCGCGCTCACCACCCCGGCCAACCTCGAGTTCGATCTCGCCACGGGCGCGCGCGGCGACCGCGACGATCTGGTCGAAGACCTGCTGTGCGAGCTCACGGGCGCGGAGGCCGCCACCGTGGTCAACAACAACGCCGCCGCCGTGCTGCTGATGCTCAACGCGCTGGCCGACCGCCGCGAGGTGGTGGTGTCGCGCGGCGAGCTGGTGGAGATCGGCGGCGCGTTCCGCATCCCCGACATCATGAAGCGCGCCGGTGCGCGGCTGGTCGAGGTGGGCACCACCAACCGCACGCACGCCGCCGACTACGACAACGCCATCGGCGCGCGCACCGCGATGCTGATGAAGGTCCATTGCAGCAACTACGCCGTCACCGGCTTCACCAAGAGCGTGAGCGTGGCCGAGGTGGCGGCCATGGCGCATGCGCGCGGCCTGCCCGCCACGGTCGACCTGGGCAGCGGCACGCTGATCGACCTCACCCAACACGGGCTGCCGCGCGAGGACACCGTGCGCGAGACCATCGCCGCCGGCGCCGACCTCGTCACCTTCAGCGGCGACAAGCTGCTGGGCGGGCCGCAGGCCGGCCTGCTGGTCGGCCGCGCCGACCTGATCCGCAAGATCAAGAAAAACCCGCTCAAGCGGGCGCTGCGCGTGGGCAAGCTCACGCTGGCCGCGCTCGAGCCCGTGCTGGCGCTGTACCGCGCCCCCGAGCACCTGGCCGAGCGTCTCACCACGCTGCGCCTGCTGACGCGGCCGCAGCGCCTGATCCAGGAAACCGCCGAGCGCGTGCGCGCCAGCGTGCAGCTGGCCGCCGGGCCCGGCTTCGGCGTCGAGATCGCCGCCATGTTCAGCCAGATCGGCAGCGGCGCGCTGCCGGTCGACCAGTTGCCCAGCGCCGGCCTGGCGATCCGTCATCTCGGCCCGGGTCGTCCCGGACGCCACCTGGAGCGGCTGCAGGCGCAGCTGCGCGGCCTGCCCAGGCCCGTGATCGGCCGCGTCGAATCCGACGCGCTGTGGCTCGACCTGCGCTGCCTGGAGGCGCGCGACGAGACCGCGTTCCTGGCGCAGCTGGCGGAGCCGCTCGCATGATCGTCGGCACCGCCGGGCACATCGACCACGGCAAGACCACGCTGGTGCGCGCCCTGACCGGCGTCGACACCGACCGGCTCAAGGAAGAGAAGGCACGCGGCATTTCGATCGAGCTGGGCTACGCCTACACGCCGCTGCCGGATGGTTCGGTGCTCGGCTTCATCGACGTGCCGGGCCACGAAAAGCTCGTGCACACCATGGCGGCCGGCGCCAGCGGCATCGACTTCGGCCTGCTGGTGGTGGCCGCCGACGACGGCGTGATGCCGCAGACGCGCGAACACCTGGCGATCCTGCGCCTGCTCGGCGTGCCGCGCGGCGCGGTGGCGCTCACCAAGTGCGACCGCGCCGACGCGGCGCGCATCGCAGCGGTGCAGGGCGAGATCGCGGCGCTGGTGCAGGGCGGCTTCCTGGAAGGCGCACCGGTGTTCGAGGTGGCGGCCCAACACGCCGACGATCCCGGCACGCAGGCCCTGCGCGCCGCGCTGCACGGCCAGGCCCAGGCGCTCGCCGCACCCGCGGCGGAGGGCCTGTTCCGCCTCGCCGTGGACCGCGCCTTCACGCTGGCCGGCCACGGCACCGTCGTGACCGGCACCGTGCACGACGGCCGCGCCCACGCCGGCGACGACGGCGCCGACCTGCGGCTGATGCCGGCCGGCACGCCGGTGCGGGTGCGCAGCATCCACGCGCAGAACCAGCCCAGCCCCACCGGCCAGGCCGGACAACGTTGCGCGCTCAACCTGCCCGGCATCGACAAACAGGCCATCTCGCGCGGCGACTGGATCGCCGACGCGCGCTGCTTCACGCCCTCGCGCCACGTCGACGTGGCGCTTACCCTGCTGCCCGGCGACGACACCCGCGTGCGGCCCTGGACGCCGCTGCACGTGCACATCGGCGCGGCGCGCCATCTGGCGCACGCCGTGCCGCTCGCGCCCGAGCAGCTCGAGGCCGGCCAGACGGGGCTGGTGCAGCTGGTGTTCGATACGGATGTCTGCGCGATGCCCGGCGACCGCTGCATCGTGCGCAATCCGCAGGCCACCCGCACGCTGGGCGGCGGCCGCGTGCTCGACGCCAACGCGCCCGATCGCAAGCGCCGCAGCCCGGCCCGGCTGCACTGGCTGGCCGCCGTCGGCGACTACCTCGACGGCGCGGGCCTGCGCCCCCTGCTGGAGCAGGCCCCGCTCGGCCTGACGCAGGACGCCGTGCAGCATCTCACCGGCCAGGCGGCCGCCGCGATCGCCGCGCCGGACGGCGCGCTGTGGGTGGCGCCGCGCGTGGGCGGCACGCCCACCCTGATCGCACACGCGCGCTGGGCGGCGCTGCTGGCCCAGCTGGCCGACACGCTCGATGCCTTCCACGCGAGCAATCCCGACGAGGCCGGGATCGACGCCGCGCGCCTGCGCCGCATGGCGCTGCCGGGCGCCGACGACGCGCTGTGGCAGGCGCTGGTGGAGGGCGCGCAGGCGCAGGGCCTGGCGCAGCGCAACGGCCCCTGGCTGCATCGTCCGGGGCATGCCGTGACGCTCTCCGACGACGAGTCCGTGCTGGCGCAGCGCCTGTTGCCCGATCTGGAACACGGCGCCTTCGATCCGCCGTGGGTGCGTGACCTGGCGCGCCAGCACGAGGTGCCCGAGGAACGGGTGCGGCAGCTGCTGCGCAAGCTGCTGCGACGCGGCGACGTGGCGCAGGTGGTGCGCGATCTGTTCTATCACCGGCTTGCCGTGCGGCGCATGGCGCAGCTGGTGCGCCAGCTGTGCGAGACCCAGGGCGGCGCGGAGGCCGCGGCCTTTCGCGACCTGACCGGCCTGGGCCGCAAGCGCGCGGTGCAGGTGCTGGAGTTCTTCGACCGGGTGGGCTACACGCGGCGCCTGCGCGATCTGCACGTGATGCGCGGCGCGGCCGACATGTTCGAGCGCGGCGACTGAGCGAGACAGGTCCGCGGCCCTTGGCTATCATAGGGTCCGCGCCGCGTCGCGGCCTGCATCACCGTCGGAAGGCATGCGTGCCCGGTGGCACGGCTGGGCTTCAAACCCAGTTGGGGACGTCAGACGTTCCCAGGTAGGTTCGACTCCTGCTGCCTTCCGCCATCCTCTCTAGGCCGGCTCGTCGAGCAGGCTCGTCACCGCCGCCACCACGGCCGGCCGGCGCCAGTCGAGCGCGCCCAGGTGCCAATAGCGCAGGCGCCCCTTGCGATCCACCAGATAATTCGCCGGCATGCCGAGCACGCGCCAGTCGCGCGCCGCCGTGCCGTTGCGATCATGCAGCACGGTGTCGGGCAGCGGAAAGCGCGCCAGGAACGCATCGATGCGCGGCCGCGACTCGCCATGGTTGACCGCCCACAGCCGCAGGCCGCGCCCCGCCTGCGCGCGCACCAGCGCGGCCATCTCCGGAAACTCGTCGCGGCAGGGCTCGCACCAGCTGGCCCAGAAGCTCAGCAGCACCACCTGCCCGCGCGCCTGCGCCAGCGTGTGTGCCGTGCCGTCGAGCGCGGGCAGATCGAGCGCCGGCGTGGCGCCGCCGCGCCAGGGCGCCCAGTCGGGCCCCGTGGCCCGGCGCAGCGCGTCGTCGCTCACGCCCTCCGCATGGGCGCGCGTGGCAGAGAGTGCGGCGGCGAGTGCGGCGGCGAGTGTTGCCGTTGCTGCGCCGGCGCGGGCCAGCGGCGCCGTGGCGAGCGCGGCCAGCCAGCGCCGGCGTCCGGCCGCCACGTCGGCCATCAGGCGCTCAGCGGCCGCGCGGTGATGCGGTAGCGGAAGTGATCGGGGTCGAGGCTGTCGAGCCTGCCGTCGGCCGTTTCGCCGTTGGGGTACATCAGGAACGGCACCGGACCCTGCTTCGCGCCGGGCAGCGCCACGTCATGGCCGTGGTTGTAGGCGACCCAGTTCATCTCCCAGTTGCCGAACAGCATCACGCGCGCCGCGCGCACCTGCGGATGGCCGAGCGGCAATTCGCCCGGCGGCTCTTCCAGCATGACCTTGCGCACGTCGGCCGGATCCACCGGCACCCAGCCATAGCCGTCGGCATAGAACTCGGCGCGGCAATGCTGCGCGCGCGTCACGTCGCCGGCCTTGCCCAGGCTCTTGTAGCCCAGTTGCGAGTCGGCCACGCGCAGCCCGTAGGCGTCGCGCGCGGGAATGCCGGAGGCACGCGCCAGCGCCACGAACAGCGAATTGATGTCGGCACACTTGCCGTTCAGGTCGTTGGCGGTGAGCATGTAGCGCACGTCGCCGATGCCGCAGCCGCGCGTGGCCGCGGTGCGACAGGTGTTCTCGACCACCCACTGGTAGATGGCGCGGGCGCGCGCCATGTCGCCCTGATGGCCGCGCGTGATGCGGTCGGCCGTCTCCTTCACGATGCCGTCGGTGGGCAGCAGCGAGGTGGGCGCCAGGTAATGGGCGAGCGTGGCGCGGGGCTCGCGCGGCGCGTCGGCAGACGGCCCGGCGTCGAGATCGACGCGACGATTGCGGGTCTCGAAGGTGCTCGTGACGGTGATGCGGCGCGGCCCCGTGGCGGCCTGCTGCCATTCGGCGCCGAGCATCTGCACGTCGTGATCGCTGCCCTGGTGCAGCGCGGCTTGGCCGCCGCCCTCGACCTGCCAGGTGGTCTTCACGTTGCGCTGGTAGTCGGTGTCGGTGGCGTAGGGCACCGGGATCCACAGACGCGGATGCGCGCCGGGATCGAGCACGTCGACCTGGGTGGTGAGTTCGAACGAGCGCCAGCTCGAGTTCAGCGGATTGCCGGTGGCGGCGCGGGCGACGGCGCCCAGGCCCGTGGCGCAGAGCGCGCCGGCGGCGGAAGTCAGGTGGAGAAATTGACGGCGGTCCATGGTTCCTCCCACGCACGGTGGAGACGGATGGCGGGCCGCACACGATGCTCGCCGTGCGCGGATGGCAAAGGCCTGCGCTGCGCCGCACGCGTTGCCGGGCGCAGTCCGTCGATCATAGAACCAAAGCCGCCCCGGGTGCTATCCTCGTCGGCACGCTCACCGCTCCAGGAACCCTCAGATGGCCGACGCTACCTCCTCTCCTGCCGCCGATGTCCCGCGGCTGACCTCGCTCTCGCACGGCGGCGGCTGCGGCTGCAAGATCGCGCCGGGCGTGCTCTCGGAACTGCTCAAGGGCTTGGCGCCGCAGGCGGTGCGCGACGACAACCTGCTGGTCGGCACCGAGACCGCCGACGACGCCGCGGTCTATCGCCTGAACGACGAGCAGGCGCTGATCGCCACCACCGACTTTTTCATGCCCATCGTCGACGATCCGTTCGACTTCGGCCGCATCGCCGCCACCAATGCGCTGTCCGATGTGTATGCGATGGGCGGCCGGCCGATCATGGCCCTGGCGCTGGTCGGCATGCCGATCAACGTGTTGCCGCACGCCGTGATCGCCGAGATCCTGCGCGGCGGCGAATCGGTCTGTGCCGACGCGGGCATCGCCGTCGCGGGCGGCCACAGCATCGACTCGGTCGAGCCGATCTACGGCCTGGCCGCGATGGGCCTGGTGCACCCCAAGCGCATCAAGCGCAATGCCGACGCGCGCGCCGGCGACGTGCTGGTGCTGGGCAAGCCACTGGGCGTGGGCATTCTTTCGGCGGCGCTGAAGAAAAGCCGTCTCGACGCGGCCGGCTATGCGGCCATGATCGGCGCGACCACGCTGCTCAACCGCCCCGGCGCGGAGCTGGCGCAGCTCGAGGGCGTGCATGCCATGACCGACGTCACCGGCTTCGGCCTGCTCGGCCACACGCTGGAGATGGCGCGCGGCGCCGGCCTCACCGCGCAGCTGTGCCTGTCCGACCTGCCCTGGCTCGCCGGCGTGCAGGCGCTGGCAGCCGAAGGCGTGATCACCGGCGCCTCGGGCCGCAATTGGGCCTCGTATGGCGACGCGATCCGGCTGAGCGATTCGGTGGACGCGGCCGCGCGCGCGCTGCTGACCGATCCGCAGACCTCCGGCGGGCTGTTGGTTGCGTGCGCACCCGATACCGTGACGCGGGTGCTCGACACCTTCCGACGCGGCGGCTTCGAGGCCGCCTGCGTGATCGGCGAGATGGCCGAGGGCCTGGCAGAGGTGCGGGTGTCCTGACGCGCCCGCGCGCTGCACGATCCCCGACGCGCGGCTCGCCGCGCGTTTTTCATGCGGCCAGCGCCAGCGCGGTGGCGCGCGCCTCTTCGGCCAGCCAGCGCGCCACGATGGCGCAATCGCGGCTGTCGCGGCCGGGGCACCGCACCAGCCAATAGGCCAGGTCGGGCGCATGCGCCGGCCCCACCGGCACGAGACGGCCGTCGGCCAGCATGGGCGCGATCAGCGCCTGGCGGCCCAGCGCCACGCCGTGGCCCGCCAGCGCGGCCTGCACCACCTGGTCGTACTGATTGAAGCGCAGCATGGCGCGCGGCGCGACGCGGCCCAATCCGTGCGCATGCAACCATCCCGGCCACTGCAGCCAGGGCCGCGCGGGATCCTCGAATTCGAGCAGCACCTGGCCGGCCAGCGAGCCGGCGTCCAGCCGCGCGAGGCGCAGCTCGGGCCGCGCCACCGGCAGCACCGACTCGCCGAACATCCACACCGCGCCGTCGCCGGCCGCGGCCCGCGGCGCGTAGCGGATGGCGATGTCCACGTCTTCACGCTCCAGGTCGAGCACGCGGTTGTCGGCCGCCACCCGCACGTCGATGTCGGGATGCGCGGCCTGGAAGGCGCCCAGGCGCGGCAGCAGCCACAGCGAGGCCACGCCGATGGTGGTGGTGACGGTGACCGGCGTGCGCCGGCCCGGCTCGGTCCAGGGCGCGATGAGCTCGCCCAGCTCGGTGAGCCACGGATCGGCGAGCCGGAACAGCTGCGCGCCCTCGGGGGTGAGCGACACCGAACGGAAGCCGCGCTTGAGCAGGGTCACGCCCAGATGGGCCTCGAGCGTGCGGATCTGGCGGCTCACGGCCGACTGCGTCACGTGCAGGTCGAGCGCGGCCTGCGTGATGCTCATGCGCCGCGCCACGGCGACGAAGCCGCGCACGAGATCGAGAGGCGGAAGCTTGGCGAGGGACGATGACATTCCACAAACTCATGCGATGCGAGCCCAGATGTCGCTTGAGCGATGTTACTCCCAGGGCGTCAAATAGCCCGGACGACTCAAGCGATCCTGCCGCCAGGGCAGCCTCGCATTCACGCGGCGAGGTACGGGCATGGCCCTCGAAGATGTCCGGATCTGCTGCACCGCAGGAATGCGATTCACCCTGGACCGCCGCTCGACCCTGGTGTTGAAGCGCGCGGCCGGCACCCGTATCCTGTGCCTGGGCGGGACGGTCTGGCTGTCGGAGATCCGTCCGGCCGCCGACTGCGTGCTCGGCACCGGCCAATCGAAGCTGCTGGACAACGATCGCGACGTCGTTCTGGGCGGCCTGCCGGATGCGCAGGTCGCGATTCTTTCCCCAACGGAGCCTGCCCCGTGACCGTGCCCGCCCCCTCCCAGGTCGAAATGTGGTTCGACTTTGCCAGTCCCTACAGCTACCTGGCGCTGGCGCGCATCGAGCCGCTCGCGCAGGCCGCCGGCGTGCCGGTGGCGCCGCGGCCCTTCCTGCTCGGCCCCATCTTTCAGGCGCAGGGCTGGAACGATTCGCCGTTCCGCCTGTTCCCGGGCAAGGGCGCGTACATGATGCGCGACATCGCGCGCCTGGCGGCCAAGTACGGCGTGCCCTATGAGCGGCCGGCGGTGTTCCCGCGCGTCGGCGTGCTGCCCGCGCGCGTGGCGCTGCTCGGGCAGGCCCAGCCGTGGGGCCTCGCCTTCTGCAAGGCGGTGTTTGACGCCAACTTCGTCCGCGACAAGGACATCCAGGACGAGGACGTGGTGCGGGCGCTGCTGCAGACGCTCGCGCTCGACGCCGACGCGCTGATCGCGCAGGCCCGCGCCGAAGCCACCAAGGAGGCGCTGCGGCGCCAGGTCGACCGCGCGCGCCAGCATGGCATCTTCGGCGCGCCCACCTTTCTGGTCGAGGGCGAGATGTTCTGGGGCAATGACCGCCTCGAGGATGCGCTCGACTGGGCCTGCGGCCGGCAGGGCGCCCGCACCTGATACGCTCACGCCTTTCACCCTCCTGCGAGCCGCCCGCCATGCCCCACACGCAACCCGTCATGATCATCACCGGCGCAAGCCGCGGCATCGGCGCCGCCTGCGCGCTGCTGGCCGCGCGCCGTGGCTATGCCGTCTGCGTCAACTACCGTGAACGCGAAGTGCCGGCGCTGGCCGTGGTGGATGCCATCCGCGCGCAGGGCGGCACCGCCATCGCGGTGCAGGCCGACGTGGCCGACGAGGCACAGGTGGTGGCGCTGTTCGAGCGGGTGGACCGGGAATGGGGCCGGCTCGACGGCCTCATCAACAACGCCGGCATCCTCGATCGCCAGATGCGCGTGGAAGACATGGACGCGGCGCGTGTCACGCGCATCCTCGCCACCAACGTGACCGGCGCGCTGATCTGCGCACGCGAAGCGGTGCGCCGCATGGCGCCGCGCCGGGGCGGGCAGGGCGGCGCGATCGTGAACGTCTCCTCGGCCGCCGCCCGGCTCGGCGCGGCCGGCGAATACGTCGACTACGCCGCCTCCAAGGGCGCGCTCGACACCCTCACCATCGGCCTGGCGCGCGAAGTGGCCGCGGACAACATCCGCGTCAACGGCGTGCGCCCCGGCCTCATCTATACCGAAATGCATGCGGACGGCGGCGAGCCGGGGCGGGTCGACCGCCTCAAGGACTCGACGCCGCTGCAACGCGGCGGCACGCCCGAGGAAGTGGCGGGCGCCGTGATGTGGTTCTTTTCCGATGAAGCGGGCTATTCCACCGGCTCGTTCATCGAGGTTTCAGGCGGACGATGAAAAACGCAATCAGTGCCCTGCGCGGCGCGCCCATGCCGGGCGGCCGTTCCATGCCCCAGTTCCGCGCCGCGCGCATCCGGCGCGTGGTGTTCCATTGGCAGCACCGCGACGGCGAGACCGGCGTGGCCGCCGCGCAGCCGCCCGCGCCGCCGCGCAAGCCCTGAGCGCGCTAGCCGCGCGTCACCGGCGCCACGCCGGCCCACTCCGCATCGGAATACAGGCGCGAGCGCACCAGGAAGCGCCGGCCTTCTGCGCTGTCGAGCGAGAAGGCGCCGCCGCGGCCGGGCACGGCATCGATCGTGAGCTGGGTGTGTTCCCAGTACTCGAACTGCGCCGCGCTCATGTAGAACGGACAGCCGTCGATCTCGCCCAGCAGCACGTCGGCGCCGCCGACCAGGAATTCGCCGGCCGGATAGCACATGGGCGCGCTGCCGTCGCAGCAGCCGCCGGATTGATGGAACATCAGCGGACCGTGCTTGGCGCGCAGCGTGGCGATCAGGTCGAGCGCGGCCGGAGTGACCAGCACGCGGGGCGTGTTCATGGCGAGTCTCCTGGAGCAGACGGGCGGCCCGGCCCGGACGCCGGGCCGCACGCTCAGTTGCCGATGTCGAGCACGATGCGGCCTTCGATCTGGCCTTTGTGCATCTTGTCGAACACCGTGTTGATGTCGTCGAGCGACGCCGTGCTGACCGTCGCCGCCACCTTGCCCGCGGCCGCGAAGTCGAGCGACTCCTGCAGGTCCAGCCGGGTGCCCACGATCGAGCCGCGCACCGTGATGCCGCTGAGCACCACGTCGAAGATCGGCAACGGGAAATCGCCCGGCGGCAGGCCGTTGAGCGAGATCGTGCCGCCGCGCGCCACCATGCCCATGGCCTGCTGGAAGGCCTTGGGCGAGACCGCGGTGACGAGCGCGCCCTGCGCGCCGCCGCCCGTCTCGCGCTTGACCTCGGCGGCCGGGTCTTCCGAGGTGCGGGCGTTCACGGTCACGGCGGCGCCGAGGCGGCGCGCGAAGTCCAGCTTGGCGTCGTCGACGTCGACGGCCACGACGTTCAGGCCCATCGCCCGCGCATACTGCACGGCCATGTGGCCGAGGCCGCCGATGCCGGAGATCACCACCCAGTCGCCCGGCTTGGTGTCGGTCACCTTGAGCCCCTTGTAGACCGTCACGCCCGCGCACAGCACCGGCGCGATCTCCTGGAAGCCGATGTTGGCCGGCAGGTGCCCCACGTACGCGGGATCCGCGACCACGTATTCGGCGAAGCCGCCGTTCACGGAGTAGCCGGTGTTCTGCTGCGACTCGCACAGCGTCTCCCAGCCGCCCAGGCAGTGGCGGCAATGACCGCAGGCGCTGTAGAGCCAGGGCACACCGACCCGGTCGCCCTCCTTGACGTGCTTCACGCCGGCGCCCACGGCCGAGACGAACCCCACGCCCTCATGGCCCGGGATGAAGGGCGGCTGGGGCTTGACCGGCCAATCGCCCTCGGCCGCGTGCAGATCGGTGTGGCACACGCCGGAGGCCTGCACCGCGACCTGGATCTGCCCCGGACCGGGCTGGGGGATCGGCACTTCATCGATGCTCAGGGGCTTGCCGAACGCGCGTACGACCGCGGCTTTCATGGTGTTTGCCATGCTTCGTTCCTCCTGTCAGCGTTGCACGGCGAGACGCGCGGCGCGCGCGCCCTGGCCGCTTCCCTCGCTGGCGCGGCGACCCCGCCACGCCAGGCACACACGAGCGACGGTCAGAAGAAGCCGAGCTTCTTCGGGCTGTAGCTCACCAGCAGGTTCTTGGTCTGCTGATAGTGGTCGAGCATCATCTTGTGCGTCTCGCGCCCGATGCCCGATTGCTTGTAGCCGCCGAATGCCGCATGCGCGGGATAGGCGTGATAGCAGTTGGTCCAGACCCGCCCCGCCTTGATCGCGCGGCCCATGCGGTAGCAGGTGTTGATGTCGCGCGACCAGACGCCGGCGCCCAGCCCGTAGAGCGTGTCATTGGCGAGCGACAGCGCCTCCTCGGTGTTCTTGAAGGTCGTCACCGCCACCACGGGGCCGAAGATCTCCTCCTGGAACACGCGCATGCGGTTGTTGCCCTTGAACACGGTGGGCTGCACGTAATAGCCCTCGCGCATGGCGCCCTCGAAGGTGGCGCGCGCGCCGCCCGCCAGCACCTCGGCGCCTTCCTGCCGGCCGATGTCGAGGTACGACAGGATCTTCTCGAGCTGCTCGCTGGAGGCCTGCGCGCCGATCATGGTGTCGGCGTCGAGCGGATTTCCCTGCTTGATTTGCGCCACGCGCTTGAGCGCGCGCTCCATGAAGCGGTCGTAGAGCGACTCGTGGATCAGCGCGCGGCTCGGGCAGGTGCAGACCTCGCCCTGGTTGAGCGCGAACATCACGAAGCCCTCGATGGCCTTGTCGAAGAAGTCGTCGTCGTGCTGGCCCACGTCCTCGAAGAAGATGTTGGGCGACTTGCCGCCCAGCTCGAGCGTGACCGGGATGATGTTCTGCGAGGCGTACTGCATGATGAGGCGGCCGGTGGTGGTCTCGCCGGTGAACGCGATCTTGGCGATGCGCTTGTTCGACGCGAGCGGCTTGCCCGCCTCCAGGCCGAAGCCGGTCACGATGTTGAGCACGCCCGGCGGCACGATGTCGGCGATCAGCTCGGCCAGCATCAGGATGCCCAGCGGCGTCTGTTCGGCCGGCTTGAGCACCACGCAGTTGCCGGCGGCGATGGCGGGCGCGAGCTTCCACGCGGCCATCAGGATCGGGAAGTTCCACGGGATGATCTGGCCGACCACGCCGAGCGGCTCGCGGAAGTGGTAGGCCACCGTGTCGGGATCGATCTCCGACAGCGAGCCCTCCTGGCCGCGGATGGCCGAGGCGAAGTAGCGGAAGTGATCGATGGCCAGCGGAATGTCGGCGGCGCGCGCCTCGCGGATCGGCTTGCCGTTGTCCCAGGTCTCGGCGGTGGCGAGCAGCTCCAGGTTGGCCTCGATCGCGTCGGCGATGCGGAACAGCACGCGCGCGCGTTCGGCGGGCGGCGTCGCGCCCCAGGCCGGCGCGGCCTTGTGGGCGGCATCCAGCGCCAGCTCGATGTCGCGCTCGCCCGAGCGCGCGTGGCGCGACAGCACCGCGCCGGTCACCGGCGTGATGTTGTCGAAGTACTCCTCGCCCACCGGGGGCACCCACTTGCCGCCGATGAAGTTGCCGTATTGGGACTTGATGTCCAGCGGGGTGCCGTAGGTGTCCGGCGCGAGTCGGGTCGCGATGTCCATGTCCTTGTCTCCGTTGTTGTGCTGTGCGGCGCCGCTGGCGCGGTGCCTGCAGGGAATCAAGCAAAGCCTGTGCCAGGACGCGCCCCGGGCGGGCGATGCGCCCCTTTTTGTGGGGCCGGACGCGGCTTTACAGGCGCGCATCGCGCGTGCGAAAGTAGGCCGCTCACAGCGCCGCGCGGCGGGCTGTCGCGAATCGCGACAGTGTCGCGCGACAGGCGTCGCAGAACGCCGCACAACCCCCATGGGCCGCCCGCGTGCGCGCCCCGGAGACACCGCCATGGCCCGCAATCCGCCCCCAGGACTGGCCACCGCCAGGTTGTTGTTCGCCGAACAGGGCGCCGTGCCCGGCGGCAGCGTGGCCGAGCCCATCCTGCGCTCGTGGCGCCGCTGCGCCGATCTCGGCCACGACATGCGCGCCCAGCGGCCGCAGGAGCCCATCACCCAATCCGAGCTGCGCGTGGCCCAGGAGCGCAACGAGGCGCTGCGGCGCATGTGCCGGCCCGCGCTCGACATGCTGGCCGCCTGCCCGCAGGGGCGCGACGGCCTGGTGATCCTCACCGACGCGCAGGGCCTGGTGCTCGACACGCGCGGCGATCCGGCCTTCGCGTCGCGCGCCTCGCGCGTGGCGCTGATGCCGGGCGCGCGCTGGGACGAGTCGATGGCCGGCACCAACGCGATCGGCACCGCGCTGGTCGAGGGCCGCGCGCTGTCGGTGCATGGCGGCGAGCATTTCTTCGAGCCCAACCACATCCTCACCTGCTCGGCCGTGCCCGTGAGCGATGCGCGCGGCCGCCTGCTCGGCGTGCTCGACCTGTCGGGTCCGGCACGCGACATGCCGCGCACGCTGGCGCGGGTGCGGCAGGCGGTCGACCTGGCCGAGCATGCGGTGTTCGAACACGATTACGCGCACTGCACGCTGCTGGGGCTGCATGGCGATCCCACCCGCCTCGCCACGCCGGCCGAGGCCGTGCTGGCGTTCGAAGGCGAGCGGCTGGTCGGCGCCAATCGCCACGCGCTGGCCTGGTTGGCGCTCGACGCGGCCGCGCTGGGCGTGCTGCGCTATCACGACCTGTTCGAGGGCGCGCTGCACGAGGCGCTCGCGCTGCGGCAGTCGCCCGACGGCCGGCGCTGGCATGCGCGGCTGCGCGCGCCGCTGCGGCCCCTGCCGCAGGCGCCGGCCCGCACGCCGCCCGCCGCCGCGCCGGCGCGCACGCCGGGCTCGCCCCGCATCGAGCCTGCGGCCGTGTTCGACGACGCGACGCGCATGGCGCTGGCGCGCGCGGTGCGCATGCAGGACGCGGGCGTGGCCGTGCTGCTGCAGGGCGAGACCGGCACCGGCAAGGAGGTGTTCGCGCGCGCCATGCATGCGCGCAGCGCCCGCGCCGGCAAGCCCTTCGTGGCGGTCAACTGCGCGGCGCTGCCCGAGGCGCTGATCGAGGCCGAGCTGTTCGGCTACGAAGACGGCGCTTTCACCGGCGCGCGGCGCCACGGCAGCAAGGGATTGCTGCGCCAGGCCGAGGGCGGCGTGCTGTTTCTCGACGAGATCGGCGACATGCCGCTGGCCCTGCAGGCGCGGCTGCTGCGGGTGCTGCAGGCGCGCGAGGTCACGCCGCTCGGCGGCGCGCAGGCGGTGCCGCTCGACTTCGCCCTGATCTGCGCCACCCACCGGCCGCTGGCGGCCGACGACGCGAGCGCGCCGGTGCGCCCCGACCTGTATTTCCGCATCGCCGAATACACGGTGGCGCTGGCGCCGCTGCGCGCGCGCGGCGACCGTGCGCGGCTGGTGCGCCAGCTCTGGCACGGCCTGGCCGAGGACATCGCGCTGCCGCCCGAGCTCGAGGCGCGGCTGGCGGCCCAGCCGTGGCCGGGCAACTTCCGTCAGATGGTATCGGTGCTGCGCGCCCTGGCCGTGCTGGCCTCGGAGAGCGGCGCGGTGCGCGCCGACATGCTGCCCGACGGCCTGGCCGTCGCCACGGCCGCGACGGCCACGCAGTCCGGGCCGGGCGACACGCTGCAGACGCTGGCGGCCGCGCGCATCGACGCCGTGCTGGCGCAGTGCGAAGGCAATGTGTCGCAGGCGGCGCGCCTGCTGGGCGTGCATCGCAGCACGCTGTACCGCCGCCAGGGCCGCCCCGCGCGCAAGCGCGTGGCCTGAACCGCGCGCGGTCTGGTCACGGCCAGCGGGGCGCCCGCGGGCCGGGCCCGCGCGGCCTCAGGCCATCATGATGCGGGCGAGCTCCACGCCCGGATCGGGCGCGCGCATGAAGGCCTCGCCCACCAGGAACGCATCGACCTCGTGGTCGCGCATCAGCTTCACGTCTTCGGGCGTGAGAATGCCGCTCTCGGTGACCACGCGCTTGCCGGCCGGAATGCGCGGCAGCAGGTCGAGCGTGTTCTGCAGGCTGGTCTCGAAGGTGCGCAGGTTGCGGTTGTTGATGCCGAGCAGCGGCGTGTTGAGCGTGAGCGCCACCTCGAGCTCGGCCGCGTCATGCACCTCCACCAGCACGTCCAGGCCCAGGTCGAACGCGACCTGCTCGTACTCGCGCAGCTGGGTGGGCGACAGCGCGGCCACGATCAGCAGCACGCAGTCGGCGCCCATCGCGCGGGCCGAGATGATCTGGTAGGGATCGATGATGAAGTCTTTGCGCAGCACCGGCAGCGGGCAGGCCGCGCGCGCGCGGCGCAGGTTGTCGTGCGAGCCCTGGAAGAACTGCACGTCGGTGAGCACCGACAGGCAGGCCGCGCCGTGCGCGGCATAGCTCGACGCGATGGCGGCGGGGTCGAAGTTCTCGCGCAGCACGCCCTTGGAGGGCGATGCCTTCTTGATCTCGGCGATCACGCCGGGCTTGCCGGCGGCGATCTTGTCTTCGATCGCCTGGGCAAAGCCGCGCACATCCTGGCGTGCCTGGGCTTCGCGCAGCAGTTCGGATTCGCTGCGCAGCTGGCGTGCAGTGGCGACTTCCTCGGCCTTGATGGCCAGGATCTTCGCGAGGATATCGTTCATTTCTGGAATTTCCGGGTGTAAGCGCAGAACTCCTCCAGCTTGGCGCGGGCTGCGCCGTTGGAGATCAGTTCGAACGCCAGTTTAAGCGCCGCGGGGATGGACTCGGCCTTGTTGCCGGCATAAATGGCCAGACCCGCGTTCAGCGCGACGATGTCCCGGGCGGCGCCTTCGACATTCTCGAGCGCTTCGATGACAAGTTCACGCGACTGTTCGCGATTGGACACCTTGATACTGCGGTTGGACATCATGGATAGCCCGTAGTCCTCGGGGTGGATCTCGTATTCGCGCACCTCGCCGTCCTTGAGCTCGCCCACCAGCGTGGCCGCGCCCAGCGAGGCCTCGTCCATGCCGTCCTTGCCGTGCACCACCAGCACGTGGCGCGAGCCGAGCCGCTGCAGCACGCGCACCTGGATGCCGACCAGGTCGGCATGGAACACGCCCATGAGCTGGTTGGCCGCACCGGCGGGATTGGTCAGCGGGCCGAGGATGTTGAAGATGGTTCGCACCGCCAGCTCCTTGCGGACCGCGGCGATGTTCTTCATGGCGCCGTGATGCGCGGGCGCGAACATGAAGCCGATGCCGGTGGCGGTGATGCACTCGGCCACTTCGTCGGGCGTGAGCGTGAGGTTGGCGCCCAGCGCCTCCAGCACGTCGGCGCTGCCCGACGACGACGAGGCGCTGCGGTTGCCGTGCTTGGCGATCGGCACGCCGGCGGCGGCGGCCACGAACATGGCGGTGGTCGAGATGTTGAAGGTGTGGCTGCCGTCGCCGCCGGTGCCGCACATGTCGAGCAGGTCTTCGGGATTGGGCGTGACCACGGGCGTCGCGAACTCGCGCATCACCTGCGCGGCCGCCGTGATTTCACCCACGGTTTCCTTCTTGACCCGCAGGCCCATCAGCAGCGCGCTGGCGATCTGCGGCGACATCTCGCCGCGCATCAGCATGCGCATCAGATGCAGCATCTCGTCGTGGAAGATTTCGCGGTGTTCGATGCAGCGCACGAGCGCTTCGGTGGGAGAGATCGTCACTTGGGTGCTCCTGGATGGGTCAGAGATTGAGGAAGTTGCGCAGCATCGCGTGGCCGTGCTCGCTCAGCACCGACTCCGGATGGAACTGTACTCCGTACAGCGGCAGGGTCTTGTGCGCCACCCCCATGATGTCGCCATCGGGCGCCGTGGCGGTGACCTGCAGCTCGTCGGGCAGGGTGGCCGGATCGATCGTGAGCGAGTTGTAGCGGATCACGGTATAGGGGCTGGGCAGGCCGGTGAAGATGTCGGTGCCGGTGTGCTGGATGCTCACGGTCTTGCCGTGCATGATCTGCTGCGCCCGCACGATGTCGCCGCCGTAGGCCGCGCCGATGGCCTGGTGGCCCAGGCACACGCCCAAAATGGGCAGCTTGCCGGCGAAGGCGCGGATCGCGGCCACCGAGATGCCGGCCTCGGCCGGCGAGCAGGGGCCGGGCGACACGCAGATGCGGTCGGGCCCGAGCGCGGCGATCTCCTCGAGCGTGATCTGGTCGTTGCGCGCCACGCGCACGTCTTCGCCCAGCTCGCCGAAGTACTGCACCAGGTTGTAGGTGAAGGAATCGTAGTTGTCGATCATCAACAGCATGTCTGTCTCGCTAATCCGGTGGGGCCCGCAGGCCTGGAAGTGTGGGTCGGGGGCCTCAGATGGGCTCGTCCAGGCCGTGCTGGACCTGCTCGGCGGCGCGCAGCACCGCGCGCGCCTTGGCCTCGGTCTCGGCGTATTCGGCCTCGGGGCTGGAGTCGGCCACGATGCCGGCCGCGGCCTGCACGTACAGCGTGCCGTTCTTGATGACGCCGGTGCGGATCGCGATGGCCACGTCCATCTCGCCGCCATAGCTCAGGTAGCCGGCCGCGCCGCCGTAGATGCCGCGGCGCACGGGCTCGAGCTCGTCGATGATCTCCATGGCGCGCACCTTGGGCGCGCCGGTGAGCGTGCCGGCCGGGAAGGCCGCGCGCAGCACGTCCATGCTGCTCATGCCCGGGTTGAGGTTGCCGGTGACGTTGGAGACCAGGTGCATCACGTGCGAATAACGCTCGATGGCCATGGTGTCGCTCACCCGCACCGAACCGGTCTCGGCCACCCGGCCGACGTCGTTGCGGGCCAGGTCGATCAGCATGACGTGCTCGGCGATCTCCTTGGGATCGGCGCGCAGCTCGGCGGCCAGCGCCTGGTCTTCCTCGGGCGTGCCGCCGCGCTTGCGCGTGCCGGCCAGCGGGCGGATCGTGATCTGCGACTTGGGCGCGCCGTTCTCGACCACCTGCTCCTGGCGCACCAGGATCTCGGGCGAGGCGCCCACCACCTGGAAGTCGCCGAAGTTCCAGAAGTACATGTAGGGCGAGGGGTTGAGCGAGCGCAGCGCGCGATAGAGCGAGAGCGGCGCGTCGCGGAACGGCTTGGCGATGACCTGGCCCACCTGCACCTGCATCAGGTCGCCGGCCGCGATGTATTCCTTGGCGCGGCGCACGGCGGCGAGGTAATCCTCCTTGGAAAAGTCGCGCCGCTCCTCGGTCTGCATGCTGGCGTGGCTGTAGGGGATCTCGACGGCGCGGCGCAGGCGGGCGCGCAGGTCGAGCAGGCGCTGCTGGGCGCGGCTGTACGACTCGGGTTGGGCGGGGTCGGCGTAGACCATCAGGTAGATGCGGCCGGCCAGGTTGTCGACGATCACGAGCTCGTCGACGTGCAGCAGCATGATGTCGGGCGTGCCCTCGTCCATGCCGGCCGGGAACGGCTTGACGGCCGGGCCCAGGCGCGGCTCGATGTGGCGCACCGTGTCGTAGCCGAAGTAGCCCGCCAGGCCGCCGCAGAAGCGCGGCATGCCGGGGCGCAGGGCCACCTTGAAGCGCGCCTGGTAGGCCTCGATGAAGGCCAGCGGATCGCCGTCGTGGGTCTCGACGACCTTGCCGTCGGTCAGCACCTCGGTGTGGGTGCCGCGCGCCTGGATCACGGTGCGGGCCGGCAGGCCGATGAAGGAGTAGCGGCCGAAGCGCTCGCCGCCAACCACCGACTCCATCAGGCAGCTCATGCGCCCGCCCTGCGGGCCGCTGTGGGCCAGCTTGAGGTAGATGGCCAGCGGCGTGTCGAGGTCCGCGTAGGTCTCGGCGACCAGCGGGATGCGGTTGTAGCCCTGGGCGGCCAGTGCCTTGAATTCGATTTCGGTCATGTCGGGTCTGGGTCGGTGTAGGTTGCGACAGACCGGGCACGCATGTGAAAAAGCCCGGTCCTGTGAGGGTTCCGGGCTTGGCTGCTGCTTTTACAGCTTACGGCGTTGGCGCGGTGCACGCGTCAAGGCCGGGAAGGGAATCATCGCCACCCGGAAGACAAACGCCACCAACGCCACGAGGCGTTGCGCATTCGGTTCGAGGGGCGAGCGTTCATTGAATCGGGTGTCGCTTGGGGTTGTTCAGGCCTGGGCCGGGGTTTCGATTTTCGCGGCGCCGGATTTGGCGTTGCGATCGGCGATCCACTGGGCGGCGTCAAGCAGCGTGTCGACTATACCATCAACGTCCAGGGTGCGCACGTCCATGCCTTCGTTGTAGCCATAGGGCACGGCCAGCACCGCGGTGCCCGCGCGGCGGCCGGCCAGCGCGTCGTTGATCGAATCGCCGATGGTCACGGCCTGCTCGGGCGCGACGCCGAAGGCGGCCAGGGCGTGCAGCACCTGGTCGGGATCGGGCTTGCGGCGCTCGCAGGTGTCGCCGCACACCACGGCCTCGAAGAAGCCGGCCAGGCCGGTGCGCTGCATGAGCGGCAGCGTGAACTCGGTGGGCTTGTTGGTGACCACCGCGAGCTTCAGGCCCTGGGCGCGCATCGCCTTCAGGCCTTCGATCACGCCGTCGAACACGCGCGCCTTGTCACCGTTGACCAGGTGGTAATGGCGGTAGAACGAGGCGCGGCCCTCGGCGAAGCGCGCGTCGTCGGGGGCCGCGGCATCGAGGCTGCCCGCCAGCGTGCGGCGCACGAGGTTGTCCACGCCCTTGCCCACGAAGGTGGCGATCACATCTTCGCGCAGCGGCGCCATGCCGAGCTCGACCCGCATGGCGTTGGCCGCGTGGGCGAGATCGGGAACGGAGTCGACCAGGGTGCCGTCGAGGTCGAGCAGGGCGGCGAGCAGGGGCGTGGCGGACACGGCGTATTTCCTAGATGAGTCAGGCGGACAGGGTTTCGGCGCGGGCGATCTCGGCGCGCATCTGGTCGATCACGGCCTTGTAGTCGGGCTTGCCGAAGATGGCGGAGCCGGCCACGAAGGTGTCCGCGCCGGCCGCGCGGATCTCGGCGATGTTGTCGACCTTCACGCCCCCGTCGACCTCCAGCAGGATCGGCTGGCCGCCGGCCCGGGTCCAGGCGTCGATACGGGCGCGCGCCTCGCGCAGCTTGGTGAGCGTGGACGGGATGAACGACTGGCCGCCGAAGCCGGGGTTCACCGACATCAGCAGCACCATGTCGAGGCGATCCATCACGTAGTCCATGTACGAGAGCGGCGTGGCCGGGTTGAACACCAGGCCGGCCTTGCAGCCGTTGTCGCGGATCAGCTGGAGGGTGCGGTCGACGTGGCGGCTGGCCTCGGGGTGGAAGGTGATCATGTTGGCGCCCGCCTTGGCGAACATCGGCACGATCTCGTCCACCGGCTCGACCATCAGGTGCACGTCGATCGTGACGTTCACATGGGGACGGATCGCCGCACAGACCATCGGGCCGATGGTGAGGTTGGGCACGTAGTGGTTGTCCATCACGTCGAAGTGAATCCAGTCGGCGCCCGCGGCGACGACGTTGCGGACCTCTTCGCCCAGGCGAGCGAAATCGGCGGATAGAATGCTGGGAGCGATGCGGGTGGTGACCGGCGTGGACATGGTGATCGGGATTTCCGGGGGCATAATGTGCAATTATTGCAGCTTGACGCCCCGGCCCGGGAGCTCGGTTACTTCTTCGCCCCGGTCCGCCGCGTCGGCGGCCGCCAGCCGCCGTTGCGTCCCCCTCTCATGCGCCACACCGGGATAGGCCTGTGAAACCTTACGATCTGACCGTATCCGTGACCCCTCGATTCGTGCCGGAGCAGTCCGATCCCAGTCAGCAGCAATTCGTGTTCGCGTACACGGTGCGCATCACCAACACCGGGTCGAATCCGGCCCAGGTCATCAGCCGCCACTGGGTCATCACCGACGGCAACCAGCGCGTCCAGGAGGTCCGCGGCCTCGGCGTGGTGGGCCAGCAGCCGCTGCTGGCGCCCGGCGAAACCTTCGAATACACCAGCGGCTGTCCGCTGCCGACCCCGGTCGGCACCATGCGCGGCACCTATCACTGCGTGGGCGAGAACGGCATCCCGTTCGAAGTACCCATCACCGAATTCGTGCTGGCCATGCCCCGCACCCTGCATTGATCCCGCCGGCGCAGCCCGCGCCGGCCGCAACCGATTTTCCGCCCATGAAGCGCCTTCTTAGTCTGTCCGTGCTGTCGGTTTTGCTGGCGGCATGCACCACCACCCAGGAAATCCCGCCCGACGAGCAGCCCGGCGGCATCACGCCCCCGCCGGCCGAAGGCCCGCTCACGGTGCCGTCGGTGTCGGCGCTGCCGGACACGCCGGCGCGCGCGCTCGCCGGCCGCTATCAGCGGGTCAACTACAGCGAGCTGCCCGGCTGGGACAGCGACGACCTGTCGCGCCTGTGGCCGCTGGTGATCCGCAACTGCAAGGGCCTGATGCGCCCGACCTCCGGCAACCTCGCCGCGCCGGCACGCGCCACGCCGCGCGCCTGGCAGCCGGTGTGCGCCGCCGCGGCCGACCCGGCCCGCGCGCCCGCCCCCGGCGACGCCGCCGCCGTGCGCCGCTTCATCCAGACCTGGCTGCAGCCCTGGCGCGTCAATGGCGCCGACGGCAAGCCGGCCACCAACACCGTCACGGGCTACTACGAGCCGCTGGTGCGCGGCTCGCGCGTGGCGGGCGGCAAGCATCAATGGCCGCTCTACACAGTGCCGAGCGACCTGCTCACCATCGATCTGGGCTCGGTCTACCCCGACCTGGCCGGCAAGCGAGTGCGCGGCAAGCTCGACGGGCGCCGCGTGGTGCCCTACGACACGCGCGCCGCGCTCGAGGCCTCCGACCGCAAGCCGCCCGTGCTGGCCTGGATCGATGATCCGGTCGACAACTTCTTCCTGCAGGTGCAGGGCTCGGGCCGCGTGCTGCTCACCGACGGGCCCGACGCCGGCAAGACCATCCGCGTGGCCTACGCCGACCACAACGGCCAGCCCTACGTGTCGATCGGCCGCTGGCTGATCGACCGCGGCGAGCTGCGTGCTGACCAGGCCTCCATGCAGAACATCCGCGCCTGGGCCCAGCGCAATCCGGGCCGCACGCAGGAAATGCTCAACGCCAACCCGGCCGTGGTGTTCTTCCGCGAAGAGGCGGTGGTGGATCCCGAGCAGGGTCCCAAGGGCGCCTACGCGATTCCGCTGGCCGCCGGCCGCTCGATCGCGGTCGACCCCACCTTCGTGCCGCTCGGCACGCCGGTGTTCCTGGCCACCACCTATCCCGCCTCGGAGCGGCCGCTGCAGCGCCTGGTGTTCGCGCAGGACACCGGCACGGCCATCAAGGGCGCCGCGCGCGCCGACTACTACTGGGGCTTCGGCGACGAAGCCGGCCAGCAGGCCGGCCGCATGAAGCAGCGCGGCCAGATGTGGCTGCTGTGGCCCAAGCAGGCCGGGGAGCCGAGCGCGCGATGAAGCACCAGGTCCTGATCCTCGGCGCCGGCATCGTCGGCCTCTCGACCGCGCTGGCGCTGGCCCGCCGCGGCCAGCGCGTGGCCGTGCTGGCGCCGCGCAGCCCGGTGGCGCCGGTCACCCCCGACCTCTATCACCCGCGCGTCTACGCCATCTCGCCCGCCAGCCAGCGTTTCCTGGCCGAGCTGGGCGTGTGGGGCGCGATGCCGCAGGCGCGGCTCACGCCGGTCACCGCCATGGAGATCCATGGCGACGGCGACGGCCGCGTCGATCTCAACGCCTGGCAGGCGGCCCAGCCGCAACTGGCCTGGATCGTCGAGTCGGGCGAAATCGAGCGCGTGCTGGCGCAGGCCGTGCAGATGTTCGGCATCCCCTGGATCGAGGAGCGCTGCGTGAGCTGGCGTGCCGGCGAGGTGCGCACCGACGCCGATCGCGTGCTGCAGGCCGAGCTGTTCGTGGGCGCCGACGGCGCCGCTTCGCCGCTGCGCGAGGCCGCCGGCCTGAAGCACGAGGCCACCTCGTATCACGACGTCGGCCTGGTGGTGCACCTCGACGCCGAGCGCGCCCACCAGGGCACCGCCCTGCAGTGGTTCCGCGACGACGGCGTGCTGGCCCTGCTGCCCATGCCCGACACCAGCGCGGGCGCGCAGGTCTCGATGGTGTGGTCGATGCGCGAGGAGCCCGCGCGCGCGCTGCTGGCGCTCTCGCCCGACGACCAGGCCGCCGAGCTGGCGCGCCGCCTCGCCGACGCGACCCACGGCCGCCTGGGCGCGCTGCGCGTGCGCAGCAAGCTGCATGGCTTCCCCCTGACCCTCGAACGCGCCCAGATGGTGGCGCCGGGCATCGCGCTGGCGGGCGACGCGGCCCACCGCCTGCATCCGCTCGCCGGCCAGGGCCTGAACCTCGGCCTGGGCGACGTGCAGGCGCTGGCCGAGGTCGTGGCCAGGCGCGAAGCCTTCCGCGAGGCCGGCGACATCCGCGTGCTGCGCCGCTACCAGCGCGCCCGCGCCGAGCCCGTGCTGGCGATGCGCCTGGCCACCGACGGCCTGCACCGGCTGTTCGGCGCGCGCGCCGCGCCGCTGGTGTGGCTGCGCAACGCCGGCATGCAGTGGGTCGACGCGCTGCCCTTCGTGAAGCGTCAGCTGATCGACGGTGCCTCGCGCAACTAATTCCGGGCCGGCACGGTCAGACAGACCTGCCGCGAGCGCAACGACGCCCCGCCCCGTACGAACAGGAGTCCGCATGAACATCCGCCATTCCCTGCCCCTGGCCTGCGCCCTCGCGCTGGCCGCGGCGGGCGCCCACGCCGCCGACAAGGTGTATTCCACCGCCAACCCGCAGGCACCGGCCGCGGGCGACAAGGTGACCTCCACCAACGACATCGGCCAGCCCGCGAAAAAGGGCGAGAAGGTCTACAGCACCGCCTCCGTCACGCCGCCCGATCCCGTGGCCGACGAGGTGAAGTCGCGCTTCAAGCAGCGCTTCACCAACTTCGACGTGACCACGGTGCGCCGCACGCCCTACGGCCTGTTCGAGGTGCAGGTGGGCATGGACCTGATCTACACCGACGAGAAGGTGACCTGGGTCATGGAAGGTCCGCTGATCGACGCCATGACGCGCCGCGACGTGACCTCGGAACGCCAGGAAAAGCTCGGCCAGGTCGAGTTCGACCAGCTGCCGCTCGACCAGGCCATCAAGCAGGTCAAGGGCGACGGCTCGCGCAAGGTCGCGATCTTCGAGGATCCGAACTGCGGCTACTGCAAGCAGCTGCGCCACACCCTCGAAGACGTGGACAACATCACCGTCTACACGTTCCTCTACCCCATCCTCTCGCCCGACTCCACCACCAAGGTGCGCGACATCTGGTGCGCCAGCGACCCCGGCAAGTCCTGGGACGACTGGATGCTGCGCGGCAAGCGCCCGGCCTCGGTGCAATGCGACGCGCCGATCGACCAGATGGTGGCGCTGGGCCGCCAGCTGATGGTGCGCGGCACGCCGACGCTGTTCTTTGCCGACGGCTCGCGCGCCAGCGGCGCCCTGCCGCTGGACCAACTGCAGGAACGACTCAAGTGATTCCACGGCCCGCACCTGCGGGCCGTTTGTTTTTGCGGGCCCGGCCCGCCATCGCACACACTGACGAACGACATTGCTCCGGAGACAAGAAAGTGGAAATCGCGATTCTCGATGACTATCACGACGTGGCCGAACGCTATGCGGACTGGTCCAGCCTGGGCCCCGACGCGCGCGTGCAGGTGTTCCAGAATGCGCTGCCCGAGGGCGACGACGTGCGCGCCAACGCGCTGGCGCAGTTCGACGTGATCGTGGCCATGCGCGAGCGCACGCCGTTCCCGGCCGCGCTGCTGCGCGCGCTGCCGAACCTGCGCCTGCTGGTCACCACCGGCCTGCGCAACAACGCGATCGACATGGACGAGGCCCGCGCGCGCGGCATCGTGGTGTGCGGCGCGCCCGGCAGCGCCGACGCCAACACGGCCACGGCCGAGCTGGCCTGGGCCCACATCCTCGCGCTGTTCAAGCACCTGCCGCAGGAAGACGACGCGATGCGCCGCGGCATGTGGCAGACCGGCATGCCGATCCCGCTGGCGGGCAAGCGCCTGGGCGTGCTGGGCCTGGGCAAGCTGGGCCAGGCGGTGGCGCAGGTCGGCCGCGCCTTCGGCATGGACGTGGTGGCCTGGAGCCCCAACCTCACCGACGAGCGCGCCGCCGAGGCGGGCGTGACGCGGGTGGACAAGCACACGCTGTTTTCGAGCGCCGACGTGATCAGCCTGCACCTGATCCTGAGCGAGCGCAGCCGCCACATCGTGGATGCCGCCGCCCTGGCCGCCATGAAGCCCTCCGCGTTCCTGGTGAACACCTCGCGCGCCGGGCTGGTCGACCAGGAGGCGCTGCTCGACACGCTGGCCAAGGGCCGCATCGCCGGCGCGGGCCTGGACGTGTTCGAGGTGGAGCCGCTGCCGCCCACCGACGTGATCCGCAACCTCGACAACGTGATCCTCACGCCGCACCTGGGCTACGTCAGCCAGGAAAACTTCCAGGCCTTCTACCGCAATGCGCTCGCGGCCGTGCAGGCCTATGCCAAGGGCGCCCCGATCAAGGTGCTCAACGGCTGAGGCCGGCGCCGGGCAGCGGGGCGCGCCGCGCGGAGCGGCCGCACGGAGCGGCCGCGCCGGCGGCGCCGGCGGCACCGGCGGGCCCGCCCTGGCGCCGTGCTCGTGCGCGCGGCCCCGGCGCGGCGCCGCACGGGTCGGCGGGCCCCCGCCGGGGTCACGCCCCGGGCGCGGCTAAAATACCGTTTTCCCTGTGCTTCCGATGCAGTCATGAAGGATTCCAACAATTTCCACCGCCTCGAGAATCGGCTCCAGTCCGAGGCGGGCAAGGCCATCGTCGATTTCAAGATGATCGAAGACGGCGACAAGATCCTCGTCTGCATGAGTGGCGGCAAGGACTCGTACACCATGCTGGAGGTGCTCAAGGCCCTGCAGCGGCGCGCCCCGGTCAAGTTCGAGCTGATCGCGATGAACCTGGACCAGAAGCAGCCCGGCTTTCCCGAAGACGTGCTGCCGCGCTACCTCGAGACCACCGGCGTGCCGTACCGCATCGTCGAGGCCGACACCTACTCCATCGTCAAGGAGAAGGTGCCCGAGGGCAAGACCACCTGTTCGCTCTGTTCGCGGCTGCGGCGCGGCGTGATCTATCGCACCGCGAAGGAGCTGGGCTGCAACAAGATCGCGCTGGGCCACCACCGCGACGACATCGTCGAGACGTTCTTCCTGAACCTGTTCTTCGGCGGCAAGATGAAGGCCATGCCGCCCAAGCTCGCCACCAACGATGGCGCGCACGTGGTGATCCGGCCGCTGGCCTATTGCAGCGAAGCCGACATCGCCGCCTACGCGCGCGACATGGCGTTCCCCATCATCCCGTGCAATCTGTGCGGCTCGCAGGAAAACCTGCAGCGCGTGCGCGTCAAGGAGATGCTGCAGGCGTGGGAACGCGAGACCCCCGGCCGCGTCGCCAACGTGTTCCGCGCGCTCACCGACGTGGTGCCCTCGCACCTGGTCGACACCAAGCTGTTCGACTTCCAGGGCCTGGCCACCGGCCTGGCGAAGATCGACGAGTCGGCCCTGTTCGGCGAGAGCTCGTATGAGCAGGGCGCGCTGGTGTTCGGCCAGTCGAGCGAGAACCGCATCGCGTTCGTGCGTCCCGAGCGGCTCCCCGACCCGGCCTGACGCGGCGCGCAGCGCCACGCCACACGCCCTGGTCCAAGCCAGGGCGGCACCATGCAAAACGCCCTGGCTTTGGACCAGGGCGGCATCACGCAAACGCCCTGGCTCTCGACCAGGGCGTTTTCACCTGCGCGGGGCAGGCATGGCGGCCAGAGCGGCCGCCGCGACTCAATAGGCCGCGAGGGCCAGCGGCGCGGCGCCCGGACGGGGCGCCTGCGCGTCGGCCTGCGTCGGCGTGCCGCCCTGCAGCTTGAAGGCGCTGACGGCGCCGCGCAGGTCGGCGGCCTGGTCCTGCATCGAGCCGGCCGCCGCGGCGGCTTCCTCGACCAGGGCCGCGTTCTGCTGCGTCACCTCGTCCATCTGCGCGACGGCGCGGTTCACCTGCTCGATGCCGTCGGCCTGTTCGGCCGAGGCCGCGGCGATCTCGCCCATGATGTCGGTCACGCGCTGCACCGCCGACAGGATGTCCTGCATGGTGGCGCCGGCGCGCTCGGCGCTGTCCGAGCCCTGGCCGATCTTGTGCACCGTATCCTCGATCAGGGTCTTGATCTCCTTGGCGGCCTGCGCGCTGCGCTGCGCCAGCGAACGCACCTCCGCCGCCACCACCGCAAAGCCCTTGCCCTGTTCGCCCGCGCGCGCGGCCTCGACCGCCGCGTTGAGCGCGAGGATGTTGGTCTGGAACGCGATGCCGTCGATCACCGACACGATGTCGGCGATCTTCACCGAGCTGGCCGAGATGGCGCTCATGGTGCCCACCACTTCGGTCACGGTGGCGCCGCCGCGCGAGGCGGTGTCGGAGGCCGCGGCCGCCAGCTGATTGGCCTGGCGCGCGCTTTCCGCGTTCTGCTTCACGGTCGAAGACAGTTGCTCCATCGATGCGGCGGTCTCCTCGAGCGAGGCGGCCTGCTGCTCGGTGCGCGAGGACAGGTCCGCGTTGCCGGCCGCGATCTGGCTCGAGGCCGAAGCGATGTTTTCCACGCCCGAGCGGATCCGCGTGACGGTGCCCGCGAGGTTGGCGTTCATCGTCTGCAACGCGCCCATCAGTTCGCCGATCTCGTCGCGCGAGGTGGCGGTGATGCGGCTGGTGAGGTCGTTGGACGCCACGGTGCGCGCCACGCGCACGGCCTGGGCCAGCGGTCGGGTGATGCCGCGCGTGAGCAGCACGGCCAGCAGCAGGCCGCTCACCACGGCGACGACGCCCAGCACCACCATCCACAGGTTGGCGCTGCGGTAGGCGCTGTCGATCGACGCGGCCTGCGCGTCGATGGCATTGCGCTGCAGTTCCTGCAGTTGCGTGATGACGTCGATGAAGCGACGCGAGGCCTGCAGGTATTCCTGTTCGAAGATGCGCGTGGCGGCGGCGATGTCGCCGTCCTGCTTGGCCTTGTAGCTGCGGTCGCGCGAGCTGAGATAGGCGGTGCGCGCCGTGCCGAGATCGGCCCAGATGCGTTTTTCCTCGTCGCTCTGGATCAGCGGCTCGATCTGCTGCTGCAGCTGCGAAGCGCGCTTGGTCGAATCGGCGGCTTCCTGCGAGAAGAACTGCACCAGGCTCGGATCCGAGCTCTTGGCAATGGCGGTGGTGCGCGTCACGCCGGTATGGATGTAGCGGCTCCAGTCGGAGATCATGCGTTCCTTGATCAGCGAGCGCTGGGTCATGTCCTCGACCGCGCCGCTGATGTTGCTCAAGGCATACAGGCCCACCAGGCACATGACGGTGGTCATGGCCAGCAATACCGCAAAACCACCCGCGAGTCGGGTGCCCAGCTTCAAGTTCTTCATGACTGCCCCGGATCTGTCCAGGGCCGCGCCCATGCCTCGATGATGGCGGCTCCATGCGCGGCGGCGCACGCGGCGCCGGCGGGGCCAGCCAGGCATGCGCAGCCCGGGGAAATCCGCCTCCAAAAATACTGCTGTTCGAATGAATGGTTGCGCCGGCCGATCTCCCGATCCCGGAAATCCCATGCCGGCAGCCGAATGCTAGCCGCGCCGCCGCGCCCAGGATCAGGGGATGAGCGGCGCGAATTGGCCCAATTCTTCGGGTTTGGACGACCGGAGGGTCGGTCGAATTTTGGGGCCGGAATGCCCCTGTCGCGGCCCAGCCGCACCTCGCGGCCGCACCTCGCCGGCCGCACCTCGCGACTCAGCGCAACTCGAGCGTGGCCGCGATCACCTGGAACGTGAGCAGCAGCTGGCGCCAGCCTTCCTTGGCCAGCGCGGGCGGGCGCTTGAGCTCGGCGGCCGCGGGATCATCGAGCAGGTTGCCGGTGCAGGCGAACACGATGCTGTTGGTCATGTCGTCGTCGACCACCTCGAACATCGCATTGCCGAACGCGGCGCGCACGCGCTCCAGATAGCTGCGATGGTCGGGATGATTGACGTGGAAATTGCAGACCAGGATGCCGTCGTCGCGCAGCGCGCGATGGCAGTCGGCGTAGAAGTCGGCCGTACAGAGCGGCGCGGGAATGCCGCCCACCACGTAGCCGTCGAGCAGGATCACGTCGGCGTCGTGGTCCTGCGTGCGCATGTATTCGGCCGCATCGGCCTCGATCACCTGGAAGCGCTCGCTGTCGGGCGGCACCATGAAGGTGTCGCGCAGCGCGATCACGGCGGGGTCGATCTCGACCACCGTGATGCGCGTGGCCGGCAGATAGCGATGGCAGAACTTCGGCAGCGAGCCGCCGCCCAGCCCCACCATCAGGATGTGCGCGGGCGCCGGATTGAATAACAGAAACCCCATCATCATGCGGGTGTACTCGATCTCGAGCGCATCGGGATTGAGCACCGACATGCTGCTCTGCACTTCCTTGGCGGTGAAGTGCAGCGTGCGGCGCGGGCCCGCATTCTGGACGAAGGGACGATGCGGCGCGGCAGGCGAAGAAGAGTCGGACATGGGGTCTCGGCGGGGGTCTCGCGCCATTAGACACCCCCCGGGCCGCCGGCCGCAAACGGCGGGCGCCGGCGCCTCACGCCGGCGACAGCATGCCCAGCAGCGACACCAGCAGGACGGCGGCCAGCCCGGCGCACAGCACCATCGCCGCCTGCCGCCGCAGCACGCGCATTGCCTGCCCGCCGCGCGCCAGCCGCGGCACCCAGTAATAGCGGTTGGCCAGCGCCAGCGCCGCCATCAGCAGGGCCAGGCCGGCCTTCAATGCCAGCAGCCATTGATACGGCGATTGCAGGTTCAGGCCGGCGTCGCGCAGGATCAGCCAGGTGTTGAGCGCCCCGGTCGCCATCACGCCGGCGACCGCCCAATGGCCCGCGCTGGAGAAGCGCGCGAGCGCGCGGCCGGCCTCGGCGTGGTCGCGCGGCCAACGATGCAGCAGGGGCAGCACCACCGCCAAGGCACCGAGCCAGAAGGCCGCGCAGAGGATGTGCACGATGTTGTTGGACACGTGCAGCAAGCCGATCGTGCCGCCGTGCATGGCGGCGTGGCCGCTCGCACCCGTGGCGGCGAGCACGCCGCCGGCCAGCCACAGCAGCGCGGTGTTGCCGGCCCCGCGCCAGGCGGCGCCGACCAGCAGCACGGCCAGCACGGCTTTCGCCATCCAGGCCTGGCCATAGCCGGTCAGCGTGGCCACCTGCCACAGCAGCGCGGGCTGCACCATCGCGGCGGGCTCGCCCGCGATGGTGGCGGCCTGCAGCGGCAGCAGCGCCGCCGCGCACAGCAGGCCGACGGTCGCGGCGCGGCGCTGCCATGCGGCCGCGGCGGCCGGGTACGGCAGGCGCCCGACCGCGCGCATCAGGCACGCGCCGAAGATCAGCATCGGCATGAGCGCCGCGCCATAACGGCACAGCGCCATCAACACCGCCACGGTCATTTGACCGTGAATTTCCAGTCGCCGCGGGTCTTGTGGCCGTCCTTCGACAGGACCTGCCATTGCACGGTGTAGCCGCCGGCGGGCAGGGCCTGACTGACGGGCAGCACCAGCGTCTTGTCGTCGCCCGGCGCGGGCGCCGCCTTGCCGAGATCGACCGCGCGGCCATCGGCGCCGGTGACGGCCAGCGTCGAGAAGGCCGGCTCCAGGCCTTCGGTGAAGGTGGCGCTGATCGCGGCGGGCGAGGCCGCGGCGCTGCCGGACGCCGGCGTGCTCTGCTTCAGGTGGGCGTGGGCCCAGGCCAGTTGCGGGCCGAGGGCCAGCGCGGCGAGCGCCAGGGTCAGTGCTTTCATCGATGCCTCTCCATCAGTCAACGCCGGCAGACGCGCCGGCCGCATGTGTTTGCGAGCGTAGCCGCTGCCGCTGACGCGCGCCCGAAAGGGTCGCGCGGCCCGGCAGCCGCTGCGCCGCACGCCGACGATTGTGACGGCGAAAGGGAGCGGCGCGCAAACGCGACATATTGCCGCAGGCCGCCCGCGCGTGCCTCGCGCCCCGGCGCGCTGTACTAGAATCCGCCCATGCCCAAGCCCCGTTGCCCGTCGCGCGAACACGGCAGTCTGACCTGGCGGATTCTCGTCTGCCTGGCGCTGTGCGCGTTCCTGTTGCGTGCGGCGGTGCCGGCCGGCTTCATGGCCGCGCCCGCGGCCAGCCACGTCATGCTCGCGCTGTGCGACGGCGCGGGACCGATGCGCATCACGCTCGAGAAGCCGGGCACACCCGCAAACGACACGCACGCCGCCGCGCAGCACTGCGTGTTCGGCAGCGTCGCCGCCCACGCGGTGTTGCCGCTCGCGGGCCTGGCCCCCGTGCCGGGCGCCCTCGTGGCCTTTTCCGTCCTGCCGCTGCCGCCGCAGCGCGCGCTGCCCGCACTGCCCGCCCAGGGCCCGCCGCTCGGCCCACGCGCGCCTCCCGCCCTCGCCTGATCCGCATCCACGCACGCCGGCCCTGACGGTGCGCGCAGGTGTGCCTGCCATGCCGACCCGTCTCGCGCGCATGCAGCGCGGCGGATGCGGCAGGCAGGCCCGCATGCCGCCCGCCACGCCGGCCACCGGCTGGCGCCGCCCTGACGCGCCGGCCCCGCCCACGCGCCGCGCACGCGGCGCAGGCAAGAGGGAGATCCCGATGACGACACGACGCGCGCTGCTGCTCGCGCCGCTCGCGGCCACGTTGCTGGCCGCGCTATCCGCCTGCTCCAAGGGCGACGAACTCGATGACATGCGCGGCCTGGTGCTCGGCGAAAGCGACCTGGGCCGCGACTTCGCGCTGCAAGGCACCGACGGCAAGGGCCATCGCCTGGCCGACTTTCGCGGCAAGGCCGTGATGGTGTTCTTCGGCTTCACGCAGTGCCCCGACGTCTGCCCCACCGCGCTGCAACGCGCCGTGGAAGTGAAGCAGGCGCTCGGCCCGGCGGGCGACCGCTTGCAGGTGCTGTTCGTGACGGTGGACCCGGAACGCGACACGCCCGAGGTGCTGCGCGCCTACACCGGCGCCTTCGACCCCGCGTTTCTCGGCCTGTACGGCAGCGACCAGGAGATCCGCGACACCGCACGCGCCTTCAAGGTCTTCTACCAGAAGGTCCCGACCGGCGACAGCTACACGATGGACCACTCCTCGTTCAACTATCTCTACGACCCCAACGGCAGGCTGCGCGTGATCATGAAACACACGCAAAGCGTGGCCGACTACGTCAACGACATCCAGAAACTGCTCGCCGTGCCGCCCGCGCAGGCGGCCTGAGCCCCAACCGGAGACCCCCATGAAATTCATCACCCTGACCCTCGGCGCCGCCCTGCTGGCCGCCGCCAGCCTGCCCGCCGCCGCGCAACTGAGCGTGGACGACGCCTGGATCCGCGCCACCGTGCCGGGCCAGAAGTCGACCGGCGCCTTCATGACGCTGCGCGCCCAGGCCGACACCCGGCTGGTGGGCGCGCAATCGGAGGTGGCGCGTTCCACCGAGGTGCACGAGATGCGCATGGACGGCGACGTGATGCGGATGCGGCAGGTCGAGGCCGTGCCGGTCCCGGCCGGCCAGGCCGTGGAACTCAAGCCCGGCGGCTATCACATCATGCTGATGGACGTGCACCGCCAGATGAAGACCGGCGAGGTGGTGCCGCTCACGCTCATCACGGAGTCGGCCGACGGCCAGCGCCACAGCCAGCAGGTCGATGCCACGGTGCGGCCGCTCGCCACCGCGCGCGACGGCACGCCGCACGCGGCGCCCGCGATGAAGCACTGACGCCCACCGCGCGCCTATCTGCCCTTGGGCAGCGTGTCGCCCAGCCACACGCGGGCACCCGGCCCCGCGCGCCCCGCGCGGTCGTCGGGGTTGCTCAGGCGGCAGCGCTTGAGCGACAGACAGCCGCAGCCGATGCAGTGATCCAGCTCCATGTCGAGGCGCTCCAGCTCCTCGATACGCTGGCGCACGCGCGCGCGCCAGTCGCGCGTCATGCGCTTCCAGTCTTCCTGGCTCGGCGACTTGTTGGCATCGATGGTGCGCACCTGCTCGGCGATCTCCTCGAGCGAATAGCCGATGCGCTGCGCGAACACGATGAACGCGATGCGGCGCAGGCAGGAACGCGGAAAGTAGCGCCGGCTCGAGCCCTCGCGCACCGAGGTGATGAGCCCCAGTGATTCGTAGAAGCGCAGCGCCGAGGCGGCCACGCCGCTGCGCCTGGCGATCTCGCCGATGGCCATGAGCGGCCCTTCGATGAATTCCTGATCCGACATGATGGGCATCCTTGACTTGAAGTTCACTTGAACTTCTACCATCCGCGCAGTCTACAACGGCCCCTTGAAATCATGTACGGCATCCGCGCCATCTCCCGGGGCTTTGCGCCTCGCGCCCGGCTTTGCGCCGGTTTTCTCCTCCTCGCCCTCACGGCCTGCAAAGGCCCCGCCGCGGACACCGCGCCGCCGCCGCCCGAGGTCGGCGTGATCGCGGTCACGCCGCGCGACGCGCGCCTCACCGACGCCTACAACGGCCGCGTCGAAGCGGTCGACGCCGTCGACCTGCGCCCGCGCGTGAGCGGCTATCTCGACCGGGTGGCGTTCAAGGAGGGCGACAGCGTGCGCCAGGGCGACCTGCTGTTCGTGATCGACCCCCGCCCGTATCGCAATGCGCTGGCGCGCGCCGAGGCGCAGGCGCGCCAGGCCGGTGCCGCGGCCAACCTGGCCCGCCTGCAGCTCGCCCGGGTGCGCACGCTGATGGCGGCGCGCGCCACCTCCCAGGAGGAGCTGGACGGCGCGGCGGCCAGCCATGCGCAGGCCCAGGCCACGCTGCAGGCGGCGCAGGCGGCCGTGGCGGACGCCCGGCTGCAGCTGAGCTTCACGGAGGTGCGCGCGCCCATCGCCGGCCGCATCGGCCGCGCGCTGATGACGGCGGGCAACCTGGCGCAGGCCGACCAGTCCCTGCTGGGCACGCTGGTGTCGCAGGATCCTGTATACGTCTACTTCGACAGCGACGAGCACAGCTATCTGGGCTATCTGAAGTCGCGCGCGGCGGCGGACGGCCGCCCGCTCGACGGCGCCGAGGTGCGCATCGGGCTGGCCGATGGCGCCGACTTCCCGCACACCGGCGTCATCGACTTCGTCGACAACCGGCTCGATGCCGCCACCGGCACCATGCGGCTGCGCGCCCGGGTCGACAACGCCGGCGGCGCGCTCACGCCGGGCATGTACGCCCGGGTGCAGCTGGGCACCCCCACGCCGCGGCCCGTGATCCTGGTCGCCGAGCGCGCCGTGCTGACCGACCAGAACCGCAAGTACGTCTACGTGGTGGGCCCGGACGACAAGGCGCTGCGCCGCGACGTGACGATCGGCCGCAAGATCGGCGGCGAACGCATCATCGAAAGCGGGCTCGCCGCCGGCGACCGCGTGGTGGCCGACGGCATGCAGAAGATCTTTTATCCCGGCGCGCCGGTGAAGCCGGTGGCGCTGGCCACGCGCGACGGCGCCGCCGGCCCGACGCAATAGGAACGGACGCCCAAGATGGATTTCTCGAAATTCTTCATCGACCGGCCGATCTTCGCCATCGTCCTGTCCATCATCATCTTCGCGCTCGGCCTGATCGCCATCCCGGTGCTGCCGGCGGGCGAATACCCCGAAGTGGTGCCGCCCAGCGTGGTGGTGCGCACCACCTACCCCGGCGCCAATCCCAAGGAGATCGCCGAATCCGTGGCCGCGCCGCTGGAAGAGGCGATCAACGGCGTCGAGGGCATCATGTACCTGAAGTCGGTCTCCAGCTCCGACGGCAGCCTGCAGGTGGTGGTGACCTTCCTGCCCGACGTGGACGCGGACACGGCCGCGGTGCGCGTGCAGAACCGCGTGAGCCAGGCGCTCTCGCGCCTGCCCGAAGAGGTGCGCCAGTACGGCGTCACCACGCAGAAGCAGTCTTCCACGCCGCTCATGTACGTGAGCCTGCATTCGCCCGACAACTCGCGCGATGCGCTCTACCTGCGCAACTACCTGCTGCTCAACGTGAAGGACGAGCTCTCGCGCATCCCGGGCATCGGCGACGTGGGGCTGTACGGCGCGGGCGACTACGCGATGCGCATCTGGCTCGACCCCGACCGGCTGGCCGCGCGCGGCCTCACCGCCGGCGACGTGATGCAGTCGGTGCGCGAGCAGAATGTGCAGGTCTCGGCCGGCCAGCTCGGCGCCGAGCCCTCGCCGCGCGGCACCGACTTCCTGGTGCCGATCAACATCCAGGGGCGCCTGAAGACGGCCGACGAGTTCGGCGCCATCGTGCTGCGCAACGGCCCCGATGGCCAGGTCACGCGACTGGCCGACGTGGCGCGCATCGAACTCGGCTCGGGCGACTACACGCTGCGCGCCTTCTTCAACGAGCAGAATGCGGCCATGGTCGGCATCTTCCTCTCGCCCGGCGCCAACTCGCTGGCGGTGGCCGACGCCGTCTACGCCAGGCTCGCCACGCTGGCCGAACGCTTCCCGCCGGGCGTCACCTACAAGCCGGTCTGGGATCCCACCGTCTTCGTGCGCGATTCGATCAAGGCCGTGCAGCACACCCTGATCGAGGCGGTGGTGCTGGTGGTGCTGGTGGTGATTCTGTTCCTGCAGACCTGGCGCGCCTCGATCATTCCGCTGGTGGCCGTGCCGGTCTCGATCGTCGGCACCTTCGCCTTCCTGTATCTGCTGGGCTACTCGATCAACACCCTGACGCTGTTCGGGCTGGTGCTGGCGATCGGCATCGTGGTCGACGACGCCATCGTGGTGGTCGAGAACGTGGAGCGCAACATCGCGCGCGGGCTGAGTCCGCGCGCGGCCGCCCACCAGGCCATGAAGGAAGTGTCCGGGCCGATCGTGGCCATCATGCTGGTGCTATGCGCCGTGTTCGTGCCGATGGCCTTCATGAGCGGCGTGACCGGCCAGTTCTACAAGCAGTTCGCCGTCACGATCGCGATCTCCACCGTGATCTCCACCATCAACTCGCTCACGCTCTCGCCCGCGCTGGCCGCCAAGCTGCTGCGGCCGCACGACGCGCCGCGCGATGCGCTCACGCGCGGCATCGACCGCGGCTTCGGCTGGGTCTTCCGGCCGTTCAACCGCTTCTTCCAGCGCAGCGCCGAGCGCTATCACGGCACGGTGGCGCGTTCGTTGCGCCATCGCGGCCTGGTGTTCGTCGTGTACGCGGCGCTGCTGGGCGCCACCGCGTTCCTGTTCAACACCATCCCCACCGGCTTCATCCCGGTGCAGGACAAGCTCTATCTGTTTGCCGGCGCCAAGCTGCCCGAGGGCGCGTCGCTGGCGCGCACCAACGCGGTGATGGAGGAGATGACGCGCATCGCGCTCGAGACCGACGGCGTGGACATGGTGTCGGGCTTTGCCGGGCTGAACGCCCTGCAGCAGACCAACACGCCCAACATCACGAACTCGTATGTGGTCCTCAAGCCCTTCGCCGAGCGCGAGCGGCCGGCCGCCGAGATCGTGGCCGAGCTGTCGCAGCGCTTCTCCGCCGTGAGCGGCGGCTTCGCCTACGCGCTCATGCCCCCGCCGATCCAGGGCCTGGGCAACGGCTCGGGCTACTCGCTCTACCTGGAGGATCGCGCGGGGCTGGGCTACGGCGCGCTGCAGAAGGCCATCGATGCCTTCAGTGCCGCGGTCGCGCAGACGCCCGGCATGGGCTATCCGGTGAGCTCGTACCAGGCCAACATCCCGCAGCTGCAGGTCGATGTGGACCGGGTCAAGGCCAAGGCGCAGGGGGTGTCCCTCACCGATCTGTTCCAGACGCTGCAGGTCTATCTCGGCTCGAGCTACGTGAACGACTTCAACGTGTTCGGCCGCGTCTACCGCGTGATGGTGCAGGCCGACAGCCGCCACCGCCAGGCCGCCGAGGACATCGCCAGGCTGCGCGTGCTCAACGCCGCCGGCGACATGGTGCCGATCGGGGCGATGGTGACGGTCAGCCCCACGTTCGGGCCGGACCCGGTGATGCGCTACAACGGCTATCCGGCCGCCGACCTGATCGGCGAGGCCGATCCGCAGCAACTCTCGTCGGGCCAGGTCATCGCGAAACTCGAGCAGATCGCACGCGAGGTGCTGCCGCCCGGCATCGTGCTGGAGTGGAGCGACCTGAGCTACCAGCAGGTCAAGCAGAGCAACGCCGCGCTCATCGTGTTTCCGCTGGCGCTGATGCTGGTGTTCCTGGTGCTGGCCTCGCTGTACGAGAGCTGGACGCTGCCGCTCGCCGTGATCCTGATCGTGCCGGTCTGCATGTGCGCCGCGCTGTTCGGCGTGTGGCTCTCGCACGGCGACAACAACGTGTTCGTGCAGGTCGGGCTGGTGGTGCTGATGGGGCTGGCGTGCAAGAACGCGATCCTGATCGTGGAGTTCGCCCGCGAGCTCGAGATCAAGGGCATGGCCACGGTGCCGGCGGCATTGGAGGCGTGCAAGCTGCGCCTGCGCCCCATCATCATGACCTCGGTGGCCTTCATCGCGGGCGCGGTGCCGCTGCTGATCGGCACCGGCGCCGGCAGCGAGGTGCGCTACGCCACCGGCATCACGGTGTTCGCCGGCATGCTCGGCGTCACCCTGTTCGGCCTGTTCCTCACCCCGGTTTTCTACGTCCTCATGCGCAAGCTGGCCGGCGGCTCGCTCGCGCACCCGGCCGGCGCCACGCTGCCCGAAGGAGAGCATCCATGACGCCCCGCTTCCCCCGTCTCGCGGCCCCGCTCGGCCTCGCGCTCTTGCTGGGCGCCTGCGCGGTCGGCCCCGACCACGCGCCGCCGCACAGCGCCGCGCTGGCGGACTCGTTTGCGCGCGCAACCGCCGACGCAGGCGCGAGCGCCGCCGCCGACCAGGCCTTCTGGCAGGGCTTTGGCGACCCGCTGCTGGCCGAGCTGGTGAACCGCGCCTACGACGCCAACCAGGACCTGGCCGCCGCGCTGGCACGGCGCGACGCCGCCACCGCGCTGCTGTCCCAGGCCAGGCTCGACCGCTACCCCACCGTCACCGCCAGCGGCCGGATCGGCCATCAGCTGCAGAGCCGCGACGATGCCTTCGGCGCCTCGCGCGAGGAGCGCAGCGCGCCGACCTCCGGCGCCCGCATCGACGCGCTCTGGGAGCTGGATCTGTTCGGCCGGGTGCGCCGCGGCGTGGAGGCGCAGCGCGCCGACGCGCAGGCCAGCGCCGCCGACGTCCGCGCCGTGCGCATCGCCATCGCGGCCGACGTGGCCGACGCCTACCTGCAACTGCGCGGCGCCCAGGAGCGCCTGCGCATCAGCCGGGCCAACGCCGAGACCCAGCAGCAGACCCATGCGCTGGTGGAGGCCCGCATCGCCGCCGGGCGCGGCTCCGACCTGGACGCCGCGCGCGCCCGCGCCCAGCTCGAGGCGACCCGCTCGCGCATCGCCGCGTTCGAGGCCGCGATCGGCGTGAACCAGCATCGCCTCGCGGTGCTCACGGCCCAGCCCATTCCCGCGCTGGTGGCGCGGCTGGATGCGCCCGCGCCGCTGCCGCAGCTGCCCGACCGCATCGCGCCGGGCACGCCCGGCGAGCTGCTGCGGCGCCGGCCCGACATCGCGGCAGCCGAGGCGAGGCTGCATGGCGCGACCGCCCGCATCGGCGTGGCCACCGCCAGCCTGTACCCGCGCTTCACGCTCACCGGCCTGCTGGGCAGCAGCACGGCGAGCTACGACGTCTTCCGCGAGGGCAGCGACACGCACCTGATCGCGCTGGGCATCGACTGGTCGTTTCTCGACATCGGCCGGGTGCGGGCCCGCATCGCGCAGAGCGAGGCGGGCGCGGCCGAACGCCTGGCGATGTATCAGCAGACCGTGATGCAGGCCGCCGAGGAAACCGAGAACGCGCTGCTGCGCCTGTCGCGCATCGGCGCCGAGAGCGGCCACCTGGAGCAGGCGGCGGCCGACAGCACGCGCGCCAGCGAGCTGGCCCAGGCGCGCTGGCGCGCGGGCGCGATCGGATTCGACGAGGTGCTCGACGTGGAACGCAGCCGGCTCCAGGCGGAGGATGCGGCCGCCGATGCCGCCGTGCGCCGGGCCGGCGCGGCGGTGGCGCTCTACCGCGCGCTGGCCGGCGGCTGGGCGCCAGCGCAGGCGCCGCAGGCCAGCGCGGCCGCGCTCACTGGGTCGTGATGTTGCGGTCCTTCACCAGCCTGCCCCAGCGCTCGCGCTCCTGCCCCTCGAACGCCGACAGGCGCGGGCCGGCGAGCGCCCCCGGCGCCGCGCCGAGGGCGACGAGCTGCTCCTTGACCGCGGGCGTCGCCAGCGCCTTCTGCGCCGCCTCGATCAACGTGGTCTGCACGGCCTGCGGCGTACCGGCCGGCGCGTAGAGCGCGAACCACGCCGTCACGTCGAAGCCTGGCAGGCCCGATTCCGCCACGGTCGGCACGTCGGGCAGGGCCGGCGCACGCTGCGCCGAGGTGACCGCGAGCGCGCGCACGCGCGAGCCGTCCTTGAGCTGGGCCAGCGTGCTGGGCAGGTTGTCGAGCAGCACGTCGACCTGCCCGCCGATGAGCGCCGGCATCGAGCCCGACACGCCCTTGAACGGCACGTGCAGCATGCGGATGCCGGCGGCCTGCTCGAGATAGGCGCCGGTCAGGTGCACCGACGAGCCCACGCCGGGCGAGGCATAGGTCAGCGGCTTGGCCTCGTTGGCCTTGGCCTTGCGCACCAGGTCCTGCACGGTCTTCATGTCGGAATCGGCGCGCACCGCGATCACGTTCGGCGTGGTGAACACCATGCTGAGCGGCGTGAAGTCGCGGGCCGGATCGAACGGCATGTCGGGATACAGAAAGGCATTGATGGTCTGCGTGCCGATGGTGCCCAGGCCGATGGTGTAGCCGTCGGGCGCCGCGCGCTTGAGCACGCCCATGCCGATGTTGCCGCCCGCGCCGGCGCGATTGTCGACCACGATCGACTGCTTCAGATGCGGGCCCATCGCCTGGGCGATGGTGCGCGCCGCCAGGTCGGCGGTGCCGCCGGCCGGATACGGCACGATCAGGGTGATCGGCCGCGCCGGCCAGGCCTGCGCCTGCGCGCCGCTCGTCACGATGGCCGCCGCGCCGCCGATGAGGGCGGCGGCGGCGATGTTCAATACCCGGGATCGCTGCACGGGGTTGTCTCCTTGGTTATGCGAGGCGCTGTTTCGACTCGTGCCTCTTTCCGAGCCTGGCCGGTCAGACCATCAGTTCGATCAGGAAGGGCGCGTCCTTGGTGAAGCTGGCGCGCAGCAGGTCGGCGCATTGCTCCAGCGTGGTGGCGCGCGCGGCCTCCACGCCCATCGCATTGGCCAGCCCGGTCCAGCTGATGCCGGGATTGCCGAGGTCCAGCATGCTCATGGCCGTCTCGCCCGGCACCGCGCCCACGTTCTTGTACTCGCCGATGAGGATGTTGTATTTGCTGTTGTTGAGGATGATGGTGGTCACCGGCAGGCGTTCGCGCGCCTGGGTCCACAGCGACTGCAGCGAATACATGGCCGAGCCGTCGGCCTGCAGGCTGATCACGCGGCGCTGGCGCTGCGCCGCGATGGCCGCGCCGGTCGCCACCGGCAGGCCGTCGCCGATCGCGCCGCCGGCCAGGTGCAGCCAGTCGTTGGGCGGCGCGGCGTGGGTGAACTTGTAGAAGCCACGGCCGTACGACACGCTCTCGTCCGACACGATGGCGTGGTCCGGCATCAGCGCGGCGACCGTCTGCGCCAGGCCCTCGGGGCTGGGCGCGCCGCGCGCGGCCTCGGGGCGCGGGCCCGGATCGGGGATCTCGGCCTGCGGCGCGTCGAGCGCACGCACCAGCGCGTCCAGCGCCTCGAGCGGATCCTGGTCGGGGCGCGACAGCACCTGCAGCTGCGCGTCGGCCGCGTACTGGATCGAGGGCATGCCGGGATAGCCGAAGAAGCCCACCGGCGGCTTGGCGTTCACCAGGATGATGTGGCGGTAATCCTGCAGCGCGCGGGTCGCGGCTTCCATGGTGTAGGGCACGCGTTCGAGCGGCAGGCGCCCCCGGCCGCGCGCCACGTGGCCGTTCACGTAGTCGGCCAGCAGCGCCGCGCCGGTGGCCTGGGCCACGCGCCAGACCAGCCGTTGCGCATCGGCCTGCACGGCCGGGCCGGCCAGCAGGATCAGCGTGTCGCGGCCATGCTGGCGCAGCGTGCGCGCGGCGTTCTCGACGGCGTTGTGATCGATGGCCGGCGGCGCGGCCGGGGCGATGGGCGCGCCGACCGCGCCGCCCTCGTTCCACGACACGTCGGCCGGCAGGATCAGGGTGGCGATCTGGCCGGGAAAGGTGCGGGCCGCGCTGACCGCCTCGGCCGCATCGCGGCCCAGCTGGCCGGCGCTGGTGCCGGTGCGTACCCACTGCGACACGGTCTGCGCCATGCCGGTGGTGTCGGCCGTCAGCGGCGCGTCGTAGGGGCGATGGTAGATGGCCTGGTCGCCGACGATGTTGACGATGCCGCTGCGCGCGCGGCGCGCGTTGTGCAGGTTGCCCATGCCGTTGGCCAGGCCCGGGCCGCAGTGCAGCAGCGTGCAGGCCGGCTTGCGCGCGATGCGGAAGTAGCCGTCGGCCATGCCGGTGACCACGTTTTCCTGCAGGCCGAGCACGCATTTCATGCCAGGGATCTGGTCGAGCGCGGCCACGAAGTGCATCTCGCTGGTGCCGGGATTGGCAAAACACGTGTCCACCCCGGAAGCAAGCAGGGTCTGGACCAGGCTCTTGGCGCCGTTCATGCGGGAATCTCCAATGGAATGCGGGGCCGGCGCGCCGGCCCGAAGGATCGCGCCGGCGCAGGCCGGGCGTCAGGCATTCATTGTTTCCACCGCGGGGCGCGCGGTAAAGCGATTAAAAATTGCCAGGTAATGCGCTCAACGCATCAAGTCGCGCGCGCACCAGGCAAGCCCGGAGGCGATTGATGCAGAAAACTCGCCAACTCACGGCTCGAAAGGGTGCGAGCCCGGCGGCCGGTGGCCTCCCGCGAGGCGGCCGCCCAGCGCCGCCGCTAGCCCGGCGTGCCGGCGGGCGCGCCGCTCTCGTCGACGTAGCGCCGCGCCTCGTCCAGGATCCAGCTGCGGAAGCATTCCAGCGCGTAGTTGCTGCGCAGGGTGCTGGGATAGACCAGCTGGTAGGCATCATCGCCCGGCATTTCCATCGGATGCGCGCGCACCAGGCCATTGCGCCAGGCCGACTCGGGCACGAAGAAGGCCGGCACCAGCGCGATGCCGAGTCCGGCCTCGGCGGCCCGCACCACCATCGACTGCAGCTCGAAGCCCGCGCTCTGGGCCGGCGCGAGCGGCTCGTGCACGCCGGCGGCGTCGAACCACTTGCGCCAGGACTCGGGCCGGGTGGTGGAATAGAGCAAGGGAAACTTGAGCAGATCGGCCGCCTCCCGGATGCGGTCGCCGATCAGATCGCCGCGCGCCACCACGATCATGGTTTCGCCGAACAGCAGGTCGGAGGTGGCGTGCGGCCAGACCGGCTTGCCGTGATGGATGGCGGCGTCGAAGTGTTCTTCCTCGAACGAGAACGGGTGGGTGCGCACGCCCATGTTGATGCGCACGCTGGGGTACTGGGCGTAGAACCGGGCCAGGCGCGGGATCAGCCATTCGATGCCGAAGGTGGGCAGCACCGCCAGCTCGAGATTGCCGCGCCCGCTGCCGTGGGCGGCGATCGAGAGCGTGTCCTTCTCGAGCGCGCGCAGCGCGGCGCGCACCTGCTCGCTGTAGAGCCGGCCGGACTTGGTCAGCACCACGCGCTGTTTGACGCGCACAAACAGCGAGACGTTGAGGTTTTCCTCGAGCACGCCGATCTGGCGCGAGATCGCGCTCTCGGTCAGCGACAGCTCGCGCGCGGCCAGGGTGAAGCTTTCGTGACGCGCCGCGGCCTCGAAGGCGCTGAGCGCGGCCATGCTGGGCGTGCGGATGCGACGCATGATGGGGCGGATTCCTGACGGGGGCCGAGGGCCGGGAACGGATGGGGAAATCTTACTAAACCTGCGAACTTCGGCAGGGTGGCTACAGGCGCAACAAGGTATTTCGGCCGCGCACTTCAGTCAGGTGCCTGTCATCCTGGGCCGTTGCGGGCCACGTATGATCGACCGGTAGATGCGCGCGCAACGGCTTGGCGCAGCGGCAGTTGCCGCCGCGACCGCCGCGAGGCAAGATAGCCCACGGTGGTTTCGAGTCCACGAGCAGCATTGTCTTGCATACCACGGGAAGCCCGAACATGAATCAAACAACACAAGCATCCCAGCAGCAGGGCCGGCCCCTGCAGATCGGCGACATCACGGTCATCGACAACAGCAAACTCAAGAAGGCCGTCACGGCCGCCGCCCTAGGCAACGCCATGGAGTGGTTCGACTTTGGCGTGTACGGCTTCGTGGCGTTCGCGCTCGGCAAGGTGTTCTTTCCCGACGCCTCGCCCGCCGTCCAGACCATCGCCGCGCTCGGCACCTTCTCCGTGCCGTTCCTGGTGCGGCCGCTGGGCGGGGTGTTCTTCGGCGTGATGGGCGACAAGTTCGGGCGGCAGAAAGTGCTGTCGCTCACCATCATCATCATGGCGATCAGCACCTTCTGCATCGGGCTGATCCCCTCGTACGAATCGATCGGCCTGTGGGCCCCGATCCTGCTGCTGCTGTGCAAGCTGGCGCAGGGCTTTTCGGTGGGCGGCGAATACACCGGCGCGGCGATCTTCGTGGCGGAATACGCGCCCGACCGGCAGCGCGGCTTCCTGGGCAGCTGGCTCGACTTCGGGTCGATCGCGGGCTTCGTGCTCGGCGCCGGCCTGGTGGTCGTGCTGCAGACCATCCTCGGCGACCAGACCTTCCTCGACTGGGGCTGGCGCCTGCCGTTCTTCCTGGCCGGTCCGCTCGGCCTGCTGGGCCTGTACCTGCGGCACGCGGCCGAAGAAACGCCGGCCTTCACGCAGCAGCTCGAGAAAATGGAAAAGGAAGACCGCGACGCGGTCCAGGAACGCCCCACGGTGTCGTTCCGCGAGATCTTCGCGAAATACCGCAAGGCCCTGATGATCAGCGTGGGCGTGGTGCTGGTGACCAACATCACCTACTACATGCTGCTCACCTACATGCCCACCTATCTCTCGAGCAGCCTGGGCTACACCGAAGGGCACGGCGTGCTCATCATCGTGGTGGTCATGGTCGGCATGCTGTTCGTGCAGCCGGTGGTGGGCCTGCTGAGCGACAAGGTCGGGCGCCGGCCGTTCCTGCTCGTGGGCAGCCTGGGCCTGCTGATTTCCGCCATCCCTGCATTCGGCCTCATCGGCAGCAACAACACCGCGCTGATCTTCCTGGGCCTGCTGCTGATCGCGATCTTCCTGAACTGCATGATCGGCATCATGGCCTCGACCCTGCCGGCGCTGTTCCCGACCCGCATCCGCTACAGCGCGCTGGCGAGCTCGTTCAACATCGCCGTCATCGTGGCCGGCCTCACGCCCACCATCACCGCCTGGCTGGTCGAGGAAACCGACAACCTGATGATGCCGGCGTTCTACCTGATGGGCGCGGCCGTGGTCGGCCTCGTCACCTCGTTCTTCCTGCCCGAGACGGCCAACAAGCCGCTGCGCGGCGACACGCCGAACGCGTCGAGCCGCAGCGAGGCGAAGGCCCTGCTGCAACAGGCCTACGACCACATCGAGCAGACCGTGCAGGACGTGGACGAGGAGATCGCCACCCTCGAAGCCCAGCTCGACAAGCTGCGCGAACGGCGCCAGCGCCTGGCCGACCGGCATCCGCACATCGAGTAGCCCGCCTCGCGCGGCCACGCCGGGAAACGGCGTGGCCGCGCTCCTGCCCAGGGGCGCCGGCGACGGCATGCCCTGCCCAGGGGCGCGCCGCCCGCCCGACCCACCCGCTGGAATCCCCCGCATGCCCCGCCGCCCCTCACTGTTCGATGCGCCGCCGCGGCAACGCGCGCCGCGCCCGCACTCGCTGCTCTGGATCTTCGAGCCCCTCGCGGCCGATCCCGGCTACGAACAACGCCGCATGTTCGGCTGCGAGGCCGCCTATCTCGACGGCAACCTCTGCCTGGCCGTCGCTGACCGGGGCGAGCCCTGGGACGGGCTGCTGGTCTGCACCGCGCACGTCCACCACCCGGCGCTGATGGCCGAGCTGCCCGCCCTGCAGCCGCACCCCGTGCTGGGGAAGTGGCTCTACGTGCCGCAGGGCCACGAGGCGTTCGAGGCCACCGCCGCCCGGCTGGCCGAATGCGTGCGGCAGCGCGACCCGCGCATCGGCATCCCGCCGCGCGCCCGGGGCCCGCGCAAGCGGCCGGATCGCGGCGCCTGAACAACAATGCGGCCCGGCCGGTCGGCGCGCGGGCCCGCCGCCGGGTATAGTTGGGCGCCCGGCCATTCGTTGCCGGCGCAACCTCGTAGCACCCCGAAGCTGTTTGCCGGTATCGCACCGAACCGGCGGCCATGGGCTGCGGCATTCCGACATGGCATTGACTCACACTCCCGACTCCGACCCGCCGCAGGCCGTGCCTGACGCGGCCATCGCCGACTGGCGCGACGCGCTGATGCAGGCGGACGCGCGCGAGCTGCCCACGCTCTGGCGCCAGATCGACGCCGATCCGGCCCTGCAGGATGCCGAAGTTCAGGAGCAGCTGTCGCAGGCGCTGCTGGACGCGCTCACGGAAGCCCCCGACGACCGCCTGGCGCTCTACACCGACGGCGCCCAGCGCTTCGGCTGGGAACGCATCAGCGCCAGCAGGCGCACCCTGCGGCCCATGTCGATGTTCGTCTATGCCCTGGAGCGCCAGGGCGAGATCCACGCGGCCTATCCGCCCGCGCTGCGTCGCGATCTCGAGGAAACATTACGGCAGGTGCGCCGCATCAAGCGGCCGCGCTGGTGGAACGCCTACACCCATGCCGCGGACCTGCAGCGCATGCAGCGCGAACTGCCCCAGTGGCTGGCCTTGCGCCTGCCGGCGGGCCGTCTCGACGCGATGCTGGCGGCCGCCGAAGCCACGCCGGGCCTGTTCCGGCTGCCGCTGCGACTGTTCTGGCCCGTGCGCTACTGGTTCGTGGCCACGGTGGGCTTCGTCGCGCTGCTCGGCGTGCTGCATCTGCAGGACGGCGCCGGCATCGGTGCGCCGGCCGTCGTCACGCCGGCCACGGTCACCCCCGCCGGCGGCTGAGCCGGCGCGAACACACTCAAACTGCGCGTCAGGCCGCCGCGGCCTGGGCGGCCGCCTGTGCCGTCTCGACCCGATTGCCGCCCAGCGACTTGGCGCGATAGAGCGCGCGGTCGGCCGCGGCCAGCGCATCGGCCAGCGCGGGCGCCGCGTCGTCGAACGGCGCCAGGCCGATGCTGACCGTGGTCGAGACGCCCTGGGTGTCCGGATGCAGCGGGATGGTGTCGGCGAAGCGGCGCCGGATCGCGTCGGCCAGCAGCCGCGCGCGCAACGCGTCCTCGCCCATCAGCAGCGCCGCGAACTCCTCGCCGCCGATGCGCGCCAGCAGCACGCGCGGCCCCGCCAGCTCCTGCGCGATGTCGGCGAAGGCGCGCAGCACCTTGTCGCCGGTCTGGTGGCCGTACAGATCGTTGGTGCGCTTGAAGTGATCCAGGTCGAACACCAGCACGGCCATCGGGCCGCGGCCGCGCGCCAGCTGCAGCAGGCGCGAGCCTTCCTCGAAGAACCAGCGGCGGTTGCCCAGCCGGGTCAGGTAATCGGTCTGCGACTCGCGCAGCAGCTGGCCATGCGTCTCCTCGCGGATGAGCTTGAGCAGCGTCATGGGCAGCACCACCGAATACAGCACGCCCTCATAGATCGTGATCTTGCTGGCGAGCGCCTGCATGGCCACGCCATGCTCGGCCACCAGCCAGGGCAGGATCAACGCACGGGCGGCGTAGGTGAACGTGTGGATGCCGGCCAGCGCGACCACGATGACGCGCGGCGTGAACGAGCGCAGCGAATGGCAGCGCAGCATCTCCCACGCGGTCAGCCCGCTGAGGAACGCGATGGGCACCGAGCTGATGTAGGCCCAGATCACTTCCTGCCAGCGACTGCCGCCGATGGCCCAGACGAGCGCCATGCCCACCAGCACCACGGCGGGCAGGAGACGATAGCGCCGGCCGCTGAGCGCGGCCACGCCGGACAGGATGAGCAGATAGCCGGACAGCACGATCAGGTTGCTGATCGCGGAGCCCCAGGGCGCGGGCATGTCGCGGCGGTATAGCACCGCCGCGCAACCCAGGGCGAGGGTGGCGAAACCGGCCGCCAGAATGCGCAGCTCCCGGCTGCGCTTGGGACTGGAGCGGTGTTCCCAATACGTCATGCCGGCGCTGACCAGGAGCGTTCCGACCGCAAGGAGGTAAAGGGTGATGAGATCCACGTACATCCCAGATGAAAGGCAGCGCGCCTATGCATCGCAACCACTCGCGGATTTTACGTTGAATTTTTGTCAGGGAAATGGAGAAAACCCTTCATGTTGCGCAGACATTCGCGAATTAATGAATAGTTTCACGGCGCAATGCAACATATGTTGCGCTCAAGCCGCCGAACCCTGCCCGATCGGGGTGCATGACCCGCCGCATGCCCGTGTGGGCCGCCCACCGGGCCTGCCATGTGCATGCACGTGTGCGCCGCGGCCGCGACGAGCGCCCACGCCCGCAGGCGTCGCGCCGCGAAAGCGAACTGGCGGCACTCGGCGCGCAGCGACGACGAGGCATCAGCGCAGCGTCGCGACAACGGGCGCGGGCGCGGGCGCGGGCGCGGGCACCGGCACCGGCGCGGGCACGGCCGTCGCGCCGGCATCCCCCGCCTGCGCCTCGGCCGCGTCGTCATGGCCCTCGCGCGCCAGGCTGCGGCGATACGCGCCGCAACCGGCACCCAGCAGCACGATGCAGGCCAGCGTGGCACACGCGATCAGCACCGCCATCGAGTCGCCCACGGCGGCGGGCGTGCGAAACACCCGGTCGGTCAACAGCGCCACCAGCGTCGTGCCCAGGCCCAGGCCGATCAGGTTCGACACCAGCAGGAACAGCGCAGATATTTGCGCGCGCAACTGATTGGGCGGAAGGATCTGCATGGCCGCGGTCGAGGTGGGCATCGGAAACGACGCGAAGAACATCGCCGGCACCAGCAGCGCCACCGAGGCATACAGGTTGCCGACCTGCGTGAACGCGACCGCCGGCACGGCCATCGCGCAGGCGCCGATCACGCCCGCGCGCAGGGGCGCATCGCGCCGTCCGCGCCGCGCCAGCCAGTCCATCAGCCAGCCGCCGCAGAACACGCCGGCGGTGTTGGTGACCAGCACCACCACGCCGAGCATGTAGCCCACCTGCGTGGGCGTCATGCCGAAGTTGCGCATGTAGTACGCCGGCGCCCAGCCCAGCAGGCAGAACAGAATCATCGCGTAGAACGAGAAGCCCAGGTAATGGCAGGCAAACGTGGCGCGGTGGCGGCCCAGGAAGCGCATGGTCACGCCCATGCCCGGGCGCGCGGCCTGCCCGCTGGCATCGACACGCAGGCCGCGCCGCACCGGATCGCGCACGGTGATCAGGATCAGCAGGGCCACCAGCACCCCCGGCAGCCCGACGATGAAGAAGGTCAGCTGCCACGGCTTCATCGTGCCCCACGGCACCGCCACGCTCTCGACCGTCTTGAGCAGATCGATCACGTAGCCGCCGATCAGGAACGCCAGCCCGCCGCCCACGAACGCGCCGATCGAATACACCCCGACCGCGCGCCCGAGCTTGTCGCGCGGGAACATGTCGCTCATCATCGAATACGCGGCGGGCGAGAGCGCGGCCTCGCCCACGCCCACGCCGATGCGCGCCAGGAACATATGCGCGAAGCTGCGCGACAGGCCACAGGCCGCGGTCGCGATGCTCCAGAAGGCCACGCCGATGGCGATGATGCGGGGCCGCGAGTAGCGGTCCGCCAGCACCGCGATGGGCAGGCCCATCACGGCATAGAAGAGCGAGAAGGCCAGCCCGTGCAGCAGGCTGAACTGCGTGTCAGAGAGCTGCAGGTCGCGCTTGATGGGTTCGATCATCAAGGCCAGGATCTGCCGGTCCACGAACGAAAAGATGTACGCCAGCATGCAGATCAGCACGACGTACCACTCGTAGGCATGACTTCTCGACGGGGCGCTCCCGCGGGTGTCGGCAATCATGGTTTCCCCTTGTATGAAGCTGGCGCGGTAATGCCGTACACCAGTCTTCTGTTGCGTCCCATCGTTTTACGGCCCACCCCGCCGCGCAGCTGTACCGCGCGCGCAATGCCTGTTCCCTTTGCGAAGGAAAGCATGCCCGAAGAACGCTATCCCCTGCACCGCCATTGCCTGCTCCAGTCGGCCAACGCCGCCGAGGTCAAGGACCAGGTGAGCCAGCATCTGTGGTCGCATCGCATGCAGGTCGGCGCGGGCGAAGACCTGCACTCGCGGCTCTACGGCGTGCGCTTCGGCACC
>Ga0160496_1000138_pt1 | contig 51602 bp, 45 predicted proteins | sample DIDPMG_2_FD_108231 | JGI IMG/M metagenome (GOLD analysis project Ga0160496, IMG submission 108231) | Enriched soil microbial communities from UW Madison campus, WI, USA - DID2937_E24_FP MG | ecosystem: Environmental > Terrestrial > Soil > Grasslands | place: USA: Madison, Wisconsin | collected...
AAGGTCGAGCAGGTCGAATCGTTGCGCTGGCAACTGCGCGGCGCGCGCCAGTTGCTCGACATTTACGGCATCGACAAGATCCCGCGCCTGACCGATTACGTGGTGCCGCCGGGCGTGCGCATCGCCGATGCCGGCCGCGTGCGGCTGGGCGCCTATCTCTCGCCCGGCACCACGGTGCTGCACGAGGGCTTCTGCAACTTCAACGCCGGCACGCTCGGCGCCTCGATGGTCGAGGGCCGCATCAGCGCCGGCGTGGTGGTGGACGACGGCAGCGACATCGGCGGCGGCGCCTCGATCATGGGCACCATGTCGGGCGGCGGCAAGCAGGTCGTCTCGATCGGCAAGCGCTGCCTGCTGGGCGCCAACTCCGGCGTGGGCATTGCGCTGGGCGACGACTGCGTCGTGGAGGCGGGCTGCTACATCACCGCCGGCACCCGCGTGCTGATGCCCGAGGGCATGGTGGTCAAGGCGGTGTCGCTGTCCGGCCAGCATGGCCTGCTGTTCCGCCGCAATTCGCAGAGCGGCGTGGTGGAAGCCATCGTGCGCACGGCGGCCTGGGGCACGCTCAACCCCGATCTGCACGCCGGCCACTGAGCATGGCCGCGCTGGCCTTCCTGCACACCTCGCCCGCGCACGTGGCGCCGTTCACGGCGCTGCTCGCGCGCCTGGCGCCTGGCGTGCAGGCCCATCATGCGGTGCATGCGGACCTGCTGGCGCGGGCCCGCGCCGAGGGCCCCACGCCCGCGGTGCGCGCGGCGCTTGCGCAGGCGCTCGACGACACCGCCACGACGGCGCAGGCGCGGCTGGTGGTGTGCACCTGCTCCACGCTCGGCCCGCTGGCCGAGGCGCTCACCAGCCGGCCCTACGCGGTCCAGCGCATCGACCGTGCCATGGCCGCCGAGGCCGTGGCGTCGGGCCCCCGCATCGCGCTGGTGGCCGCGCTCGCCAGCACGCTCGCGCCCACGCGCGCGCTGCTCGAGGATGCGGCCCGCCGCGCCGGCCGCGACGTCGTCATCCGCGATTTTCTGGTGCACGACGCCTGGCCGCATTTCGAGGCGGGCGACCCGCCCGCCTATCTGGACGCCGTCCGCACCGCGGCGGCACGCGCCCGCGCGGGCGCCGACGTGGTGGTGCTGGCGCAGGCCTCGATGGCACCGGCCGCGGCTGGCTGGCCCGCGGGCGTGCCGGTGCTGGCCAGCCCCGCGCCCGGCGTGGCCGCGGCGCTGGCGACGCTCGGCATCGCCGTCGCCGCGCCGCGCTGACGTCCGGCAGCGCCGCTGCCTGCGTTTCGTATCGCACTGTATGCGGCGCCCGCGCGGGATACCTGCGGAGGCGGGATCGTTGCGTGCGCACACATCCCCGATACAGCGCGCTGGTGCAATGCGTGGGTCGTTTCCTTCCACCCACCCACCGAGGAGCCATCATGACGACGACCCTGGAGCACGTGCTGTACACCGCCCACACCCACACCGAAGGCGGCCGCGAGGGCAGCGGCAAGAGCAGTGACGGCGCGCTCGACGTGCGCCTTTCCCCGCCCGGTTCCGGCCGGCCCGGCACCAATCCCGAGCAACTGTTCGGCGTGGGCTATTCGGCCTGCTTCATGGGCGCGCTCAAGCTCGCGGCGGGCCACCACGGCATCGCGTTTCCCGCTGGCGTGGCGATCGACGCCAGTGTGTCGCTGGGCAAGACCGCCGGCGGCGCCCACTATGCACTGGCCGTGACGCTGGCGATCACCCTGCCCGGGCTGGCCGACGAGCAGAAGCAGCGGCTGGTCGACACCGCGCACCAGACCTGCCCGTACTCGCGGGCCATCCAGGGCAACATCGCGGTGGACTTCGAGATCCGCTGACGCGTGTCCGGCGCGAACGGCGCGCCCATCCAGAGCCGCAAGCCTGCGCCATGCTGCGCGGGCTTGCGGCTCTGGATGGGCGCGCGATGCGAGGCCCGCGCGTTGTCTTGCTCGAGCACCCGCTCGCGCGTAGTGCGCGCGATACGGGCCGGCGCGGTTTACTGCGCCGCCGTCCAGACCGCCAGCTCGTAGCCGTCGGGATCGATGAAATGGAAGCGACGGCCGCCCGGAAACGCGAAGGTCGCGCGGCTGATGCGCGCGCCGGCGGCTTCGACCCGGCGCTGCGTGGCCTCGAGGTCGGCCGCATACAGGATCACCAGCGGCCCGCCGGGCCGCATCGCCTCGCCCGTCGTGAACCCGCCCTGCAGGCGCCCGTCGCTGAACTCGGTGTAGGTCGGTCCGTAGTCGGTGAAGGTCCAGCCGAACACCTCGCCATAGAACGCCTTGCTGCGGGCGATGTCGGCGACGTTGAACTCGATGTTGTCGATGCGATGGTCGTGATGCTGCGGGTTCATTGCGGATTCCTTGGAAGCGATAGGTCACATCGCCCACATCTTACGGCAGGGCGCGCTCGCGCCCTGCCCCGCGAGCCAGCCGCTCACCCCTGCTCGCCCAGCAACCGCACGATCTCCGCCTCCGTTTCCTTGTAGTTGCCCTCGCCGAAGTGGCGGTAGACCACGTTGCCCTGCTTGTCGATCAGGTACACGGCGGGCCAGTAGATGTTGCGGTAGGCGTCCCAGGTGGCGTATTTGTTGTCCTGTGCGACCGGATAGGTGATGCCGAAGCGGCCGATGGCTTTCTCCACGTTCGCGGTCAGGCGCTCGAACGGAAACTCCGGCGTGTGCACGCCCACCACAACCAGGCCCTGGTCCTTGTACTTGCGGTACCAGTCGGTGACGTAGGGCAGCGTGCGGATGCAGTTGATGCAGGTGTAGGTCCAGAAGTCGACCAGCACGACCTTGCCGCGCAGGCCTGCCAGGGTGAGCGGCTCGCTGTTGAGCCATTTCTCGATGCCGGTGAACTCCGGCGCGGGCATGGGGCTGCCGGCCGCATGGGCGCCGGGCAGGGCCTGCAATGCGCCGAACGAGAGCAGCGAGGCGAGGGCGAGATGCTTGAGGGTCTTGAACATGGTGGTCTCCTTGCGGGTCAATGGAACAGGTTGGCGATCCAGGCGTAGGCCTGCACGTCGAACTGGAAGTGGATGGCGATGGCGGTGAGCACGAGCAGGAGGCCGAACAGGCGCTGCAGCGTCACGCTGTGTCGGGCGATGCCACGCACGCGGGTCGCGGCGACCTTGCCGCCGTAGGCGATGGCAAGCATCGGGATGCCTGCGCCCAGCGCGTAGCAGAACAGCAGCAGGCTGGAATGGCCCAGGTCCTGGGCCTTGGCGGCGAGCACCAGGATCGAGGCCAGCACCGGGCCGGCGCAGGGCGTCCAGACGGCGCCGAGCGAGAGCCCGAGCAGAAAGCCGCCCGCGTTGCCGTTGCCGGCGCGATCGCCCACGGCAGCGAGCCGGGAGATGGGCCCGCCGATGCGCGCCATCAGCCAGTCATAGGGTTGCGGCCAGATGCGCATCAGGCCGAACACGGCCAGCAGCGCGACCGATACGTTGCGCACGGCCTCGTGCGTGCCGGTGCTGATGCTGGTGAGCAGGCTGAGCGCGATACCGAGCGCGGCGAAGGCGAGCACGAAGCCGGCCACCACGAAGGCGGGACGCAGCCGGTGCGATTGCTCGACCGACGAGCCCAGCAGGATGGGCAGCAGCGGCAGGACGCAGGGCGAAGCGACGGTGAGCATGCCTGCCAGCAGCGCAACGGGGGAACTGACGATGTCCATGGTGGCGTTCCGATCGGGTTGTCGATGGAACGCATTTCACGCGCCGCACGTATCCGGGCTGTGCCGCAAAACGGGTTTTTTTCAAGCGCGTGTATCGCCTGCGGGCGGCCGGTACAGTGCGACACACAGGCGGCCGCGGGGTCCGGTATAACGCGCTCATCCCCATCCGAAGGAGCGACCATGAACGCACCGAAGCCCTGCCCGCCCTGCGCCGGCGCCTGCCATGGCGGCACGCGCCTTCCGGTGGGAGCGCCCTCATGAAACGGCTGATCGCGGTGATGCTGCTGCTGTTCGGCGGACTGAGCGTGGAGGCGGTGCGGCCGCTGCAATGCGAGCTGATCGCGAGCAGCCGGCCGCGCGCCCGCCGGCCCGGCGAAGACGAGCGCGACTGAGCGCCCTGCAAGCCGGTTTGTCGCGCCGGGGAGGTCGATACACTGGCATACAAAGCGGCCTTCTCGACGGCGCCGGCTTGGCTTACATTCGTCTCCCAGGGCGGCACCGTGCCGCCGACCGAGCATCCGAGGCAAAGCAATGGACCCTGTGGACCACATCCTGATCGTCGACGACGATCGCGAGATCCGCGAGCTGGCCGGCAATTTCCTGCGCAAGAACGGCCTGAACGTGACCTTCGCCGCCGATGGCCGGCAGATGTGGCAGCAGCTGGCCAGCACGGCGGTCGACCTGATCGTGCTCGACATCATGATGCCCGGCGACGATGGCCTGGTGCTGTGCCGCGAGCTGCGCGCCGGCAAGCACCGCAGGATCCCGGTGCTGCTGCTCACCGCGCGCGGCGACGACATGGATCGCGTGCTGGGCCTGGAGATGGGCGCCGACGATTATCTGGTCAAGCCCTTCGTGGCGCGCGAACTGCTGGCGCGCATCAAGGCGGTGTTGCGCCGCACGCGCATGCTGCCGCCGAACTTCCAGGTGACCGAATCGGCGCAGCAGATCCGCTTCGGGCAGTGGCGGCTCGACACCACCGCGCGCCACCTGCTCGACCCCGACGACACCATCGTGGCGCTGAGCGGCGCCGAATACCGGCTGCTGCGCGTGTTTCTCGATCATCCCCAGCGGGTGCTCAATCGCGATCAGCTGCTGAACCTCACGCAGGGCCGCGAGGCCGACTTCATGGGCCGCTCGATCGACCTGCTGGTGAGCCGCCTGCGCCAGCGCCTGGGCGAGGACGCGCGCGAGCCCATGTACATCAAGACCGTGCGCAGCGAGGGCTATGTGTTCTCCGCCGCGGTCGAGGTGAGCGAAGACTGACGCCATGCGCCTGACGCTCCAGCGGCCCTGGCCGCGCACCCTCGTGGCCCGCCTGTTTCTCATCTTCGTGGCGGGCCTCGTGCTGGCGCACACGATGTCGTTCGCGCTGCTGTTCTACGAGCGCTACAACGCCACCCGCACCATGATGCTGGGCGACCTCGAGCGCGACGTGGCCGTGGCGATGGACGTGCTCGACCGGCTGCCGGCGGCGGAGCGCCCGGCCTGGCTGGCGCGCCTGTCCAACGGCAATCGCCAGTACCTGCTCGGCCCGGCCGAGGCCGACCAGCCCTTGACGCTGCCGGAAGCGCGCAGCGCGGCCGCGGCGATCGCCGCGGCGCTGCACGAGGAGCGGCCGCTGAGCATCCGCGCGATGGCCGACGATCCGCGCCACATCCAGGCCGAGGTCACGCTGGGCGACGGCGGCAAGGCGGTGCTCGACATCCATCTGCAGATGCCGCCGCTGGCCCGCTGGCTGCCGCTGGTGCTGGCGTTGCAGCTCGGCCTGCTGGTGCTGTGCGCCTGGCTGGCGGTGCGGCTGGCCGTGCGGCCGCTCACGCGGCTGGCCCACGCCGCCGACGGCATCGACCTGGAACGTAAGCAGCCGCCGCTTTCGGAGACCGGCCCGCGCGAGGTGGCGCAGGCCAGCGCCGCGTTCAACGCCATGCAGGCGCGCATCGGCGCGCACCTGGCCGAACGCATGCGCATGCTAGGCGCGATCTCGCACGACCTGCAGACGCCCATCACGCGCATGAAGCTGCGCACCGAGTTCATGGACGACTCCGTAGAAAAGACCAAGTTCGAGCAGGACCTCGACGAGGTGCAGCGCCTGATCCGCGAAGGCATCGACTACGCGCGCAGCGCGCAGGGCAACCAGGAGGCGCCGGCCCGCATCGACCTGGCCGCGTTCCTCGACAGCCTGGTGTGCGACTACCAGGACACCGGGCGCGACGTCACGCTCGCGGGCGAGGCCGGCGGACCGCTCGCGACCCGCCCGCACGCGCTGCGGCGCGTGCTCGGCAACCTGATCGACAACGCATTGAAGTTCGCCGGCAGCGCCGAGGTGCGCGTCGAGCGCCGCGGGCCGCAGGATGTGTCGGTGTACGTGCTCGATCGCGGCCCGGGCATTCCGGAGGCCGAGCTCGATGCGGTGCTGCAACCCTTCTATCGGGTGGAGGCCTCGCGCAACCGCGGCACGGGCGGCACCGGGCTCGGACTCGCGATCGCGCGCCAGCTCGCGGCCGGCGTGGGCGCGGCGCTGCTCCTCACCAACCGGCCGGGCGGTGGCCTGGCGGCGGAATTGCGGATCCAGGAAGCGCCACCGGCCTGAGCCGGTGGCAGGCTGCCGCGCCGGACCTCAGCGCGCGGCCTTGCGTGCGAGAAAGGCCTGCATGTGGGTCTGCGGTTCGCCGGTGTCGAAGGCCGCGCCGAACTCCGCCACGCTGTCGGCGATCGCCTCGTCGACGCTGATTTTTTCCCAGCGGCGCAGCAGCCGCTTTTGCTGGCGCAGCGCCTGCGGGCCGAAGCCGGCCAGCCGTGCGGACAGCGCCGCGACGGCGCCGTCGAGCTCGCTGTCGGGCAGCACGCGATGCACCAGTCCCCAGTCTTGTGCGGTGGCGGCGTCGACGGACTCGCCGGTGAGCAGCAGCCACTGCGCGCGCGCCGCACCGATCAGCGCGGGCAGCAGCGCGGCATGGATCACCGACGGAATGCCGACCTCGACCTCGGGCATGCCGAAGCGCGCCGCGTCGCCGGCCAGCCGCAGGTCGCAGGCGGCCGCCAGCTCCAGCCCGGCGCCGAGGCAATGGCCCGGGATGCGGGCGATCACAGGCACGGGGAAAAAGCGCACCGTGTCGCACAGCTCGCACAGGCCCGCGATGAAACGCTGGGCGCGCGTGTTGTCGAGCGTCGCCATCTCGCTGATGTCGGCGCCCGCCACGAAGGCGCGCTCGCCGTCGCCTCGCAGGATCACCACGCGCACCGCGGCGCGCCCGGCCAGGTCGTTGAAGGCCTGGGTCAGGCCCGCGATGACCGCGCTGCCCAGGATGTTGAGACTGCCCGCATCCACGATACGCACCGTGGCCACGCCCTCGGGGGAGAGTTCCACCCGGGCATGCGGATGACTGAAACGATCAGGATCCACCGCTAGCTCTCCTTCGGATACACGGCCGGCCGCGCGTACGCACGGCGGCTCGCCGGATCATCCTAACGGCGCAATGGCCGCCCTGTAAACCGGACTGACAACGTAAACGGCCCCACGCGGGCCCGATACGCCGTGGACCGGCCCGGATGCGGGCTTGATCGGCGGATTGGCGGGGCGGGCCCGTCCGTTACGCTGCCCGCTGGTCCGCAGTTCGTCACCTCGCCGTCATGCCCGGGATTCTCCATGCTCTCTCCGCGGCGCGCCCAGGCCCCGCCGCGCCCCGCCCCCGCCGTCTCCATCGATCGCCCTGCCCGGCCGCTCGCCCGCCGCGCGCGCGGTGGCGCCCGCTCCGCGCGCTCCTGCTGTGGCTGGCCGCGCTGGCGCTCCTGCCGGCGGCGCACGCCACCGGCTTCGGCCTGATCCGGATTCCCCCGGCGGCGGGCGTACCGGCGCTGGCCGGCGCGGTCTGGTATCCCTGCGCCGCACCCCAGGGCGCGGCGGCGCTGGGCCCGACGACGTTGCAGGGCCTGCTGGCCTGCGACCCGCCCAAGCATCGGCAATGGCCGCTGGCGATCCTCTCGCACGGCAGCGGAGGCTCGTACCTGGGCCATCGCGACACCGCCGAAACGCTGGCGCGCGCGGGCTTCGTGGTGGCGGCGATCGAGCATCGCGGCGACAACGCCCACGACATGGCGCGGCGCGGCCACCTCGACGTGTTCGCCAGCCGCCCGGGCGACCTGAGCCGCCTGATCGATTTCATGACCGAGCACTGGCGCTACGCGAGCCACCTGATCCCGTACAACGTGGGGGTGTTCGGCTATTCGCGCGGCGGCTACGACGCGCTGGTGCTGGCGGGCGCGCAGCCCGACCTGAGCCTGCTGACGCCGTTCTGCCAGGGCGCGGCCAGTATTCCGTGGTGCGGCGAGATCGCGCGGCGCGCCTGGCCGGTGTTGCCGGAGCCCGACCCGCGCGTGAAGGCCATCGTGCTGGCCGACCCGCTGAATCTGTTTTCGCGGCCGGGGCTGGCGCGCGTGGACGTGCCGGTGCAGATCTGGGCCTCGCAGTTCGGCGGCGACGGCATCGTGCCGTCCGACGTGACCGCACTGCAACGCAACCTGCCGCGCGACCCGGACTATCATCTGGCAAAGCAGGCGAGCCATCATGCGTTCCTGCCGGCCTGCGCGGCGCAGCAGCGCAAGCAGCTGCCGAGCCTGTGCCGCGACGCCGCCGGCTTCGATCGCCAGGCCTTCCACCAGCGCCTCAACGCGTCGGTGAAGGCCTTCTTCCAAGACCACCTCTGACCCGCGCCCCAAGCGCCCGATGCTCATGCCGTTGACCCCGCTCACGCGTGCCGATTGTCCCTGTTGCGGCTACCCCACGCTGGACCAGGGCGCCGATTTCGAGATCTGCCTGCTGTGCGACTGGGAAGACGACGGCCAGGGCGAAGCCGACGCCGCCGAGGTGCGGGGAGGCCCCAACGGCGACTATTCGCTGGCCGAGGCGCGCTCGAACTTCGTGCGCCGGCTGGTCATGTACCGCGAGGGCCATCGCCGCCCCATCACGCCCGCGCAACAGCAGATCAAGCGCGAGCTGATGGCGGCCTACGACGCCTGGCGCGACGCCCCCGCCGACACCCGCGACACCCTCGCCGCCGAGGCCCTGCGCCTGGAACGCATGTACCGCGCCACCAGCCGCCTCTCGCTCGACGACGACTGACTCCCGCTTCCCCTGGCGCCGCAACCGCCACCCGCTCGCAGGAAGAGCGCGCCCGAAAAGGAGTCAGACTGCATTTTCTGAAAAATGAGTCAGACTGCATTTTCCGAACCGCGCGTTCGACCGCACCACTGCAGTCCGCGGCGCCCAAAACAAAGGTGTCAGACTACATTTTTCGGCGCACGCGGGGCGGCCGGGAAAATGCAGTCTGACACCTTTTCGACGAGTCTCCGTGCGCCGAGCGATGCATCGCGAGGAAGAAGGATCGGCCCTCAGGGGTTGCGTGGAGTCGACGTGGCGCCCCCTGAAAAAATGAGTCAGACTGCATTTTCCGAACCGCGCGTTCGACAGCACCACTGCAGTCCGCGGGGCCTAAAACAAAGGTGTCAGACTGCATTTTTCGGCGCAGGTGACGCGGCCGGGAAAATGCAGTCTGACACCTTTTCGATAAATGCAGTCTGACACCTTTTCGTGGTGGGGTGGCAGGCGGCGCGGGGGCTCGGGTTACTTCTTCAGCAGGGCCTTGAGCATGTCGAGGCGAGCCTTGGGGGTGAGGGCGGCGGTGGCGTCGTCTTCGACGATGCCGGGTTGCTCCAGGCCCATCTCTTCGATGAAGCGCGAGGGTTCGCAGGCGCGATCTTCGCGGGCGCGGCGGCGGCGCTTGCACCAGGACAGATGCAGGCTGCGCTTGGCGCGCGTGATGCCCACGTACATCAGCCGGCGCTCTTCCTGGATGCGCACGGCCAGCGAATTGGCGGCGCTGTCGGGGTCGGTGTCCTCCTCGTCGCGGCCGAGGTGGGGCAGCAGCCCTTCCTCGACGCCCGCCAGATAGACGTGCGGATACTCGAGCCCCTTGGACGCGTGCAGGGTCGAGAGCTTGACCGCGTCGGGTTCCTCCTCGTCCTCGCCGCGCTCCAGCATGGTCACCAGCGCGACGTGCTGCACCAGCTCGAACAGCGTCATGCCGTCTTCGTCGGCCTTGCGCTTGAGCCAGCCGGTGAGCTCCAGCACGTTCTGCCAGCGCGTCTGCGCCGGCCGTTCGTCAAACATGTCGTAGAGGTAGCGCTCGTACTGGATCGCCTCGACGAGATCGTCGAGCAGCGGGCCCGCGGGCTCGGCCGCGCGCGTGCTGCTGCCGTCGGCGCCGCGGCCGGCGCGCCACTGGATGCGACGGATGAACTCGGCAAAGGTGCGCAGCGGTTCGAGCTGGCGCGGCGCGAGCTGCGCCTCGATGCCGCTCTCGGCTACCGCGGCCAGCAACGATATCTGGCGGCCGGCCGCGTAGGTGCCCAGCACCTGCAGCGTGGCCTGCCCGATGCCGCGCTTGGGCGTGGTGGCGGCGCGGATGAAGGCCGGATCGTCTTCGTCGTTGGCCACCAGCCGCAGGTAGGCCAGGATGTCGCGCACCTCGGCCTTGTCGAAGAAGCTCTGGCCGCCCGAGATCGTGTACGGGATCTTCAGGTTGCGCAGCGCCTGCTCGAGAATGCGCGATTGATGGTTGCTGCGGTAGAGAATGGCGAAGTCGCGCCACTCGGCCTGGCGTTCGAAGCGCGCGGCCGAGAGCTTCATGCCGATCGACTCGGCCTCGTGCTCGTCGCCCTCCATGGCCGTGACCTGGATCGGCTCGCCGTAGCCCAGGTCGGACCAGAGTTTTTTCTCGAACAGCTTGGGATTGCGCTCGATCACGTTGTTGGCCGCGTGCAGGATGCGCTGCACCGAGCGGTAGTTCTGCTCGAGCTTGATGAGCTTGAGGTTGTCGTAATCGGTGGTGAGCTTGGCCAGGTTTTCGATGGTGGCCCCGCGCCAGGCGTAGATCGCCTGGTCGTCGTCGCCCACGGCGGTGAACATCGCGCGCATGCCGGTGAGCAGCTGCACCAGGCGGTACTGGCACACGTTGGTGTCCTGGTACTCGTCGACCAGCAGGTAGCGCACGCGATTCTGCCAACGCGTGCGGACCTCCTCGTTGCTCTCGAGCAGCAATGCCGGGATGCGGATCAGGTCGTCGAAGTCGACCGCCTGGTAGGCCGCGAGCGTGGCGGCATAGCTGCGATAGATGTGCACCGCCTCGACCTCGGTCGGCGTGACGGCCACGTTGGCGGCCTGGTCGGGCTCGAGCAGCGCGTTTTTCCAGAGCGAGATGATGCCCTGCACTTCGCGCAGGCGGTTCCGGTCGGTGGTGGCGAGCAGCTCCTGGATGATCGCGAGCGCGTCGTCGGCATCCAGGATCGAAAAGGTGGGCTTGAGGCCGGCGTGCACGGCCTCTTCGCGCAACAGCTTCACGCCCAGCGCATGAAAGGTCGAGATCGTGAGCCCCTTGGCGAGCTTGCGGTCGACGATCTCCTTCACGCGCTCGGCCATCTCGCGCGCGGCCTTGTTGGTGAAGGTGAGGGCCACGACGTTGCGGCCCATATAGCCGCATTCGCGCAGCAGATAGGCGATCTTCTGCGTGATCACGCGGGTCTTGCCGCTGCCGGCGCCGGCCAGCACCAGGCAGGGGCCGTCCAGATACAGCACCGCCTCTTTCTGGGCGGGATTCAGGCCATGGCCGATCGGGGTATCTTGGGACATTGCAGGGCAGAAGGAAAAGCAGCGGAGGGACGACGGCGGGCGGCGCACCCGCAAGCGCGAGCGCATGCGGACACGCGGGCGGCTAGATCTCCATGGGGTCGACTTCGAGCTGCCAGCGCACGCGCGCCTGTGATGCCAGGGGCTGCAGCTCGTAGAGCCAGAACCGCAGGAAGGCCTGCAGCGCCGGCCGGCTGGCACTCTCGACCAGCAGCTGCGCGCGCTCGACGTTGGCGACCCGCACCACACGCAGCGGCACGGGATCGTAGAGTGTAATCGCCTCGGCGCCGGGCAGCGCGCTCCCCTCGGCGAGATCGCGCGCCTGTTGCAGGAAAGCCAAGGCCTGCGCGAGCTCGCGCCCCTCGGCCGTGAGCAACGCCTGATAGGCGAAGGGCGGCATGCCGGTGTCTTCGCGCTCTTCGAGCGCATGGCGCGCGAAGCCGGCGTAGTCGTGCCGCAGCAGGGCCTGATAGACCTGCTGCTCGGGGTAGCCGGTCTGGATCAGCACCTCGCCGCCGCCGGTATGGCGGCCGGCGCGGCCCGCCACCTGCATCAGCTGCGCGAACAGGCGCTCGGGCGCGCGGAAGTCCTGGGCGAACAGCATCGAATCGGCGTTGAGCACGCCCACCAGCCCGAGCCGGGCGAAATCATGGCCCTTGGCCACCATCTGCGTGCCGACGAGGATGTCGACCTCGCCCGCGTGCACCGCGGCGAAGAGGGATTGCGCGCTGCCCTTCTTGCGCGTGCTGTCGGCGTCGATGCGGGAGATGCGCGCCTCGGGGAAGAGCTCGGCGAGATGCTCTTCGATGCGTTGCGTGCCGCGGCCCATCGGCTGCAGATCCTGGTCGCCGCATTCGGGGCAGGCGCGCGGCACCTGCGCCTGGTAGCCGCAGTGATGGCAATGCAGCCGGTAGCCGCTACCCTGGCCGCGATGCAGCACGGTGTAGGTGGAGCAGCGCGGGCAGTGCGTGATCCAGCCGCACGACGCGCAATGCAGCACCGGCGCATAACCGCGCCGATTGAGGAACACCAGCGCCTGCTCGCCCCGGGCGAGACGTTCGGTGATGGCATCGATCAGCTGCGGCGACATGCCGTGCTTGAGTTGCAGCCGGCGGGTGTCGACCAGCCGCATCCTGGGCAGCTCGGCCGCGCGGGCACGTCCGGGCAGCGTGAGCAGCAGATAGCGCCCGCGCTGCGCGTGGTTCCAGGTTTCGAGCGAAGGCGTGGCCGACCCGAGCACCACCGGCACGTTGCGGTCGTGGGCACGCCACACGGCCAGGTCGCGGGCCGAATAGCGCAGCCCTTCCTGTTGTTTGTAGGAGGTGTCGTGCTCTTCGTCGACCACGATCAGGCCGAGGTCGGGCAGCGGGACGAAGATCGACATGCGCGTGCCGAGCACCATGCGCGCCTGGCCACGTTGCGCGCGCGCCCAGGCCTCGACACGCTGGCCGTCGGAGAGCCCGCTGTGCATCACCGCCACGCCGTCGGTGCCGACCACGGCCTCGAGCCGCGCGCGCAGCGCCGCCTCGAGCTGGGGCGTGAGATTGATTTCAGGCACCATCAGCAGCACCTGGCGGCCCTGCGCCAGCGCGTGGGCGGCGGCGTGCAGATAGACCTCGGTCTTGCCGCTGCCGGTCACGCCATGGAGCAACACCGCCTTGAAGCCCTCGATGGCCGTGATGGCGTCGGCCGCCTGCTGCTGCGCCTCGTTGAGCGACGGCGCCTGGTCGGGCGTGGCCTCGCCGCGCGCCTTGCGCGTCTTGCGCGCGTCCAGGCGGGCCACCGGCCCCAGGCCGGACCGCTTGCCCTGGTAGGCCGTGGGCTTGCGCAGCGGCCCCGGCAACACCGGCAGCATCACCTCGCCCACCGGACGCTGGTAGTACTCGGCGGCGAAGGTGGCGAGCCGCAGCCAGTCGTCGGGAAACGGCGGGAGATCCTGCAACACCTGCTCGATGGCCTTGACCTGGGCCGCGTCGATCGCGGGCGCCTCGGGGTGGCCGACCACCACGCCCACCATCTGGCGCCGGCCGAACGGCACGATCACGCGTGAACCGGCGGGAATCTGCTCCGTGGCACGGTAGTCGAACGGCCCGTCGAGCGGTACGTCGAGCGCAACCCGGTGCCAGACCGGCGGCCCGGCGTCGATCTCGGGCGCGTCAGCCGGCGCGGCCGCCGCCGGATCGGCGCCGTCGGCGTCGCCACCCGCCGCGGTGCGCGGGGCGCTGCGCTTGCGCCCCTTGGGCGGCTTGGCCGGGGCCGCAGGCGCCTCACCGCCCCCGGGCCCCGCATCGCCGGGGGCCGAGGCTGCGGCCGACTCGGGGTCGGACAACAGATCGAGGAGGGGCAGGGACGGATTCAAACTTAAAGTGAATTCTGGATGATGACGCTAAGGTGACGCGGGTCCGAGTGAAGTGCGATCAAAATCGGAGCGCCTGTGGATAACTTTGGGGAAAAACGCCGAACAAGCCGAATTTCGGAGGATGGAAATTTTGAGGCTCCCGCCCCGCGATTTGCCAACCCTCGCGAAAACTCGTTTTGATTCATGAACTTATGCCGTAAAGCAAGAGCCGGGCCTTTGTTTCACGGGTAAACACCGATGGCGTCGCTGCTGTGCACAACTATAAGGGGCCATGCTCAATTTACGCCCATTTGGGGGCTAGCGGCCACTCACTTACTGTGGAAAGCCCGGCTGTAGGCATGGACTTCGTCGACCAGTTCGGTGACCGCTTCGGGCGGCGTGAACTGCGAAATGCCATGGCCCAGATTGAACACGTGGCCGCCCTTGCCCACCTCGCCGAATGCGTCGATCGTGCGGCGGGCCTCCTGGCGGATGGCCTGCGCGCCACCGAACAGCGTCATGGGATCGAGATTGCCCTGCAGCGCCACCCGGTCGGCCACGCGCTCGCGCGCCTGCCCGAGGTTGACGGTCCAGTCGAGGCCGACGGCATCGGCACCACAGGCCGCGATCTCTTCGAGCCAGAGGCCACCACCCTTGGTGAAGACGATGACCGGCACGCGGCGGCCTTCGTTTTCGCGCTTGAGCGCCTGCACCACCTGTCGGGTGTAGGCCAGCGAGAACTGCTGGTACAGCCCATCGGCCAGCACGCCGCCCCAGCTGTCGAACAGCATGACGGCCTGCGCGCCCGCGTCGATCTGGGCGTTGAGGTATGCCGCGGTGGCGCGCGCGTTGATCTCGAGCATGCGATGCACCAGGTCGGGACGCGCGTAGAGCATGGTCTTGATCTGGCGATAGTCGTCGCTGCCCCGGCCTTCGACCATGTAGCAGGCGATGGTCCAGGGGCTGCCGGCGAAACCGATCAGCGGCACCCGGCCGTCGAGCTCGCGCCGGATCACCCGCACCGCGTCGAACACGTAGCGCAGCCGATCCAGATCCGGCTCGGCCAGGCGCGCCACGTCGGCCTCGGTACGCACCGGCGTGGCGAAGCGCGGGCCCTCGCCCGGCGCGAACGACAGGCCCAGGCCCATCGCATCGGGCACGGTGAGGATGTCGGAGAACAGGATGGCCGCATCGAGCGGATAGCGCACCAGCGGCTGCAGCGTGACTTCGGCGGCGTAGTCGGGATTCTGTGCGAGCCCCATGAACGAGCCGGCGCGCGAGCGCGTGGCGTTGTATTCCGGCAGGTAGCGGCCCGCCTGACGCATCAGCCAGATCGGCGTATACGGCACGGGCTCGCGCAGCAGGGCGCGCAGGAACACATCGTTCTTCAGGGGAGCGGACACGACTGACCTCGTCAAAGGGAAGCCTGGATTTTACCGCCCGAATCGGATGTGTCCCTTGACCTGCCTCCAACGCGCCGCGAATGCACGCCATTGCCCGCGCGGCGCTGCCGCGGCGCGCGCCGAGAAGCGCGGACGCGGACGCGGGCACGGGCACGGGCACGGGCACCGTCGGGATGCGCGGCGGCCTCATCGCAAGGCCGCCTTGATCGCGTCGGCATCGAGCCAGGGCGACATGGCGCCCTGCTCGAGCGCGCGGTAAGGCGCGGCACGGATCTGGTGCTTGCGCATCAGCGCCCAGAAGGCGCGCCGGTGCTTGGCCGAGGCGCGCGCGGCCTGCGTGACGTTGCCGCCATGACGCAGCAGGCAGCGATGCAGATAGGCGCGCTCGAAGCGCCCCACCATCTCGGCCTTGGCCTGCCCGAACGGCGAATCGATCAGTTGATCGGTGTCGTCCCAGGCGCCGACGGGCGAGTCGGCATCGGGATCGGTATCCGGGCCGGCCTCGGCATGCGGGTCGATCAGGCGCGGCGCGGGCTCGCGCAACACGGCCAGATGCTCGCGCAGCAACTGCACCGACGCGATATCGAACACCACGCCCGGCGGGGTGAAGACGGGCGCGGCGGCCTGTGGGCCGGCCAGCGCGGCATCGGACTGCGCCTCGGCCTCTTCGGCGGGATCCTGGAACACGCCCTGGGCGACGTCGTAGCGCCAGGCCAGCCCGTTGGTGACCTGAGCGGGCGCGGCCGCCGGCGCCGGGATCTCCGGCAGCACGTCTGCCAGCGAGGGCCGGACGCGCTGGCGAGCCAGCGCCATTTCGGTGCGCACGCGCAGCTCTTCGGCGCCCGGCGGCGCGATCAGGTAATCGGCCACGCCGAGCTCGGTGAGATCGAGGACGCCCGCGGCGCGGACCTTGCGCACCAGCGCCAGCACCGGCGTGCCGAGATGCGCTCGCGCGCCGGCCATCGCGGTGCGGGCCCACGACAGGGTGGCGGGCTCGACCGGCAGCAGGCAGGCATCGAAACGGCGCAGCATCAGCGTGGCCTGGGCCAGCCAGCACGGCGAGCCATCGCCATGCGCGCAGGGATCGACCGGGAAGAAACGCGCCGTGGCCTGATGGCTGGGCGCCGTCAGCCACTGCTCGACCCAGTCGCCATGGCCTGGCGCCATCACGACCGCATACTCTCGGACCTCACGCATGACGACCTCCTGGTGTGGTGGAACGAAACCACAGGCTAGAGAGGTCGATCGGGGCTGCCTATGCGCGGTGACCGCAATGCGGTTTACGCGTAGCGCCCGGGCGGCATACCGGGTGTTGCGGCGCGGCAGGCGCCCGCCCCGCGCTCCCCTGATTCGGACGCAGGCCCGAGCCCGCCGACGTGGCCGCACCGGCGCACGCGCGCAGCGCGGCCACGGCCTGACGCGAGCCGAGGGCGCAACCGATGCGCCAACCCGCGCGCGGCGCCTCCTTTCCTACGCGGGGGCCGGAAACGACAAAGGCGGCCGAAGCCGCCTTTGTCGTGTGCCGGGACAGGCCCGGCGTACCGCAATGGATCAGTGCGAAGAACGGCCCGAACGCAGACGACGGGCCGCGGCGGCTTGCGCTGCCAGCATGGCGAGCTCGGCCTCGACCACGGCGATGTCTTCCTTGTTCTTGGCGTTGCGCAGGGCGTCTTCCGCCTTTTCGCGCGCCGCCACGGCACGGGCTTCGTCCAGGTCAGCGGCCCGGATGGCCGTATCGGCCAGGACGGTCACGCTGCCAGGTTGCACTTCCAGAATGCCCCCGGCGACGAAGATGGTTTCCTCGCCTTCGTCGGCACGGACGATCTTGACCGTCCCGGGGCGGATGCGCGAAATGAGCGGGGTGTGGCCGGGCAGAATGCCCAGCTCGCCCGACTCGCCAGGCAGAACCACGAACTTCGCCTCACCGGTGAAGATCGCTTCTTCCGCGCTGACCACATCGACATGCAGGGTAGCCATAACAGGTCCTTATTGCAGTTTCTTGGCCTTCTCGAAGGCCTCGTCGATCGTGCCGACCATGTAGAAGGCCTGCTCGGGCAGCGAATCGCACTCGCCGTTGACGATCATCTTGAAACCACGGATGGTTTCGGCCAGCGGCACGTACTTGCCCGGCGAACCGGTGAACACTTCAGCCACGTGGAACGGCTGCGACAGGAAGCGCTGGATCTTGCGGGCGCGGGCGACCGATTGCTTGTCTTCCGGCGACAGTTCGTCCATGCCCAGAATCGCGATGATGTCGCGCAGTTCCTTGTAGCGCTGCAGCGTCTGCTGCACGCCACGGGCCACCGCGTAGTGCTCTTCGCCCACGACTTGCGGGTCGAGCTGGCGGCTCGAGGAATCGAGCGGATCCACGGCGGGGTAGATACCCAGCGAGGCGATGTCACGCGACAGCACGACGGTGGAGTCCAGATGCTGGAAGGTCGTGGCGGGCGACGGGTCGGTCAAGTCGTCGGCAGGCACGTACACGGCCTGGATCGAGGTGATCGAGCCGGTCTTGGTCGAGGTGATGCGCTCTTGCAGAACGCCCATTTCCTCGGCCAGCGTGGGCTGGTAGCCCACGGCCGACGGCATACGACCCAGCAGTGCCGACACTTCGGTACCGGCCAGGGTGTAGCGGTAGATGTTGTCGACGAAGAACAGGATGTCACGGCCTTCGTCACGGAACTTCTCGGCCATCGTCAGGCCGGTCAGTGCCACGCGCAGACGGTTGCCCGGGGGTTCGTTCATCTGACCGAACACCATGGCGACCTTGTCGAGAACGTTCGACTCTTCCATTTCGTGGTAGAAGTCGTTGCCTTCGCGGGTACGCTCACCCACACCAGCGAACACCGACAAGCCGCTGTGCTGCTTGGCGATGTTGTTGATGAGTTCCATCATGTTCACGGTCTTGCCGACGCCGGCGCCACCGAACAGACCCACCTTGCCGCCCTTGGCGAACGGGCAGACCAGGTCGATAACCTTGATGCCGGTTTCGAGCAGTTCCACGGAGGGCGACAGCTCGTCGAACTTCGGGGCGGCCTGGTGAATGGCGCGCTTTTCTTCCGAAGCGATCGGGCCGGCTTCGTCGATCGGGCGACCCAGCACGTCCATGATGCGGCCCAGGGTGCCGTGACCCACGGGGACCGAGATCGGGGCGCCGGTGCCGGCGACCTTCATGCCGCGGCGCAGGCCGTCCGACGAACCCAGGGCGATGGTACGCACCACGCCGTCGCCGAGCTGTTGTTGCACTTCGAGCGTCAGGCCCTTTTCCGCGAACGAGGAACCCTCGTCGTCGGCCAGGGTGAGCGCTTCGTAGATCTTGGGCATGCTATCGCGGGGGAACTGAATGTCCACCACGGCGCCGATGCACTGAACGATGGTTCCGTTGCTCATGTCGATTCCTTGATATTTTGACGGGATACTGCCGGGTTACACCGCGGCAGCGCCCCCTACGATTTCCGAAATTTCCTTGGTGATCGCGGCTTGACGGGTCTTGTTGTAGACCAGTTGCAGCTCACCGATGACCTTCTTGGCGTTGTCCGAGGCGGCCTTCATGGCCACCATGCGCGCGGACTGTTCCGAAGCCATGTTCTCGGCCACGGCCTGGTACAGAAGGCCTTCGACGTAGCGCTGCAACAGATCGTCGATCACGCTCTTGGCATCGGGTTCGTAGATGTAGTCCCAGCTGTACTCCGACTTGACCTCGGCCGTCTTGGCCAGGGTCTCGGCGCCCGTCTGGTACGGATCATCCAAACCGGAGGCCAGCGGCAACAGGCGCAGGAACACCGGCTCCTGCTTCATCGTATTGACGAAGCGGGTGGTCGCCACGTACAGCGCGTCGATACGGCCTTCGAGGTAGTCGTCGAGCTGGACCTTGATCGCGCCGAGCAGACGGTCGAGATCAGGCTTGTCGCCCAGTTGGACTTCCTGCGAGACCAGCTTGGCGCCGATACGCGTGAGCAGCGACATGCCCTTGTTGCCGAAGGCGGTCGTCTGCACGGCGATGCCGGCTTTCTCGAATTCCTTCAGGCGGCCGAGGGTGACGCGGCTGATGTTGGTGTTCAGGCCACCGCAAAGACCCTTGTCGGTCGTCACCAGGACCACGCCCACGGCCTTCACTTCACGTTCATGAAGATAGGGGTGGTTGTATTCCGGGTTGGCCTGCATCAGGTGAGCAGCGATCTCGCGCACCTTGGTGGCATACGGGCGGCCAGCGCGCATCCGTTCCTGCGCCTTGCGCATCTTGGACGCGGCGACCATCTCCATCGCCTTGGTGATCTTGCGCGTGTTTTGCACGCTCTTGATCTTGGTTCGGATTTCCTTGATTCCGGGCATTGCGCTTTCCTGTTGAGTCGGCTTGGGCGGTGCAGCCGGGGCTAACCCCGCCCTACCGTAGGATGGGCGTCGCCGCCCATCGCTACGTCAGACAGTTGCCTTAAAAAGCACCGTGCTTCTTGAAATCCTGGAGGGCGGCAGCCAGTTCGGCTTCGTCATCCTTGGACAGTTCCTTGGTGTCTTCGATGCGCTGGATCATCGCGGCGTGCTTCGCCTTCAGGTGATCCTTGAACGACTTCTCGAACGACAGGACCTGCGCCACATCGACGTCATCCAGGAAACCGTTGTTCACCGTGTACAGCGAGACGCCGAGTTCCCACACTTGCAGCGGCTGGTATTGCGGCTGCTTGAGGAGCTCCACGACGCGCTTGCCGCGCTCGAGCTGGCGACGGGTCGCGTCGTCGAGGTCGGAGGCGAATTGGGCGAACGCGGCCAGTTCGCGATATTGCGCCAGGTCGGTACGGATACCGCCGGACAGCTTCTTCACGATCTTGGTCTGGGCGGCACCGCCCACACGCGACACCGACACACCGGCGTTGATGGCGGGACGCACACCAGCGTTGAACAGGTCGGTTTCGAGGTAGATCTGGCCGTCGGTGATCGAGATCACGTTGGTCGGAACGAAGGCCGACACGTCGCCTGCCTGGGTTTCGATGATCGGCAGCGCGGTGAGCGAGCCGGTCTTGCCCTTGACGGCGCCGTTGGTGAACTTCTCGACGTACTCTTCGTTGACGCGAGCGGCACGCTCCAGCAGGCGCGAGTGCAGGTAGAACACGTCGCCCGGGTAGGCTTCGCGGCCCGGCGGACGGCGCAGCAGCAGCGAGACTTGACGGTAGGCCCAGGCCTGCTTGGTCAGGTCGTCATAGACGATCAGGGCATCTTCGCCGCGATCGCGGAAGTATTCGCCCATCGTGCAACCGGCGTAGGCGGCCAGGTACTGCATGGCGGCCGAGTCGGAGGCCGAAGCGGCCACGACGATGGTGTATTCCATGGCGCCGTGCTCTTCGAGCTTGCGCACCACGTTGTTGATCGTCGATGCCTTCTGGCCGATGGCGACGTACACGCAGGTGACGCCCTTGCCCTTCTGGCTGATGATCGTGTCGACGGCAACGGCGGTCTTGCCGGTCTGGCGGTCGCCGATGATCAGCTCGCGCTGGCCACGGCCGATCGGCACCATCGAGTCGATGGCCTTGATACCGGTTTGCAGCGGCTGCGACACCGAGCGGCGGGCGATAACGCCGGGCGCCACTTTTTCGATGATGTCGGTTTCGGTCGTGTTGATCGGACCCTTGCCGTCGATCGGGGCACCCAGCGTGTTGACCACGCGGCCCTTCAGGGCGGGGCCGACCGGCACTTCGAGAATGCGGCCGGTGGTCTTGACCTGGTCGCCTTCGGACACGCCGGTGTAGTCGCCCAGAATCACGGCGCCGACCGAGTCGCGTTCGAGGTTCAGTGCCAGACCGAACACATTGTTGGGAAATTCGAGCATTTCGCCCTGCATCACGTCGGACAGGCCGTGGACGCGGGTGATACCGTCGGTCACGGAGACCACGGTACCCTGGGTACGAACATCAGTCGAAGCGCCCAGGCCCTCGATGCGGCTCTTGAGCAGTTCGCTGATCTCGGAGGGATTGAGTTGCATATTGACTCCTGGAATCCTATTAGTCTCGCCTGCCTTAAGCGGCCAGCGTATCGCGCAAGCGGGTCAGTTGGGCTTTGACGGAAGTATCGAGCACCTGGTCCCCGACTGCCACGCGCACGCCACCGATCAGCGACTGATCGACGGACACGTGCGCCTTGAGCTTGAGACCGAATTTGCCTTCGAGCGCGCCGATCAGCTCTTTGACCTGGGCATCGCTGAGTTCGAATGCGCTGGTGATTTCCGCCTGCGCCGTGCCCTCGTGACGATTCTTCAGTTCTGCGAACTGGGTGGCGATGAGGGGCAAAAGCAGCAACCGGTCGTTCTGGACCAGCAGGTCGATGAAATTGCGCGCGGCCTGCGGCAGCTCAGTCTTGACCAGGCTGGTGAAAACCTGAGCACGCTGGGCATCGTTCAGACGCGGGTCGGTCATCGCTTCGCGCACGTCGGCGTTGGCGGCAACCTGGGCCAGTTCATCGACCAGGCCAGCCCATACTGCCAGACCGGCCTTGTCGTCGCGCGCTGCGCCGAAGAGCGCTTCGGCGTAGGGACGGGCAACAGTGGAAAGTTCAGCCATGACGTTCCCGGATTAAAGCTGTGCCTTGAGCTGGTTCAGCAGCTCGGCATGGGCGCGGGCATCCACCTCGCGCTTGAGGATCTGTTCGGCACCCTTGATCGCCAGCGCGGCAACTTCGTCGCGCAGTGCATCGCGAGCACGCTGAACTTCCTGAGCGGCGTCCTGCGCGGCTTGAGCCACGATGCGGGCGCGCTCGGCTTCGGCCTCGCGGCGAGCCTGTTCGATCAGCGCGGCGCCTTGCTTTTCGGCGTCGACGATGCGTGCGTGGGTTTCGGATTTGGCAGAAGCCTCGATCAGACTGACACGCGCCTGGGCCTGGGCCAGATCGGCCTTCCCTTTCTCGGCGGCTGCAAGGCCGTCGGCGATTTTTTGGCGGCGCTCATCGATCGCCTTCGTCAGGGGCGGCCACACGAATTTCATCGTGAACCAGCCCAGAACGAAGAACACGAGCATCTGGAAGAAGATCGTCGCGTTCAGATTCACGGTCGTTCCTTTAACACCTTGCGGCCCCGGCCACTCTGAGAGCAATCCGGAGCACTCGATACTTTGCTGGCAAGCGGTGCATCGGTCGCACCACCGCCAGCGTCAGGCCCGCCTGTTTCGCCGGCGGGCAATGCCATTAACCGACGAACGGGTTGGCGAAGGCGAACAGCATGGCGATACCCACGCCGATCAGGAACGCCGCGTCGATCAGGCCGGCCAGCAGGAACATCTTGGTCTGCAGGGCGTTCATCAGTTCGGGCTGACGAGCCGAAGCTTCCAGGTATTTGCCACCCATCAGTGCGATACCGATGCAAGCGCCGATAGCGCCCAGACCGATGATGAGACCGCAAGCGAGAGCAACGAAAGCGACGTTGGTCATGACAACTCCTTGGTTAAGAATCTGAAATCAGGATTGTTAAAAACAGGTACTACTTGAATGCAAGAAAACCTTGCGACTCGGCACGCGCCACACCGGCCCGCGCCGAAATTTGGATCAATGCCCTTCGTGCGCCTGGCCGATGTACACCAGCGTCAGCATCATGAAGATGAAAGCCTGCAGCAGCACGATCAGGATGTGGAAGATCGCCCACACCGAACCGGCCAACACGTGCCCAATACCCAAACCGATGCTGCTCGCGTTGAAACCCGTCCAGGCACCGCCCAGCAGTGCGATCAGCATGAAGACCAGTTCACCGGCGAACATGTTGCCGAACAACCGCATGCCCAGCGACACCGACTTGGCGGCGTATTCGATCAGGTTCAGCAGCAGGTTGAAGGGCGCCAGGACCACGGCGGCGAGGCCATGCGCGTGGAACGGGGCGGTGAACAATTCTTTGACGAAGCCGCCCGGGTGCTTGATCTTGATGCCGTAATAGAACATCAGCAGCAGCACGCCCAGCGACATGCCCATCGGCACGTTCAGGTCGGCGGTCGGGAGGATGCGGTGGTAGTACAGGGGATCGCCGTGCTCGGCACCCAGGCCGGTGAGGCGCCAGATGGAGGGCATCAGGTCGACGGGCAGCAGGTCGAGCGCGTTCATCAGGATGATCCAGAGGAACACGGTCAGGGCGAGCGGCGCCACGAACAGACGGCTCTTGGCGTTATGCACGATGCCCTTGGCCTGGTCATCGACCATGTCGACGATCATTTCGACGAAGGCCTGGAAGCGGCCCGGCACGCCAGCGGTGGCGCGACGAGCGGCCGACCACAGGAAGAAAACGACGATCAACCCCATCAGGATCGACCAGAACAACGAGTCATAGTTGATGACGTTGAACTGGGCAATGATGCTCTGCTTTTCGCCGATGTTGTTCAGGTGCACCAGATGGTGCTGAATGTACTCGGACTGAGGCGACGCGCCACTGGCTGCAGCCATGTGAAATCCTACCCTGTTTGCTGTGCACCGGCCCTTGCGGCCCGGCTATGCACGATTGTTAATTGCGCTATGACAGCTTGCGGAACATCAACAGCAGGAGATACCCCTTGAGCGTCAGGATCAACCCCAGCAGCACGGCGGGCATGACCAGCCATTCGTGCGTGAAGTACCAGATCAGCCACAACAGCAGTGCCGTCATGATGAGCTTGATCATTTCGCCCAGGAAGAAAGCTACCGGATTCGGCCGGACCGACCTGACGACATTCACCAGCAAGCGCAATGCAAACAATGCATTGGGCAAGAAATACGCCCCCGCTCCCAGCAACGCCGACACGCCTGCCGTCGCTCCCGCAACAATCCCCGCGATTGCTGCCGCTGCAAGACCCATGGCACCTTGCGCCACGACGGCCATCAAGAGTTCCCGGACAGCGCGCGCATTGATGGCTGCGCGGTCTGCGTCGGTAAGTACCAAACTCTCTTGCATTTAGCTTCCCTGCCCCTATCTAGATACCGGACACCGGCATCTACCGGGGCGCTGCCCACCACAAATCGCGGCGCATTCGTCCCCTTCCGAAGGGCCGTTTCCGCCGGGTTGGCCACACAAGCAGGCAATCGGATCGCTCTCGATGCGCACGGCTCGTGCAGGGAACTTCGTGGAAAACGGCGACTCTGGAGGGTATCAGTCGCTCAATCTGGGTTAAATCAGGTCTGCCTAATCGCGATGGTCGCCACGGCGCGGCATTCAGCCACGTGTTATCCCGCATGCGTCAAACCCGCAGAGTATAGCCCGAAATGCGAGACGCCGACAAATCGAAAGCGGCGCTCGGACGACGGGCCGCCACCCTCGCCCCGCGCTCGCCGCCGCGCTGCCCGCCGCATCATTCCGCCCCCCAATTCTCCCCTCCGGCGCGCCCCGCGCGCCAATGAAAAAGCCCCGCCAGGACTGGCGGGGCTCGGGGACGTGCGCGCGGGCGCTCAGTCCTTCTTGACGGCGGGCGGTGCCCACTTGCCGTCGAGCGCGATGTCGCGCGGCGCATACAGGCGCAGGTTGAGCATCACGTTGCCGTCGCGCGGCGAGGGCAGCCAGTTGTTCGCCTTGCTGTCGCCCGGATAGTCGCGCTGGATGTAGATGTCCAGCGAGCCGTCCGAGTTGTACTTCAGCGGATCGGTGCTGCGCACCGAGTAGCGATTGGCCGTGTTGTCGGCAAAGCCCTGGCGCGCGTCATACAGCGTGAGCGACCAGAAACCGTCGACCGGCGGCAGCTGGTCCTTCTCGAAGTGCAGCACGTAGTCCTTGCCGCTTTCGAGCAGGCGGCCCTTGCTGTCGACCCAGGTCACCGGGTAGAGCACGTCTTCCGGCGTGCTGGCGCCCAGGCCGGCATAGGCCACGGCGGCGCGGCGCAGGTAGTCGGTGCCGTAGGTGCCGATGCCGCTGCGCACCGTCACCCAGCCGTTGGCCTCCTGGCCCAGCGTGGGCAGCGCGTCGGCGATGCGGCGGCCGGCGATCGGCTTGGCCTCGCTGAGCGCCTGCTGCACGGCCGGGTCGAGGCGGCTGAACACGAACGGCTGCGGACCGCCGATGCCGGCGCGGCGCAGGCGATCGAGGATCGGGTTGTCGTTGGCGTGCGGCGGATTCGAGCGCACCAGGTCGGCGAACAGCGTGAAGTAGGAGGCGGCGTCGAGCGCGGCGACCTGCTCGGCCGGCGTGCCCTGCGCGTTCCAGGCCGGATTGGCCGGTGCGTTCGACACGAAGCCGTAGTTCTTGCCCCATTGCGACAGCGGCACGGCGGTCAGGCCGGCCTGGAACTGGTTGACGGCCTGGTAGTCATTGGTGCCGGCGGTCTGCACGCGGCCCACGACCCAGCCCCAGGCGGTGGGGCTGCGAACGGCATCCACGCCCGGCGGCAGCACGCCCTGCCAGTTCGGGCCGACGATCGCGAAGGTCTGCGGGCCCTTGCCGTTGGTGCGGGTGCCGCGCGAGGCGAACGAATCGGTCCACATGTCCAGCACGTTGAGCAGCACGTAGCGGTTGCCGGCGTCGGGCACCTGCACGATCAGCGGCTCGCGCGACACGTCGTACCAGAGGCTGGAATGCAGCGTGTCGGCGCTGGGCCAGGCCACGTCGGTGCTCTTGGCGTCCGGGAACACGGTGCGGTGGCCGAACTGGTTCATCGGCGCGCGGCCGGCGACGGCGCTCTGCACGTTGGTGGCGTGACGGCGGGTCATTTCCATCAGCACCATCGGATAGGCGTAGACATACGCATCGATGGCGAGGTCGCGCAGCTCTTCGGCGGTCAGCGGCGCGGTCATGGCGGCGGCGGGGGCCGAGCCGGGCGCGACCGGGTACGGGGTCTCCGACACCAGCCGCAGCGTGGGCGTGGGCGACGGCGTCTGCGCCGAAACGGAGCAAGCCATACCGGCGGACAACGCTCCCGCCATCAGGATGACTTGCCAGCGCAGGCGGGCGGGGGTTGCTCGTGTACGCATGTGAGGCTCCTTGTTGGTGTTGTCTGAACGAATCGGCCCGGACCGCGCAGGGAATCGAGTCCTGCGCCGATGGGGCCGACTGCCTTGCCCACTCAGGATAGGCGCGCCGCGTGCAACAGAGTGCAATGCAAAGGTTTCAACGGGCAACCCGGCGGGCAAGCCCCGCAGCGGTAGCAAACCGCGTGCCCGCCGCCCGGCGGCCCCAATGAAAAACCGCCGCCGGGCAGGCCCGGAGCGGCGGCTGGAAATACCCGGAGAGGCCATGCAACCAGGCATGACAAGCATGACCGGAAACAACAGATCCCTACAGGGCGAGACGGGTCGGACGTCTCAGCGGTGCTTGAAGTCGGGCTTGCGCTTCTCGGTGAAGGCCGCCATGCCCTCCTTCTGGTCTTCGGTCGAGAACAGCGAATGGAACACGCGGCGCTCGAACAGCAGGCCCTCGTTGAGCGGCGCCTCGTAGGCGCGATTGACGCATTCCTTGGCCAGCATGACCGAGGGCAGCGACATGGACGCGATCACGGTGGCGGCGTCGAGCGCCTCTTCGAGCAGCTTGTCGGCCGCGACCACGCGCGAGACCAGTCCGGCGCGTTCGGCCTCGTCGGCGTTCATCATGCGGGCGGTGAGCACCAGGTCCATGGCCTTGGCCTTGCCCACGGCGCGCGGCAGGCGCTGCGTGCCGCCGGCGCCCGGGATCACGCCCAGCTTGATTTCCGGCTGGCCGAACTTCGCGCTGTCGGCGGCAATGATGATGTCGCACATCATCGCCAGCTCGCAGCCGCCGCCCAGGGCGTAGCCGCCCACCGCGGCGATCACCGGCTTGCGCACGCGCTTGAGGGTTTCCCAGTTGCGCGTGATGTATTCGCTGCCGTAGACATCCATGTAGCTCCAGCTCTTCATGGCGCCGATGTCGGCGCCCGCGGCGAAGGCCTTCTCGCTGCCGGTGATGACGATCGCGCCGATGCCGGCATCGGCCTCGAACGCCAGCAACGCCGCCCCCAGCTCGTCCATGAGCTGATCGTTGAGCGCGTTGAGCGCCTTGGGCCGGTTCAGGGTCAGCAGGCCGACCCGACCGCGGGTTTCGACCAGCACTAACGACTCGCTCATAGAATGTCTCCGGTGAAAGGTATGAAATAAGATATGCCGATGAACGACGCACCCGTAATTTACCGCCTCGAGCCCTTCGATCTTGCCGGCCATCGCTACCGGATTACCCTGACGGTGGCGCAACCCGCCGCCGAGGGCCAGATCTTCTCCCTGCCTGCCTGGATCCCCGGCAGCTACCTGGTGCGCGATTTCTCGCGCCAGATCGAAACGCTGAGCGCACGCGCCGGCGGCCGCACGGTGGCCGTGCGCAAGCTCGACAACCACACCTGGCAGGCCGACCCGGCCGCGGGCGCGCTCGAGCTGCAATACACCGTCTATGCCTGGGATCTGTCGGTGCGCGGCGCGCATCTGGACGAATCGCATGGCTTCTTCAACGGCACCAGCGTCTTTCTGCGCGTGCACGACCAGGACGACCAGCCGTGCGTGCTGGACCTCGTCGCGCCGGCGGGCGAGCCGAACTGGAAGGTCTACACCAGCCTGCCCGAGGCCCGCGGCATGCCCGGGGCGGCGCGCCGCCATGGATTCGGCCGATATCGCGCGCCCGACTACGACGCCCTGATCGACCATCCGGTCGAGATGGGCACGCCGCAGGTGGCCCGCTTCACCGCCCACGGCGCCGAACACGAGCTGGTGTTCACCGGCGTGGCCCCGCGGCTGGACCTGGCGCGCATCGCCGCCGACGTCGAGCAGATCTGCGCCACGCAGATCGCCTTCTTCGAGCCGCGCACCCGGCGCGCGCCCTTCCTCGACAGCAGCGACCGCTACGTGTTCATGACCATGGTCACGGGCGACGGCTATGGCGGTCTCGAGCATCGCGCCAGCACCGCGCTCATGACCTCGCGCAAAGACCTGCCGGTGCTGGGCCAGGCCGGCCAGGGCGAGGGCTACCGCCAGTTCCTCGGGCTGGTCAGCCACGAGTATTTCCACACCTGGAACGTCAAGCGCATCAAGCCGGCGGCGTTCGTGCCCTACGACCTGCAGTCGCCCGACCTCACCCGCCTGCTCTGGGTGTTCGAGGGCTTCACGTCGTACTACGACGACCTGCTGTTGTTGCGCGCGCAATCGATCACGCAGACCGACTATCTGCGCCTGCTGGCCAAGACCATCTCCAGCGTGCTGCGCACGCCGGGGCGCCTGAAGCAGTCGGTGGCCGAGAGCTCGTTCGATGCCTGGACCCGCTACTACAAGCAGGACGAGAATTCGCCCAACGCGCTGGTGAGCTACTACACCAAGGGCGCGCTGGTAGCCCTGGGCCTGGACCTGCTGATCCGCAACGAAACCGGCGGCGAACGCTCGCTCGACGACGTGATGCGGCTGCTGTGGCAACGCTATGGCCGTGACTTCTACCAGGGCCGCGCGCAGGGCCTGGACGAAGACGGCCTGCCGGCCCTGATCCGCGAGGCCACCGGCGTGGACGCGCGCCGCTTCATCGCGCGCCATGCCTATGGCACGGCCGACGTGCCGCTGGCCGAGCTGCTGGCCGGCCAGGGCTATTCGCTGCAGATGAAGGCGGGGCTCAACATCCCCTCGCTCGACGTGCGCACCCGCAAGCAGGGCGACGCGCTCGCGCTCGCCACCGTGCTCGAGGGCGGCGCGGGGCACAAGGCCGGCCTGTCGGCCGGCGACGTGCTGGTGGCGGTGGATGGCCTGAAGGTGGACGCGCCGGCCGGGCTCGACACGCTGCTGGCGCAATACCGGCCCGGCGACCGGGTGCTGGTGCACGTGTTCCGCCGCGACGAGCTGCGCGCCTATCGGGTGCGGCTCGCCGCCCCCGCCGCGCTCGACTGCACCATCACGCCGACAGTGGTCTAGCGCACCGGCCGGCGGCTCAGTCCGCCGGCCGCTCCCAGCGGCGCTGGATGGCCTTGGCCGCGACCACGCCGTCGGCCATCGCCGTCACCACGCAGGGATGCATGCGGTGCGACACCTCGCCCACCGCATACACGTCGGGCAGGCTGGTCTGGGCCGAGGCGAAATCGGTGCGGATGTAGCCGCGCTCGTCGCGCGCCAGGTCGAGGCTGTCGGCAAAGCCCGCCTGCGGCTCCCAGCCATAGAACACCAGGATCAGGTCGAAGGCGCGGCCATCGACCGTGCGCGCCTGCGGATCGACCTCGTAGGGCCCGATGCGCACGTGCTCGCTGCCGGCCCGCGTGACCCACTGCTGCTGCGCCCGCACGCTGCGCGCGTAGAGCTGCACCTCGGCCGCGCCCCGGTTGCGCACATAGACGAAATTCTCGAAGGCGTTGTCGCCCCCGCCCAGCACGGCCACGCGCAGGCCCGAGTAATCCTGCGCCACGATGGGCGAGCCGGGCCCGATCAGCACGCCCGGCCAGCGCGACTGCGGCGGATGGCCGGGCAGGTTGCGGGCGCGCACGCCGGAGGCGATCACCAGCGAACGGCCGCTCACCGCGCGCGCGCCGTCGGGGCCCTGCAAACCCACCTCGACGCCAGCCTTGCAGGGCCGCACCGAAACCGCCCGGGTGCGCAGGGCGAGCGGCACCCCGGCCGCGGCCACGCTCTCGGCGATATTGGCCGCGACCTCCTGCCCGGTCTTGCCCGGCAGGGCCACGATCCAGTCGTCGGCGAACGGGTTGTCGTGGGTGAGCCCGCCCACCTGGTCGCCCGCCTCGACCAGCAGGGGCGCCAGGCCCAGTCGGGCGAGCCAGATCGCGCAGGAGGCTCCCGCGGGACCGGCGCCGATGATGACCGCGTCGAAAACGTGCTGCATCTTGCTCCATCCGAGGTCGGCCGCGCGCGGCGCGACCGGGGTGATTTAGCGCCGATTGTAGTCAGTGGCCATCGCGGGCGCCGCCGCGGCGCGCGCCGCCGTACAATCTCGCGATTGTTCCAGACAGGCCCGCACCATGCCGACTCGCCGTATCTTCATTTCCGGGCTCGCGCTCGATGCCCGCATCGGCATCCTCGAACACGAGCGCCGCGCCAGCCAGCCGCTGCACGTGGACGCGGAGTTCGACATCGACATCGACCGCGCCGTCGATGACCACGACATCCACAGCGTGCTCGACTACCGGCGCCTGCGCGAGGCCATCGTCGAGGAATGCACCCAGGCCCACGTCAACCTGATCGAGACGCTGGTGGAGCAAGTGGCGGCCCGCCTGCTGGCCGAATTCCGCGAAGTGCGCGCGCTGCGCCTGCGCGTCTCCAAGCCGATGGCCTTTGCCGACTGCGCCGCCGTCGGCGTGGAAATCCAGATCTCGCGCGACGCGCCCGGCGACGTCTGAGCCGGTCGCGCGCCGGCCCGGCGACGCAAGTGGTCACACTTTGCACGATCGGGTCAGAACTCCCGCCCCTGCGCCGCGACCCGCCCCTGCGGCGTCTCAAACCCCTGTAAACAAAGCGCTTTCGCGCCGCTTGCGGCACGCCGGCGGCCTGCGCGCGCATTGCTACTATGGCGCGCCTTTTTTCTCTCATTACAGGAGCAGTTTCATGCGGGTCGTCGCGCGCGCGTTCCAAGTGTTGTGGTTGGCCTTTTTCGCCGTCGCCCTGACGGCATGCTCGGGCGGCAAACCCGAATCCACCGTCGAGGCGCTCTACCGCGCGGCCGAGAAGGGCGACGTGGACAAGGCGGTCGAACAGATCTCGTTCGCCGGCGTGCCGGAAAACCAGATGCTGCAGGCCAAGGGCAAGGTGCAGATGATCGTCGGCGAGATGCAGCGCCGCATCCAGACCAACGGCGGCGTCGACAAGGTCGAGACGCTGGAATCCAAGGTCGACGAGCAGAGCAAGACCGCCGTGGTGCGCACGCGCCTGGTGTTCAAGAACGGCAAGGACGTGACCGAGACGCACCGCCTGGTGCAGGAAGACGGCGCGTGGAAGCTGCGCCTGAAGTAAGCCGGCCGGGCCGGGCGCGCGGGTCGCGCGCGGCCTGCGTCGCGCTCGCGCTGGCCGCCACGGCGGCCGCGTGGGCCCAGCCCGTGCTGCCGCCGCAGGCGCTTCCCGGCGACCTGATCTTCCGCAAGGGCACCGAGGCCGTCAGCGATGCGGTGATGGCGGTCGACGATGGCGAGTTCAGCCACGTCGGCATGCTGGTACGCGGCCCCGCCGGCTGGCAGGTCGTGCACGCCACGCCCGCCGAGGTGCCCGGCCGCGCCGATGGCGTGGTGCTCGATGACCTCGCGTTCTACACCGATCCGGCCCGCGCCGAGCACTATGCGGTGTATGCCGTGCGCGCCAGCGCCGCCGAGCGCGAGGCCGCGGTGAAGGCCGCCCTGGCCGCGCGCGGCGAGCCGTTCCGGCTGGCGCAGGACGGCGGCACCTACTGCACGGCGCTGATGTGGCAGGCGTGGCGAGACGCGGGCGTGGACCTGCAGGTGCGCTTCACGCCGCTGGCGATTCCGCTTTTGCCCGGCAACTACCTGCTGCCCAGCACGCTGCAGCACTCGCCGCGGGTCCATGCCCTCGCGGCGCCCGCGCTGGCACGGGCGCCCTGAGGCCCGCATTCATACCGGCGTATCGGCGCCGCATACCAAAGAAAGCCCCACCGCCGACGCGCGCTTGACGGGGCGCTCACGCGCGCCGGTGTAAAAAGACGGCACTGCAATCCTTCCCTGCCCGGTCCGGGCGAGCCCCTCATGTCGAACGAAAACCCCGAAGGCATCCGCCCGTATCATCATCCCGCCGGCGGCTGGGATGCCCTGCGCGCCGTCGCCCAGACCATCCGCACGCAGATGAACGTGGTGACCGGGCCGCGCATCCTGTTGCGCAACAACCAGCCCGACGGCTTCGACTGCCCGGGTTGCGCCTGGCCCGATCCCAAGCACACCTCGACGTTCGAGTTCTGTGAAAACGGCGCCAAGGCCGTGACCTGGGAGGCGACCCGCAAACGCGCCTCGCCCGAGGTGTTTGCCCGCCATACCGTGACCGAGCTGCTCGGCTGGAACGACCACGCGCTCGAAGACCTGGGGCGGCTCACGCACCCGATGGCGTACGACGCCGCCTCCGACCGCTATCTGCCGATCGAATGGGACGAGGCCTTCGCCCGCGCCGCCGCCGCGCTCAATGCCCTGCCCGACCCGGACATGGCGGAGTTCTACACCTCCGGCCGGGCCTCCAACGAAGCCGCCTTCCTGTACCAGCTGTTCGTGCGCGCCTACGGCACCAACAACTTCCCGGACTGCTCGAACATGTGCCACGAGGCCACCAGCGTGGGCCTGCCGCAGGCCATCGGGATCGGCAAGGGCACGGTCTCGCTGGACGACTTCGACGAGACCGAGCTCATCATCTCGATGGGCCACAACCCGGGCACCAACCATCCGCGCATGATGGCGACGCTGCGCGAAGCGGCGCGCCGCGGCGTGCCCATCATCGTGTTCAACCCGCTCAAGGAGCGCGCGCTCGAGCGCTTCGCCTCGCCCCAGTCGCCGGTCGAGATGGCCACCATGGGCGCCACGCCGATCGCGACCACCTATCTGCAGGTGAACGTGGGCGGCGACGCCGCCGCGCTCAAGGGCGTGATGAAGGCGGTGCTGGCGCTGGACGCGGCCGATCGCGCCGCGGGCGGCGCCGGCACGCTCGACCGGGCATTCCTGGCCGAACACACCGAGGGCTTCGACGCGCTCGTGGCCGACCTGGACGCCACGCCCTGGGCGCGGATCGAGGCCGTGAGCGGGCTGCGCCAGGCCGACCTGGAACACGTCGCCACCCTGTATTGCCGCGCCGAGTCGGCCCTGGTCTGCTACGGCATGGGCATCACGCAGCACGCGCGCGGCACCGAGAACGTGCAGCAGATCGCCAATCTGCTGCTGCTGCGCGGCAACTTCGGCAAGCCCGGCGCCGGCATCTGCCCGTTGCGCGGGCATTCGAACGTGCAGGGCGACCGCACGGTGGGCATCGACGAGAAGGCGCCGGCCGCGCTGCGCGCCGGCATCGAACGCGTCTTCGGCTTCGTGCCGCCGGCCGCGAAGGGCCACGACGCGGTCGAGGCCATCGAGGCCATGCTGGCGGGCCGCTCGCGCGTGCTGGTGGCGCTGGGCGGCAACCTGGCGGTGGCCATGCCCGATACCGCGCGCACCCACGCCGCCGTGCGCAAGCTCGACTGCGCGGTGCACATCGCCACCAAGCTGAACCGCTCGCACCTGCTGCTGGCGCGCGAGAACCTGCTGCTGCCCTGCCTGGGCCGCACCGAGCTCGACGTGCAGGCCGGCGGACCGCAGTCGGTCACGGTGGAGGATTCGATGTCGATGGTGCATGCCTCGCGCGGCGCGCTGCCGCCGCCCTCGCCGCACGTGCGCTCGGAGCCGGCCATCGTGGCCGGCCTGGCGCGCGCGGTGCTGGGCACGCGCCACGGCATCGACTGGGAAGGCATGGTGGCCAACTACGACCTGATCCGCGACGCCATCGAGGGCGTGCTGCCGGCCTTTGCGCGCTACAACGAGCGCGTGCGCGAACCGGGCGGATTCCGCCTGCCCCTCGGCCCCACCGAGCGCGTCTGGAAGACGCCCTCCGGCAAGGCGCAGTTCCTGGTGTTCAAGGGCATGCGCGAGGACGCGCCGCGGCCGGCCGACGTGCTCACGCTGACCACGCTGCGCAGCCACGACCAGTACAACACCACGCTCTACGGCTTCGACGACCGCTATCGCGGCGTGTTCGGCCGGCGCGACGTGGTGTTCGTCAACGCCTTCGACCTGGCTGCCCGCGGCCTGGCCGAGGGCGACCGCATCACGCTGGAGGCCGCCACCGATCCGGCGCACGGCCAGCCCGCGCGGCTCGAGCACTACACGGCCGTGGTCTATGACATCCCGCGCGGCTGCGTGGCCGCCTACTACCCGGAGGCCAACGTGCTGGTGAACCTGGACAACCGCGACCCGCAGAGCGGCACCCCGGCCTACAAGTCGGCGCCCGTGAGGCTCATGCGCGCGGCGTAGGCGGCGGCGCTGCCGCAACATTCCTCACCGTCGGCACACGAAAATGGCGCCGCGCACCGCAACGGTGCGCGGCGCTCGTTTTTGTCCGCCCGGCATCGATCCGGGTTAACCCCTAAAGATCGCGTCCATCCTGCCGTTATCCGGAGAGCATCGTGCGCCGATCCCCGGCCCCCGCCCTCCCGCGCCCCCTTGCCGCACGGCGCACGCTTGCGTCTTCCACGCGCGGTTTCCCCCGATCCGCGCCCTCTCGCCAGGACCAGGACATGGGAATCTTTCGTGACATCAGGATCGCGACCACGCTGATGGGCGTGATCGTCGTTTTCTTCGGCTTTCAACTGCTGCTCGGCGGCTCGGGCTACTTCGCGCTGTCGCGGGTGGGCACCGACGTGCACGCTCTCTATCGCAGCTCGGTGATCCAGAGCAACTCGGTCAATGCCGCCTCGCTCTCGCTGGTCGCGGCCCGCACCGACCTGAGCCGCTATGCCACCCGCGTGGCGCAGGGCAAGGGCTCGGAGAACGCGTCGCTGCTGTCCGCGCGCGAGTTCGTGGCGCGCGCCGACAAGAGCTTCGCCATCTTCGAGAAGTCGCTCGACGACACCGATCGGCAGAGCTCGGCCGCGCTGGTGCAGGCCTACCACGCCTACAGCGCCAACCTGAAGCGCGTGGGTGACGTGCTGCAGGCGGGCGACATGGAGGCTTACCTCAAGCAGGGCACCCAGGGCGTGCAGGACACCTATCTGAAGGCGCGCAACGGCTTCATCGAAGCCACCGAGGCCGGCGGCGAGTCCGCCATGCAGACCATCACCGACTTCTCCTCGCTGTTCACCACGCTGCTCGCCGTGGTCCTCGTCATCGGCCTGACGGTGGCGGTGGCGACCTCGATGATGATCAAGCGCATCATCGTGGGCCCGCTGCAGCAGGCCGGCGAGCTGTCCCGCCGCATCGCGGCCGGCAACCTCGCCAACCGCGTGCCCGACGCCGGGAAGAACGAGGTCGGCGCCCTGCTGTCGGCGCTCAAGGGCATGCAGGACGGCCTGGTGACGACGGTGCGCCAGGTGCGCCATGGCGTGGACGAGATCCACCTCGGCACGCGCGAGATCGCGGCCGGCAACAACGACCTGTCGGCCCGCACCGAAGAGCAGGCCGCCTCGCTCGAAGAGACCGCGTCGAGCATGGAAGAGCTCTCGTCGACCGTGAAGCAGAACGCCGAGAACGCGCGCCAGGCCAACCAGATGGCCGCCACCGCCTCGAGCGTGGCCGAGCGCGGTCACGAAGCCGTGGCCGGCGTGGTGCAGACGATGGGTGCGATCGCCGACAGCTCGAAACGCATCTCCGAAATCGTGGGCGTGATCGACAGCATCGCGTTCCAGACCAACATCCTGGCGCTCAACGCGGCCGTGGAAGCGGCGCGCGCCGGCGAACAGGGCAAGGGCTTTGCCGTGGTCGCCACCGAAGTGCGCAGCCTGGCGCAGCGCAGCGCGGGCGCCGCCAAGGAGATCAAGGGCCTCATCGAGGATTCGACCGGCAAGGTGCAGCAGGGCTCGCAGCAGGTGCAGACCGCGGGCGGCACGATGACCGAGATCCTCGACTCGGTGCGCCGCGTGACCGACATCATGGGCGAAATCTCGGCCGCCTCGCAGGAGCAGGCCAGCGGCATCGACCAGGTCAACCTGGCCGTCTCGCAGATGGACGCCGTGACGCAACAGAACGCGGCGCTGGTGGAGGAAGCGGCGGCGGCGGCCTCGTCGCTCGAGAACCAGGCCGACCGCCTGCGCGAGGCGGTGGCGATCTTCAAGCTGCCCGACGGCATGGTGATCGACAGCGGCGCCGATGCGCTGGCGGCGCCGGCGCGCACCGCGCTGGCCTGAGCCCGGCCCGACCCGGCCTCGAGCCGCCCGGACGCCTGCTGGCGCCGGGCGGCTTTGTCATTGGGGCGGGCGTGGCTGCAGGTGCTCGACCAGGAAATCGATAAACATGCGCGCCCGTGCCGTCTGGCTGCGGCGCTGCGGGTAGTACACGAACAGATCGGCCGACGGCAGCGCATAGTCGGCCAGCAGCACCCGCAGCCGCCCGCTCTCCAGATACTTGGCCAGGTCCCACTCGGAGCGGATCAGGATGCCGTGGCCGTCGAGCGCCCAGCCCAGCACGATGTCGCCGTCGTTGCTGGCGAGCGCGCCGCTCACCTTGATCGATTCCGCGGCGCCGTCGCGCTGGAAACGCCAGACCCCGTGGGCCTCGTCGTTCTGGCGGTGGATGATGCAGCGGTGCTGCGCCAGGTCGGCCAGCGTGCGCGGCTCGCCATGGCGCTTCAGGTAGGCGGGCGATGCGCACAGCAGCCGGCGGTTGCTCAGGATGCGGCGCGCGCGCAGGCGCTTGTCGGGCAGCGTGCCGAAGCGCACCGCCAGGTCCATGCCGCTTTCGATCAGCTCGACCGGGCGATCGGTGACGTCGAGCTGCACCTCGACGCCGGGATGGCGCTTGCAGAAGGCCGACACCAGCGGCGCGATCACGGTGCGCCCGAAGCCCAGCGTGGCGTTGACGCGCAGCAGGCCGCGCGGCTCGGTGCCGGCGCTGCTCACCGCCTCCTCCATGGCGCGCAGGTCGGCCAGGATGCGGGTGGCGTGGTGCAGGTAGGTCTCGCCCTCGGTGGTGAGGCTGACGTTGCGCGTGCTGCGGTTGAGCAGCCGCACGCCCAGGCGCGCCTCCATGCCGGCCAGCCGCTTGGTGGCGGCCGCGGGGCTGAGATCCAGCTCGCGCGCCGCCGCCGACAGGCTGCCCAGGCGCGCCACGCGCACGAAAAAACTCAGTTCAGACGCGAGATCGGTCTTCATGCGCGGGCCTTTCAGTATTCACCATAAGTAAATAATAAAGTGAATCTGGTTCACAGTCAGGGCGGCCGGCAAGACCTAAGCTGGAGGCTCGAACTGCACGACACATCCAGGAGACCGCCATGCGCATCGTCGACATCCGCGAACGCACCCTTCCCATCAGCTCGCCCATCCGCAACGCCTACATCGACTTCAGCAAGATGACGCTGAGCCTGGTGGCGGTCATCACCGACGTGATCCGCGACGGCAAGCCGGTGGTGGGCTACGGCTTCAACTCCAACGGCCGCTACGGCCAGGGCATGCTGATGCGCGAGCGCTTCATCCCGCGCCTGCTCGAAGCCAGGCCCGAGGCGCTGCAGGATGCCAGCGGCACCAACCTCGATCCGCACAAGGTGTGGAACACGATGTACACCAACGAAAAGCCGGGCGGCCATGGCGAGCGCTCGGTCGCGATCGGCACCATCGACATGGCGATCTGGGACGCGGTGGCCAAGATCGAAGGCAAGCCGCTGTTCCAGCTGCTGGCCGAACGCTACGGCAACGGCCGGCCCGAGCGCCGCGTGTTCGTCTATGCGGCGGGCGGCTACTACTACCCGGGCCAGGACCACGGCAAGCTCAAGGACGAGATGCGCAGCTACATCGACCGGGGCTATACGGTGGTGAAAAAGAAGATCGGCGGCGCCTCGCTCGACGAGGACCTGCGCCGCATCGATTCGATCCTGAGCGTGCTGCAGGACGGCCAGAAACTGGCCGTGGACGCCAATGGCCGCTTCGACCTCGACACCGCCGTGCGCTACGCCAAGGCGCTGTCGGACTACGATCTGTTCTGGTACGAGGAGGCGGGCGATCCGCTCGACTTCGAGCTGCAGGCCATGCTGCGCAACTACTACGACCGCCCGATGGCGACCGGCGAGAACCTGTTCTCGATGCAGGACGCGCGCAACCTGATCCGCTACGGCGGCATGCGCGCCGACCGCGACTACCTGCAGTTCGACTGCGCGCTCAGCTACGGGCTGGTGGAATACCTGCGCACGCTCGAGATGCTGCATCAGCACGGCTGGAAGGCCGAGCGCTGCATCCCGCACGGCGGCCACCAGATGTCGCTCAACATCGCGGCCGGGCTCGGCCTGGGCGGCAACGAAAGCTACCCCGACCTGTTCCAGCCGTTCGGCGGCTTCCCCGATGGCGTGAAGGTCGAGGACGGCCACATCACCATGCCCGAGCTGCCCGGCATCGGCTTCGAGGGCAAGAGCGACCTCTACCGCGTGATGCGCGAGCTGTCGGACTGAGCGCGGCGCCGTCTCAGCGCGTGACGGGCTGGGCCGGCGGCGCGGCCTGCGCCGTCTGCGGCTGCGGCGCCGGGGCGCCGCCCATGGCATGGAACAGCGTGGCCGTGTCGGCCAGGCGCGCGGTGGCGTAGTTGAGCTCGCGCAGACGGGCCTGCAGGTAAGCCTGCTCGGCGGCGCGGCCCTGGTAGCCCGGCAGCGCGCCGAGTTCCACGCGGCGCGCGGTGTTGCGGAACGAGCCCTCGGCCGCCTGGCGCGCGGCCTCGGCGGCCGCCAGCGCCTCGTTGTCGGCCTCCAGCGCGGCCAGGCCGTCGGCCACGTTGCGGAACGCCGCCAGCACGGTCTGGCGATAGGTGTCGGCCGCGCCTTCGTAGGTCTCGATCGCGGCACGTCGTTGCGCGCGCAACGCGCCGCCGTGGAACAGCGGCTGCGTCAGCCCCGCGCCGATGGCCCAGATCGCGCCGCCCGCCCCCGACATCGCCGTGGGCCAGTCGAAGCCGCCGCGGCCCATCGATGCCGACAGCGACAGGCTGGGCAGCATCTGCGCGGTGCGCGCCCCGATCTCCGCCGCGGCGCCCTCGAGCGCCACGGCGGCCGCCTGCACGTCGGGCCGGTTCGCCAGCAGTTGCGACGGCACGCTCACCGGCACCTTCGGCGGCACCACGATGCGATCGAAATCCAAATCGGGCGGCGCCTGGTCGGGCGTGCGGCCGAGCAGCACGGCCAGCGCATGGCGCGTGGCCTGCCATTGGCTGCGCAGGCCCGGCAGCGAGGCCGCGAGGTCGCCGGCGTTCTGTTCGGCGTCGAGGGCTTCCTGTTGCGACGCCGAGCCGAGCTCGAAGCGGCGCCGCGCATCCTGCGCCACCTGGCGCGACAGGGCCACCTGGCGCGTGCTGAGCTCGACCTGGCGCGCCAGCGCCGCAGAGCGGATCGCGCCGGTCACGATGTTGGCGGCCAGCGCGCGGCGCGAGGCCTCGAGGCGGTGCGCCTGCTGGTCCACCCGCGCGGCGAGCGCCGTGTTGGCATAGCGCGCCGCCCCGAACAGATCGAAGGTGTACTGCGCGCGCACCTGGCCCACGAAGGTGTTGTAGAGCATGGTGGGCGGCTCCACCATCGGCATGGTGAGGGCGCGCTGGCGGTCGACCTGCGCGCCGGCGTCGATGCTGGGCAGCATCGATTCGCCCACTTGCGCGCGCAACTGTTCGCGCGCCGCCGCCAGGTTGCGGTCGGCGGCCGCCAGGTCGGGACTGTTGGCCAGCCCCTCGCTCACCAGCGCGTCGAGCTCGGGCGAGCCGAACTGCGACCACCACGCCGGCGCGGGCACGGCGGCCGGCTCGAACGACTGCGCCACGCCCTGCGCCGTGGCGCTCTGCGCGGGCACGGGCGCGACGCCGTACTGCGCCGGCGCCGGCATCTCGGGCGCGCGGCCATCCGGGCCGAGCGCGCAGCCGGCCAGGGCCAGGGCCAGCACGGTGAGGCTGGCGCTCAGGCGCGCCGGGCGCGCCGTAACGGGAAGGAATCTGCGCGTCATCATGTGGCGTTGCCCGCGGCGTCGGGGTGGATCTGGTGGCCGGCATCGGCGCCCGGCGGCACGCCGGGGGGCTCGTCGCGTTCGTCGTTGCGCACGCGGAACCAGGCGGCATACAGCGCGGGCAGGAAGAACACCGTGAGCACGGTGGCGCTGGTGATGCCGCCCATCAGCGCGGTGGCCATGGGGCCGAAGAAGTTGCTGCGCAGCAGCGGGATCAGCGCCAGCACCGCGGCCGCGGCCGTGAGGGTGATGGGTCGGAAGCGCCGCACGGTGGCGCTCACGATGGCGTCGACGCGCGGATGGCCGGCGGCGATGTCCTGCTCGATCTGGTCGACCAGGATCACCGAGTTGCGCATGATGATGCCGAACATCGCGATCACGCCCAGCATGGCGACGAAGCCGAACGGCTTGGCGAACAGCAGCAGGGCCACCACCACGCCGATCAGCCCGAGCGGCGCCGTCAGCACCACCATCATCACGCGCGAGAAGCTCTGCAGCTGGATCATCAGCAAGGTCAGCACCACCACCGCCATCAGCGGCATCTGCGCCACGATGGAGCTCTGGCCCTTCTCGCTTTCCTCGACCGAGCCGCCGATCTGGATCCGGTAGCCCACCGGCAGTTCGGCGCGCAGTTCGTCGAGCCTGGCGTCGAGCTGATGGGTCACGTCGATGCCCTGGGCGGTGCCGGTCACGTCGGCCTGCACCGTGATGGTGGGCTGGCGGTCACGTTCCCAGATCACGCCGTATTCGAGCTCATAGTGCACGCGGCCCAGGCTGCCCAGCGGCACGGGGCCGTTGGGCGTGGGCATCGACAGCGTTTCGAGCTGCGACGGATCGATGCGCTCGTTGGCGGGCGCGCGCAGGTCCACGGCGATCAGCTTGTCGCGCTCGCGGTACTGCGTCACCGTGGTGCCCGACAGCGTCATGGCGAGGAACGCCGACACGTCGGAGGAGGTCACGCCGACCTCGCGCGCCTTGCTCTGGTCCACCTCGAAGCGCACCGAGCGTTCGGACGGCTCGTCCCAGTCGAACTGCACGTTGGCGGTGCGCGCGTCGGCGCGCACCACTTCGGCCAGCTTCTCGGCGATGCCGCGCACGGTTTCGATACGGTCGCCCGAGATGCGGAACTGCACCGGGAAGCCCACCGGCGGCCCGTTCTCGAGGCGCGAGAGGCGCGTGCGCACGGCGGGATACTGCTCGCGCAGGATCGGCGCGAGCCACTGCGAGAGCTGCTCGCGCTCCTCGACCGAATGGGTGGTGACGATGAACTGCGCGAAGTTGGGTTGCGGCAGCTTCTGGTCGAGCGGCAGGTAGAAGCGCGGCGCGCCGGTGCCGACGAAGCTCACCATGTGTGCGATCTCGGGCCGGTCCTTGAGCGTTTCCTCCAGCCGCAGCACCTGGCGCTTGGTGGCCTCGAACGAGGCGCCCTCGCCCAGGCTCACGTCGATCAGCAGCTCGGGCCGGTCGGAGCTGGGGAAGAACTGCTGCGGCACCAGCGAGAAGGCCGCCATGGCGCCCGCGAACAGCAGCACCGTGCCGCCCAGCACCCAGAAGCGGCGCTCGACGCAGCGCGCCACCCAGCCGCGCAGGCGGCGATAGAAGCGCGTGTCGTAGATGTCGTGTTCGTGATCGTCGGCCTGCCCGGGCTCTTTCTTGCGCTCGGGCAGCAGGCGGTAGCCCAGCAGCGGGATCAGCACCACGGCGGCGAACCAGGACGCGCTCAGCGCGATGGCCGACACCTGGAAGATCGAGCGCGTGTACTCGCCGGTGCCGGACTTGGCCAGCGCGATCGGCAGAAAGCCCGCCACCGTGACGAGCGTGCCGGTGAGCATCGGGAATGCCGTGCTGGTGTAGGCGAAGGCGGCGGCGCGCGCGCGGTTCCAGCCCTGCTCCAGCTTCACCGCCATCATCTCGACCGCGATGATGGCGTCGTCGACCAGCAGGCCGAGCGCCAGCACCAGCGTGCCGAGCGAGACCTTGTGCAGGCCGATGTCGAACAGATACATGAACAGCGCGGTGACGGCCAGCACGATCGGAATCGAGATCACCACCACCATGCCGGTGCGCATGCCCAGCGATACCAGGCTCACCAGCAGCACGATCACGACGGCCTCGGCCACCGAGCGCAGGAACTCGTCGACCGAATGCGACACCGCGTGCGGCATGCTGGAGACCTGCGTGAGCGTCAGGCCGGCCGGCAGGAATTCCCCGAGCCGCGCGGTTTCGGCGTCGAGCGCCTTGCCGAGCTTGATCACGTCGCCGCTGGGCTGCATGGTGATGCCGATGCCGAGCACGCGCTTGCCGCCGGCGCGCATCTCGCTGACCGGCGGATCGATGTAGCCGCGCCGGATCGTGGCGATGTCGCCCAGGCGCACGGTGCTGTCGTTCACGCGGATCAGCGTTTCGGCCAGCGCCCGCACGTCCTGGATCTGGCCGGAGGGGCGCACGAAGATGCGGTCGTCGGCCGTGGTGAGCGTGCCGGCCGCGTTGACGCCGTTCTGCGCGTCGATCGCGCGCCCGATGACCTCGGGCGAGATGCCCAGGCGCGTGAGCTGCGCGTTCGGGATCTCGACGTAGATGCGCTCTTCCTGCTCGCCGAAGTAGTCGACCTTGGCCACGCCCGGCACGCGCAGCAGCACGGTGCGCATCGCGTCGGCGTAGTCGCGCAGCGTGGCGGGCGAGAAGCCGTCGCCCACGAGCGTGTAGATGTTGGTGTAGACGTCGCCGAACTCGTCGTTGAAGAACGGGCCCTGCACGCCGCGCGGCAGCGTGGCCTGGATGTCGCCCACCTTCTTGCGTATCTGGTACCACTCCTCGGGCACTTCCTTCGCGGGCGCCGAGTCCTTCATGGTGAAGAACACCAGCGATTCGCCGGGCCGCGAGTAGCTGCGCATGAAGTCGGTGTAGGGGGTCTCCTGCAGCTTCTTGGCGATGCGGTCGGTGACCTGCTCGCGCACCTGCTCGGCGGTGGCGCCGGGCCAGAAGGTGCGGATCACCATCACGCGGAACGTGAAGGGCGGATCCTCGGATTGCGCCAGCTGCGAATACGACAGCACGCCGAACAGCGTCGCCAGCGTGATGAGGAACACGACGAGGGCCTGGTGGCGCAGGGCCCAGGCCGACAGGTTGAAGCGCCCTTCCTCGTGGCGATGCGCGTCGCGGGCGTCGGGGGCCGGCGCGCTCACGAGGCGAAGTCCTCGGGATGCAGCGGCGCCACCGGCCGCACCTTCTGGCCGGCCGAGACGGTGTGCACGCCCTGCCAGACCACCCGTTCGCCTTCCTTGATGCCGCTCGACAGCACCACATGGCGGTCGGTGTAGCGCGCCACCTCGACGCGCCGCAGCTCGAGCACGCCGTCATCGGGCTTGACCACCCAGACCGCGGGCGCGGGCCCGTCGTGGAACAGCGCGGTGGCGGGCAGCGTGAACGTGGCGTCCGGGCCGGTGGCGGCGTCGAACGCGATGTTGGCGGTCATGCCGAGGCGGGCGCGATCCGCGCCCTGCACCGTCAGCTTGATGCGGAAGGTGCGGCGCTGCGGATCCGCGGCCGGCGCGAGCTCGCGCACGGTCGCCGCGTAGGTTTCGCCCGGCGCGGCGGGCAGGGTCACGCTGGCCTTCTGTCCGATCTTGAGGCCGGCCAGCACGTTTTCCGGCACGTCGGCCACGGCGTCGATGTCACCCGACCACGCCAGGTTGTAGACCGCCTGCCCGGCGGCCACGTTCTGGCCGGTGTCGGCCTGCTCGGCCGTGATCAGGCCGGCATGATCGGCGACCAGGGTGGTGTAGTTGAGCTGGTCGGCGGCGAGCGCGGCCTGCTGGGCGGCGCTGTCGCGCTGCGCCAGGGCCGCGGCATAGGCGTTCTGCGACTGCTCGAGCTGGCTGGCGGCGATCAGCTGCTCGCGCGCCTGGGCGCGGTCGCGGTTGAGCTGCTGGCGCGCGAACTCGAACTGATGCTGCGCGGCGGCCAGCTGCGACTTGGCGCTGGCGGCATTCTTGGCGGCGTCGGCCGGGTCGAGACGCGCCACCACCTGGCCGGCGGCCACGGTGTCGCCCAGGCGGGCCTTGCGCTCGATGATCTTGCCGCCCACGCGGAACGACAGCGGCGTGGTGTAGCGGGCGTCGATGCGGCCGGGCACGCTCAGGCGCGGCGCGGCGTGGTCGGGCTGGGCCGGCATGGCGACCACGGCGCGCGGCGGCGCGGCGGCCTCTTCCTTGCCGCCGCAACCGGCCAGGAGGGCCAGGCACAGCGGCGCGGCCAGCAACACGGTGCGGCCGGCGCCGACACGGGAAGGACGGCGCGAACGGCCGCGGGCGGATGATCGGAACACGGCATACCTCGATGCGGTTCGGGCGGCGGCCAGCCGGACCTGGCTGGTGTCGCGCGAAATCCTGGACGGATTCTAATTCAGTCATGTATTCAAATACAATACTGAATCTGAAGTGAGGGGCGATGCTACACTGCACAGCATGGCAAAAGTCCGGTTAACACGCGAGCAAAGTCGGGAGCAGACGCGCCAGCGCCTGCTGGACGCCGCGCAGGCGTTGTTCCTCGCAAAGGGCTATCTGGCCAGCAGTGTCGAAGACATCGCGGAGGCCGCCGGCTACACCCGTGGGGCCTTCTATTCCAACTTCGCCTCGAAGGCGGAGATGTTCCTCGAGCTGTTGCGGCGCGACCACGAAACGGCGATGAGCGAGATGGCCGCGCTGTTCGACGACCAGGCCACCCGCGCGGAGATGGAGGCGCGCGTGCTGGCCTTCTACAGCCAGATGCACCGCGAGAACAAATGCTTTCTGCTGTGGATCGAGGCCAAGCTGCAATCGGCCCGCGATCCCGCGTTTCGTGCCGGCTTTCTTTCGTTTTTGCGCGAACAGCGCGTCACCATCGCCGAGTTCGCACGCCAGTTCTCGGCCCGCGTGGGCACCCCGCTGACCATGCCGCCCGAGCAGCTCGCCCTGGGCCTGCTGGCCCTTTCCGAAGGCATGCAGTTCAGCTATGCCTTCGACCCGCAGGACGTCTCCGCCGACCTTACCCAGGCCGTGCTGGCGGGCTTCTTCGAGCGGGTGGTGTTCGACCGGCCGCCGGCCGACCCGGCCGCCTGAGTCTTGCCCCCGGCGCAATAATCCGCCGGGGCGGTGCGGGAATCCGCCCGCGATTCATGATCCCGCATCAAAAGTCTTTTCGTTCCTGAGCGCTTTTTCCGCACTGCAATAACGCGCACACTTCGTCCATGCTCAATGCCGTCGCCGCGCTGCCGCGCCGATGGCCGCGACCGGCCCGCCCCGGGTCGGCGTCACGCGCTTCGCGTCACGCCAGGTCGCACCCAACATGGATGCTACACATGACGACGACACAACTGGCCGGCGCGCAGACGCCGGGCAAAGCGGGCTTGCCATTGCTCGCGCTGGCCGTGGGTGCCTTTGGCATCGGCACGACCGAATTCGCCCCGATGGGCCTGCTGCCGGTGATTGCCGAGGGCGTGGACGTGTCCATTCCTTCTGCCGGGCTGCTCATCAGCGCCTACGCCATCGGCGTGATGCTGGGCGCGCCGCTCATGACGCTGGCGCTGTCGCGCTGGTCGCGCCGCAAGGCCCTGATCGCGCTGATGGCGATCTTCACCATCGGCAACCTGCTGTCGGCCTTCGCGCCCAACTACACCACCCTGCTGCTGGCCCGGCTGGTCACCAGCCTGAACCACGGCGCCTTCTTCGGGCTCGGCTCGCTGGTCGCGGCCAGCGTGGTGCCGCGCCACAAGCAGGCGTCGGCCGTGGCGACCATGTTCCTCGGGCTGACCATCGCCAACGTGGGCGGCGTGCCGGCCGCCACCTGGCTGGGCCAGACCATCGGCTGGCGCATGTCCTTCGCCGCGACGGCGGTGCTGGGCCTGGTGGCGATGTCGGCGCTGTTCTTCGCGCTGCCGCGCGGCGAGGCGGGCAACCGGCCCGACGTGCGCGGTGAGCTCAAGGTGCTGCTCAAGCCCGCGGTCCTGACCGCGCTGGCCACCACCGTGCTCGGCTCGGGCGCGATGTTCACGCTCTACACCTACATCACGCCGACGCTGACCGAGATCACCGGCGCGTCACCCGCCTTCGTGACCGCGATGCTGGTCCTGATCGGCATCGGCTTTTCGATCGGCAACACGGCCGGTGGCCGCCTCGCCGACCGTTCGCTCAACGGCAGCCTGATCGCCTTCCTGATCATGATCATCGCGGTGATGCTGGCCTATCCGTGGCTCGCCGCCACGCACGTGGGCGCCGCCATCGCGCTGCTGATCTGGGGTTTCGCCACCTTCGCCGTGGTGCCGCCGCTGCAGATGCGCGTGATGCGCGCGGCCTCCGATGCGCCCGGCCTGGCCTCGTCGGTGAACGTGGGCGCCTTCAACCTGGGCAACGCCGTGGGGGCCGCGGCGGGCGGCGCGGTGATCTCGGCCGGCATGGGCTACGCCGCCGTGCCCATCGTGGGCGCGCTCATCGCCGCGGCCGGCCTGCTGCTGGTGCTGGCCCAGGTGCGCGGCAAGCGCCAGCCGGTGGCGGCGGCCGAAGCCTGCTGATCAACGCACCGGCGCGTCTTCGAGCGGCGCGCCGGGATCCGCCGGCGCGGCCGCGGGATCGGGCCGCTCGGCGGGCCACTCGGGCGTCAAGGTGAATTCCACGTGTTCGTCGGCATAGACGTGCACGCCGAGGAAGCGCGGCCTGCCCTGCGGCTCGGGAATGACGGCGCTGGCCGAGCGGCCCAGCCCGTCTTCGGGCAGGGGCAGGCTGACCGGCCAGCCGATCTCCCAGGCGATGTCGGCGCGACCCGGCGTGACGTCGATGCAGCACATGCTGCGGGCGCTCGAGCCGCTGTCTTCGCGGCGCCAATGCACGCCGCCCACGTAGCGGCCCTGCACGCTGACCTCGGCGATTTCGTGATCGGGGCTGTAGTTGAACACCACCACTTCGACCGGGATCTCCGCGCGCGCCACGCCGGCGCACAGCAACAGCAGCGCCCCTCCCGTCAGCCCCCGCCAGTTCCAGGCCCTCGCCACGCCAACCTCCCTCGCCCCGATCGTCATTGGTTTCGCATGGTAGCGAATCGGCGTGGCGGCCTGCGCGATGGTTGGGCGCGCAACCGTTAGCAACTGCTACACCGGCGCCCACGCCGCCACGCCGGTGCAGGCGCGCGCCGCGCGCCACGTCACAACGCGACACATATCAGGCCCTGCGCGGGACCGGGCGATGGCAGATACTGGGCTGGAAGCGGCCGGGCCGACCGGCGCGCCGGGGAGAACGACATGAAGAAATCGTGGATGGCCGCCAGCGCGCTGGCGCTGCTGCTGGGCGCCTGTGCCAACCAGGGCCCGCCCGGCGGGCCACCGCCGCCGCCCATGCCGGGCGCGGATCTCGACGGCCACGGCTGCAAACCGTCGGCAGGTTTTGCCTGGTGCGATCGCCTCGCGCAATGCGTGCGGCCCTGGGAGCTCGCGCGCTCGCGCGGCCTGCCGGCCGGACCCGAGGCCTTCTCCGACTACTGCGGCACGCCGTCCACCGCGCAACCCCTGGTCGCGCCGGGCCGGCCGCAATAGCCGCGCGGGCTCAGGCGAAGCGGCGCTTTGCGTCGAGCGCCAGGCCCGCGCCGATGCTGCCGAACAGATCGCCTTCCACGCTGCGTGCGGCGGGCACGAGGGCGCTCACGCTCTCGCGCAGCAGCGGCACGCGGCTCGAACCGCCGGTGAAGAACACGGTGTCGACCGCGTCGGCCGTGACGCCCGCAGTCGCGATGAGATCGGTCACGGTGCGCTCGACGCGACCGATCAGCCCGCCGATGGCCTGGTCGAAATCCGGCCGCGCCACGTCGGTGCCGAGCGCCGGCGCGATGCGATCGAGCGAGATGTGGGTGGACGGGTCTTCGGACAGCGCGATCTTGGCGTCCTCGACCTGGATCGCCACCCAGTGGCCGGCGCGCTGCTTCACCATCTCGTCGAGCAGCGCGATGCGCGCGGGCTCGGCGGTCTGGGCGCGGATGAAGGCGAAATTCTCGGCGGCCTTCTTGGTGTAGGCCTGGTTGATGGTGTGCCAGCAGGCCAGGTTGATGTATTGCGTGCTGGGCACGTCCTTGCCGCTGCGCAGCTGGCTGCCCAGGCCGAACAGCGGCATCACGTGCGCCAGGCTGAGCTGCTTGTCGAAGTCGGTGCCGCCGATGTGCACGCCGCCATGCGCCAGGATGTCGTCGCGCCGGTCGGCGCGGCCCGCGCGCTCGGGCCCGAGGCGGATCAGCGTGAAGTCGGAGGTACCGCCGCCGATGTCGACCACCAGCACCAGCTCCTCACGGTCGATCTGCGATTCGTAGTCGAACGCCGCCGCGATGGGCTCGAACTGGAACTCCACGTTGGCGAAGCCCACGTCGCGCGCGATCTCGCCCAGCGTGTCCTGCGCCAGCTTGTCGGCGGCCGGGCTGTCGTCGACGAAGAAGACCGGACGGCCGAACACCGCCTGCGTCAGCGGCTGGCCACAGGATTGCTCGGCGCGGCGCTTGAGCTCGGCGATGAAGCGCGTGAGCAGGACGCGAAACGGCACCGACCGGCCCTGCACTTCGGTCGAGCCTTCCATCAGGGAGCTGCCGAGCAGGCTCTTCATGGCGCGCATGAGGCGGCCGTCGTAGCCGGACACGTAGTCGGCGATCGCCGCGCGGCCGTAGCTCACGTCGTCGTCATCGTCGTGGAAGAAGATCGCGGAGGGCAGCGTGCCCTTGCCGTCTTCCAGCGTGAGCAGGCTGGGCTGGCCGGGCCGGAACAGACCGACGGTGGAGTTGGAGGTGCCGAAGTCGACGCCGCAGGCAAGGGAAGTCATGGGAAAACCGGGTAAGGCGAAAAAACGGCGCCAAGTGTAGCCGAGGCGGACGACGGGCTCATGGCGCCCCGGGGAGACCGGGCTCGGGCAGGGGCTGGCCGACCCGGATGGCGGTCGAGAAATCGCGGCCCTGCGCGCGCGCCTCGCGGGCGCGTTCGCCGATGGCGGACCAGTCGCGCCAGGTCTGCAGGGGCAGGCGCTTGTCGAGGGCGCCGATCTTGTACAGGTAGCCGGGCAGATAGCCCGACAACAGGATGCGCGGATCGGCGGGCACGGGCACGATCGCGCGCACCATGCGGTAGATGATGGTGGTGCAGTTCGCCGTGACCGTGTGATAGAAGCGCGGCGCGACGGCCAGCGCGTTGGCCGTTTCGACGTACGACACGAACAGCGCGCGCATGGCCTCGCGCGGCATGCGGATCGGATAGAGATGCACGTCTTCGCCGCGGGCATAGGTGCGGGTGCCGATGATGTCGCGCTCGTCGGCCGCGATCACGCTCATCTCGAATTCCTTGAAGAAGCCGCCCAGCTCGGAGAAGCTCTCGTGGCGCTCCTTGCGGATCTCGACCGAGAACACCACGCGCTGGCCGTCGTCGAAGCCGAACGACACCAGGGTGTGCGCGATCGCCGCGCTGCCCCAATACGACATGAACAGGTCGACGGTGCGCAGCCAGTCGAGGTCGTAGTGGCGCGTTTCCCAGCGCGGGTCGAAGTCGGTTTCGGAACGCCAGGTGAAGTTGCGCACGTTCTGCAGCGTGACCTGCGAGCCCTGCACCTGGCCCTGCGTCATCTGCGCCACGTCGGCGGCCCAGTCGCGCTCGTTGGAGGGCGCCAGCGAGGTCCACCACAGCACCAGCGCCAGCATGGCCGCGAGATAGACGCCCAGCGCGATGCGCCAGTGGCGCGTGCGGCCCAGCAGCGCCACGCCGGCCGCCACGCACACGACGCCCCAGGCCAGGATCAGCAACGCGGTGAGGGCCGAGGGCAGGCGCAGCTGGAAGTACAGGGCGCCCACGCCCCACAGCAGCGTGACCAGCAGCGCGGCCAGCGCCAGCGCGATGCCGGCGCCGCGCGCCACGCGCCACGCGCGGCCGGGCTCAGGGCGCGCCATGCTGGATCAGCTCGAACACGCCGTTGATGACGAACTGCACGCCCATGCACACCAGGAGAAAGCCCATCACGCGCGAGACGGCCTCGACTCCGCCGTTGCCGATCCAGTTGACGATGCGGCCGGCCGAGCGCAGGCAGACCCAGAAGATCAGGCCCAGCAACGCGAACACGATGAGCGGCGAGACCGCCAGCACCCACGGCGTGACCGGACCGAGCGAGGAGTCGACCGACGAGGTGGCGCTCACGATCATCGCGATGGTGCCCGGGCCGGCGGTGCCCGGCAGGGCCAGCGGCACGAAGGCGATGTTGGGCGCGGCCTTGGCCTCGATCGCGGCGGAGGTCTTCTCGGCCTCGGGCATCGATTCGGCGGTGCTGGTGGGAAACAGCATGGTGAAGCCGATGAAGGCCACGATCAGGCCGCCCGCGATGCGCAGGCCCGGGATCGAGATGCCGAAGGTCTGCATGATCAGCGTGCCAGCGTAGTAGGTGACCAGCATGATGGCCACCACATAGATCGCGGCCTGCGTGATCTGGCGCTGGCGCTCGCGATAGGGGATGTGCGCGCCCAGCGACAGCAGCAGCGTCATCGAGGTCAGGGGGTTGGCCAGCGGCAGCATGAGCGCCAGGCCCAGACCCACCACTTTGAACAACTCCAAGATCTCGGCAACCATTGCGCGCCCGCTCCCTATTGTTCGACAAGGCAACGATGATTCCGAATCGGGCCGGCGGCGTCAAGTCGCGCGGCCTCCGGGCACGCCAGTTGCTACAGGAGGATCACCCTTAATTCAAAAGAGGAGATCCAAGATGCGCTCCATTCTGCTTTGGTTGCTCGGCGTACCTATCCCCATCATCATCCTGATCGCGCTGTTCTGGCACTGAGCCGGTTGCGCGCTCAATCGGCCATGGCCATGCGCGATTTCCCCGCCGATTTGGCGAGGTAGAGCGCACGGTCGGCCGCCTTGAGAATTTCGGCCATGTCGTGGCCGTGGCGGGGGATCAGGGCAATGCCCACGCTGCCCCCCACGCGCACGTCATGGTCGGGCCCGAGGTCGAACGGCTGCGCCACGCGCTGGATCAGCCGGTCGGCCAATTGGGCCGCCCGCCAGCCGTCCACCTCCGGCAGCAGCAGCACGAATTCATCGCCGCCGATGCGCGCGATCGACGCGTCCGACGGCGCCAGCTCGGTCAACCGCAAGCCCACCTCGCGCAGCAGCCGGTCGCCCGACGCGTGACCGTAGGTGTCGTTGACCGACTTGAATCCATCCAGATCGAGATACAGCAGCGTGTAGTGCGCGCCCTCTTCGCGCGCGCGCCGCATCGCCTGCGCGAGCTCGCCGCCCAGGCCGAAGCGGTTGAGCAGGCCGGTGAGCGAATCCTGGCGCGCGAGCCGGTGATTGTCGCGCTCCGCGCGCATGGTGGTGACCAGCATGGCGTTCAGGCGGTATGAGGCGGCCGTCATGCTCAGCAGGAACAGCGGCAGCTGCAGGCAGATCACCCACAGCGCGGGCTCGTGCGCAAACAGCGACACCGTCATGCAAGGCCCCAGGCTAATTACGATCATGACCGCCAGCAGGCGCGGCGCGGCAAAGTTGCGCACGCAAATACCGCCCACCATCGCGGCGGCCGACAGGCAGGCCAGCACGATCGCGACCCAGTCGCCGCTGGCCGCGCTGATCACCGTGCCATAGCCCACGCTCGCGGCCCACAGCAGGGTGAGCACCATGTAGAAGTCGGTATGGGTGCTGGCGCCGATCAGCGCGTTGCGCCGCGCCAGGTACAGCACCACGCCCCGGACCAGGCAACACAGGAATTCGAAGACGACCCAGGCGATGAAGGGCGCCTCGGGAATGCGCCAGGCGATGATGCTGGCGATCATCAGGCTGTTGATCACGCCGCCCAGGAAGATCGGCATCGTGCCGAACAGGCCGCCGACGAGCGCCACGCGTATGTCCTGGGGAACATCATCGCCCGCGTGCACGAGCCAACGGGTGAAACGCCAGGTCGGCATGCTGTAGGTGCTGCTGGCGG
>Ga0160496_1000142_pt1 | contig 50888 bp, 49 predicted proteins | sample DIDPMG_2_FD_108231 | JGI IMG/M metagenome (GOLD analysis project Ga0160496, IMG submission 108231) | Enriched soil microbial communities from UW Madison campus, WI, USA - DID2937_E24_FP MG | ecosystem: Environmental > Terrestrial > Soil > Grasslands | place: USA: Madison, Wisconsin | collected...
CCAGCGATTGACGGGATTTTCATGCAGTCAATTCACGCATTGACGGGGCATTGTTGGCACGCGTGATGCATTCAATGCCAGCGTCGCGGCAACGTCGCCGGACCACTTCCACAAGTGACCACCCACAGCAATCAAGAGGAGTCTCACCATGCCCGCAGTCACCAAAGCAGCCCACGCCCCCGGCGATTTCCTGGTGGATTATGAAGAGAAGGTATTCGAAGACGTCAAAGCCCAGCCGGGTGAAAAAGCGCTGGTGACCTTCCATACCGTGGCCTTCGAAGGTTCGATCGGTTTCGTCAACCTGTTGCAGGCCACGCGTCTGAAGCGCAAGGGTTTCGAAACCTCCATCCTGCTGTACGGTCCGGGTGTGACGCTGGGCGTGCAGCGTGGCTTCCCCACCCTGGGCGATGAAGCCTTCCCCGGCCACCAGAACTTCAACAAGCAGATCGTCAAGTTCATGGAAGAGGGCGGCAAGGTCTATGCCTGCCGCTTCGCCCTGCAGGCTCTGTACGGCCACGGCGAGCCCTCGCTGATCCCGGGCATCCGTCCGATCAACCCGCTGGATGTGCTGGACCTGGTGTTGCTGCATCGTCGCGACAACGCCTTCATCCTCGACACCTGGACCCTGTAAGCGGAAGGGCGGCCCATGAGCATCAACAAGAGAACGGTACGGGCGGCGGCGGTGCAGATCGCGCCCGACCTCGATAGTGCCGACGGCACCGTGGCCAAGGTCTGCCAGGCCATTGCCGACGCCGCTGCGCAAGGCGCGCAGCTGGTGGTGTTTCCGGAAACCTTCGTTCCCTACTATCCGTACTTTTCGTTCGTGCGGCCGCCCTTTGCGTCCGGGCCCGAGCACCTGCTGCTCTACGAGCGTGCCGTCGAGGTGCCGGGTCCGGTCACCCAGGCCGTCTCGGCTGCGGCACGCCAGCATGGCACGGTGGTCGTGCTGGGTGTCAATGAACGCGACCACGGCACGCTCTACAACACGCAACTGGTGTTCGATGCCGATGGCGAGCTGGTCCTGAAACGCCGCAAGATCACGCCGACCTATCACGAGCGCATGATCTGGGGCCAGGGCGACGCCAGCGGCCTGAAGGTCGTGCCCACTGCCGTGGGGCGCCTGGGTGCGCTGGCCTGCTGGGAACACTACAACCCGCTGGCACGCTACAGCCTGATGGCGCAGCACGAGGAAATCCACTGCGCGCAATTCCCCGGCTCCATGGTCGGCCAGATATTTGCCGACCAGATGGAAGTCACCATCCGCCATCACGCCCTGGAAGCGGGCTGTTTCGTCATCAATGCTACTGGCTGGCTGACTGATGAGCAGATCGCCGCCATCGAACCCGATCCCAAGGCGCAGAAGGCGCTGCGCGGCGGCTGCTGTACCGCGATCGTCTCGCCTGAGGGCAAGCTGCTGGCCGAGCCACTGCGCAGCGGCGAAGGCATCCTGGTGGCCGATCTCGATATGGAACTGGTCACCAAGCGCAAGCGCATGATGGATTCGGTGGGCCACTACGCGCGCCCGGAACTATTGCACCTGGTGATCGATGATCGCCGTACTTCCCCCATGTCTTCCCTGTTCCCGGCGGAACAGTCTTCTCCTGTCATCCCATCTTCCGCGAGGCCACATCATGCAGACAGCCGTCATCCAGTTGCATCCCCAGCGTTCGAGCCGCAAGGCGCCCATGGAACTGATCTCGGAGCTGCAATCCTTAGGGCTGCGTCTTGACGATCCCACCGCCGGCGCGCAAAGTCGGCGCGGCGGAGCAGGGCCGTCCGACCACAAGGCGGTGACGGTCGACGGTCATACCGTGATGATCCCGGTGCATACGGCCGGCTCCTGGTCCTCGCCCTATGTGGCCACGCAACCGGGGGCGGATGGCGCCTCGCGCATCCTGCGCGACGGCGTCGAGGTGGGGGTGGTGTCCTTCCCGCGCCAGCCGCGCTTCTACAAGATGCAGACCTTCGATGGCATCCCCTACGGCAAGATCGCCACGCTGCACGGCGCCGACGTGCTGGCCACCACCATCCTGCAGAGCTGCATCCGCTACGAAAGCCGGCGCAAGTCCTGCCAGTTCTGCGCCATCGGCCAGTCGCTGGCGGCCGGCCGCACCATCCTGCGCAAGACCCCCGAGCAACTGGGCGAGGTGGCGCGGGCCGCGGTGCTGCTGGATGGCGTCAAGCACATGGTGATGACCACCGGTACGCCCAACGCCACCGACCGTGGCGCGCAGATCCTGTGCGAGAGCGCTTTCGGCGTGAAGTCGGCGGTGAACCTGCCGATCCAGGGGCAGTGCGAGCCGCCCGATGACGATGCCTGGTTCCGCCGCATGCACGACGCCGGCATCGATACCCTGGGCATGCATCTGGAAGCGGTCACCCCCGAAGTGCGCAAGCGCATCATGCCGGGCAAGGCCAGCGTACCGGTGGAGCGCTATATGGACGCGTTCGCAGCCGCTGTCGATGTCTTTGGTCGCGGCCAGGTCAGCACCTACATCCTGGCCGGGCTGGGCGACAGTGACGAGGCCATCCTGGGCATGAGCGAGCGCCTGATCGCGCTGGGTGTCTATCCCTTCGTGGTGCCCTTCGTGCCGATCTCCGGCACGCCACTGGAAGACCATCCCTCGCCCGATGCCGCTGCCATGCGGCGCCTGTTGAGCCCGCTGGCCGACATGCTGGAAGCGGCCGGCATGCGCTCCGGCGACGCCAAGGCCGGTTGCGGCAAGTGCGGCGCCTGCTCCTCCCTGTCTTCGTTCGAAAGGAAGTGATCATGAGCGATGTGGTCGAGAAAGCTGTTGCCCCCGTCACTGCGCTGGCGCCGTCTGCCCCGGTAGTGCGCGTCAAGCTGGCGTTGGACAAATGGGAGCGCGAGCAGGCGCGCCAGTTGCGCCGCGAAGTGTTCTGCGCCGAGCAGGGCGTGTTTCAGGACGACGATACCGACGCCATCGACGCCATCGCCATGCCCATCGTGGCTGTGATGGAGGCGCCCGATGGCAGCCGCAGCGTGGTCGGTACCGTGCGCATCCATGAATCCGCACCCGGCGTGTGGCACGGCTCGCGCCTGGCGGTGGCGCAGCATGCGCGGCGCATCGGCTCGGTCGGCAGCGGCCTGATCCGGCTGGCGGTCTGCACCGCCCATGCCCATGGCTGCCATACCTTCCTGGCCCAGGTGCAGAGCCAGAATGCGCCGCTGTTCCGGCGCCTGCACTGGCAGACCCTGGCCGAGATCGAGGTACACGGTCTGCCGCATCACCAGATGCAGGCCGACCTGGCCTTCTATCCGCCCATCAGCGACGGCGAGCGGGGTTTCCTGGCCGGCCAGCGCGAGGAGCGTGCAGCATGAATGCGCGAGACAGCGCGCCCACGCTGGCGCAGATCGTGACGACCCTGCGCGCCGCCCGTGGCATCGCGCACAAGCGCGATATCGACGCGGTGGTCCAGGTGCTGGACCCGGCGCCAGCGGTGCGGCATCAGGGCCACACCCTGGCGGTGGGCGATGACTGTGCCGCCATTCCCGATGGCGATGGCTACCTGCTGTTCGCCATCGAAGGTTTCATCAACGAATTCGTCGAGCAGCAACCGTGGTTTGCCGGCTATTGCGGCGTGATGGTCAACGTCAGCGACATCTATGCCATGGGCGGCCGCCCGGTGGCGGTGGTCGATGCCCTGTGGAGCCGTGAAGGCGATGCCGCGCGGCCGGTGCTGGAAGGACTGGCCGAGGGTGCGCGCGTGTATGGCGTGCCACTGGTGGGCGGGCATAGCAACCGGCGCAATGACCGCGAGCAGTTGTCGGTGTCCATCATCGGTCGCGCCCGGCGCCTGCTGACCAGCTTTGATGCCCGCAGCGGTGATCATCTGGTGGCCGTGATCGATCTGCGTGGCCGCTTCCAGGAACCCTATGCCTACTGGAACGCCAGTTCCGGCGCGCCTGCCGAACGCCTGCGCGCCGATCTGGAATTGCTGCCGGCCATCGCCGAGGACGGGCTGGCCAGTGCCGCCAAGGACATCAGCATGGCCGGTGTGATCGGTACCGCGCTGATGCTGCTGGAGTGCTCCGGCAAGGGCGCGCTGATCGATCTGGACGCCATTCCCTGCCCACCGGGTGTGGATTTCCAGCGCTGGCTGACGGCCTTCCCCAGTTATGGTTTCTTGCTCAGCGTGTCGGCGCCGGACCTGGAACAGGTACTGGGCCGCTTCGCCGCCCGTGGCCTGTCGGCCGCGTCCATCGGCCGCATCGATGACAGCCGCAAACTACGTCTGTCCATGCAGGGCCAGACGGAGACCTTCTGGGACCTGGCCGAAGAAGCCCTGATCGGCTGCGGCCCGGTGCGTGCCGGGCAGGGTGGTGTGTGATGACGCGACCAGTCTCGGCCCTGATGCGGCCTCTGCGGATCGCCATGCTGACCCATTCGGTCAATCCCCGGGGCGGCGTGGTGCATGCCCTGCAACTGGCCGAGAGCCTGCAGGCCCTGGGACAGGAGACCACGCTGTTCGCGCCCGATGCCCGTGGACGCGGGCTGTTCCGCGAAGCCGCCTGTGGTTTTCATCCCGTGCCGGGGTCGGTGCACTGCGCCGACGTGGTGGACATGGTGCGCCAGCGTATCGACGACTATCTGCGCTGCTTCGAACAGCCCGGCATGGACCGCTTCGATCTCTACCACGCCCAGGATTCGATCAGTGCCAACGCCTTGGCCACGCTGGTTGCCCGTGGCGTGATCCCGGGCTATGTGCGCACCGTGCATCACCTGGACCAGTTCGACGACCTGCGGCTGCACGCCTGGCAGGAACGCGGCTATCGCGCCGCTGACCGTCTGCTGTGCGTGAGCCGCACCTGGCAGGACATCCTGGCCCGCGAGCATGGGGTGCGGGCCGAGCTGGTCTCCAATGGCGTCGATCTGCAGCGCTACACCGCTACACCTGCGGTGCAGGCAGCCCAGCGCGACCCACTGCTGCGCCAGGAACTGGGGCTGGATGGCGCACCGGTGCTGCTGGCGGTGGGCGGGGTGGAACCGCGCAAGAACACCTTGGGCATCCTGCGTGCCTTCCTGCGGCTGCGGCGCGTCTATCCGCAGGCGCAACTGGTGATTGCCGGTGGCGCCAGCGTGCTGGACCACGCCGACTACCAGCGCAGTTTCCAGGATGAACTGCAGGCAGCCGATCTGCCGCCGGGCGCGCTGCGCATCCTCGGCCAGGTGCCGGACGCCGACATGCCGGCCCTGTTTCGCTGTGCCGATGCGCTGGTGTTTCCCTCGCTCAAGGAAGGCTTCGGCCTGGTGGTGCTGGAAGCCATGGCCAGCGGCGTGCCGGCGGTGGTCTCGCGCATCGCCCCCTTTACCGAATATCTGGACGGCGGTTGCTGCGCCTGGGTCGATCCCCAGGACCCAGCCTCGATTGCCGCCGGCATTGCGCATGCGCTTGATCCGGCCGGCCGCGCCGCGATGGTGGCCGCTGGCCAGGCGATCTGCGCGCGATTTTCCTGGTCGCGCTCGGCGCGACGCCATCTTGAGCTTTACCACGATTACCTGGGCCAGCGCGCCCCATCTGCAACACGCCAAGAGGAACACCATGCCTGAAATGCACTTTCGCGTCCGCTGGCCGGACGATACCGTCAGCGACTGCTATTCGCCCTCGCTGGTGGTCAAGGAACACCTGCAAGCCGGTAGCCGTTATCGGCTGGCCGATTTCGTCGAGCGTAGCGCCACTGCGCTCAACATCGGCAGCGAGCGCGTGCGCGAGAAATACGGCTTCGCCTGCGCATCGGCCATGGACCAGCTGCGCCGTATCGAAGAGACCGCCGCCCGTTTCGAGGGCCAGGCCGACGCCGAGGTGGTGGTCGAAGCCTTCCTGCCCTGATCTGCTCATCCAACCCGACAACATCCCACGAGGAACATCATGTCCATTGCAAGCCAAGGCGCAGTGCGCCATCACAGTGTCATCATCATCGGCGGCGGCCAGGCCGGGCTGTCCATCAGCTGGTACCTCAAGCAAGCCGGGGTCGATCATCTGGTGCTGGAAAAGCACCAGGTCGGCCACGCCTGGCGCAACGAGCGCTGGGATACCTTCTGCCTGGTGACCCCCAACTGGCAATGCAACCTGCCGGGTTACCCGTATCGCGGCAACGATCCTTTCGGCTTCATGAAGAAGGATGAGATCGTCGAGTACCTGGACGGCTTCGTCGCCAGTTTCCAGCCGCCGGTGCGTGAAGGCGTGAGCGTGAACAAGCTGTGGCGCGAGGACGGGCTGTGGCGCATCACCGCCAGCGACGGCGCCTATTCGGCCGACCAGGTGGTGGTGGCAGTGGGTGGCTATCACATCCCGGTGGTGCCGCGTGCGGCCGAGCGCCTGCCGGCCGATATCGTGCAGATCCACTCCAGCCAGTATCTCAATCCGCAATCGCTGCCGGAGGGCGAGGTGCTGGTGGTGGGCACCGGCCAGTCCGGTTGCCAGATCGCCGAAGACCTGCACCTGGCCGGCCGTCGCGTGCACCTGGGCGTAGGCGACGCGCCCCGCGTGGCGCGCACCTACCGGGGCAAGGATGTGGTCGAGTGGCTGGACAAGATGAAGTATTACGACCTGCCGGTGGACAAGCATCCGCTGGGCACGGGCGTACGCGAAAAAACCAACCACTACGTCACCGGCCGCGATGGCGGGCGCGATATCGACTTGCGCAAGTTCGCCCTGGAAGGCATGCAGCTCTATGGCAAGTTCGAGAGTCTGGCGGGCGAGGTGGCGCACTTCGGCGGCGGCGTGAAGGGTTACCTGGACGAGGCCGACGCCGTCTCCGAGAGCATCAAGGACAGTATCGACCGCTTCATCGACGCCAACGGCATCGAGGCGCCGACCGAAGCCCGCTATGTGCCGGTCTGGCAGCCGCCTTCGGATACGGCACGGGCGCTGGACCTCCGCGCCTCGGGCATTTCGGCGGTGGTCTGGTGCATCGGCTTCCGTACCGATTTCAGCTGGATCAACGAACCCATCTTCGACGGCCGTGGCTACCCAGGTCACGAGCGTGGTGTGACGGCGGCTCCCGGCCTCTACTTCCTGGGCCTGCCGTGGCAATACACCTGGGGCTCGGGCCGCTTCTCCGGCATCGACCGCGATGCGCGCTACCTGTTCGACCACATCAGCGCCTTGCGTGCCGGGGCGACGTCGTCCACAGAATCGACACCATCGGCGCTGTCACAGGCCGCCTGAGCCCAAGGGAGTTTCCCATGCCGCAGCAAGCCGTACTTTCGCCCGTGGACGCTGCCAGTTCCGCCTATGGCCGCCTGATGCAGCGCTCGCAGCAGGACCCCGAGGGTTTCTGGCGCGAGCAGGCCGGCCGCATCAGCTGGCAGCGCGATTTCGATCAGGTTCTCGACGACAGCCGGGCGCCGTTTGCACGCTGGTTTGTCGGCGGGCTGACCAATCTCTGCCATAACGCCGTGGACCGCCATCTGCCGGCGCGGGCAGAGCAGGCGGCCCTGATCTGCATTTCTAACGAGATGCAGGGCGAGCCGAAGGCGCAGCAGGACGGCGGCCACGAGCGGGTATTGAGCTATCGCCAGCTGCATCGCGAGGTCAATGCGATGGCCGCCATCCTGCTGGAACGCGGGGTGCGGCGCGGTGACCGGGTGCTGGTATATCTGCCCATGGTGGCCGAGGCCGCCATCGCCATGCTGGCCTGCGCCCGCATTGGCGCGGTGCACGCGGTGGTGTTCGGCGGCTTCGCACCGGCCAGCCTGGCGAGCCGCATCGTCGATGCGCGCCCGGCGCTGGTGGTGTGTGCCGATGCCGGTTTCCAGAATGGCGTGGCGGTGGGCTACAAGACCTGGGTCGATCAGGCCCTGGAGATCGCCGGTCATGCCTGCCCGGTGCTGGTGGTGGATCGCGGCGTGTTGCCCTGGACGCGGGTGGTCGGGCGCGACCACGACTACGCGGCGCAGCGCGAACGCCATCTGCAGGCCGACGTGCCCTGTGTCTGGCTGGAATCGAACGAACCCAGCTATCTGCTCTACACCTCCGGCACCACCGGCCAGCCCAAGGGCGTGCAGCGCGATACCGGCGGCCACGCGGTGGCGCTGGCGACTTCGATGGACCTGTTGTTCCAGGCCCGGCCCGGGCAGACCCTGTTCACCACCTCCGACCTGGGATGGGTGGTCGGTCACAGCTATGGGTTGTATGGTCCTTTGCTGCTGGGCATGCGCAGCGTGCTCTATGAAGGTTCGCCGCTGCGGCCCGATGCCAGTGCATGGTGGCGGCTGGTGGAGCGGCATGGCGTGGATCTGATGCTGTCCTCGGCCACGGCGATGCGGCTGCTCAAGCGAGGCGGGCGCCGCGCCTTCCGTAGCGCCGACCTGTCGTCCTTGCGCTGCCTGTTCCTGGCCGGCGAACCGCTGGACGAACCGACCGCCGACTGGCTGGAAGAGGCGCTGGGCAAGCCCGTCATCGATCACTACTGGCAGACCGAGACCGGCTCGCCCATGATCGGCCTGCCGCTGACCGATCTCGATGGTCACACCCCGTTACGGCGCCAGCGGGGTTCACCGGGATTGCCGGCGGCCGGCTACCGGCTGGCCGTGCTGGAGGGGCAGGGAGGGCAGGGCAGTCAGCCCTGCGCCCCCGGTGACAAGGGTTTGCTGGTCGCCAGCGGCGTCTTGCCGCCCGGTTGCCTGACTACGCTGTGGCAGCGTGATGAACAATTCCTGAGCACCTACTGGCGGCGCGAGCAGGGCCAGTGGCGCTATGCCACCTTCGACGTGGCGGTGGCCGGGCCGGATGGCCATCTGCGCGTATTGGGGCGGGCCGACGACGTCATCAATGTGGCCGGCAAACGCCTGGGCACGCGCGAGGTGGAGGAAGTCCTGCTGGCCGACGATGCCGTGGCCGAGGTGGCCGTGATCGGCATGCCGCATCGCCTGCGCGGGCAGGTGCCGATGGCGGTGGTGGTGCCGCGAGCCGGTATCCAATACCTGCCCAGCCTGCTGGAACACCGGCTGGGGGAAGCCGTGGTGTCGGCCATCGGTGCCTGGGCGCGGCCGCGTCGCATCGTGCTGGTGGAGAGCCTGCCGCGCACGCGCTCGGGCAAGGTCCTGCGCCGTCTGATGCGCGAGATGGTCAATGGCGAACTGCCGGACGCCGCCTGCCCGCCGGAACTGGCGGCCTTGCACACGCTGCTGGCCGGCACGCCGCAGAAGTTGCCCGAAGCCGGCCTGCACCTCTCCGCGGGCGCGGAGGCAATGCCGCTACCAGCCTGAGCGCTTGCGCGAACGCAGGCGGGCGGCTATCGTGCTGGCTTGCACAACGGGGAAACGGGAAGGAATCAGCATGCATCACATCGGCTACTTGCTCACTGACGGTTTCCAGGTCATGGGGCTGGCGACGCAGACCGTCTTCGAGTACGCCAACAAGGTGGCCGGCGAGGATTTCTATGCCCTGCGCAATTTCTCGGTAGGTGGTGGCGATGTGCGCTCCTCGCTGGGCATGTCCATCGCCACGCTCCCGGTGGAGCAGGCCGAGCACATCGACAGCTGGATGGTCTGCGGCGTGGGCAATCCGCTGGAGTCGCCCTCCAGCCAGGAGGAACGCAGTTTCCTGCAGACCACCGGCCAGCGTGCCCGACGCATTGCGGCCATCTGCACCGGTGGTTTCGTGTTGGCCGAATCGGGCCTGTTGTCCAAGCGCCGTGCCACCACCCACTGGTTTTTCGCTCGCGACATGCAGGCGCGCTTCCCGGACATCCAGGTCGAGGACGACCGCATCTACATCGTCGACGGCGCCATCTGGACCTCGGCCGGCATGACCGCCGGGCTGGACATGGCGCTGGCCATGGTCGGCAAGGACCTGGGCGAGGACGTGGCACGCGGTGTGGCGCACAACCTGGTGATGCACCAGCATCGCACCGGTGGTCAGACCCAGCATTCCGAAATGCTCTCCCTGGCCCCCAAGACCGACCGCATCCAGAATGCCCTCAACTACGCCCGCAAGAACCTGATGCGACCGCTCACCGTGGAAGAACTGGCCGAGGAGGCCAATCTCAGCCCGCGCCAGTTCAGCCGCGTCTTCACCGCCGAGACCGGCTTGTCGCCCTCCAAGGCGATCGAAGGCCTGCGCCTGGAGGCGGCGCGCCTGATGATCGAGCAGAGCCGCCATCCGATGGAGGTGATCGCCCGCGAAACGGGTTTCCGCGACCGTCGCCACATGCGCGAGGTCTTCATGCGTGGTTATGGCGTGCCGCCGCAATCGATGCGGCGGGAAGTCAGGGCCTGAAGGGGGGCCTGATCCAGGCCCCAGGCACCCCGTACCGGCCTGCTCAGGCCTGCTTGCGGGTGCGGATGTCGCGCAGGATCTTTTGCGGAGATTCTCCCAGCACGCGGGCAAAGGCGCGCCGCATCCGCTCGTCGTCGCCAAAACCGGTCTGCACTGCAATGCGGGAGGGGGTGGAGTGACCGCTTTCCATCAGTGACTGCGCAGCCTGCACACGCAATTTTTCGATGGCCTTGGCGGGGGACAGGCCAGTCTCGGCCTGGAAAGTACGGCTGAAGTGGCGCGCACTCCAGTTGACCTGGTCTGCCAACTGCTGGATGGTCAGTGGTTCACGCAGGTTTTCCCGGATGAAACTGAGCACGCGCTGGATGCGTTCCTGCTTGGGATCGATCTCGGCCAGTACCGAGAACTGGCTGGTGCCTCCCGGGCGACGATGACTGAGCACCATGGTCTTGCAGATGGCCCGCGTGACCTCGTGGCCGAGATCGGACTCCACCAGACCCAGCACCATATCGATGCCGGCCGTCATGCCGGCCGAACTCCAGAACTTGCCATCGCGCACGTAGATCTGGTCCGGCTGTACCCGCAGCTGCGGGAACCGCGTCGCCAGCGTGTCAGCGAAACTCCAATGAGTGGTCACGGCGCGGCCGTCGAGCAGGCCGGCTTCGGCCAGCAGGAAGGCGGCGGTACAGATACCGGCGATGCGACGACTATCCCGCTCGGCCTGGCGCAGGCGATCCAGCAGGCCCGGGCAGGGCGTGGGTACGGCCGGTGTGCTGGCCACCAGCAGGGTGTCGTAGGGGGTGTCGTCAATGGCCTGGGTGCCGATGGGGACTCCGGAGCGGGTCTCGATGTTGCCGCCCCGCATGGAGACGATGTCCACGGCATAGCTGCCCGGCGCAAAGTGGTTGGCGATTCCCAGGATGGTGAGAACGGAGAGATCCAGGATATGGAATCCGGGATAGACAAGCAATGCGACACGGGCAACCACGGGACCTCACGAACGTAGAAAACAGGTCCCGCCAGCATACAAGCGCACTCTCTTGGCAACAAGACCTCATCCATGCAGCGGCCGCCCCCGATGGTGGGAGCAGCCATGACAGCGAGGCCGGCCAGTGATTCTTTCGATACGGCAAGCAACAGGAACGCCGCCTCTCCAGACGCAGCGCGCGTCCGGGTACGAGCGAGCGGGACGGCTGAATATAGCACCGGCCAGGACCTTGCGAAGGACAGGAAAACAGGTGATTCCTGCCATCGGCATGGCGCTTTCCGTGGCCGATGCAAGCTCATCTTGATGGCCGGTTTTGCATGCTTTCCTGACTGTTGCAGGATGGTCGGCTCCGTATAATTTGCCTGGTCCCGAGCGCAAGAACGCACTGTGGTATGCCACATCTTCCTTGCCCGGACTGTCCATTCTCCGCCACGGGTGTCAGGCCAGGTCATGACCGTTGATCGATGACCGAGACCGATGTCCGCGGGACTCTTTCCAACCAGCCTTGACGTGGCACTCCCGTGACAGGGATGGCTGCAGCATGGACACGCCAGGATCGCCCATGACCGACCGTCGACTTTTTCTCAAAACCCTGGCTGCCGGCGGCGGTGGCCTGATGCTGGGGGTGCTGTTGCCCCAGGCCGGTGCGCACGCCCGTACCAAGCCTGGCGCTGCGGACACCGGCAGCAGCTGGGAGCCCAGTGCCGTACTGCGCATCGCCAGTGATGGCCGGGTCACCATGACCATGCCTTATGTGGAAATGGGGCAGGGGACCTATACCTCGGTCCCCATGCTGATTGCCGAAGAACTGGAGATCGATCTCAACGACGTCGTCCTGGAACATGCCGGCGCCGATGACAAGCGCTACATGAACCCGGCCCTGGGCTTCCAGGTCACCGGTGGTTCCACCACCATGCGCGCAGCGTGGATGCCGATGCGCCAGGCCGGCGCCGCCGCCCGCATGTTGCTGGTGCAGGCGGCCGCGCAACGCTGGCAGGTCGACCCCGCCAGCTGCCTGGCACGCAGTGGAACCGTGATGCATCCCGCCAGTGGCCGCAAGCTGGGCTACGGTGAACTGGTCGAGGCGGCCGCTGCCATGCCGCTGCCTGCACCGGCCAGCATCGTGCTCAAGCAGCCGGCCGATTTTCGCCTGATCGGCAAGCCAGCCCGTCGCCTGGACACTGCCGGCAAGCTGGATGGTTCGGCCCGCTACGGCATGGACGTGCAACTGCCCGGTATGAAGGTAGCCGCACTGGCCATCACCCCCACCATCGGGGGACGCCTGGACAGCGTGGACGAAGCGGCCGCACTGCGCGTGCGCGGAGTGCGCCAGGTGGTACGTCTGGACGACTGCGTGGCGGTCATCGCCGACCACTATGGCGCCGCGCAAAAGGGTTTGCTGGCGGCTCGTCCGACCTGGCATGCCGGCTCGCATGCGAGTCTGTCCACCGAGGACATCGTTGCCGACATGCGACGCGCCAGCCAGAGCGCGGCCGCCCGCGTGCGCAGCGAGGGGGACCCCGAGGCTCGCATCGCCGGGGCGGCCAAGGTGCTGGAGGCGACCTACGAATTACCCTTCCTGGCGCACGCCGCCATGGAGCCGATGAACTGTACCGTGCATGTCACCCCCGACCACTGCGAGGTATGGACCGGCACCCAGGTGATGACGCTGGCGCGGGCTGTGGCCGCCAAGGTCACCGGGCTGCCACAGGACCGCGTGACGGTGCACAACTTCTTGCTGGGTGGCGGCTTCGGTCGTCGTCTCGAAATCGACGGCGTCGAGCGTGCCGTGCGCATCGCCACCCAGGTCAAGCACCCGGTCAAGGTGATCTACAGTCGCCAGGACGATATCCGCCACGACATGTACCGCCCCTACTGGTTCGACCGCCTGCGCGCCGGCATCGATGCCCAGGGCCGGCCAGTGGCCTGGTTCCATCACCTGACCGGTTCGTCGGTCCTGGGGCGATTCCTGCCACCGGCCTTCAAGAATGGCTATGACGAGGAGACCCTGGATGGCGCCGAGCGCCCGCCGTATGCCTTCCCGGCCATCCAGGTCGATTACACCCGCCACGAACCGCAGTTGCCGACTGCCTTCTGGCGCGGCGTGGGGCCCACCCACAATGTCTTCGTGGTGGAAAGCTTCATCGACGAACTGGCCTTTGCGGCCGGCATCGATCCGCTGCAGTACCGGCTCTCCCTGCTGGGGGACAATCCGCGCGCTCGCAAGGTGCTGGAGGTGGCGGCCCGCGAGGCCGGCTGGCACGGTCCGCGTGAAGGCAAGACCGGACGCGGCCTGTCGGTGCAGTTCGCCTTCGGCACCTACATGGCCATGGTGGTCGATGTCGAGGTGGAGCAGGGCGAGGTCAGGGTGCAGCGCGTGGTCTGCGCGCTGGACTGCGGCGTGGTGGTCAATCCCGATACCGTGCAGGCCCAGGTCGAAGGGGCGGTGATCTTTGGTCTGTCCGGCGCATTGTGGGGCAACATCACGCTGCGCAATGGCCAGGTGGAGCAGGGCAACTTCGACGATTATCGCGTCATGCGCATGTTCGAGACCCCGCGTATCCAGACCCACATCGTGGCCAGCCAGGAAGCCCCTGGCGGCATGGGCGAACCAGGTACCTCCGGCGTCATGCCGGCACTGGCCAACGCCGTGCATGCGGCCACCGGAACACGAATCCGCAAGCTGCCCATCGTGGCCGCCTTGCAAGCAAGCTGACAGGAGCACACATGATTTCTCTGAACATCAACGGCAAGGTGGTCAAGGTCGAGGCCGAGCCGGATACGCCCCTGTTGTGGGTACTGCGCGATGAACTGCAGATGGCCGGCACCAAATACGGGTGCGGTGCGGCCCTGTGCGGCGCCTGTACCGTGCATGTCGACGGCCAGCCGGCACGTGCCTGCGTCATGCCGGCCTCGGCGGCGGTGGGAAAGAAGCTCACCACCATCGAAGCCATCGGCGCCACCCCGGTGGGACAGCGGGTGCAGGCGGCCTGGGCCGAGATCGACGTGCCGCAATGCGGTTACTGCCAGTCGGGCCAGATCATGGCGGCAGTGGCCTTGTTGCGCGCCATCCCCAAGCCTAGCGACAAGGACATCGACCAGGCCATGTCCGGCAACATCTGCCGCTGCGGGACCTATCCGCGCATCCGCGCGGCGATCCACAAAGCGGCGGGGCAGTCATGATGCGCGCACTGATGGTGATGCTGCTGGCCCTGTGTTCGCTCACCCAGGCGCAGGCGCAAGGCAAGGGCAAGCCGGCCCGGGATGATGGAACGCTCTTCGAACCGATTGCCAGCGTAGTGATGTCGCCGCGCTGCCTGAACTGCCACCAGGCCGAAGCTCCGCACCAGAAAGACATGGGCGTGCTGCATGCCCAGCAGGTGGTGCGCGGCAAGGATGGTCATGGCTCGGCCGTGCTGCAATGTGCGGCCTGCCACCAGGCCACCAACACTGCCCAGGGCAAGGTCCCCGGCGCGCCCAACTGGCACCTGGCACCGCTCTCCATGCGCTGGCAGGGTCTGGACAAGAAGGGCGTATGCGAGCAGATGCGTGACCCGGCCCGCAACGGCAACCGCAAGACCGGTGCCCAGGTCATCGAACATATGAAGACCGATCCACTGGTGCTGTGGGCCTGGTCGCCCGGTGCCGACCGGACCATCCCGCCGATGTCGCATGCGCAGTTCGTGCAGATGCTGGAGATGTGGTCGGCTGCCGGTATGCCCTGCCCGGGTTGATTCGCGGCGGCATGGACAGTATCGATCTGCAGGTTTTGCAGGCCTGCGTGCAATGGTTGCAGCAGGGGCATGCCTGCGAATATGTCACGGTGGTGCGGACCTGGGGCTCCAGTCCCCGGCCACCGGGCTCCACCATGGCCATCCGTGCCGATGGCGTGGTGGTCGGTTCAGTCTCGGGCGGTTGCATCGAGGATGACCTGATCGCCCATGCCCGCGCTGACGGCATGACGCGGCGCACGCCGCAACGGCTCAGTTATGGCATTTCCGCCGATGAGGCGCACCGCTTCGGGCTGCCTTGCGGCGGCACGTTGGAACTGCTGGTCGAACCCCTGGGGCCGCACAGCCAGATGGCCGCCTTGCTGGCGCGCCTGCAGCGCCGGGTGCTGACCCGACGCCGACTGGACCTGGCCAGTGGCACGGTCCTGCTGGAAGATGCCGGCGAAGACGCACCGTTGCAGCTCGACACGCATAGCCTGACGACACTCCATGGCCCCCGGCTGCGGCTATTGATCATCGGCGCCGGCCAGCTCTCGCAGTTCCTGGCCCAGATTGCCACTGCCCTCGATTACCAGGTCACCGTCTGCGATCCGCGTGAAGAACACCGGTTGGCATGGTCATTGCCGGGCGTGGCGGTGGTGCATGCCATGCCCGATGATCTGGTGCTGGAGATGCGGCTGGACCACCGCAGCGCCGTGGTGGCTCTGACCCATGATCCGCGCCTGGACGACATGGCCCTGATGGAAGCGCTCAAGACCGACGCCTTCTACATCGGCGCCATCGGCTCGCGGCTGAACCAGTCACGGCGCCGTGAACGTCTGCTGCAGCTGGACCTCGATGCCGATCAGATCGCCAAACTGCACGGCCCGGTCGGGCTGGACATCGGCAGCCGCACGCCGCACGAGATTGCCATCTCCATCATGGCGCAGATGATCCAGGTCCGTGGCGGAACCAGGGAAGCGGCCATGCCGGCGTACTGATCCTGTCCATTGCGCCCAGCGCAAAAGGCCTTGCGATCCGGGATGCATTCCCACCCATGGGCACTCAGGGCATAGTGGGGACAGTCCAATATCGGGGTCAGATCGTGTCCACTTCCTTGCCTTCCTCTTTCGCTGTTTCCTCCCCATCGCCATCCCGCCCGCGACACGCCGTCATCATCGGTGGCTCGCTCGGCGGTCTGTTTGCCGGCACCATGCTGCGCCAGATCGGCTGGGACGTTGACATCTACGAGCGCTCGGCCAGCGATCTCGACAGCCGGGGCGGCGGCATTGTGTTGCAACCGGAGGTGCTGGAGGTGTTCCGCCGCATTGGCGTCGATATCCGCCGCCAGGCACTGGGCGTGCCCTCGATCAACCGCGTCGTTCTCGACAAGGATGGCAGCGTGCGGGTACGGCGACCGGCGCCGCAGACCCAGACTTCCTGGTCCCTGATCTATAGCACGCTGAAGTCGGTCTTCGGCAGCGAGCACTACCATCAGGGCCGGGTGCTGTCGCATGTGGAGCAGGAGCCGGACAGCGCCCGCGTGACGGCCTGCTTCGAGGATGGCAGCCGCGCCAGCGGCGACCTGCTGATCGGCGCCGACGGCGGGGATTCCCGCGTGCGCAGCCAATTCTGGCCGGCGCAGCGGCCCGGCTATGCCGGCTACCTGGCCTGGCGTGGCCTGCTGCCCGAGGCCGATATGCCGGCCACCACCCGCGCTGTGCTGCATGGCGACTTCGGCTTTGCCAACCATACCGGCTCGCACATCCTGGGTTACCTGGTACCAGGGGAGGGCAACAGCATCTGGCCCGAGCAGCGTCTCTACAACTGGGTCTGGTACCGCGTGGCCAGTGAGGCCATGCTGGAACAGGTGATGCTGGATCGCGATGGCCGCCAGCGCGCCTATTCGGTGCCGGAAGGCCTGCTGGCCCCACGCTGGCGCCAGCACCTGCGCGAGGAAGCGCCGCAGCTGTTGCCGCCGCCCTTCCGTGATGCAGTGCTGGCCACCGATGCCCCCTTCGTCCAGGCCATCCGCGACCTGGCGGTGGAACAGATGGTCAGCGGTCGGGTGCTGATCCTGGGCGATGCGGCCTCCATTCCACGCCCGCATACCGCAGCCAGTACCCTGAAGGCTGCCGCCAATGCGCTGAGCCTGGCCGATGCACTGCAGGCCAGCCGGGACGACATCGACGCTGCCCTGGCGCGCTGGGAACCGCGCCAGGTGGCCCTGGGCCAGCAGTTGCTGCGCCAGGGTGTGGAAGCGGGCCAGTTGCTGCTGTTCCATCATCCCTGATGGGCCAGGGCCTGTTCAAATTTAATCTAAGCATCTTGCAGATCAAATGTGAACAGGCCCTAGTCCCGCGTGGCGGGACTTTCCCGGTCACTATCGATCTCCCGCTGTTGCCGATCCTCCGGGTCGGTACAATGTGGCTCCACAACAGGCGCCATGCCAGCGGGGGGCGCGCCTGATCCGCATCGCAGCGGGTTTTTCAACGAACATGGCGCAACGATCATGGACCGGTTTTCAGAGATCAAGGCATTCTCGGTGGTGGCCAGCACCGGCGGCTTTTCGGCCGCTGCACGCAACCTGGGCATTGCGCCTTCATCGGTGGTGCGTCTCATCGATGCGCTGGAGCGGCGCGTGGGCGCCAGGCTGCTCAATCGCTCTACCCGCACGGTGACGCTCACCGACAGCGGGCGCCTGTACTACGAGAGCGTGCTGGTCATCCTGGAACAGATCGAGGAAGCCGAGAACCTGGCTTCCCAGGAAGGCGTGCCGCAGGGGCGGCTGAAGATTTCGGCACCGGTCACCTTCAGCACGCTCTACCTGGCGCCGGCCCTGTGCCAGTTGCAGCAGACCTATCCCAAGCTGGCCGTGCATCTCGATCTGAGTGACGGCATCAGCGATCTGGCCGAAGATTCGGTGGATGTTGCCATCCGCATCGGCAAGCCGGTGCCGCAAGCCGAGCTTCATACGCGCTGGCTGGCCGACCAGCGGCGCATCATCTGCGCCAGTCCCGAGTACTTCAAGGCAGTCGGCATGCCGCTGGTTCCGGCCGACCTGCGCCAGCACGATTGCCTCAGCTTTTCCTATGCCAGCCAGTCACGCCAGTGGCGCTTTCGTCCGCTGGCGGCACCCGCTGGGCCGGCCGCGCCAGCCGAGCCAATCCAGACGGTGGAGGTGAGCGGATCGCTATCGGTGAATAATTCCGAGATGCTGCGCCAGGCCTGCCTGGGCGGGTATGGCGTGGCCATGCTGCCGGTGTGGCTGGTGATGGATGACGTCCAGGCCGGGCGGCTGGTGTGGGCGCTGCCCGCCTACGAAGCCAACCCCGGTGCCATGGACGTCAGCATCTATGCCGTCTATCCCTCCAACCGCGAGACCGCCCTGAAGGTAAAGGTCTTCATCGACGTGCTGGAACAGCACCTGGCCACGGCGCTGCCGGTATTGCCGCAGCCGGCGGCGCCGGTTCAGGACTAGGCCGCAGGACTAGACCTCAGGCCTGACCCAGTGCCAGGCGCCGGCCCCGCGTGGTGGCGTGGCGGGCTTCTGCGGTGGTGCTGATGGTGGTCGACAGCGCGGCAACGGCATCATCCTTGGCCAGCCTCATCTCACCCAACTGGAAGTGACTGACCATCTCGGCCAGTGCGGCGGCCTGGTCGCGCAGGCTGGCGGCCGAGGCGGCGGCTTCTTCCACCAGGGCAGCGTTCTGCTGGGTGACGCCATCCATTTCCGTGATGGCCACGTTGACGTGACCAATGCCGGTGCGCTGTTCGCTTGAGGAGGCGGTGATGGCCGAGATCATGGATGCCACTTCATTGACGCTCTGTACCACCTCGCTGATGGTGCCGCCGGCTTCGCTGACAATGCCGGCGCCGGTAGCAATGCTGGTCGAGGACGCATCGATCAGGCTCTTGATCTCCTTGGCTGCGGCCGCGCTGCGCTGGGCCAGTACCCGTACCTCCGAGGCCACCACGGCGAAGCCGCGCCCCTGTTCGCCGGCGCGGGCCGCTTCCACGGCCGCATTGAGCGCCAGGATATTGGTCTGGAAGGCGATGCCGTCGATGGCGGAAATGATGGCCTCGATACGGCCTGCGCTGCTGCTGATGGCGTCCATGGTCTGGCTCACCTTCTGCATGGCGGCGCCCCCTCGTTGTGCCAGCTCGGAAGTGGCCAGCGCGAGGTGATTGGCCTGTAGCGCATGCTGGGCATTGGAGGCCACGGTCTGGGTCAGCTGTTCCATGGAGGCGGCCGTCTCCTCCAGCGAGCCGGCCTGGCTTTCAGTACGGGCCGACAGATCCAGGTTGCCGCTGGCGATCTGCGAGGAGGCTGCGGCAATGGTTTCGGCACTGCTGCGGATGGCGGCGATCATGGCTGCCAGCCTGGCCTGCATCAGCGCCATGGCGGCCAACAGGCTGCTGTTGTCGTCCGCGCGCAGTTGCACCGGCCGGCTCAGGTCCTGTTCGGCGATCTGCATGGCAACCGCCACCGCGTACTCGGGGCTGCCGCCCAGGGTGCGGTTCAGGCTGCGGTTGATCACGACCACGATGCCGGCCAATAGCAGGCTCACCACCGCCAGGACGGCACCGCTCTTCCTGAGCGATGCGTAGAAGGCATCTTCGATGTCATCCACATACACCCCGGCCACCAGGGCCCAGCCCCAGGGCTTGTAGCTGACGATGCGCGCCAGCTTGGTGGACGGCACCTGGGTGCCGGGACGCAGCCAGAGGTAGCGCATGAAGCCTTCGCCAGCCGGCGAGGCGGCCAGCCGTGCTATCTCCAGGAAGACCGGAAAGCCGGCCGGGTCCTTGAAGGCGCTCATGTCCTTGCCATCGTTTTCCGGTCGTCCCGGGTTCTGGATGGCGGTGGCGTCCATGCCCAGGATGGCGATGTAGCCGTCCTCGCCATAGCGGATGGTCTTGAGCACGGCCTTGGCCTGGCGCTTGGCTTCCGCGCTGTCGAGGGTGCCGGCGCGCACCTGGTCGGCGAAGCCTTCGACGATCTTCAGCGCCGCCTTGTCCAGGTTGGCGAGATCGGTCTGGCGCTCTTCGTAGCGCTGGTGGCGTGCTTCCACGATGTGCAGCAGGGACACTGCGCACAGGCAGCCGAGACTGGCAATGAGGGGCAGCCAGAGTTTTTTCTGAAAGGACAGCAGGGCCATTATTTACTCCCGTTGTGAGATGAAAGGGTGGATGCGGCAGGCCGTTCTGTCGGCCTGCAAGGGGCAAGGGGGCGGACGAGGGGAAGCGACAAGCAGGTGCTGGCAAGGTCAGGCCACGCGCACGCTATGCAGCGGCAACTGCTGGCGCGACAGCAGGGCGGCGGCTTCCTCGTGTGCGATGCCTTTGCCGAAGAAGTAGCCCTGGGCCTGGTCGCAGCCGTGGTCGCGCAGGAAATCCAGCTGCACGCTGTCTTCCACGCCTTCGGCCACGATGTTGCGGTTCATGGCATGGGCCAGGGCGATGACGGCCTTGACGATCTCGGCATCGTTGCCGTCGATGGAGATATCGCGGATGAAGCTGCGGTCGATCTTCAGCGTATGGATGGGGAAGCGCTTCAGGTAGCTGAGGCTGGAATAGCCGGTACCGAAATCGTCGATCGCCAGCTGCACGCCGAAGGCGCTCAGGGCATTGAGGATCTGCACCGTCGATTCGGGCGAATCCATGATGACGCTCTCGGTGATTTCCAGCACCAGGCAGTGTGGCGGGCACTGGGTGGCGGCCAGGACGCGCTGCACGGTCGCGACCATGTCGTCCTGCCGGAACTGGGTAGCCGAGAGATTGACCGACATCTTGATGTCCTGCGGGCAAAGCCCGGCGCGTTGCCACGCGACCAGCTGGCGACAGGCGGTTTCCAGCACCCATTCGCCGATCTGCACGATGAGTCCGGTCTCTTCGGCCAGACCGATGAACTGGTCCGGGGCAATCACCGCCTCGCCCGGCGGCTGCCAGCGCAGCAGGGCCTCGAAGCCGATGATGCGACCACTGGCGATGCTCACCTGCGGCTGGTATACCAGATGGAATTCCCGGCGCTCCAGCGCGCGCCGCAGGGCGGCATCCATGCGCAGGAACTGCAGGGCGTCCTTGCTCATTTCGTTGGCGTAGAAGACATAGCGGCGCTTGCCGCCCTGCTTGGCCTGATACATCGCCGTGTCGGCATTCTTGAGCAGGGTGGCGCTATCGCTGCCATCGCGGTCATACAGGCTGATGCCGATGCTGCCGCCGAGGAACAGCTCATGGCCGTTCAGCAGCATGGGCTGGCAGATGGCTTCGAGGATGCGGTCGGCGACGGCAGCGATGTGCCGCTGCTGGCCGGCGTTGGCCAGCACCACCACGAATTCGTCGCCACCCAGGCGCGCCACCGTGTCGCCGGGGCGCACACAGGCCAGCAGCCGGTGCGCCACTTCGACGATGACCTGGTCGCCGATGTCGTGGCCGAGGCTGTCGTTGATGGTCTTGAAGCGGTCCAGGTCGATGAACAGCACCGCCAGCGTGTGCCGGGGTGAGGAGGAGGGCGAGAGCGGCGCAGAGGCCAGGCGGGCCTGGGCGATGGCCAGGTCCAGGCGGTCCATCATCAGGCTGCGGTTGGGCAGGCCTGTGAGGTGGTCGTGGTTGGCCAGATGGCGCATGCGGTACTCGGTGGCCTTGCGCTCGGTGATGTCTTCGATGGCGGCAATGAAGTGGACTTCACCATTGCTCTCGCGCATGGACGATACCGTCACCTGGCCCCAGATCGACTGTCCATCCTTGCGCACGTAGCGCTTTTCGCTGACGTAATCCTGGATTTCACCGTTGAGGATGCGTTGCGTCATGTGGTCGTGGTCACACTCCTCATCCGGGTCGGCCAGGTCGCACAGGTTCAGGCGCTGCATCTCGTTGGCATCGTAGCCCAGCACCTGCTGCAGCTTGCGGTTGCTGCGCAGGATACGGCCGGCGGCATCGAAGTGGACCAGCCCTACTGCCGCCTGGTGGAAGGACAGGCGAAAGCGTTCTTCGCTGTCGGCCAGGGCGGCCTTGGCTTCCAGCACGCGGGCGATGTCATGGGCCACCAGCAGCAGGAGTGCTTCATCGCCATCGTCGAAGCGCGAGAGTCCGAACTGATAGTGGCCGCAGCGTTCATGGCCCTCGTCGTCGATCAGGTTGATACCCTGGTGTGGCACGCCGCTGGCAAGCACTTCGCCGGCTGCGGCGTACAGCGCCGGCACCTTGAACACGGCCGGCAAGGCCATGCCGGCGACCGGCACATCGGCCCCCAGGCCGAGAATGCGCCGCATCACCGGATTGGCGGTGCGGATGCGGCATTGTCCGTCCATCACCAACAGGCCATTGGGCGTGTAGTTGAAGATATGCTCGGCATAGTTACGGTAGCGGTCCAGCAGGCGGCGGTCGGCCGCGATGCTGGCGTCGATGATGCTGGCCACGTCGTGCAGGGCCTGGGTCAGGATGGTGTTGAGGAATTCGATGGTCTTGCCCTGATGGCGCAGCCCCAGCTGCTGCAGGGTCGGCATCAGCTCGCGCAGGTAGCCCCGGCAATCTTGTACGTGTGCCAGCGCCAGATGCGGTTGCGCCGTGTCGGCCTGCTGCAGGGACAGCCGCAGCCGCGCCAGCGCGCCATGGTCGCCAGCCTCAGTCACGCCCGAGCTCGTACCTGATGCAATCCCCAGCCTTGCGGCGCACACATTGCGGCTGATTTTCTTGAGCCAGGGGCGCCCCCTGGGTTTGCGCAGCTTGCCGCCCGCACCGGCGGGGGCCGCTTGCTCGGCGTGGGTGGCGGTGGCGCCGATGGTGTGGACAATCGGGGCGCTCTGCATGCGCCAGCGGGCGTTGCGGTTCATTGGGGCATCTCCGACGAGGATGGAAGGGGCGACGCTGGACGCAGGCGGCGAGAAGACCGGCGCCTGCCAGCTACAGCGGCGCGGATCAGCTCAGGGCGGGGTAATCGGTGTAGCCGATGTCGTCGCCACCATAGAAGGTGAAGGGGTCTGGCTCGTTGAACGGCCCGCCCTGCGCAATGCGTGCGGCCAGATCGGGATTGGCGATGTACTGGCGGCCGAAGGCCACCATGTCGGCCTGGCCGGCGACCACCAGCTGCTCGGCTTGCTCGAAGGACAGGCCACCGTTGGCGATCAGCACGCCCTTGAAATGCGGACGCAGGATCTCCAGTATCCGCGGCATGTCCTTGTTGCCGCTCCAGGCGTTGGTATCGGCCGCATGCAGATAGCCGATGCCGTAGCCATTGAGCATTTGCGCGACGTAGGCATAGGTGGCGCGGGTATCGCTGTCGCCAGGGCCATCCGCGCCGGCATCGATGGCGTTGTTGTACAACGCGAAGGGCGAGAGCCTTACCCCGACCTGCGCGGCCGGCATTTCCTGCAGCACGGCTTCGATGATCAGGCGCAGGAAGCGCGCACGGTTTTCGATGCTGCCGCCGAACTGGTCTTGCCGTCGATTGACGTGGGAGGACAGGAACTGCTGCGGCAGGTAGCCATTGGCGGCATGGATTTCCACGCCGTCGATGCCGGCCAGTACCGCATGTCGCGCAGCGGTGCGGAATTCCTGCACGGTGGCGTGGATTTCCTCGACGCTCATGGCCCGCGAAGGAGAGGCGGCGATGCGGGTGTAGTAGCCGTTGCGCAGGGCGCCATAGACCTGCAGCAGGCCAAGGTCGTCGTTCATCCCTGACGGCGAGAGTGGTGCGGCGCCATCCAGCAGGGCATAGGTGCTGATGCGGCCGCCATGCCACAACTGGACGAAGAGTTTGCCACCGGCTTCGTGCACCGCACTGGCCACGTCCTTCCAGCCGGCCACCTGGTCGGGATGATGGATGCCAGGCGCATCCTCGAAGGCGGCCGACATCGGCGAGACATTGGTGGCTTCGGCGATGATCAGGCCGGCCGAGGCGCGCTGGCGGTAGTAGTGCGCATTGAGCGCGGTGGGTACGCCATTGGCGCCAGCCCTGGCGCGCGTGACCGGGGCCATGGCGATACGGTTGGACAGGTGCAGCGGGCCGATGCTGAGTGGCTGGAGAAGTGAGTTCATGGTGAGCCCCGATGGGATTGCGATGTAAGGAGCGCCCACTGTAGCGTTGTGGCCCGGCGCTGATAATATGCCGGGATTAGCGAAGGCTCTTGCGCAAAACGCAAAGGTGCTCATGAACAAATTTTCCGAAATGCAAGCATTTGTGGCGGTGGCCGACACTTCCGGGTTTTCTGCGGCGGCACGGCAGTTGGACCTGGCGCCGTCGTCCGTGCTCAGGCTGGTCGATGCGCTGGAAGAACGGCTGGGGGTCAAGCTGCTCCAGCGCAGCACCCGCAGTGTGACCCTGACCGAAGGCGGCCGCGACTTCTATGAGCGGGTGGTGGATATCCTCCAGCGACTGGAATCGGCCGACCTCGCCGCAGCCGCCCTGGAGCAGGAGCCGCAGGGCGTATTGAAGGTCACCGCGCCGGTCACCTTCAGCACGCTCTACCTGGCGCCGGTCTGCCGCGAGCTGCATCGCCGCTACCCGCTGCTGCAGCTGGAGCTGCAATTGAGCGATGGCGTGAGCAACATGATCGACGAGTCCATCGACGTGGCCGTGCGCATCGGTGCGGTGGGCGACCTGCCCAACGTGATCGCGCGCCGCCTGGCCACGCACGCGCGCGTGATCTGCGCCAGTCCGCAGTATCTGGGCCAGCATGGCCCGGTACTGCGCCCGGTGGACCTGCTGGCGCATACCTGTCTGCAGTTCAGTTACGACGGGCCACGCCGGGGCTGGCGTTTTCGTCGCCGTGGCGACGCCGAGGGCAACATCGAGGAAATCAACGTGCAGGGCAATTTCTTCGCCAACAATGCCGAGATGCTGAGGCAGGCGGCCTTGAGCGGCCGTGGAGTGGTCATGCTGGCACGTTGGCTGGTGGGCGAGGATATCCGTGCCGGTCGTCTGGTTCCCCTGCTGGAGGACTACGAAGCCAACCCCGGTGCCATGGAGGTCGGCATCCATGCCATGTATCCGGCCAACCGCCGCGGGTCGGTCAAGGTCAAGGCTTTCATCGACCTGCTGATGGAGCAGTTGTCGGCCCACCCGGGGGTGGTGGAAGCTTAGGGCTCAGGCCGCCATCTGTGCGCGCCGGGCCACGATCTTCTGGATCTTGTCATTGAGTGTGGCGGCATTGAAGGGCTTGATGATGTAGCCATCGGCACCGGCCTCGGCGGCGCTGACCACGCTCTCCTTCCTGGCTTCGGACGTGATCATCAGCACCGGCAGCTTGGCCAGCCGGGGTTCTTCACGAATCTTGCGCAGCAGGGCCAGCCCGTCCATGGTCGGCATGTTCCAGTCGGTGATGACAAAGGACACCGGCACCTGTCCTGCTTCCAGGATCTTCCAGGCCGAACTGCCGTCGTCGGCATCGACCATGCGGGTGTATTCCAGATCTTTCAATATGCCCATGACCATGCGGCGGATGGTGGAAAGATCGTCGACGACCAGGAAATGCTGTTCCATTTTTTCCATTGCCAGGCTCCTCAATCAAAAAAAGACAGGCAGGTGTGATACCGCTTTTCGAGACCTGCAAAGGTCGAGGTGGCAGAAAGCGGAACAGGCTTGTGGCGGACGAAAAAAGAAGGCCATCGGTGATGTGCTACCGCTGCCTGCCCGATACCTGCCCGATACCTGCCCTGATGCTGCGCAGATTAGCAATGAAGCGTGGAGGCGTTAATCATACGAAGGTGTTAAGACGCCAGCGCCAAGGGGGCTGCTGGCCGCTCGCAATGGCGCGCTGGTACTGCTGCACCGGTCGGCAGGGTCAGTTTGCACGCATGCACATTGGCCGCAGGGACGTACGGGGGCGCTTTCCCATACCATGGTGCTACATCGCGTCGCGGGAGGGGACGCCATAATGTGCAGCGACAATTCGGCGTCTTTAAGGAGCCGGATCGGACGGGAACCTGAGCCTCGGGTAAAGGGGGGGACAGGGGATACAGGGCGTTCACGGCGATGCCGGCCTGCAGGTCAACGCAGGGCGATGTCGTGAAACAGAATAACAAGATGCATCTTCCGAACGGAGCACTATGGACCTCCATACCCTCGCAGCGTGGGTGGCAGCGATTTCCATCATCATGGCCATGATCAGGCTGGCCGGGCTCTGGCGCCTGCGTCGGCGCCTTGTGGCCAGGCTGGGCAGATCAAGCGGGTCCTGCCTGGGCAACAAGATCTACCTGCACAACCTGAGCGCCCGCCCGCTGGCGCTGACCCGCTGGAGAATCTACGTGGCCGAAGGCCTGCTGCAACCGCAGGAGGTCAAGGAGATCACCTGCTTCGGGGGCAGTGCAAAGGAAGCCATGGGAGCCAGGGGAGCAGACAGCATCGTGATCGAGGCGCGCTGCTCGCACATCCTGTTCTTTTCCGACGAGGGACTGTTCAACCGCAGCGCCGATCTGCGCGACGGTCGGCGGCTCTATATCGGCATTGAAACCTCCGACGGCCGGGTGTCCACTTGCTGCCTGTATCCATCCAACCACCCCTGGCCAGCCTTGCAGGCCTTGCTGACGGCGTTGTGGAGCAGGCAGAAGCGGTTTGCGCGGGAGTGATATACCAACGCTTCAGAGTTCTCCGGTCTCAAGGTCTCCATGCCTCAGGATCAGAGCGCCGGAAAGTCGGAATGCGGGGGAGACCCTCGAGCGATAAGGGTGGTAGTGCTTAGTGCGCCACCAGTCGCAGACGGGCCGCCTTGGGACACCACGGAGGTGTGCGAAATTCCTCAATCAGGAAGTCGCGCAGGCGCTGCACCTTGGGAGGAAGATAGGCACGCGTCGGATAGAGGACGTGGGCCATCATGTCGTGCTGGCCGATGGACCAGTCGGGGAGCAGTTCCACCAGTTCGCCCGAGGCCAGGGCAGCGTTGACGATGAAATCCGGCTGGATCGCAACGCCCCTTCCACCGATGGCCATCGCGCGGCAGGTGGCGCCGTTGTTGACCTGCATGCTGGAACGCATGCGCGCGATGGCGGTTTCTCCCTGCGCATTGCAGAAGTGCCATTCGTCGCCGTTGGATTGCAGGCTGTAGGAAATGAAGGGGAACTCGCGCAAGTCGGAAGGGTGGCACGGCACGCCGGCTTGCCGCAGCAATGCCGGCGAGGCACAGACCTTCATGCGCACCGGCGCCAGTGGCCTGGCGATCATCCGGCTGTCGGCCATGGCGCCGATGCGGATGGCCATGTCATAGCCGCCTTCGATCAGGTCCGTGGTCTTGTCGGACAAGGTGATGTTGAGTTCGATACGGGGATACTGTTCGGCGAACTTGCCCCAGAGCGGGGCCAGCTGTTCGACGCCGAAGTCGTGCGGTGCGCAGACCCGCAGCCGGCCGATCGCCTGGTCCGAGCTCAGACCGACTTCGTTCTCGACATCCTGCAGGGCGCCCAGCAACTCCTTGCTCTTGGCAAAGTAGACGCGTCCTTCTTCAGTGAGAGAGAGGCGGCGCGTGGTGCGGTGAAGCAGACGTATGCCCAGGAACTGCTCCAGTTCCGACACGTGGCGCGACACCGCGGGTTTCGACAGACCCGTCACATCGACGGCACTGACGAAGCTGCCGGTCTCGACGACGGCAACGAAGGCTTCCATGGCCAGCAGCTTATCCATATGGCGGCCCCTCAGCGACGGCGCAGGCCGAGGGAGAGGGCGGCCCGCACACCATAGCGGCGCAGGATCGGCAAGGACAGACTGGCGCTGAGCAGGACCTGGCTGAAGAGGGGCATGGCGGTTGGCTCCGGTGGGTAGTGCAGTTGTGCCAGAGATTGCCACGTGCGCCAGGCTTTGGTAATAAGACCTTGGGATGATAGCCCTAGCCGATGCGGCTAGGTGATCTCAGTGCGGGCGTTGGCGCGCGACCACGTCGGCGGTGACCGTCCCCTGCTTGCCGCCAAACTGGAAGATTACGTAGTTGCTGAGCTGGGCAACCTCGTCGTCAGTGAGTGCGGCAGCAAAGGCGGGCATGAAGACCTCGTGTTCGCCTATCCGCATCCGTGCGCCGTGCAGGATGGTCTGCACCACGTTCTGTCCCGAGCGGTCATTGACCGAGCGCGCGCCGAGCAGGGCCGCGTAATGCGTTTGCGGACCCTGGCCGTTCCACTGATGGCAGCTGGCGCAACTTGCTTCGAACAGTTTCAATCCGGCTTGCAGATGGGACGGCGTCTGCGGCGAGGGAGAATAGGCCATCGAAGTCGTCACCGCCGGTGGCCTGGCGTTGATGGACGTCGGCTTGTCGCCGACCTGCGGGGCGACGCTGCGCAGATAGCTCATGATGGCCTGGATATCCTTGGGGTCGAGATACTGCAGGCTGTTTTCCACTGCTTCACCCATCGGACCACCGGCCGAGCCGCGCCCGTCGGCATGGCCGGATCGCAGGTACTGGTACAGCTGTGCGTCGGTCCAGGCGCCGATCCCGTGTACCGGGTCGGAAGTGATATTGGGGGCGTGCCAGCCGTTGACGTCGGCCCCGGAGAGTTCCCTGGCCTGGTTGAGCGCGAAGCCGATATTGCGGGGTGTATGACATTCCGTGCAGTGCGCCAGGGCGACGGCGAGGTAGGCGCCGGTGTTCCATTGGGCCGACTTGTCTGGCGCCGGCTTGAAGCGCTCGCTACGGAAGAAGGCGGCATTCCAGAAACCCATGGCCCAGCGCTGATTGAAGGGGAATGAGAGCGCCGGCTTGCGGGTTTCCTGGGTGACCGTGGGCAGGCTGAAGAGATAGGCCTTGATGGCCAGGACATCGTCGCGGCTCAGCTGGGTATAGGAGGTATAGGGGAAGGCCGGGTAGAGGTGCTGGCCATCCTTGCGGACGCCCTCGTGCAGCGCGCGCACGAAGTCGTCGTCGCTCCAGTTGCCGATGCCGGTCGTCTTGTCGGCCGTGATATTGGAGGAGTACAGCGTGCCGAACGGCAACTGGAAGGCCAGGCCTCCGGCAAAGGGCTTGCCTCCCGCCACCGTGTGGCAGGCGATGCAGTCGGCGGCCTTGGTCAGGTACTGGCCGCGCTGGATGCGCGAGGCATCGGCCGGCGCACCGTAGACCACCGGCGTCGGGCCGGCGGGCGCTTCGGGTCGTGCCAGGCAGGCATAGGCGGCCGCACCGATGGCGGCGACGACCAGGGCGGCGCTCATGAGAAGTCGTTTCATGCCGCTGCCTCCGGGTTGGATGGTGCAAGGTCGAAGGTTTTCAGCAGCGTATGCTGCGGCCGGGCCAGCAGAGCGCGGCGCACCGGCAACTCGCGCAGGCGCACCCCGGTGGCGGCGTAGATGGCATTGGTCAGGGCCGGCGCAGCAATGGCGGTGCCGACTTCGCCGATGCCGCCAGGTGCTTCGGTACTGTTGACGATGTGAACCTCGACGGCGGGCGTTTCGTTCATGCGGAGCATGCGGTAATCATTGAAATTGCCTTGTTCGATGGCCCCGTCGCGCAGGGTGATTTCGTTGAACAGCGCGGCGCTCAGTCCGAACAGCAGTCCGCCCTGGATCTGGGCCTCGATGGAGCCGGTATTGACGGCGATGCCGCAATCGACCGCGACCACGGCGCGCCGCAACTGCACCTCGCCCTGCGGCGTGACCTCGACATCGACCATGGCACAGACCCGGGTACCGAAGGGTTCGGCCAGGGCCACGCCACGGCCCGCACGATTGGAAGAAGCGGTCCGCACGGGCTGCGAACTGCCCCAGCCCATTTTGGCGGCGGCCAGTTTCAGGACCGCGGTCGAACGCGGGTTGTTCTTCAGCAGGGCCAGACGCCACTCTACGGGGTCGCGCCTGGCGCGGTGCGCCAGTTCATCGAAGAAGCTCTCCACGATGAAGATGTTGTGCAGCGCGCCCACCCCGCGCCACCAGCCCACGAGGAGGCCCGGTGGCATGTCGTGACGCACCCATTCGACCTTCATGCTGGCGATCGCATAGGGGAGCTCGGCCACGCATTCGATGGCGTCCCCATCCATGCCGTTCTTGCGCATGCCACCGGGACGCCAGCGGCCCAGGACGGTGCCGCTGCAGACGCGGTCGCCGTACCAGAGCGGCATGCCGTTCTTGTCTACCACGGCGGAAATGACGTCGTGATACATCGGTCGCACGATGTCATGGCGGATATCTTCTTCACGGGTCCAGACGATTTTCAGCGGATAGGGGACCAGCCGGGCGAAGCTCACAGCCTGGTCGACGTAGTCACTCTCCAGACGCCGGCCGAAACCGCCTCCCAGATACTGGCTGTGCAACACGATCCGTTCGACCGGCAGCCCGGTGATCCGGGCGGCGTTGGCAACCACCCGGGTGGGGACCTGGGTGCCGGCCCAGATCTCGCAGCGGTCACTGCGCACATGTACGGTGGCATTCAGTGGTTCCATGGTCGCATGCGCGAGCATGGGCAGCTTGTAGGTCGCCTGGATGAATTCGCCGGCGGGGCGGCGGCCCACTTCACGACCGACAATCGCCTGGCCATTGGCCTGGCTGCGGGCCAGGTCTTCACGCAGTTCGCGGGTGGTGAGGCGGGCGTTGGGGCCGTGCTGCCACTGGATGTCCAGGGCTTCCATGCCCCGTTTGGCGGCCCAGAAGTTGGTGGCCACGACCGCCACCGCATTGTCGATGCAAAGCACCTCGATCACGCCCGCAATGGCGCGGGTCGCGCGGTCGTCGACGCCGACCAGTGTGCCGCCGAAGGTCGGACAGGCCTTGACGGTAGCGATGCGCATGCCCGGCACGGCCACGTCGATGCCGAATCGCGTGACGCCACGGACCTTGTCAGCGGAATCCAGGCGCGCCATGGGTTTGCCGATGAGTCTGAACTGCGCCGGGTCCTTGAGCTTGACCTCACCCGGGTCCGGCAGGCGGGCGGCGGCCTGTGCGACCTGGGCGTAGCGGAGGCTGCGGCCCGATGGAGGGTGGTGGATGACGCCCCGTTCGACCACGCAGGAGGACGGCTGCACCTTCCATCTGGCGGCGGCAGCCGCCACCAGCAGCGTGCGGGCGACGGCGCCGGCCTGGCGCAATTCGGTGAAGGTGCTGCGGGTACTGGTGGAGCCGCCGGTGATCTGCGCCTTGAGGAGCTTCATGCCATAGAGTTCGTCGCTGGGCGGCGCGTGTTCGACCTGGATCTGGTCCAGGTCGACATCCAGTTCTTCAGCCAGCAGCATGCAGGAGCCGGTGTAGATGGCCTGGCCCATCTCGACCATCGGCATGACCAGGCGGATGGCGCCGTCGGCGTCGATGCGGATGAAGGCGTTGGGGGCGAAGGCCGGGGCGCCGTCGGCAACCGCGGCCGCGGCATCGGCGGCCTGGCGATGCGGGGAGACCAGCGCCATCGCCTGACGCGGCGCGCCCAGCCAGCTGAAGGCCACCGACAGGCCGGCCGCCTTGAGCAGGCGACGACGGTTGGGAGAGAAGCTGCTCGGGCGGCTCATTTGCGGCCTCCCGGTGCGCTCACGGGGATGGCCTGGGTGACCTCGATCTTGCCGCTGGCGGCTTGCTTGATGGCCGCGCGAATGCGCACGTAGGTGGCGCAGCGGCAGATATTGCCGGACATCACGGCATCGATGTCGTCGTCGGTGGGCGCGGGATTGCGCGCCAGCAGTGCCGACGCCGACATGATCTGGCCGGACTGGCAGTAGCCGCACTGGACCACGTCCACGGCCAGCCAGGCATCCTGGATGCGCTTGCCGGTGGGGGTCTGGTCAATTGCTTCGATGGTGGTGACCTGGCGGCCGCCAACGGCAGACACCGGCAGCACGCAGGAGCGCACCGGATCGCCATCCAGGTGGACCGTGCAGGCGCCGCACTGGGCGATGCCGCATCCGAATTTGGTGCCAGTCATTCCGATCACATCACGGAGCACCCACAGCAGCGGGGTGTCGCCAGCGATGTCCACAGTGTGCGGGTGGCCGTTGACCTTGAGCGTAAAAGACATGGGGAGACTCCGGGAAATAGGTCCGACTGACCGCTACGCAGGGTAGCAACGATGGAAGAGGGCGATAACTATACAAAGGTGTTAAACCGCCAGCATTCACACACGTGTGCATACACCTGCATACGTGTGTGAATGCTGGACGGCATGTACATAGCGGCCGTAGCGCCTTACATGGTCAGCACGATCTTGCCCACGTTCAGGCCATCTTCCATGCGCTGCTGGGCGGCACCGGCCTGGGCCAGCGGATAGACGCTGTCGATGACCGGGTTCAGGCCGTCCTTGCCGAACTGCGACAGCCAGCGCTCCTTGAAGCGGCGCGACATGGCGTGCTTGACCTCTTGCGAACGTGACTTCATGACCGTGCCGATGATCTGCAGGTGACGATAGAGCAGGCGATCCAGCGGAATGCGGGCGTTTTCGATGCCGCCCATGATGCCGATCTGCACCATGCGTCCACCAAAGTCCAGGGAGTTCACGTTGCGCTCGAAATAGGGCGCGCCGATGAAGTCGAGGATGAGGTTCACGCCGCGATTGTCGGTCAGCCTGGCGACCACTTCGGCGAAGTCGTCGGTCTGGTAGTCGATGGCGTGGTCGGCCCCCATCTTGCGCACCAGCGCATGGGCGCTGGCTTGGGCAGTGGTGATGACGGTGGCGCCCACCGCATGGGCCAGCTGAACCGCCGCACCGCCCACGCCGCCTGCGCCGGCATGCACCAGCACGGTTTCGCCCGGCTCCAGCTTGCCCAGGTAGATGAGCGCTTCATGCGCCGTGACGAAGACTTCGGTGATGGCCGCCGCCTGGACATAGTCCAGGCCCTCGGGGATGGGCATGGCCATGCGGTAATCGATGCGCGCCATCTCGGCATAGGCGCCACCGCCGACGATGCCCATGACGCGGTCGCCCACCTGGTAGCCCGTCACTTCACTCCCCACGGCGACGACTTCACCGGCGATTTCCAGGCCCATGATGGTGGAGTCGCCGAAGTCGGGCCAGCCATAGCCACCGCGACGGTGGGTCAGGTCGGCGCGATTGACGCCGGCGGCATGGGTGCGCACCAGCAGGTCGGTTGGGCGCAGTACGGGGTCGGGGGCGTCGCCGATTTTCAGGACGTCAGCAGCGCCGAATTGTTCAAAGAGGATGGCTTTCATGGTGGTGGTTCTTTCTATGTTCAGGAGTGGAAAGGTGGGAAGTGGCGCCGTGAATCCGTCACGGCGCATCATCCGGTTCAGGTGCTTGCGTCGTCCTGCCCGGAAAGGGCCGCATTGGCATAGGCCGATGCCGTGATGGCTGCCGGGAAGCCGGCGTAGAAGGCCAGATGCGTGATGGCGGCGCTCAGCTCGGTCCGGGTCAGGCCGTTCTGGATGCCCCGGTGCAGGTGGGCGGGTAATTCGTTGGCGTGGTTCATCGCGATCAGGCAGGCAATGGTGATGAGACTGCGGTCGCGCGGGGCGAGGTCGCTGTCATTCCAGACCTCGGCGTAGAGTGGTGCCTCGACCAGATCCGACAGCTTCGGCGTGAAGGCCCGGGCTGCCGCGCGGGGGCTGGTGAAATCGATGGGGGTCATGATGCTTCCTTGGTCGTATTGATCCGCTGATCCGCGAATCCGTTGTGGTTTCAGGCCTGGCTGATGAACTTGTTGGTCAGGTAATGGTTGATGCCCTCGATGCCCCCTTCGGAGCCGTGGCCGCTTTCCTTCATGCCGCCGAAGGGCAGTTCGGTGGCGATGATGCGGTACTGGTTGATGCCGATCATGCCGGCCTCCAGGCCATCGCCGACGTCCAGCACGGTGCGGGCGTCGCGGGTAAAGGCATAGGCCGAGAGTGCATAGGGCAGACGGTTGGCCTCGGCCAGGGCGTCCTCCAGCTGCTCGAAGGGGCGCAGCACGGCGATCGGGCCGAAGGGCTCTTCGTGCATGACGCGGGCGCTCATCGGCACCTCGGCCAGGACCGTGGGTGCAAAGAAATAGCCAGGGCGGTCGATGCGCTTGCCGCCGGTCAAGACCTTGGCGCCCTGTGCCACGGCATCGGCGACCAGGGCTTCCATCTTTTCCAGCTGGCGCGGATTGGCCAGAGGGCCGACCTGGGTGGCCGGGTCCATGCCGTCGCCCACCACCAGCTTGCGGGTGGCTGCCACGAATTGCTCGGCAAAGCGTGCGTAGACGCTGCGCTGGACCAGGAAGCGGGTCGAGGAGATGCAGATCTGGCCGGTCCCGCGGAAGCGGTTGGCGGCACCGCCTGCGGCGGCGGCATCGATGTCGGCGTCTTCGAACACCAGCACCGGACCATGACCTCCCAGTTCCAGGGTGATGGGCTTGACGCCCGCGGCCGCCCGTTGCGAGAGCAGGCGCCCCACCGGGACCGAGCCGGTGAAGGCCACCTTGCGGATGACAGGGGAGGCAATCAGATGCGCCGACACCTGGTCCGGCACGCCGAACACGATCTGCAGCACGCCCTTGGGCAGACCGGCGTCGTCCAGGCAGCGCGCCAGGGCCAGTGCGGTGGCCGGGCTTTCCTCGCCGGGCTTCAGGATCACGCTGCAGCCGGCCGCCAGCGCGGCCGACAGCTTGCGGGCCGGAGTGATGGCCGGGAAATTCCAGGGAGTGAAGGCTGCCACCGGGCCGATGGCCTGGCGCTTGACCAGCTGCTGCACGCCCGGGCGGTTGGCCGGTACCACCCGGCCATCGATGCGACGTGCCTCTTCGGCGAACCATTCGAAGTAGTCGGCTGCGCGCAGGACTTCGTCGCGGCTTTCGGTGAGGGCCTTGCCTTCTTCCAGTGTCATCAGGGTGGCGATGTGCTCGCTGCGTTCGCGCATCAGCGCTGCGGCATCCTTGAGCACCCGTGCGCGCTGCTCGGGAGCAGTGCGGCGCCAGACGTCGAAGGCTGGAGTGGCGGCGGCCAGTGCCAGGTCGAGGTCGGCAGCGCCGGCCATGGGCAGGCGGCCAAGGGCGGCACCGGTGGCGGGATTGATGACGGGCGCGGTATCGCGCTGGCCGGCTTCCAGCCAGTTGCCGTTGATGAAGAGGTAGAGCGGGTCGTAACTAAACTTTTGCATGATGTTCTTCCTGAAGGGGATTCGGTAGCATGTGGACTTGCTGCAGGAAGAAGATTAAAACCGGGGCCTATGCTTGATAAGACCGAGCCGGCCCACAATGGCTATGCAAGGAACGCACAAATGCAGTCAGAAAAATTCGCGGAGTTTCTCGGCGTCTTCGCCGATGTGGCAAGGGAGGGCAGCTTCTCCGGCGCCGGTCGTCGTCGTGGCCGCACGCCATCGGCCATCGGGCGCCAGATCGACACCCTGGAAGCCTATCTCGACACGCCCCTGTTCCTGCGCTCGACCCGCCTGCTCACGCTCACCGATGCCGGCGAGGCCCTGCTGGTGCGGGCCAGACAGATCCTCGATTCGCTGGAGGATGCCCAGCAGGAGCTGGCCTCCATGAAGGGGGCGGTGACCGGAATCTTGCGCGTGGCCTGTTTCCCGACCTTCGGCAAGCGCTATGTTTTGCCGGCCATGGGGGTGATGGCGCGGCAGTATCCCGATCTGCGCCTTGAGCTGGACTTGACCGAACGCCTGGCCGACCCGGTGGCGGAGCGACTGGACCTGGTCATCCGCATCGGCGACATGGCCGACAGCACCCTGATCGGCACCCGCATCGCCACACAGACCCGTATCCTCTGCGCCAGCCCGCACTACCTGGCTCGTGCCGGCACGCCGGCCTCCATTGCCGATCTGGCCTGCCATCGGCTGGTCGACAAGATGCATGGTTCTGATCTGCTGGGCTGGGCCGATGTGCTCGGCCAGCCGGCCCGGGCGGCGAGCGCCCAGCCGGTGTTCGCCTGCGACGACTTCGAAGCGATGCGCCTGGCGGTCGGAGAGGGAATGGGAATCGGCTATCTGCCGGACTGGGTGGTGGGCCCCGACATCAAGGCCAGGCTGCTGATGCAGTTGTTCCCGGAGTGGTCGGCGCAAGCCTGCGCGCAGACCGGCATCCACGCCCTGCGCGCGCTGCGGCAACCACCGGCGCGGGTGACGGTCCTGCTCGATACGCTGCGCGCCCATATCGGATTGCCGCCGAGCTGGGCCGTGAATGCTGGTGTCGCCTAGCACATGCGCGAGGCTGTCTGAGCGCAGCCTTAGCCTAGCCCCAGAGCAGTTGATGCTGCACTGAAATACCGCACACTCAGCCTGCCTTGCCCGGTTTGTCCGGCCGTTTATCGTCGTCCGTAGATTCGTCCGAACGCTTGATGCCCAGCATTGCCGCGATCCGCACCAGCTCGGTCAGCCTGGTCGTGGAGAACTTGCGCATCAGATGGCGGCGATGGATCTTGACCGTGCCTTCGTTGATTTCCAGCAGCGCGGCAGTGACCTTGTTCATGTAGCCGGCCACCACCAGCGCAAAGACTTCCCGCTCGCGCCGGGTCAACGACGCCAATTGCTGGCGTCGCATCCGGATTTCCTCACGCTGCTTCCAGCGTATCGATTCGATCTTTTCTGCCTGCTGTACCGCGGCGCGCAGCTCCGTGGGCCTGACCGGCTTGGTCAGGAATTCGATCGCCCCCTGTTTCATCGCCAGGACCACGGTGGGAATGCTGCCCTGCGCCGTCAGGAAGATGATGGTCGGCGCCTCCCCGGCACTGCGCAGACGCTGCTGGAAGTCCAGCCCGTCGATTCCGGCCAGCTTCAGTTCCAGGATCAGGCAGGAGGGCGCGTCGGCCTTGCGCCTGTTCAGATAATCGGCCTCGTCCGCATGGAAATGGACTTGCCAGTGCTGCCCCTGGCCCTTGAGCGAAGAGCGGATGGCACGGAGGGATTTTTCATCGTCATCGATGACATGGATGTTCAGACGCACGAGCGACCTGCGAGGGAGAAAGGGTGGGCGACGCTGCCTGGCGTGGCGGCTTGATCTGGAGCGCAGCTTAAGACAGGCGATGCACTTCGATAAGCTGCCTGCGGCCATCAACCGTTTTGCGCGGGACGCACAAATCGGGGCGCCTGCCCCGTCCGGCGGGGGGAGGCTATCGCTGGTATGGGGTGACCCATCCTTTGGTATAGCTAGACGCCTGGTGCGGAGATTTGCAACACTGATGCCTGTCCGAGATGAAGTCTCCGGTCTCTGACGTTCCCTGTTGTTGTTGTTGTTGTTGTTGTCGACTCCCGCCAGTACTCCCTCTGGCGTTCAGCCGCCCGTCGTGATTTCCGACGGGCGGTCTTTTTTATGCAGCGAGGCTTGCATGGTGATCGGCCGGGATGGCGTGGCGGGTTTGGACAGCCGACCCCTTCGGCAGGCAATGAAAGCCAGGTCGAATGCCGAGAGGGGCGACCGTCGAGTCAATCAACAGCCGCTGATCATCGGATGAGTGAGCTTTTTGTCCTACGGGATGATTTTGCTTTGCGAGCGATAGATGACGACCAGTGCGCGTGCCTCGCCGTTCAGGCTGCGCCCACGATGAGGAATGCGCGAATCGAAGTAGATGCTGTCGCCAGGGGAGAGTAGCCAGGTTTTATTGCGGCTATCGATGGTGGCTTCAAATTCGACTTCTCCTTCCAGAATGAACATGAATTCTTCACCTTCGTGTTCAAAGCGGATATCGCGGTCCACCTTGGATGGAAACACCATGATGAAGGGTTCCATCTGCTTGTGGTGTCGCTTGTGGGCCAGGGCGGTGTAATCGTAGCCGAATGAGCTGCCACCTTTGATGACGGACTCCCGCTGCCAGGAGCGAACCACGCAAAGTGCGTCGCTTTGATCGTCAACTTCTTCTGGCTCCAGCAGATCAGCCACATCCGTCTCCAGGACCTGGGCAATTTTGATCAGCGTGCCGATGGGAGGGATGACCTTGGAGTTCTCTATTTTGGAGAGATATCCCTTTGTGAAGCCGGTGGCCGCTGCCAGCTGATCCTGTGTGAACCCCCTGGCCGCGCGCAGTTTTGAAATGCGCTTGCCGAGCTGCAGCTCGATGGCCGTGGGGCTTTCTTCTTTGACTGGATATTCTTCGCTATTCATTTGCCGCATTGTTGATAATGGGGGCCGCAGCCAGGTTGGCCGCACGCGCATGGGTGTACTCCATGATGCGGGCGGTCTGGTCCGCTACGTCACTTCCCAAGTATTTTTCCAGCAAGTAGAGGGTGGCGTCGATGCATCTGGACACGCCGCCGCCCGTAATGATACTGCCATTATCAGTTAGCAAGGCTGCCTTGACGTCAATCCCCGGGTATTGCGATCTCATGATCTCCAATGGGACCTGTTCACCGGTTGCGACCTCCACCTTCGTTGTCGCGACCTGACCTTCCAGCAGGCCCGCAGCAGCCAGGATCATGGCGCCGGTGCAAACGGATGCCACCGTGGCGCGTCCGGCCATCTTCTGCAAGAACGTCAGCGCAGCCTGGTCTGTGCAGCATTGCTGCCATCCGGGGCCGCCCGTGACGATCAGCGTATTGATGGGCGGCAATTCATCAAATCCGTAGTCGGCGATCACCGTCAAGCCATTGGCAAGCCGAACCGGCCCCGCCGCTGCCGCTACTGTCCAAAAGCTGATCTCAGGCGCGATGCGACGCGCCATGGACAGCACGCCGATGGTGGCCAGGTCAATTGGTTCGACCCCTTCATAGATAAACACGCCAAATTTCATGATTTCCTCTTCGTGATGAATGTGGGTGGGTATGGTCATTATATGAAACTTTGACGATAAATGTTTCATGGCATGAAATATGCAAGGCTTGACTTCAGCTGGCCTGAATCGCATATTTATGCATGATATTGAGGATTTAGTGGGTTTCATGCTTGTGCGGGACGTTCCAAAATGGTGAGCAAGGTTTCCTGATGTGATCATTTTTGGAGGGCGGCGGTTTCCCGGAAGTTCAACGAACATCGTTTTCGAAAGGACATCAGCATGACAACCAGTTACGACCTGCACGCCCGTGTGCACGATGCAGGCAGTCAGCGCAGCCTGCGTTCCGTGGTTTTCGCCAGCACGATCGGCACCATCATCGAGTGGTACGACTTTCTGATCTACGGTATGGCCGCCGCACTCGTGTTCAACAAACTGTTCTTCCCAAGCATCGATCCTTTGCTGGGGACGTTGGCCGCGTTAGGAAGCTATGCGGTCGGTTTTCTGGCCAGGCCATTAGGCGGTGCGATTTTTGGATATTTCGGCGATCGGCTGGGAAGAAAATCCATCCTCATGCTCACGCTGGTCATGATGGGCTTGGGCACCTTCCTGATCGGTGTGCTGCCGACCTACGCCCAGATCGGTATCTGGGCGCCCATCTTGCTGATTTCCTTGCGCTTCATTCAAGGCATTGGCCTGGGAGGAGAATGGGGTGGCGCCTCGGTCATGGTGCTGGAGCACGCGCCAAAAGAGCATCGAGGGCTTTATGGCAGCCTGGTGCAAGTGGGTTTCCCCATCGGTCTGGTGGTGGCAACACTGGTGTTCGGCGTGATCGCCAAATTGCCGGAGGCTGACATCCTGGCCTGGGGATGGCGGGTTCCCTTCCTGATCAGCGCAGTGTTGATCCTGTTGGGCATGTTCATCCGCAGTAACGTGAGCGAGTCGCCTGTGTTTGAGGAGATGAAGGCGCGTCGGGAGATTGTGAGCAATCCCGTGAAAGAGGCCATCTTCAAGCATCCCAGGAGCTTCCTGGTCGCTGTCGGCTTGAAGATATCGGAAGTCTCCTGGGTCTACATGTTGACGGTCTTTGTCGTGGTCTACGCGACAGGCACGCTGAAGCTACCCAAATCCATGATTCTGGACGCCATCCTTGTGGCAGCGGCGGTCGAGCTCATCACCATTCCTCTGTTTGGATTTCTGTCTGATCGGATTGGTCGCCGGCCACTGTATTTCATTGGCGCGATCTTTACCCTGGCCTTCGCATTTCCTTTGTTCTGGCTATTGGAAATGAGGACGCCCGAGATTGTCATGCTCACCATTGTTGTTGCAATGAGTCTGGGGCATGGCCTGATGTTTGCCCCCGAATCGACCTATTTCCCGGAGCTGTTCGGGGCCAATGTGCGCTATAGCGGCGCATCGTTTGGATTCCAGGTGGCGGCAGCCCTGGGCGGTGGTTTTGCTCCGGTGCTGGCAACGGCATTGGCCGGCTATATGGGAGGAACGGCCGGCGTGTCGGTGATGCTCATCGTGCTGGCGCTCATTACCTTGGTTGCAGCGATGTTTGCGCGTGAGACCAGGAACGAAGCACTTCTTAAATAACGAAAGGACGGACATGTTGGAAAGCAGGCTCGCGGAGATGAATTTGGTACTACCGGAATTGGGTGCGGCGGCAGGAAGTTTTGTCGGCTGCAAGAAGAGCGGGAATCTCCTGTTCATCTCTGGTCAGTTGCCATTGAAGGATGGCCGGCCCACCTTGGTCGGCCGGCTGGGTGAGAACGTGACCGTGGAGCAGGGTTACGAAGCTGCACAACAATGCGCACTCAATGTGCTGGCGCAGATCAAGGCCGCGATCGATGGCCGCTGGGACCGCGTTGCACAGGTAGTCCGCCTTGGTGGCTTCGTACGTTGCACTCCCGACTTCGCTGATGCCCCCAAGGTCGTCAACGGCGCATCTGACCTGTTCGTAAGTTTGTTCGGCGCCGCTGGCGCCCATGCCAGAGCCGCGGTTGGCGTCAGTTCGCTACCCATGAATGTTGCGGTAGAGATCGAAGCGGTTGTCGAAATTATTGCCTGAACCAAAGAGGAAAATCATGAATGTAGCAGCCAAGCTGAAGTATTACGGGTGGTCCAGTATTGCTCTGGAGACGTCGCACGGAGCGCTGTTCTTTGACCCTTTCTATCGTCCCTATTGCGGCGCCGAGTGGTTCCATCTCGACGATTTCATGCATGCCAAGTACATCTGCGTGACGCATGGCCACGAAGAGCATTTTCTGGACGTGCCGGAAGTGGCAAAGGCAACGGGCGCCTGCGTGATCGGCGCGCCGTCGCTTACCCGCTTCATGCAGCGCCGTCACAAATTTACGCCCGCGCAGCTGCGTGCCATCGAGCCGGCTTCCTTCGATAGCGTCTCCGTGCCGGGATTCAAGATTACGGCGCTGCCTTGGCAGCATCGCGACATCAATTTGTACAAGGCACTGACCAAGGCAGTCTTCAAGGGAAACACCACGCAACTGGCCTGGGCATGGAGCAGTGCCACGAATGCCCCGTTCTATTCTCCCTACACGGGATTTCATGTCGAGCTGCCCGACGGCACCACGATCCTGAATTACAACGAAGGCTTCAACAGCAAGATGACGGATGCTGAAATTGAAGCACTGGGCCGGCGCTTCAAGACTGACATCCTGCTGGCGGGCATGCAGCTGGATTTCATTCAGGATGTGGTCCGCGGTGTGGCTGCGCTCAAGCCGCAGGTGGTGGTCTTGTATCCGCCTCATGAGAAGTTCCATGAAATGATGGAGGTGAGCTCCCGCCCCTGGAGTGAATTCGCTGACGCGGTAAGAAGTCGCTTCCCGCATATTCGCGTCCACGTGGCCGAGCCGGGCTTTGAACTGGAAGTGCCCCAGAACCTGGTAACCTCGGTTCTGGATCAAGCTGCTTAATGTCGTCGAGAGGAGATGAAAAAATGGGTGCAATGGACAAGAGCTTTGATGATCGCCTGAGTGGTGAGCTTCAACCTACCCCAGGTGGGTCGGTATATATGAAACCCGAGGAAATGGACTGGAAGCCCTCGCAGTTTGAGGGCATCGAGATCAAGGTGCTCTATGAGAACAAGGAAATCGGCGAGATGACTTGCCTGCTGCGATGGCAGCCAGGCACTACCTTGCCGTTTCACAAGCATCCCGAGATCGAGCAAAGCTATGTCATCGAAGGCTCCTTCTCGGACCACGACGGCATTTGCCGCGCAGGCGAATTCGTCTGGCGCAAGCCTGGTTCCTTGCATGAAACGCATAGCGCGGAAGGCTGCACTATTCTGGCGATCTACCGGAAACCCAATATCTTCCGCAATAGTGCCGGGTTTGATGCTGCCGCCAAACAACGTATTGCAACGGACCACGCCCCGCGTACGCATCAGGCGCGATGACGCAATCCCGGCGGTGAAGCGCACCGGGCAATACCACTGACTTTCCACCGGGTTCAGCTCAGGTACTTGTTCAGCCGCTTTGCCGCATTGCGCAGATGCGTTTCTGCGGCAATTGCCGCGGCGACCGGGTCCTTGTCTTCGATGGCCTGGAGGATGGCCTTGTGCTCGTCCTGCACGGCCTGGATCAGATTGTTGTAGTTCGTCGCGGTGTTGCTGCGGGCCTGGCGGATCAGTCTTCTGACGTGCTGTTCCAGATACTCGTTGAGCATGCAGAAGTGCGGATTCTTGGTCGAGTCGACGATGGCCTGGTGGAACGCAAAATCCTCCTCGTCCCCCAGCTTGTCATTGATGATGGCGTACTCCATGCCGACCAGGGCCTTCTTGATCTTCTTGAGGTCTTCCGGCGTGCGGCGGATGGCCGCATAGCGGGCGGCTGCGGTCTCCAGCGTCACCAGCAGCTCGATGACGTGTTCCAGTCCCTCCGCATCGTTGAGGGCCGCCGCCTCGAAGCGGAAGGCCTGGCGTGAGCCGCGCTCGTTGACGAAGGCGCCGCGTCCCTGCTGGGCATTGACGATGCCTTCCGATTTCAGCTGGGACAGGGCTTCGCGCACGACCGAACGGCTCACCGAGAATTGCTCGCCCAGCTGTTTTTCGCTGGGCAGCTTGTCGCCCGGTTTGAGCCGCTGCTCGCGGATTTCTTCATTAATCCATTCAACAATCTCTTCGGTGAGGGATTGCGTGGGCAAGCGCTGTGTCGCGTTTTTCATGGGTGGATTGCAGCTGGATTAATTGATGTATAGACCGCCGTTGACCTGCAGTGTCTCTCCGGTGATGAATGAGGCCAGGGGAGAGCACAGGAAGGCAATCGAGCCGGCCACTTCTTCCGCAGTTCCCAGGCGGCCGAGGGGCGTGTTTTGCAGCAGCATCGGCCCCTTGCTGGCCAGCAGTTCCCGGGTCATCGGAGTGGCAATGATACCCGGAGATACCGCGTTGACCCGGGTTTTGGGAGCCAGCTCCAACGCCAGGCTGCGCGAAAAGCTGATCACCGCACCCTTGGCCGCCGCGTAGTGCGCATGCGCGTAGCTGCCGCGCTGCGCGGCCAGCGAAGCGAGGTTGACGATCGAGCTGTCCTCGCGCAGATGGGCAATGACCGCCTGGCAGATATGGAAAGTGCCGTCCAGGTTGATCGCCATGAGGCGCCGCCATTCTTCTTCTGTCATTTCCGCCACGCGCTTTTCGGGATAGATGCCGGCCGAGTGGATCAGGTGGTCGATCCCGCCATGGGTGCGGGCGCAGGCATCGGCCGCCTGGCGGCAGGCCTGGGCGTCGGCCACGTCCAGCTGGTGCAGGCTGATCTGCGCACTGGGGGCGATGCCAAGAATCTCTTCCTTGAGCGAAGCCAGGGCCTGAAGGTCGATGTCGGACAGGGCCAGGTTGGCGCCATGCCGGGCAGTCAGCAAGGCGGTTGCGCGGGCGATGCCACCGCCGGCACCGGTAATGAAAAAGGTCTTGTCGGTGAATGCAATCATGGGGTCTCCTGTTGTTCTATGTTGGCGCTTCGTCCTGTAAGCCTTGCTGGGAGCGGCTTTCCAGGCGTAATGCAAAGTCGCTCACCTGTCCGGGATGCAGAGGCAGGGGTTGTTGACATCACAAAATCCGCTCTGTAGAATCGCTGCACAACTTGTCAGACAGGCTTAAAAGTTTATCAGACAAGTGCATAAAAACCTATCATGTCACCGCAAAAAATGCGGGATGACGGAAAAGAAGAGCGCTGCAAGGCGCCACTTGCGAAGGAGATACCGTGAGTCTGGCTGGAGCCGGGGAGCGCAGTGCGCAGGAGATGGCGTCCCCCATCATCAATGGACATACCCGGGTCATCGGTATCCTGGCCGATCCGATCGGCCATGTGCGGACCCCGCAGGCTTTCAATGCCCTGATGGCGAGCAAGGCAATCAATGCCGTGGTGGTGCCGCTGCAGGTGGCGCCAGACGATCTTGCATCGGTCGTGGCAGCGCTGGCCAGGGTCAGGAGCATGGCCGGCCTGATCGTCACCATTCCCCACAAGGAAAGCATCCTCTCCCTCTGCCATGAACTGACCGATGCAGCGCGCCAGGTCGGTGCGGTCAACATCGTGCGGTTTGATGCGGCGGAGGCGGGACAGGCAGAGGCCTCTGGTGAAGCAGGCATGCGCCTGGTCGGCAGCAATCTGGATGGCGAGGGATTCGTCGGTGGCTTGCTGGCCCAGGGGCATGCGCTGGTGGGGCGGCGGGTCTATCTTGCCGGTGCCGGTGGTGCCGGTAAGGCCATTGCACATGCCCTCGCGGCGCACGGCGCGGGTGCCATCGGCGTGTACAACCGCAGTGTGGAACGTGCGGGACATCTGGTGGCCGAACTGCGTCGCTACTACCCACAACTGGATGCCCACGTGGCGACGGCGCATCCCGCCCATTACACCCTGGCCATCAATTCCACCTCGCTGGGTCTGAACCCGGACGATGCCTTGCCATTCGCCGTGGAAGGCCTGCCCACTGATGCGCTGGTGGCGGAGGCGGTCATGAAGGTGGAGTTGACCCCGTTACTGGCGGCAGCCCAGAGGCACGGACTGGCGCTGCACTTCGGCCGCTACATGATGCAGGCCCAGCTTGAAAGCATGAAACAGTTCCTTGGGTTGCGCTGAGAGGCGTGCCACCCCTTGAGAAGGGAGCCGCACCGGCGCGGCTCTCGCACGGAAGCCCGGGCGCCGGCAGTGCAAGACCTGGAATCCTACAAATATAACGGAGATGAGGTATGAGCAAGAATTACATCGGAGTGCCCCTGTCGTCGCTGTCGTCACTGTCCTCGCTGACATCATTGTCGGCCCTGGTCCTGGCCGCCATCGCATGTCCCGCCCAGGCCGCCGCGCCCCTGAAGATCGCGCTGGTGGAAACCCTGTCCGGCCCGCAAGCCTCGACCGGGCTGCTCTATCGCGCTGCAGTGAAGTACGAGATGGATCGCATCAACGCCGCCGGCGGATGGAACGGGCAAGCCGTGCAACTGGCCGAGTATGACAACCAGGGCGGACCTGCCGGCGCTTCCGACAAGGTCAAGGCGGCCATTGCCGCCGGTGCGCAGATCATCATCCAGGGTTCTTCGTCTGCCGTCTCCGGCCAGATCACCGAAGACGTGCGCAAGCACAACCTGCGCAATGCTGGCAAGGAAGTCCTGTTCATGAACATGGGCGGCGAGGCGCTGGAGCTGACCGGCGACAAGTGCCACTTCTATCATTTCCGCTTCACCACCAACGCCGTGATCCGCGTCAAGACGCTGGTGCCGGCCATGAAGGAGGCCAAGGAACTGGGGAGCAAGGTCTATGCAATGAACCAGAACTATTCCTGGGGCATGGACATGGACAAGGCCATCAAGGACGATGCCGCCGCCGGTGGCTACACCGTGGTCGAGAGCACCCTCCACGATGTCAACAAGATCCAGGATTTCTCTCCCTATGTCGCCAAGATCAAGGCCAGCGGGGCCGATACAGTCCTCACCGGCAACTGGTCCAACGATCTGCTGTTACTGATGAAGGCCACACGGGCTGCCGGCCTGAAGGTCCGCTTCGGCACCGTCTTCCTGGACCAGCCGGGCAACATCGGCAATGCCGGCGACACGGCCCTGGGACACTTCATCTCGCACGCCTTCAATATCGAGACCAACAAGGCCACCGAGGAATTCGCCACCGACTACAAGGCCAAGACCGGTCACTTCCCGACCTTCATCGAGCCGCAGACCGTGTTCGGCATGCAGATGCTGGGCGAGGCCCTCAAGCAGGTCAAGCCCAGCGGCGACAAGATCAATATCACCGAGCTGGCCAAGGCACTGGAAAAGGTCAGGATCGAGACGCCGATGGGCGAGACCTCGATTCGCGCCGCCGACCACCAGGTGGTGCTGCCCATCGTCGTGTCCCGCGTGGAAAAGAACGTCAAGTACAAGGTCGACGATACCGACATGGGCTTCAAGGTTATCAAGAAGTTCAGCGGCGAAGACGCCGTGAACCCGGTCCAGACCAGCTGCAAGATGCAGCGTCCCTCCTGATCTGACTCGCTGAGCGGGCGCCGTGCCTGTGCACGGCGCCGAATCGACACGGGCGGCCTTGCCGTCCCGTGCGGGGGACGGTCGTCCCGTTTTCTTGGAAGACGCTATGGAATTCTTTACCGTATCGCTGATCAACGGCACCATCTACGGCCTGTTGCTGTTCATGGTCTCGGCCGGGTTGACGCTCATCTTCGGCATGATGGGGGTGCTCAACTTCGCGCATACCTCCTTCTACATGGTGGGTGCCTACCTGGCCTATACCTTGCAGACGTTCATCGGCTTCTGGCCCGCCGTGATCATTGCGCCCCTGATCGTGGGCCTGCTGGGCGTGGTCGTGGAACGCTGGTTCCTGCGGCGCGTGCATCGCTACGGTCATGCGCATGAACTGCTGTTGACCTTTGGCCTGTCCTTCATCATTGCCGAAATCATCAAGCTCTTCTTCGGCAATTACCCGGTCAACTACCAGGTGCCGGCTTCGCTCTCGTTTGCCGCGTTTCGCCTGTTCGGTACGGACTATCCCTTCTATCGCCTGATGATGGGCCTGGTCTCGCTGCTCATGTTCGGCCTGATCTACCTGCTTCTCTCGCGCACCCGCATCGGCATCGTCGTGCGCTCGGCGATCTATCGCCCGGCCATGGCGGAGACCCTGGGCCACAACGTGCCACTGGTCTTCATGGGTGTCTTCGGGGTGGGGGCCGCGCTGGCCGGCCTGGCCGGCGCCATCGCCGGCGCGTTCTATACCACCAATCCGAACATGGCCCTGGAGCTGGGTGTGCTGGTCTTCGTGGTGGTGGTCATCGGGGGCCTGGGTTCGCTGGAGGGCGCAATGCTGTCATCGATCCTGATCGGCCTGATCTCGTCCTTTGCCGTCGGCGTGGATGTCAGCCTGGCCGATGCGCTGGACTATGTCGGGGCAGGACAATGGGCGCGTGACCTGGGGGGCTTGATGACGCTGAAGGTCTCGTCGCTGGCCGCCACCATTCCGTTTGCGCTGATGTTGCTGGTATTGCTGGTTCGCCCCTCCGGGCTGATGGGTGAGAAGGAGTGAGTCACATGAACGAATCCACAAACAAGGTCTTGCCAGGCCTGCCCGGGTCGGCCGCAAAAATGCGACCAGACGTGTCACCAACCGTGTCCGCAACCGCGTCCCCAGCCACGTCACTGCGATCGCCGGCTGCAGTATCGCTGGCCTCGCGTCTGCTGATGGTGTCGGTGCTGCTGTTACTGCTCATCGCTCCCTTCGTTTTGCCCCAGGCGCTGGTGAATGCGGCTATCCAGATGCTCATCGCGGCACTGTTTGCAACGGCCTTCAATGTGCTGGCGGGGCAGGGTGGCATGCTCTCCTTCGGCCACGCGGCCTATTTCGGTATCGGTGCATTTGCCACCCTGCATGCGATGAATGCGCTGGGCGGTGCGGGGCTCCTGCCCACGCCGCTGCTGCCGATATTCGGGGCACTGGGCGGCTGTCTGCTGGGCCTGGTGGCGGGCTGGTTTTCGACGCAGCGTAGTGGTGTCTATTTCTCGATGATCACCCTGGCCCTGGCCGAACTGTTGCACGCGCTGGCACCGCACCTGACCAGCGTCTTTGGTGGCGAGGCAGGGGTGTCATCGATGCGCATGCCGGCCTGGGGCCTGTCCTTTGGCGAGCCGATGCATGTCTATTACCTGACCCTGGCCTGGGTGCTGGCTTCGTTGGGCGCCTTGTTCTTCTTCACCCGTACCCCCCTGGGGCGGCTCACGCTGGGTCTGCGCGAAAACGCCATGCGCCTGAAGTTCCTGGGCTATGACGTGCATGCCGCCCGGGTGATGGTGTTCATGATCTCGGCCAGCTTTGCGGGCGTGGCCGGTGGTCTGCTGGCGATGAACAATGAAGCCGGCAACTACGTGCTCTTCGATGTGCGCCTGTCTTCCGAGGTGGTGCTCAATGCCTATATCGGCGGTACCGGGGTGTTCTTCGGCCCGGCCCTGGGCGCGGCGGTGATGACCTTCTTCGGGTATGCGGTCTCGGACCTGACGCGCTCCTGGTTGCTGTACCAGGGTCTCATTTTCGTGGTGGTGATGATGTTCATGCCCAATGGTCTGTCGGGCGTGGTGCTGTGGTGGCAGCGCAGTCAGCGTAGCAGCGCGGTGCTGGCGCGCTATGCGGCGGGCTGGTCACTGGGCGCCCTCGCATGTGCGGCGGCGGTGGTGTTTTCGGTGGAGCTGTTGCAGCGCGTCCTGGGCTCGGATTACCAGTCGCAACTGGTGGATGCCCAGCCATGGCCGGCGATCACCCTGTTTGGCCGTGACTGGCTACCCGGCGCGGTGAGCACATGGCTGTTGCCTCTGCTGCTGCTGGTGGCCGGTGGCCTGATCTTGAACCGGGTCACGCGTGCCTGGGACGCACTCAATGAAGAGGAGGCCGCATGAGCGCCGTCAACTCCATCCATCCCGTCAGCACCAGCCCGGCGGCACTGACCCTGCGCAACGTCAGCAAGTCCTTCGGCGAGGCGCACATCATCCGGGGTGTCGACCTGGAACTGCAGCGCGGCGAGCGTCATGCCTTCATTGGTCCCAATGGGGCGGGGAAGTCGACGCTGTTCCATCTCATCTCGGGCAACTTCAAGCCCAGCGCAGGGGAAATCCTGCTGGGAGAACTGCCCATCGGCGGGCTCAGTCCGGAACGCATCAACCGCATGGGACTGGCGCGTTCCTTCCAGATCACCAATATCTTCCCGCGCCTGTCGGTGTTCGAGAACCTGCGCCTGGGCGTAATGCAGCGCTTCGGCATGCAATACACGCTGTGGCGCCCGATCTCGCAGTATCGCAAGGTCACTGCACTGGCGGAGCAGTTGCTGGAGCAGGTCCGCCTGGTCCGCCATCGTGACACGCTGGGCGGGGAGCTTTCCTATTCCGAACAACGTTCGCTGGAGATCGGCATGACCCTGGCCTCCGACCCCAAGGTCTTGCTGCTGGATGAACCCATGGCCGGCATGTCGCGGGAAGAAACCGACTACACCGCCGAGCTCCTGCGCGAGCTTTCGGTGGGCCGCAGCCTGATGATCGTGGAGCACGACATGGATGTGGTGTTTTCGCTGTGCGACCGCATCAGTGTCCTGGTCTATGGCCAGGTGGTTGCAACCGGCACCCCCGAGGAAATTCGCAACAATGCGCAAGTACAGGAAGCCTATCTGGGCAAGGAGGTCGCAGCATGAGCACAGCAGCCACACCGGCACAGGCGCCGCTGCTGCAGGTACGCGACCTGCACGCGCACTACGGCAAGAGCCATATCCTGCAGGGTGTCAATTTCGAGGTCGGTCACAACGCCGTGATCAGTCTGTTGGGGCGCAACGGTTCGGGGCGCTCCACCACGGCCCGCGCCATCATGGGCCTGGTACCGCCCACCGGCGGCCAGGTCTTGCTGGACGGTCGCGATCTGGCCGGGCAACGTCCCTTCGCGGTTTCGCGGGCAGGGATCGCATTCGTCCCGGAGGAGCGCGAAGTCTTCGCCAACCTCAGCGTCGACGAGAACCTGCAGATGGGCGTGCAACGCGCACGCAACGATGCGCCCCAATGGACGGTGGAGCAGATGTTCGATTTCTTCCCGCGCCTGAAGGAGCGGCGCAACACCCGGGCCGGCAATCTTTCCGGGGGTGAGCAACAGATGCTGACCATCTGCCGCTCGCTGCTGGGCAATCCGCGCCTGATCCTGATCGATGAGCCCACCGAGGGCCTGGCACCCAAGATCGTGACCGTGGTGGGCGAGGCCATCCAGGAAATCCACCGGCGTGGCGTATCCGTGATCCTGATCGAGCAAAAGCTGACCATCGCCATGAAGATTTCCACCGGGGTCTGCCTGCTCGGTCATGGCCAGATCGTCTTCAGCGGCACGCCCGACGAGCTTGGGGAGAATCCCCAGTTGCTCAAGGATTGGCTGGCGGTATGAGCCGGCAAGCGACTTCACTTCAAGAGAAACCATGAGCGATCAGACTATCGATGCGCATGCACTGCATGCCACCGCCAAATACAAGCAGTTTCCCGATCTGGCCAACCAGGTCGCCTTCATCACCGGGGCCGGCAGCGGCATCGGCCGTGCCATGGCCGATGCGTTTGCGGCCAATGGCACCCATTTGGCCCTGCTGGATGTCAACAGCGAATCGCTGGAGCGCGCCCGGGCGGAACTGCACCGGACCTTCCCGCAGATCGAAGTCGAATGCCTGGTCGCTTCCATCGTCGACGAAACAGCGGTGGAGGCAGCAACGGCGGCCGTCCATGCACGTTTCGGCCGCATCGACATCCTGCTCAACAATGCCGGCATCTCGGCCAATCGGCCGACCCTGGAACTGCCTGCACAGCAGTGGCGCCATGCCATCGACGTCAATCTGAACGGGGTCTTCTTTTGCGCCCAGGCAGTGGCCCGGCACATGGTGGCCCAGGGGAGCGGGGTGATCCTCAACACCGCGTCGATGTATGGCACGGTGGCCGCGCCCGAGCGCGCGGCCTACTGCGCCAGCAAGGCGGCGGTGGTGATGCTGACCAAGGTATTGGCGGTGGAGTGGGCGCCCAAGGGGCTGCGGGTGAATGCGCTTGCGCCCGGCTACGTCCACACGGCGCTGGTGCAGGAACTGGTCAGTACCGGCCGCATGGATCTGGCGGCCTTGAAGAAGCGTACGCCCGCCGGTCGCCTGGGTGAGCCGCACGAGATCGCCACCCTGGCCTTGTTCCTGGCCTCCGAACATGCCGCCTTCATCAACGGCCAGGCCATCGTGGCCGATGGCGGCTGGTCGGCCTATAGCTATCTCTGATCTTTTCTCCGGCCGCTCCGATGGTGCGGCCGCTATCACCGAATCAGTTTCTTCTCTGGAGAGTAAGCCCATGTCTGACCATATTGCACTCGCCCCGGCCGCGCCCTGGGTCGAACTGCGCACCACCGACGCCGACTGGAATGCCGCC
>Ga0160496_1000143_pt1 | contig 50289 bp, 45 predicted proteins | sample DIDPMG_2_FD_108231 | JGI IMG/M metagenome (GOLD analysis project Ga0160496, IMG submission 108231) | Enriched soil microbial communities from UW Madison campus, WI, USA - DID2937_E24_FP MG | ecosystem: Environmental > Terrestrial > Soil > Grasslands | place: USA: Madison, Wisconsin | collected...
ATGTGCGTTCTCTCTATCTGAAAAAGGGGGGTGTCTGGTGGGTGCCGACGGGTTCGGCGCCGTTTGCGGCGTCGCGTTTCGGTGCGTCGCTGCCATGAACAGAACTTTATAGATAGCTCGAAAGCGCCGGTAGAGGGCGAAAATTCGCTTCAGCGTTCCAAATTATGAACGATGGAGGTCTTCCAGGCTCGGACCGAGGCCGAGCCCCGCGCCCGCCACGTCGGGAGGGGCGGGCGCCGCTCAGCGCCGGCGTCTGGTTGCGCGCGCAACCGTGCGCGGCGGCGGCCCTTGCACCGGCGCATGCTGCGCCATCACCGCCACGATCCAGTCGATGAACACGCGCAGCTTGGCGCTGACGTGGCGATTGGGCGGGTAGGCCAGATAGAGCGGCATGCTGTCGAGCTGCCAGTCGGGAAACAGCGGCACCAGTTCGCCGCGCGCCGCGTGCTCGCGCGCCATGTAATCCGGCAGCCACAGCACGCCGAGCCCGGCCAGCCCCGCGGCCAGATACGCATTGCCGTCGTCGACCGCGAAGGCATGGCGACCCTGTACCTGGATGCGCTCGTCGCCGCGATGCATGGCGTAAGGAAAGGCCCGGCCGGTGCGCGACCACAGAAACCCCACGATGCGATGGTGCGTGTCTTCGAGCTCGCGCGGATGCGCGGGCGTGCCGGCCAGCGCGAGATAGCTGGGTGCGGCGTACACGCCGAGCCGCAGGTCGGCCACGCGCCGCGCGATCAGCGACTGATCGCTGAGCTCGCCGCCGCGCACGACGCAGTCGACGTTCTCGTCGATGATGTCGACGATGCGGTCGCTCACGCCCATGTCGAGCTGGATGTCGGGATAGCGCGCGTGAAACGCGGGCAGTGCCGGCACGAGGATCATGCGCGCCAGCGGGCTGGGCACGTCCACGCGCAGATGGCCGCGCGGCTGCGCCGCGGCCGCCGACAGGCTGGTCTCCGCGTCGTCCATGTCGGCCAGCAGGCGTATCACGCGTTCGTAATAGGCCGCGCCGTCGGCGGTGACGTTGACCTTGCGCGTGGTGCGGTTGAGCAGCCGCACGCGCAGCCGCGCCTCGAGCTGCTGCACCAGCTGCGTGACGGTGGCGCGGCTCAGGCGCAGGGTGTCGGCGGCCTTGGTGAAGCTGCCGGTCTCGACGACGCGCGCGAAGGCCTGCATGGCATCGAAGCGGTCCATGGGGGCTCCAGGAAGCGGACGGATTGTTTGGATTCTACAAACAGTGCTAGCCGCGCGCGCGTATTTATCGCGCGCCCGCCGCTGCCTACAGTGAGGGTGTCGTCATGGCCGGCGCGCCGCCGGCTTCTCATGGAGGAAATTCAGATGGCAAAGCGAGATGTGGTCTTTCCCGCGGGCCGCCAGGCCCTGTATGAACGCAACCGGTATTCTCCGGCCGTGCGCAGCAACGGTTTCCTGTTCGTGTCGGGACAGGTGGGCAGCCGCGAGGACGGGTCGCCCGAGCCCGGGCTCGAGGCCCAGGTGCGGCGCGCGTTCGAGAACCTTAACGCGGTGCTGGCCGCGGCCGGCGCCACGTTCGACGACGTGGTCGACGTGACCGTCTTCATGGTCGATCCGCAGAACACCTTCGAGCGCATCTGGACCGTCGTGCCCGAGTACTGGGGCGAGGCGCCGTTCCCCAACATCACCGCGGTCGGCGTTACCTGGCTCTATGGCTTCGACTTCGAGATCAAGGTGATCGCGAAGCTGCCCGAGGGCCAGGCCGGGTGAGTCGAAACAGGTTGCGCACGCATCGGTTACGCTTGCCGCATCGAAAAGTGGAGCGGATGCGATGCGCGGCAAACTCGGCGTGTACCTTTGGGGCCTGTGGGCGGTGGCCGCCGTGGCGTTCGGCGCCTGCATGATTGCCTACAGCATGGCCACCACCGCCACGCGCGGCGAGCTCGAGCTGCGGCCGGGCGCCACCGTGCGGCTCGAGCTGTATCGCATCCAGGAGGCGCCGCTGTGGATGCACGCCTTGCTGCCCTTGCCCGCGCCGGCCGCTCCGGGCGCCGAGCAGCCCGCCGCGCCCGGCGGCATCGTGGGTCATGGCAGCGAGATGCGCGCCGGCGATCTGCTGATGCTGCGCCTGCGCGGCCCGCAGGGACAAGACCTGCAGCTCGACGGCTCGTTCGTCGATGCCTTCAGCAGCCGCCATGCGATGCGCGAGCTGCGCCCGATGATCGCGCTGGAAGGCGGCAAGCGCGTGCTGCCGCCGGCGGTGAAGCTGCCGGCCGGAAACAGCGTGCTGGAGCTCACCGTGACCGACGTGGCCGACAGCCTGCTGGGCAAGCAGGCCGAGGTGCTGGTGCATCCGCCCTACATGCTCAAGCGCGTCGCGCCGGGATACGAATGGGTCCGCTGGCTGCTGCTCTGGCCGGTCTATGGCCTGGTGCTGGCGCTGTGGGCGGTGGCGATGCTGTGGCTCACGGTGCGTGCGCGGCGGCGCCGCCAGCGCACCGCCGGCGCATGAAAAAAGGCCGATGCGGACAACGCATCGGCCTTTTTGCTGGCGCATCCGGCAGGCGTTACGCTTCGATGCGCTCGACCTTGCCCACCAGCAGGATGTACGACAGCGCGCCCAGCAGGGCCAGCGTCGAGACGTAGATGATGGCGGGCGCGAAGTTGTCCTTCGAGACCAGGAAGCCGATCACGATCGGCGTCGAGATCGACGAGATGTTGCCGATGAAGTTGAACACGCCGCCGGTCAGGCCGAGCAGGCGGGTGGGCGCCAGCGCCGACACCAGCGACCACGTGATCGAGGCCAGGCCGTTGCCGAAGAACGCCACGGCCAGGAAGAAGATCACCCAGCTGGTCGAGTCGGTGAAGTTGGCGCCGATCATCGAGGTCGAGATCAGCAGGCCCAGGATGATGGGCAGCTTGCGCGCCAGGCCCACGTTGGCGCCGCGGCGGATCAGGAAGTCCGACAGCACGCCCGAGCACAGCACGCCGACGAAGGCGGCCAGGAACGGCACCGAGGCCAGGAAGCCCGATTTGATGAAGTCCATGCCGCGGTACTTCACCAGGTAGGTCGGGAACCACGTCAGGAAGAACCACAGCGTGGAGGTCAGGCAGAACTGGCCGAGGTACACGCCCCACAGCTTGCGCTTGCTCATCACCAGGCCCAGGTCGGCCCACGAGAACGGCGCCTTCTTCTCGGTGTTGCGGCGGTCCAGGTCGACCACGCCGCCACCCTTCTGGATCAGCTCGATCTCGGCCTCGTTCGCGCCCTTGAACGCGCGCGGCTCGCGATACACCAGCCACCACACCACGCCCCAGGCGATGCCGAGCAGGCCGGTGCTCACGAACACCATGTGCCAGCCATAGTGGTGCTGCAGCCAGGCCAGCACCGGCGTCAGGAACGCCAGGCCCACGAACTGGCCCGAGGTGTAGAAGCCGATCGCGGTGGCGCGTTCGCGTTCCGGGAACCAGGTCGTGACCACGCGGTTGTTGATCGGGTAGGCGGGCGCTTCGAGCGCGCCGACGGCCAGGCGCAGCACGAACAGCAGCACGAAGCTGCCGGCGAAGCCCATGAAGAAGGTCGCGGCCGACCACAGGATCAGCGCCAGCGCATACAGCAGCCGCGGCGGAATGCGGTCGACCAGCCAGCCGCCCGGGATCTGCATCGCGGCGTAGGTCCAGCCGAAGGCCGACAGGATCAGGCCTTCCTGCACGGTCGACAGGCCGAACTCGTCCTTGATGCCGGGGGCGGCGATCGACAGGTTGCTGCGGTCGAGATAGTTGATGACGACGGTGATGAACAGCATCACCATGATGATGTAGCGGCTGCGCGTGGGTTTCTGCGCGAGCGGCGCGCCGGCTGCGGTAGCGATGGACACGGCGGGTCTCCTCGGGGGGCTTGGGGGGCCCGGCGTGTGCTGTCTGCGTCGCCGGGCATGTTATGAATCTGCAGGGGGCTTGCTCGGTCGGCACGGGCGGGGCGCGCGGCCCTGTCCGCACGCCACTGGCCGGGATACGCCGGCGCCTGTCAGGCGCCGGCGCGGCAGGGGATCACCACTCGGCGAAGCTGCCGTCGGCGTGGCGCCAGATCGGATTGCGCCAGCGGTGGCCCACCGTCGCGCGCTCCTTCACATACTCTTCGTTCACCTCGATGCCGAGGCCCGGGCCCTGCGGGATCGTGACCATGCCGTCTTCGTAGGCGAACACTTCGCGGTTGCTGACGTAGTCGAGCAGGTCGTTGGCTTCGTTGTAGTGGATGCCCAGGCTCTGTTCCTGGATGAAGGCGTTGTAGCAGCCGGCGTCGATCTGCAGGCAGGTGGCCAGCGCGATCGGGCCGAGCGGGCAGTGCAGCGCCAGCGCCACGTCGTAGGCCTCGGCCATGGCCGCGATCTTGCGCGTCTCGGTGATGCCGCCGGCGTGCGAGGGATCGGGCTGGATGATGTCCACATAGCCCTCGGACAGCACGCGCTTGAAGTCCCAGCGCGAGAACAGGCGTTCGCCCAGCGCGATCGGCGTCGAGGTCAGCGGCGCCAGTTCCTTGAGTGCCTCGTAGTGCTCGCTCAGCACCGGCTCCTCGATGAACATGAGCTTGAACGGATCGAGCTCCTTCATCAGCACCTTGGCCATGGGCTTGTGCACGCGGCCGTGGAAGTCCACGCCGATGCCCACGTTCGGGCCCACGGCTTCGCGCACGGCGGCCACGTTCTCCAGGCACTTCTCGACCTTGTCGAACGAGTCGATGTATTGCAGCTCTTCGGTGCCGTTCATCTTCACGGCGGTGAAGCCGCGCGCCACCGCGTTCTTGGCGGCCGCGGCCGTGTCGGCCGGGCGGTCGCCGCCGATCCACGAATACACGCGGATGCGGTCGCGCACGTTGCCGCCCAGCAGCTGCGACACGGACACGCCGAGCGACTTGCCCTTGATGTCCCACAGCGCCTGGTCGATGCCGGCCAGCGCGCTCATGTGGATGGCGCCGCCGCGATAGAAGCCGCCGCGGTACAGCACGGTCCAGTGGTCTTCGATATTGCGCGGGTCCTTGCCGATCAGGTAGTCGGCCAGTTCCTTGACCGCCGCGGCCACCGAGTGCGCGCGGCCCTCGACCACGGGCTCGCCCCAGCCGACCACGCCTTCGTCGGTCTCGATCTTGAGGAACAGCCAGCGCGGCGGGACGATGTAGGTCGTGAGCTTGGTGATTTTCATGAGAGGGTCTCCTCTGCGTGGGATCGTGAAATCAGCGGGGGGCGATGGCCTGCCAGGCGGCGACGAATTCGCGCGCGCGTGCGCCGACCTCGTCGGCCGACAGGCCAGGCTTGTAGAGCGCCGAGCCCAGGCCGAAGCCCGAGGCGCCGGCGGCGGCGAATTCGGCAAGGTTGTGCGGCGTGATGCCGCCGACCGGCAGCAGCGGCGCGCGCAGCACGGCGCGCCAGGCGCGCAGCACCGGCGGGCCGACCTGTTCGGCCGGGAACAGCTTGAGCGCATCGGCGCCGGCGGCCAGCGCGGCGAAGGCCTCGGTGGGCGTGGCCACGCCGGGCAGGCTCAGCATGCCTTCGGCCTTGGCGCGGCGGATCACGGCGGGATCGCTGTGCGGCATGACGATGATGGCGCCGCCGGCATCGCGCACGCGCGTGACGTCGTCGGGATCGATCACGGTGCCGGCGCCCAGCAGGCAATCCTCCGGCAGCACGGCGCGCATGGCGGCGATGCTGTCGAACGGCTGCGGCGAGTTCAGCGGCACTTCGATCAGGCGGAAGCCCGCCTGGTACAGGGCCTGGCCGATGCCGGCGGCTTCCTCGGGGCGGATGCCGCGCAGGATGGCGACCAGGGGGCAGGCCTGCATGGCCAGGGCGAGTCGGGCGGAAGAGGTGGTCATGGCGTCTCCGTGACGGACGCGCGCACCAGCCCGGCGGCCAGCGCCAGGTGCCAGAGCCCGCGTTCCGTGGCGTGGCGGGCCTGGGCGGGCGTGCCCAGGCCGTAGTGATCGAGGGCGAGGCGGTAGCGCTCGCACAGCGCGTCGTCGCCGCACAGCACCAGGCGCGGCATCGCGCCCTGCTGGCGCAGCATCTCGGCCAGCGCCGCGATCTCGTGGCCGATCAGCAGGCCCGAGAGATAGTCGGGGCTGGCGGCGGGCGTGAGCGCGCCGGTCAGCCCCAGCGTGCGTGCGCTGAAGATGGTGGAGAGCACGCCGGCCCGGCCGGCGGGCGCGCCCGCCACGCGCAGGCCGCGTGCGTAGGCTTCGGGGTCGGAGGCGCCGTCGCTCATGGTGCGGCCGAGAATCGTGTGGCCGCGCAGCGCGGCGTAGACTTCGCCGGTCATGAAGGTGTCGAAGTGGGTGACGCGGCCGCGCCGCACCGCGACCCACTTGGAGTGCGTGCCGGGCAGGCCGATCAGCAGGTCGTCGGCGTCGGCGCCGAGCGTGTCCGGCACGCCGGCCACCTGGGTTTCCTCGCCGCGCATCACGTTGGGCAGGCCGTGGCGCTGGATCAGGCCGGGCACGATGTGCATCGGCGTGCCGTCGCGCGCCACGCGGGTGAGCTGGCCGGCGAGCTGGCCGAGGTCCACCGGCACGTCGAGATAGGCGGCCTCGCGCCATCCCTGGGCGCTGCCGACCATGCCGCAGGCGATCACGGGCAGTGACGGTTCGGCGCGCAACCAATCGCCGCAGGCATGTTGAAACGCGAGTTCGAAGCGGGCGTCCTGGTCGGCCGCGCCGGCGGCGAGCGCGCCGTCCTGCAGGGGCTGGGGCAGATTCATGATGCCCCAGGGCAGATGGCGCGCATCCAGCGTCTGGCCGCGGCCATCCATGCGATAGGCGCGCAGGGAGGAGGTGCCCCAGTCCAGCGCGATCAGCGCCGCGGTGTCGGGCTTGCCGGTAGTCATGGAAAAGCTGTCTCGTTGTCCGCCACGTGTCGTGGCCGGTTTGTAGGGGCGGTGGGCCCGATGCAAAAAATTCTAGTCGAGCGGCCAAAAAATCTCAAAATATAGAATTGAATCTCATATATTGGGATAGAATGCGGGTTTTGGAACGCCGCGCGCGCTGGCCCCCGCAGGGCCACCCCGGCGGCCGCCGCCTCGTGCGGCGGGTTTCACGCACCCGTTGTTGCCGCAAGCCATGAACCGACCCGCGCTTTCCCAGTCCCCCCTCGATCCCGACGCCGGCGCGCCCGCCGGCACCCAGACCCTCATGCGCGGCCTGGCCGTGATCCAGGCCGTGGCGCAGGGCGCGCGCGATCTGAAGGAGATCTGCGCGCGCATCGGCGTGGCGCGCAGCACCACCCACCGGCTGGCCAGCTGTCTGGTGCAGGAGCGTTACCTGCGCGTGCTGCCCTCGCTGGGCTATGCGCTCGGGCCGCGGCTGATCGAGCTCGGCTTCCAGGCGCGCGAGGCCATCCCCATGGTCACGCTGGCGCGGCCGCACCTCACCGCGCTGGCCGATCTCACTGGCGACACCATCCACCTGGGCGTGCGCGACGGCGCCGAGGTGCTGTATCTGGAGAAGATCCCGGGCAAGAAGGGGCTGGAAATGCGCTCGCGCGTGGGCCACCGCATGCCGCTCGCCTGCACGGGCGTGGGCAAGGCGCTGCTGCTCGACGACGACGAGAACCTCTGGCAGGCCCTGCACCAGGTCGGCACGCCGGTGGCCGCGCGCGCGGTCGATCCGCAGGCCGGCTGGCGCGTGTTCGTCGAGCGCATGCGTGACTACGCCACGCGCGGCTATGCCTTCGACCTGGAAGACAACGAGCCCTCGATCCGCTGCGTCGCCGCGCCGGTGCGCGATGCCAGCGGCCGGATCGTGGCGGCCGTGAGCGTGTCCAGCACGGTGCCGTACATGTCGCTCGAGCGCATGCGCGAGATGGTGCCCTCGGTGCAGCAGTCCGCGGCGCGACTGTCGGCGGAGCTGGGCTGGCAGGTCTGAGGCGCCGCCATCCGGTTGCACGCGCAACGGATGGCGCGGTCACAAACGACAAGGGCAGGCCCGTGGGCCTGCCCTTCGTGCGTGTGGCGGCGTGTCAGGCCAGCGGCAGCGTCAGCACGCCGGCGGTGGCGGGCCGCATCATGACGCGGCGGTACCAGGCGGCGATCGCCGGCGTTTCCGGGCGCTCGATCGGCAGGGCCAGCCAGCGGTGCGCGGCGCAGGCCAGTGCGATGTCGCCCATCGTGAACTGCGCGCCGGCGATGAATTCGCGGCCCTGCAGCGCGTTTTCGAGGATCTGGCCGCAGGCGTTGGACTGGGCCACCACCTTGGCGAGCAGCTCGGGATTGCGCTTGTCTTCGGGCGTACGGATCAGTTGCAGGAAGGCCGGCCCCATGGCCGGCTGCCATTCGGTGGCCTGCCAGTCCATCCAGCGGTCGGCGTCGGCGCGCACGCAGGGGTCGGTCGGCCAGAGGGAGCCGCTGCCGTAGCGCGAGGCCAGGTAGCGCACGATGGCGTTCGATTCCCACAGCACGAAGCCGTTGTCGTCGATCAGCGGCACGCGCCGGTTCGGGTTGAGCCGGCCGTACTCGGGCGTGTCGAGGCCGCCGAACTGGCCGCCGGCCTCCACGAAGGTGTGCGGCAGCGCGAGCTCGCGCACGGCCAGCATCACTTTTTGCACGTTCAGCGAGCTCAGTCTTCCCCAGATTTTCAACATGATGCAGAGTCCTCGAGTTCAGCGCGGCGGCAGCTCGCGCCGGAAAAAGCCGCAGTCGCGCCCGAAGCGCGACCAGTTGAATGCGGGGCCGGGGTCGGTCTTGCGTCCCGGCGCGATGTGTTCGTGGCCCCACGCGGCCCGCAGCGGATAGCGCGCGCGCAGCACCGCGGTGAGACGCGGCAGCGTGGCGTACTGCGCATCCGTGAAGGGCAGGGTGTCGGTGCCTTCCATCTCGATGCCGATGGAGAAGTCGTTGCAGCGCTCGCGGCCCTCGAAGCGCGACACGCCGGCGTGCCAGGCGCGCGCATCGGTGGACACATACTGCACGATGCTGCCGTCACGCCGCACCAGGAAGTGCGCCGAGACGCGCAGGCCTTCGAGGCGGGCGAACCAGGGGTGCGCGCCCAGGTCGAGCCGGTTCAGGAACAGGTCGCTGATGTAGTCGGGGCCGCCCGCGCGCCTGAACTCACCCGGCGGCAGCGTGATGTTGTGCAGCACGAGCAGGCTCACCTGCGTGCCGGCCGGCCGGGCGTCGGTGTTGGGCGAGGGCAGGCGGGTGACGCCGGCGCCGGCCACCAGCCAGCCGTGACGATCCAGAGTCAGTGATTGCATGACGAGGTCTGCGGCAGGGCGCGAGGCGGGGCCTCGTGCGAATGGGGCGCGGCGGACGGGGGCGTCGCCGCGCAATCGCAGCATTATGCCGGGTGCCCGGCGGGATGCAAAAGAAAGCGGCTGGCGCTCAGGCGCCGGGCTTGCCGAGGCGGGCGTGGTCGGTGCTGCACCAGGTCTGGCCGTTTTGCAGCACGGCCTCGGAACGGGGCAGGTGTATGCCGCAATGGGCGCAGCGCACCATGGCCTCGGCGGGGCGCACCGCCGGGGGGGTGGCGCCCCGGGCCGGGCCGGCCGGCGGGGCGTTGCGCCGTTGCGCGGCGCGCGCGCCGGCGATGCGCACGATCATCATGACCGCGAGCGCCACCAGCACCCAGAAAAGGATCTTGCCCATGATGCGTCAGGTTCGGTGCAGGATCACTTCGAGCACGAAGCGGCTGCCGGTGTAGGCCAGGATGAGGAAGGCGAAGCCGGTGAGGGTCCAGCGCAGCGCCACGCGGCCGCGCCAGCCGCGCACGTGGCGACCGGCCAGCAGCACGCCGAAGGTGAGCCACGACAGCAGCGTGAACACGGTCTTGTGGTCGAAGGGCAGCAGCTTGCCGGAGATGATGGTGGAGGCGACCGAGCCCGAGCCGACCGCCAGCGTGAGCACCAGGAAGCCGATCCAGATCACGCGGAACAGCAGCTGCTCCTGGATCAACAGCGGCGGCTGGGCGTCGAGCACGCGGCCGATGATGCTGCGCTCGGCGGGGGCTTCGAGGGGGCGGTGCAGGTGGCGGTCGAGGAGCGCCATCAGCATGGCCTGCAGCGCCGCGATCGTGATCAGGCCATAGGCGGCCAGCGCGATCAGCAGGTGCAGGCGCAGCCAGGGGTTGTCGGCGTGCGGCACCAGCTGGCCCTGCGGGAACAGCGCGGCCAGGGCGGTGACCAGCGTGCCGGCGGGCAGCAGCAGCAATTGCAGGCCGTCGATGCGGACCAGCAGGCTTTCGAGCCAGAATACGACCAGGCCGAGCCAGACGGCGGCCGACATGGCGAGCGCCCAGCCGATGAACAGATGCTGCGTCCCCAACATGGATTGCCACAGCGCGATACCATGTAGCACCAGGGCGCCCAGCAGGCATACCCGGGCGATGCGCCCGGTCTGCTCGACACTGCCGCGCTGCGCCAGGCGGCGCCACATCGAGCCGCCCAGAATGGCGTAAGCCAGAGCAGCCACGGCGTGAAATACAATGCCTGATGACATAGAAACCGTTGGGTGATGACGGGCCCGGTGCGCATGTGGCGCCCGCAGGCCGGGATTCAATCAACTAGTGTAAGCGGAAACGCCTCTCATGCTCGATAACCTGACTCAACGTTTGTCGCGCGTCGTCAAGACGCTTCGCGGCGAAGCCCGGCTGACCGAGGCCAACACCCAGGAGATGCTGCGCGAAGTGCGCATGGCGCTGCTGGAGGCCGACGTGGCCCTGCCGGTGGTGCGCGACTTCGTGGCGCGCGTCAAAGAAAAAGCCCTGGGCGAAGAGGTTTCCTCCAGCCTGACGCCGGGCCAGGCCCTGGTGGGCGTGGTCCACAAGGAGCTCACCACCCTGATGGGCGGCGATCTCGGCCCCCACGCGGCCGAGCTGTCGCTGGCCACCCAGCCGCCCGCCGTCATCCTGATGGCCGGCCTGCAGGGCGCCGGCAAGACCACCACCACCGGCAAGCTGGCCCGCTGGCTCGCCGCGGGCGAACACCAGCAGGGCGGCCGCAAGAGCGGCAAGAAAAAGGTGCTGGTGGTGTCGGCCGACGTGTATCGTCCCGCCGCCATCGACCAGCTCAAGACCGTCGCGGCGCAGGCCGGGGTCGACTTCCTGCCCTCGGATCCGAGCCAGAAGCCCGAAGACATCGCGCGCAACGCGGTCGATCACGCGCGCCGTCATCACTACGACGTGCTGATCCTCGATACGGCCGGCCGCCTGGGCATCGACGAGGCCATGATGCGCGAGATCCGCGCGCTGCACGACCTCGTCAATCCGATCGAAACGCTGTTCGTGGTCGACGCGATGCAGGGCCAGGACGCGGTCAACACCGCGCGCGCCTTTGCCGACGCGCTGCCGCTCACCGGCGTGGTGCTCACCAAGCTCGACGGCGATGCGCGCGGCGGCGCAGCGCTGTCGGTGCGTCACGTCACCGGCAAGCCGCTCAAGTTCGTCGGCGTCTCGGAAAAGCTCGAGGGCATCGAGCCCTTCTATCCCGAGCGCATGGCGCAGCGCGTGCTGGGCATGGGCGACATCGTGTCGCTGGTCGAGCAGGCGCAGAAAAACATCGACATCGCCGAGGCGCAGAAGCTGGCGGCCAAGATCAAGTCGGGCAACAAGTTCGACCTGAACGACTTCCGCGAGCAACTGGGCCAGGTCAAGAAGCTGGGCGACATGGGCTCGCTGCTCGAGAAGCTGCCGGCGCAGTTCCAGCAGGCCGCGGGCCAGATCCAGGGCGGCCAGGCCGAGAAGCAGCTGCGCCGCACCGAAGGCATCCTCAACTCGATGACGCCGATGGAGCGCGCCAAGCCCGAGCTGATCAAGGCCGCGCGCAAGCGCCGCATCGCGGCGGGCGCGGGCGTGCCGGTGCAGGAGGTCAATCGCCTGCTGTCGCAGTTCGATCAGATGCAGGGCATGATGAAGCAGATGAAGAAGGGCGGCATGGCGAAGATGATGCGCGCCATGGGCGGCCTGAAGGGCCTGGGCAAGTTCGGCGGCCTGCGCTGAGCCCGGCGCGGTCCGCGCGCACCGCGCGGTTCCGCGGCCCAAAAAAACGGCCAGACCTTGCGTCTGGCCGAATCGATCGGGACATGGCGGGGATAGCCTGTCCCGATACAAACCGGCAAACGCTGCGGGGTCTGCCGGCCTGTCCTGGATTCAAGAGAGCGGCGGCACGCGCAGCACCTGGCCGGGATAGATCTTGTCGGGGTCCGACAGCATCGGCTTGTTGGCTTCGAAGATCTGCTTGTATTTGTCGCCGTGGCCCTTGCCGTAGGCGGCTTCCGCCACCTTCCAGAGCGTGTCGCCCTTCTGCACGGTCACGAACTTGGCCTCGGCGCCTGCGGCCTTGGCGCTGAGCTGGTTGTCGACCTTGGCCACGCCCACGGTGTTGCCGAGCGCCAGCGCGATCTTCTCGGCCTCTTCGGTGGAGGCGGCTTCGCCCGACACCGTGACCGTGTCGCCGTTGACGTCGATCTTCAGACCCGAGGCGGACAGGCCGTGCTTGGCCAGCTCCTTCTGCAGCTCTTCCGCGGTGGCCGCCTTGGCCTCGCTCGCGCCGAAGAGCTTCTCGCCCACATCCTTGATGAAATTCAGCAAGCCCATGGTCTTTCCTTTTTGCGTTGAGGGAAAAAGGTGCAGTGGGGCTGATTATGGTCGCGGCAGGCGGACGCGCGCGAGCGCAATGTGTAACGACATGCTAGTCCGGCGGCGCGCTGCGCGGGCGCGCCGCCGCTTTCGGACGGACGGCTCAGCCGCCGCCCACCGCCACGACGATCTCGATCTCGTCGCCGTCGGCGAGCGCGGTCTCGGCGTGCTTGCTTTTGGGCACGATTTCGCCGTTGCGCTCGACCGCCACGCGCTTGCCGGCATACCCGAGCGACTCGAGCAGGCCGGTGACCGTGGTGGCGGGCGCGAGCTCGCGCGCCTGCCCGTTGAGCGTGATGTGCATCTTGAAAAACTCCTTATTGATTGGCGTAGCCGTCGGTGGCCTGGATCAGGCGCGCCAGGATGCCGGGCTCGTCGAAGGCGTGGCCGGCATCGGGCACCAGGTGAAACCTGGCCTGCGGCCAGGCGCGGTGCAGGTCCCAGGCGGTACGCGCCGGGGTGCAGACGTCATAGCGGCCTTGCACGATGGTGCCGGGGATGTCGGCCAGCTTGTGGGCGTCGCGCAGCAACTGGCCTTCTTCCATGAAGCCGGCGTGCACGAAGTAGTGATTTTCGATGCGCGCGAAGGCCAGGGCCGCGCGGTCGGCCGCGTGGCTTTGCTGGTGGCGCGGGCTGGGCAGCAGCGTGATGGTGTTGTCTTCCCATTTGCTCCAGGCCTTGGCCGCGCGCAGCTGCTCCGCCGGATCGTCGCCGACCAGGCGCTTGCGGTAGGCCGCGATCATGTCGCCGCGCTCCGCCTCGGGGATCGGCGCCAGATAGCCTTCCCATTGATCGGGGAACAGCCACGACGCGCCTTCCTGGTAGAACCACAGCAGCTCGGAACGGCGCAGCGAGAAGATGCCGCGCACCACCAGCTCGCTCACGCGGTCGGGGTGGGTCTCGGCGTAGGCCAGGGCCAGCGTCGAGCCCCACGAGCCGCCGAACACCAGCCACTTCTCGGCGCCCATGATCTCGCTGCGCAGCCGTTCGATGTCGGCCACCAGGTGCCAGGTGGTGTTGTTGTCGAGGCTGGCGTGCGGCTGCGAGCGGCCGCAGCCGCGCTGGTCGAACAGCAGGACGTTGTAGCGGCGCGGGTCGAACAGCTGGCGATGTACCGGCGAGCAGCCGCTGCCGGGGCCGCCGTGCAGGAACACCGCGGGCTTGCCCTGGGGATTGCCGCAGAGCTCCCAATAGACCTGGTGACCGTCACCAGTGTCCAACATGCCGTGACGATAAGGCTCAAGCGCCGGATACAGCATCGCTACCCTCACACAGATGGAAAACGGGCGCGGGCGCCCGGCGCGGGTCTCAGACCCGCTTGAAGATCAGGTCCCACACGCCATGACCCAGGCGCAGGCCGCGCGTCTCGAACTTGGTCTGCGGGCGGTAATCGGGCCGCGGCGCGTAGTCGGCCGCGGTGTTGGCCAGCAGCGGCTCGGCGCCCAGCACCTCGAGCATCTGCACGGCGTAGTCCTGCCAGTCGGTGGCGCAGTGGAAATAGCCGCCCGGGCGGATGCGGCTGGCCAGCAGCGCCACGAACGGCGGCTGGAGCAGGCGGCGCTTGTGATGGCGCTTCTTGGGCCAGGGATCGGGGAAGTAGACGTGCACGCCGTCGAGCGAGTCGGGGGCGATCATGTCGCGCACCACTTCGACCGCGTCGTGCTGGATGATGCGCACGTTCTCGATCTTGGAGGTCTCGATGCGGTAGAGCATCGAGCCCACGCCGGCGTTGAAGACTTCGACGCCGATGAAGTTGTCGCCCGGACGCGCCTGCGCGATCTTCTCGGTGGTCTCGCCCATGCCGAAGCCGATCTCCAGGATCGTCGGCGCCTGGCGGCCGAAGGCGGCCGGCACGTCCAGCGTGCGGGCGGCGTAGGGGATGGCCCACTTGTCCATCAGCTGCTCGAGCGCGTCGCGCTGGCGCGGCGTGATGTGGCCGCGGCGGTGCACGAAGCTGCGGATATGGGTGGCGCCCGGGCTGGCGGGCGCGTGGCCGGCCTGCGCCAGCGCGTCTTGCGTGCCTTGCGACAGCGACTGCGCGTCGTCGGCGGTGTGTTCGGGGGTGTTCACGGGCTTGTCCGCGGGAGTATTCGTATTCATAAGTCGGGATTGTAGTAGGCGGGCGGGGGGCTTGGGGGCGGGGACGGATCCAGGCGGGATCGGCCCGGGCGGGGTCGGTCCGGCCGGGCGGCCCGGCCGGGCGGCCGCTGGCGGCCGGGGCGGCCTGGGCGGGCTGGGGTGGGCCGCGGGCCCGGCCTGCTCGGCTGGCACGGTTGGCACGGCTGGCACGGCGGGCTTGGCCTGCTCGGTTGGCCGGCTAGCTCTGTTGGCTCGGCTTGCTCGGGGTGCGTACCGCGGCCATGCAGGCGGCGATGGCCGTACACTGCGCTTGCGCCACCGCGGCGCACCCCCTTGATACACCTGGAGAATTCGAGCGCGCCGATGTATTCGTCCACTTTCACTTTTGCCAAAGGGCAGTTCGACGCCGACTTTCATGCGCTGGACGAGGCCATCGCCCAGGCGGCCCGCGCCATTCCCGGCTATCTCGGCGAAGAGGCCTGGGAGAACAGCGCCACGGGCCTGGTGTCGAACGTGTACTACTGGGAGACCCGCGAGGCCCTGCAGCAATTGATGCAGCTGCCGCTGCATCGCGAGGCCAAGCAGGCGCAGTCGCGCTGGCTCGACGGCTATCACGTGGTGGTGGCCCGGGTGCTGGGCAGCCACGGCAACGCGCGCATCGCCCATCCGCTGGCGCGGCGCGACCTGCCGCTGCAGTGGGACGACGACGCCGCCTGACATGAACTTCGCCCGCTTCGATCTGGTGACCCTGGCGCTGTTCGTGGCCGTTGCGCGCCACGGCAGCATCTCGGCCGGGGCCCGCGCCTCGAACCTGGCGGTGGGCGCGGCGAGCAAGCGCATCTCCGACCTCGAGGCCGCGCTCGGCACACCGCTGTTCTATCGCAACGCGGCCGGCGTCGAGCTCACCGACGCGGGCCAGACCTGCCTGGCCCACGCGCAGCGCGTGCTGCAGGAGGTCGAGCAGATGGCGGGCGTGCTGTCGGATTTCGCGCAGGGCGTGCGCGGCCAGGTGCGCATCGCCGCCAACACCTCGTCGATCACGCAGTTCCTGCCCGAGGACCTGGCCACCTTCATGGCCCTGCATCCGGCCGTGCGCATCCATCTCGAAGAGATGAACAGCAGCGACATCGTGACCGCGCTGCAGGAAAACCGCGCCGACCTGGGCATCTTCGCCGACCGCACGCCGGCGCCCGGGCTGGTCACGGTGCGCTACCGGCTCGACGAGCTCGTGCTGATCACGCCGCAGCGCCACCCGCTCGCCCTGCATGCCGCGGTGGCCTTCGCGGACACGCTGGACTTCGACTACGTGGGCCTGCCGCCCGCGACCTCGCTCGCGACCCGCCTCGAGGAAGAGAGCCAGCGGCTGGCCAAGGCCATCCGGCTGCGCATCCAGGTGCGCAGCTTCGACGCGATCTGCCGCATGGTGGTGGCCACCGGCGGCATCGGCATCCTGCCCCGCATCGCCGCCGAACCCCACGCCCGCTCGATGCAGGTCCGCCTGATCGGCCTGACCGACGACTGGGCGCAGCGCGACCTGCTGCTCGGCGCGCGCGACATCGAGACCCTGCCGGTGGCGGCGCGGCTGCTGCTGGCGCACCTGCGGGCCGACGCGCAGGGGTAGCGGGCAGGGGGCTTTCGCGTTTGCGGAAACCCCCTTTCACGCATCGGGCATTCCGGCCACGCGCCCGGCGCGCGCACACTCCAGGCTGCATTCAAGAACAATGATCTGGAGGTGACATGGCTGTGCAGATTCTTGCCGGCATCCGCGTGCTGGAGCTCGGGCAACTGATCGCGGGCCCGTTCGCGGCGAAGACGCTGGCCGACTTTGGCGCGCAGGTCATCAAGATCGAGCCGCCGGGGCAGGGCGATCCGCTGCGCAAGTGGCGCCTGCTGCACGAGGGCACCTCGGTGTGGTGGGAGGCGCAGTCGCGCAGCAAGCAATCGGTGTGCGTCGACCTGCGCCAGGCCGAAGGCCAGGAGATCGTGCGCGAGCTGGCCCTGCAAGCCGACGTGCTGATCGAGAATTTCCGTCCGGGCACGCTCGAGAAGTGGGGCCTGTCGTGGGAAGCGCTGCATGCGGCCAACCCGCGTCTCATCATGCTGCGCGTGTCGGGCTACGGCCAGACCGGCCCGAAGGCGGGCGAACCCGGGTTTGCCGCCATCGGCGAGGCCATGGCCGGCCTGCGCTATCTGAGCGGCGAGCCGGGGCGCGCCCCGGTGCGCGCCGGGCTGTCGCTGGGCGACACGATCGCCGGCCTGCACGGCGCGCTCGGCGTGCTGCTGGCGCTCTATCAGCGTGATGCGCGCGGCGGCACCGGCCAGGTGATCGACGCGGCCCTGTTCGAAAGCATCTTCAACCTCAGCGAAAGCCTGCTGCCCGAGTACTCCGTGTTCGGTGCGATACGCGAGCCGGCCGGCGCGGCGCTGCCCGGCATCGCGCCGTCCAACGCCTATCCGTGCCGCGACGGCTATGTGCTGATCGCCGGCAATGGCGACGCCATCTACACCCGGTTGATGGGCCGCATCGGCCGTGCCGATCTGCGGGACGATCCGGATCTGGCGCACAACGACGGCCGCGCGCGCCGCGCGCACGAGCTCGACGCCGCGATCGGCGCCTGGACCGCGGCACGCAGCATCGACGAGGTGCTGGAGGCGATGCGCGAGGCGGACGTGCCGAGCGGCCGCATCTACAACGTGGCCGACATTTCGCGCGATCCGCATTACCGCGCCCGCGGCGCCATTACCCGCGTGCAGGCCGCCAGCGGTATCGAGGTGGAAATGCCGGCGATCTTCCCGCTGCTGTCGCAGAACCCGGGCGAGATCCGGGCGCGCGCGCCGCGCCTGGGCGAACACACCGATGCGGTGCTGGCCGATGCCGGCATCGACGCGGCACGGCTGGCCGCGCTGCGCGCCCGCAAAGTGATCGCCTGAGGCGTCACCCCGTTTCAAGGAAACGACATGAGCAACCCCATGCTGCCGGCCGGTCCGGCCCGCATCGAGATCAATGAAGTGGGGCCGCGCGACGGCCTGCAGATCGAGGCCGCGCTGGTGCCGACGGACGCCAAGGTGGCGCTGGTGGACGCGCTGTCGGCCTGTGGTTTCGCGCGCATCGAAGTCACCAGCTTCACCTCGCCCAAGGCGATTCCGGCCCTGGCCGACGCGCAGGACGTGATGCGCCGCATCGCGCGTCGCCCCGGCGTGATCTACACCGCGCTGGTGCCGAACGTGCGCGGGCTGGAGCGTGCGCTGGAGGTCGGCGTGGACGAGCTCAACCTCGTCATGTCGTGCAGCGAGACGCACAACCGCGCCAACCTGCGCATGACGCGCGAGCAGTCCTTCGCGGAGCTGGCCAACATTCTCGGCGTGGCCGCGCGTCATCGGCTGCCGGCGAACGTGTCGCTCTCGACCGCGTTCGGCTGCCCCTTCGACGGCGATGTGCCGGCCGAAGACGTGCTCGACCTGGCGCGCCGCCTGGTCGAGGCGGGCGCCGCCGGCATCACGCTGTGCGACACCACCGGCATGGCGTTCCCCACGCAGGTGGCGAGCCTGAGCGCGGCCGCGCAGCAACGCTTTCCCGGGACGCCCATCACGATCCACCTGCACAACACGCGCGGCATGGCGCTCGCCAACGCCATCGCGGCCTGGCAGACCGGCATCACGCGCTTCGACGCGGCCGCCGGCGGCCTGGGCGGCTGCCCCTTCGCGCCTGGCGCCAGCGGCAACGTGGCGACCGAGGAGCTGGTGCACATGTTCGATTGCATGGGCGTGGCCACCGGCGTCACGCTCGCGCCGCTGCTCGAAGTGGTGCGCGGCCTGCCCGCGCTGGTGCAGCGCGCGTTCAGCAACCCCTTGCTCGCCGCCGGCCCGCGCCTGGCGACGCATGCACCGCCGGCCTGGCTGGCCGAGCGCTTTCCGCCCGCCTGATCTGCTTTACCCACACACAAAAAACGCAGAGGAGACATCATGAAGCAACAACCGACCCTGACCCGCCGCGCGCTGCTCGCGCTCGCCGCCACCGGCACCGTCGCCGGCCTGACCGGCTTCAGCGGCGCCGCGCTGGCGCAAGGCAACTACCCCGACCGTCCGATCACGCTGATCGTGTCGGCCGCGCCCGGCGGCACCACCGACATCGCCGCGCGCCTGATCGCGCAGCCGCTGTCGCAGGCCCTGGGCCAGACCGTCGTCGTCGACAACAAGCCCGGCGCGTCCGGCGGCATCGCCGCCCAGGCCGTGGCGCGCGCCAAGCCCGACGGCTATACGCTGCTGCTGCAGTACTCGGGCTTCCAGGCCATCACGCCGCACGTCACGCAGAATCTCGGCTGGGATCCGATCAAGGACTTCGCGCCGGTCGCGAACATCCTGTCGGCGCCGCAGGTGGTGGTGGTGCGCCCCGACCTGCCGATCCAGTCGCTCAAGGACCTGGTGGCCTATGCCAAGGCCAATCCGAACAAGCTGAACTACGCCTCGTCGGGCAACGGCTCGCTGCAACAGGTGGCCACCGAACTGCTCAACCAGATGGCCGGCACGCAGATCACGCACATCCCCTACAAGGGCACGGGCCCGGCGCTGAACGACCTGCTCGGCGGCGCCGTCGACATGACCATCACCACGCCGCCGCCGCTGCTCGGCCACATCGCCGCGGGCAAGTTGCGCGCGCTGGCCGTGACCGGCGACAAGCGCCTGCCGTCGCTGCCCAACGTGCCCACTGCGGCCGAGGCCGGCTATCCCGACCTGATCGTGTCGTCGTGGTTCGCCATGTATGCGCCGGCCGGCACGCCCAAGCCCGTGATCGACAAGCTCACCGGCGAGATCGCCAAGATCATGAAGACGGAGGAGTTCCGCAAGAAGGCGGCCGAGCAGGGCGCCGAAGCGGAATACATGGATCCCGCCAAGCTGGGCGCCTACACCCAGGAAGAGCTGGATCGCTGGGGCAAGGTCGTCAAGGCGGCGAACATTTCGGCCAACTGATCGTCTGCGAACCGGGCGCGGCCGGCGGCGTTCGGCCGGCCCTCGGTTCGGCTGTGCCTCTTTGCGATGCGGCTCGTCCCGTGCTTTGGCGAACGGGTGCGAATCCCGCAGCGCACCGGTCTGAACCCCGCTATAATTCTTGCCTCTGCCGGGCCTGCGCCCGGCACGACACACCGACGCGGGTGTAGTTCAATGGTAGAACGGCGGCTTCCCAAGCCTCAAGCGTGGGTTCGATTCCCATCACCCGCTCCAGATTTCCTTCGATCCGCTCAGGCGCATGTGGAAATCACCATAACCTTGCAGGTTTGAAACGTTATGGTGGTCAGGGAATTACTGCAATGTTATGGCAAACACCGCGGTGCCATCGCGTTAAGCCCTTGTTTTAATTAAGTGTTCGGTCGCGCTCTTATCTCTTCTCTTTCCGAAAATTCCTCGAAAGCGAATTTGAACGCGTCAGTGGGAAACGAGATCCCCGAGTGGAGTTTCGCAAGACGCGCCAACGTTACCGGCTTCCCCTCTGCACGTAATTTGGGCGCAGTCTGTTCGATGAAGTCCAACGCCTCTTGCATCCTCTCCAGACGCTTTCGCTCCCGATATTCTCGCCCCTTTTCGCGAAGGAGCGCCATGTATTCCGGATAGCGCCGCGTGAGCGTCCTCTCATGCATGTGGAGCCGATCGGCGATCACGTAAGCTCCTGGCGGAGGAGTCTCCTCAAGCGCCGCCTTAATCATGGCTTCAGCATCCGCTTCGGTAAAGAGTGGCTTACGGTGGCGCACGTGATACATGAGATTCGGATATTTCTCGTCGCGGTGCGTTCTAAGTTCGCCGTGAAAGATTGAGACCAGTTCAACTTCTGCACCCGCAGCAGCCGCAAGAAGGGCGGTGATTGGCGGGCGGGTGTCCCCTCGTTTCCAGGCTGAGTATGAGCCGCGCGGAATGCCGATCGCTTCTGCGCCTGCCGACACACTGCCGTGGCCTATGATTTTGGCGGCCTCAGTGAGGCCTCGGCCGACGGCTTCCGCTGTCGGTATGAACCCTCCCGAAAGGTCAGCCAAAAGTTCTCCGATCTGACGCGCGATCCACACTTCTTCCTTAGTGCTGGCGACTGGGGGCACGATGCAGCACTTGTACCGGTGGATTGAAGCGTTTATACCGGCCCGGCGCGACGCCAAGACTGGCCGGGGACTCTGGCTGATGCTAGCCGCCTGGATTGGCGCCGAGGCCGTGCTGTTCATCGTTGGACTGTTGATTCGCGGGATGTAGCTGCTTGGTGCGAGACACATCAAAGTCAGTCGGTGCCAGCGCGCGTTATTGCAGAGTCTCGATGCCACCCTCGTGACGATCGTGCCATCTGGCAGCTTGTAGTGCTCATCGCCTTCCCATGTCACGATCTGCCCGTCCGGCAGGCAGCAATAGGAACTGCTGTTCGCGTCGGCCGGGGGTTGCGAACAGTTTTTGTCGATGCGGTAGGTGCTGCCGTCGGCGGCGGCTGCCACCACCTTCATGACACGTTTGTATGCGCGGTTCGCCATGTCTGTCTCCTGTTCGCCGTTCGGGGTACTGGCGCATGCGGTCTATGCGTGGTCAATACGCATCGCAGCATCGGGCGTTCGTGCGCGCAGCGCGGCAAGCTGCGTTTCGCCCCGGCGGATTGACATGGTGGGTTGCTACGGCGGTATGCAGGTATGCAGTTTGCTGCGAGCACCCCCGCTTGTTTCCACTCCATCAACTACGTTTCCCTGGAGGATTTCCCCATGCCAGCCACCCCTTTGCCAGCCTATTGGGAGCGTGACGCCGCGCAAGAGGCCGTGCAACTCGCGCGGCCGATGCTGGATGCCGCACTGGCCAACTCCAGCGTTGGCGAAAGCGGCTTTCTGCATGTGGTGGTTATGAATCCGCTTGCGCAGCCTGGCAGTTGCGAGTTCGCCGACGCGATTCTGTACGAAGAAAGCATCGGCGATCCCGCGGCATGGGATGCGGACTATGGCGCCTACGCGCGCGGCAAGGCGCGCGTGAGCTGGCGCACGGGCCTAGCCACGCACGAGATCATGGCGCTCAAGCCGCATCTGCTGCAGGCCAAGGACAGCCAAGTATGGGGCAGCGTGTGCCTGGATGGCATCGTTGTCGCGGTCAGCGGCGCCAACCCCTGGTTCGACGAGGCGTTTTCCGCCGCCGTGGCAGCGCTGTTCAAGGCGGTGGTGCAGGGCCGCCGAGACAGGTTGCGTCCACGCTGACCCCGGCTTGGCCGGCCGCTCCGGTACGCCAATTGCTGGCTCGCCGGGCTTCGCAGGAGGGCATGCACCATGAGCGAGCCGAACGCCAGCACCAGTGATTTTTCCCGCAAGGAGGTCAACCGGACCATACTGCGGGCACTATGGAAATATCGAGGCCGCACGGCGGTGGCCATCGCGCTACTGGTCGCCGCTAAACTCTTGGTGGTGGCGGTGCCGGCGGTCCTCAAGGCCATCGTCGACATGTTCAGCGCGCCGGGACCGCTGGTGCTGCCCGTGTTTCTGCTGCTGGGATATGCGCTCATGCGATTTGGTGGCGGCGTCTTCACTGAACTGCGTGATGTAGTGTTCGCGCGCGTGGCGCTGCGCACGGTGGCGGATTTCACCGTCAGTGTGTTCTCGCGTCTGCAGCAGCTGGGGGCCCGATTCCACGGCGGCCGGCCCACGGGCGCGCTGGCGCGTGACGTCGAGCGCGGCACGGCAGGCGTCGGGTTCCTGATGGGCACCGCGCTGTTCACCCTGTTGCCCACGCTGGTCGAGATCGTGTCGGTGGTGCTGATCCTGGTCATGGGGTACAGCATCTGGTTCGCGCTCATCGTGATCATTACCTTCATTGCCTACTTCTCCTATACAACCGTGCTCGTGCGCAAACGCGTCGCGTATCAGCGGCAGCTCAACGAACTGGATTCGCGCGCCAGTGGGCAGATGGTGGACAGCCTGCTCAATTACGAAGCCGTCAAGCTCAATGCCAATGAAGGGCTGGAATCCGACCGGCTGTCGCGCGTGCTGAATGAGTGGACGCGGGTGGGGGAGCGCAATCAGCGCTCGCTGTCGCGCCTGCATGTGGGGCAGAGCGGCATCATTGCGTGCGGCGTGGCGTCAGTGATGTTGCTGGCCGGGCAACAGGTCGTGGGGCGCGAGATGACGGTGGGCGATCTTGTGCTGATCAATGCCTACATCCTCCAGATCTGTCTGCCCCTGAATACGCTTGGTCTGATCTTCCGCCAGGCCAAGGAAGCCTTCGTCAATGCCGAGAGCGTCTGCGACCTGCTGCGTTATCCCACCGAAACGGGGGGCGACGCCAATCTGCCGTCGCTGCAGGCGGGACCCGGCGAGGTGCGCTTTGAAAGCGTGGACTTCGGCTATGACCCGGGGCGCCAGATTCTGTGGGGCGTCGATCTGACGGTGCCGGCTGGCACGACACTGGCCGTCGTCGGCGGCAGCGGCTCGGGAAAGTCCACGCTCGGCCGGCTGCTGTTGCGCTTTTATGACCCCGATGCAGGGCGGGTGCTTATCAACGGCCACGACCTGCGCGCAGTCAACGTGCGCAGCGTACGGCGGTCGGTGGGCATCGTGCCGCAGGACACGATGCTGTTCAACGAGACCATCGCCTACAACATCGCCTATAGCCGGCCCGAGGCTACACGCGATCAAATCGTCCAGGCGGCGCGGGGCGCGCGCATTCATGAGTTCATCGAGAGCCTGCCCGGCGGCTATGACACGCCGGTGGGCGAACGGGGCGTAAAGCTGTCTGGGGGAGAGCGTCAGCGCGTGGGCATCGCGCGGGCGATCCTGAAAAACCCCACGATCATGGTGTTCGACGAGGCGACCTCGGCGCTGGACACGCGCACTGAGCGCGCGATCCAGGCAGAGCTCGAGCGCCTGTCGCGTGGCAGGACCACGCTGATCATTGCGCACCGGTTATCCACCATCGTACATGCGGACAACATCGTGGTGCTTGACCGGGGCAGGGTGGTCGAGCAGGGCCGCCACGAAGACCTTCTCAAGTCGCAGGGCATCTACGCGCAAATGTGGATATTGCAGCGCCAGCAATCGGCCCTGGAGGAAGCGATGGACCGCGACACCCGGCAGCCGGTCAACCTGGTGGCGGTGGTGGCGGGCGTACTGGACGGCTCACGCGAACTGGCGCAGGAAAAGGGCGTGAACGTGTACACGCTCATTGGCAACGAGGCCGCGCGCATTACGGGCGATCCCAGCGCGTTGCAGCAGTTGGTATGGGACTTGTGCCTGCATGCGATAGCGGTCACGCCGCCCGGCGGGCGCATCGAGATCAGTCTGCGCCGCGAGGGACCGATGACGCGTCTGGCGGTCACGGACGGGCGCACGGAGCACGAGTTCGATCCCGCGCTTTTGCAAGCCGACCCGTTGCTGAATTCGGCCGACGCCCTGCGCATCGCGGCCGCGCTGGACTCCGCCGAACTTGCCGTGCGCGCGCAGCGCCAGGGCGGCGCCTTCCACAGCGTTACGGCACCTTCCGGTGGTGTTAGCTATTCGGTCGATTTTCCGGTCCGCGCCGTCGAAGCCACGCCGCTGCGTGTGGACGTGAATCTGCCGAACCTCGCGGGCGCGCGCGTCATGCTGGTCGATGACCAGTCCGAGGCGCGCGAGATGGTCGCCGAGATCCTGAAGGAGAACGGCGCGCAGGTAGCCGAATTTGCCGACGGCGGCAGCGCGATTGCGGCGTTTGCAGCCACGCCGGCCGCGCAATGGCCGCAGGTGCTGATCTGCGACCTGTCGCTGGGGGACGTCGACGGATATGAAGTCGTGGCTCGTGTGCGTGTGATGGAAGCGGAGCGTGGAGCAGCGCTATCGCATCGATTGCCCGCCATTGCGCTGTCGGGCCACGTCAGCCATGAATACCGTCTGCGCACTCTGTTGGCCGGCTTTCAAGTGCATCTGTCCAAGCCCGTCGACCCGAACCAGCTGCTGGCAACCGTCGGTGCGTTGCGGCCTGCCGTGCACGCGCAGCCGCAGCGCGAGGTCTCATGACATCGCGGCGTCAGCACTTTTTACTTGGGCTTGTAAGAAGTGCTGGATGGAAGCGCTGTTCCGCCTGCGCACTGTTGGCAGCGGCTCGGCACATCACTTGCTCGTGACGATGTGTATGCCGGGCACCCGCCCGACGAACGGAGCTGCCCTCATGAAGAAGATTGCCATCATCAGCGAACACGCATCGCCTCTGGCGCTGGCGGGCAGCGTGGATAGCGGTGGACAGAACGTCTATGTCGCACACGTGACGCGCGAGCTGGCCCGTGCCGGCATGGAGGTTGATGTCTTTACCCGTAGGGACAATGCGGCGTTGGAAGTCGAGTTTCAATGGATGCGCGGCGTCAAGGTGATCCACGTTCCCGCGGGACCCGCGAGCTTTCTTCCGAAGGAGCAGATGCTTCCGTACATGGATGAATTCTCCGCGTACTTGATGCGTCACTTCGCCCGACAGCGTATTGGCTATGACGTTGTTCACGCGAATTTCTTCATGTCGGCGATGGCGGCGCTACCGGTCGCGCAACGGCATGGCGTGCCTCTCGCCGTAACATTCCACGCGCTGGGAAAGGTGCGCAGGCAGTACCAGCAGGATGCAGACTTGTTCCCGGATTCGCGTTTCGACATCGAAGACGACATCGCGCGGCGCGCGGATCGCCTGATTGCAGAATGCCCGCAGGACCGGCGCGATCTCATCGAACTGTATGGCGCGGATCCGCGCCGCATCGACATCGTGCCTTGCGGCTATGACGCCGCAGAAATGACGCCGCCGCCCATGGCGGCGGCGCGCCGGGAATTGGGGTGGGACGACGGCGTGTTCACCTTGCTGCAGCTTGGACGCATGGTACCGCGCAAGGGTGTCGATAACGTTATCCGCGCACTTGCGCGCTTGCGCCAGCGGCATGGCATCGAGGCGCGGCTTTGCGTGGTGGGCGGCAACACCGAAGATGCAAGCGTGCAGGCCACGCCGGAGATCGGTCGCCTGCGCGCCATTGCCGAGCAAGAGGGCGTGGTCGAGTGGGTCGAGTTCGCGGGGCGTCGCGGTCGTGAGGCGCTAGCTACGTACTACAGCGCCAGCGATGTGTTCGTCACGACGCCGTGGTATGAGCCGTTCGGCATCACGCCTGTCGAGGCCATGGCCTGCGGCAGGCCGGTGATCGGCGCGGATACCGGCGGCATCCGCAGCACAGTCGTGCATGGAAGAACGGGGTTTCTCGTGCCGCCCAAGGACCCCAACAGCCTGGCGGACAGGCTCGCCGAACTGGCGGCGGACCGGACGTTGTGCGAACGGATGGGCGAGGCGGGGCGCAAGCGCGCGCGTCGCCTTTACACGTGGAAGCGCGTGGGCCAGGACCTGCTGTCCGTCTATGTACGCATGGTGGCCGACTCGCCTCGGGAAGATCGGATTGCCGCACGCATCGCGGCTTAATGGAGCGGAGCCATGCACGAATTCGAGAGCTTGGACGGGCGGGTAATCCTTGTGACCGGCGGCGGCAGCGGACTGGGCGCGGCGCTGTGCGAGCAGCTTGCAGCGGAAGGTGCGCGCGTCGCCGTTAGTGATATCGACGAGCAGCGCGCGCACTCGGTGGCAAGCAAGCTCAAGGAGGGCGGCGCCGAGGTCATGGCCTGCGTCATGGACGTTGGCGTGGCAGCGGATGTGGCCGAGTGCCTGGACGCCGTCGTGCGGCAGTTCGGCAAGCTGGACGCCATCGTGAACAGCGCCGGCGTAGATGTGACGGCCCCCATCGACCAGCTCGATGCCGACGTCTGGGAACGCGTGCTGCGAACTAATCTGACGGGACCCTTCCTGATGGCCAAGCTGGGCAAGAACCGGCTCAGCCCCGGCGGCCATATCGTCAATGTGGCGTCTACCGCCGCTCGGCGGGCATGGCCTAATGCCAGCGCCTACCACGCCAGCAAGTGGGGGCTGATGGGGCTGTCGCATGCGTTGCATGCCGAGCTACGTGGCATGGGCATCAAGGTCAGCGCGGTCATCGCGGGCGGCATGCGCACGCCGTTTCTGCTTCACCGGTTTCCGGATATCGACACGGGAACGCTGCAAGACCCGGCCAACGTCGCGCGTGCGGTGCGTTTCGTGCTGACTCAACCGCCGGAAACCGTGGTGCCTGAAGTCATGGTGCTTCCGATGAAGGAAACGTCATGGCCTTGAGATCAGCCGTGTTCCTGGATAAGGACGGGACCGTGCTGATGGACGTTCCCTTTAACGTCGAGCCCGGTCGCATGGCTTACGCGCCGATGGCGCTGGCTGGCCTGTCGCGGCTGGCGCGGACGGACTTGAGTCTGGTTGTGATCAGCAACCAGCCGGGCGTCGCGCGCGGGCTGTTCGCCGCCGATGCGCTCAACGCCGTCAGCGTCAAGCTGGCCGCCATGTTTCATGCAGCTGGCGCGCATCTGGACGGCTTCTACTGGTGCCCACACCATCCCGAGGGTGTGGTCGAGGCCTATGCGATTGCGTGCGACTGCCGCAAGCCTCAGCCCGGGCTGCTGCTGCTGGCCGCACAGGAGTTAGAACTGGACCTGCCCGCATCCTGGTTCATCGGCGACATCCTGGACGATGTGGAGGCCGGCAATCGCGCCGGCTGCCGCACCGTCCTGCTGGACGTGGGCAATGAAACGGAATGGCGCACCGGCCCGCACCGCGAGCCGACGTGCCGCGCCCCGGACCTCGACGCAGCGGCGCAGATCATCACGGCCGGCGCGACGCTGAGGCCGGGAGCGCAATCATGAATGACGAGCCGTCATGGCCGCACGACGCGCACGTGCTCTGCATCCGGCTGGACAACATGGGCGACGTCCTGATGTGCACCCCGGCCATGCGCGCGCTGCGGCGGGCAGGCGCCCGCCGGATCACGCTGCTGACGTCGCCTTCCGGCGCGCGCTTGGCGCCCTTCATGCCGGATGTGGACACGGTCATGGCCTATGACGCCGCGTGGGTCAAGAACGGATCGCAGGGGCGGGACCAAGACGTCGACGCCATCGGCCGGTTACGCGCGCTCACGCCCGACGCCGCGGTGATTTTTACCACGTTCAGCCAGAGCCCATTGCCCGCGGCGCTGCTGTGCCACCTGGCCGGTGTGCCGCGTGTGCTTGCGCATTGCCGGGAGAACCCGTACCGGCTCATCTCGGACTGGGTGCGCGAGGCCGAGCCGCAGGACGGCATCCGCCACGAGGTGCAGCGCCAGCTTGATCTCGTTGCTACCGTGGGCGCGCGCAGCGATGACGACCGGCTGTCGTTCCGCGTGCGCGAGGGCGACCGCGCGTCGCTGCGTGAAAAGCTGCACCACGCGGGCGTGACCGAAGCCAAGGGGTGGATCTGTGTCCACGCAGGCGCCACCGCCTCGTCGCGCCGCTATCCGGCCGAGCTGATGGTGCAGGCGTTAATCGAACTGCGCGGCGATGGCCGCCGCATACTGATGCTGGGCGGCCATGAGGATCCGGCGCTGTCTGCGGCGCTGGCCGATGGGCGGCGGCTGCTGCCGGGCCTGATCGACTTGTCTGACGGGCTGACCCTTGGCGAGCTGGGCGCGGCGCTGGAAGGCGCGGCCGTGGTCATCTGCAACAACAGCGGCCCGGCGCATATCGCCGCGGCAGTGGGCGCACCGGTCGTGGACCTGTACGCCTTGACCAATCCGCAGCACACGCCCTGGCGCACCGAGGCCCGGGTGCTCAACAACGATGTGCCGTGCAAATACTGCTACCGCAGTGTTTGCCCTGAGGGACACCATGCGTGCCTCACTGGCGTCGGCCCCGAGCGTGTCGCGTTTGCGGCCCGGGAACTGCTGGGGCAAAGCCGCAGGTTTTAGACGGGCCCGCGCGCCGTCAAGGAGATGACTTCATGTTCACGCTAGGCATCAATGCGGCGTATCACGACTGCTCTGCCACGCTGGTCCGCGATGGCGTTGTGGTGGCGGCTGCCGAGGAAGAGCGTTTCACCCGTGTCAAGCACGGCAAGCGGCCGGTTCCATTCACGACGTGGCAACTGCCGTACTACACGATCGACTATTGCCTGTCCGAGGCGGGCATCCGGCTGCGCGACGTGGATCACATCGTGTATTCGTATGACCCGGCGCTGCTGGCCAACGGCGCGGCGCAGCCGCAGGAAATCGTGCTGCCGCTGGAACCTTCACGCGCTGGCCCCGGCGTAGACGGTGCGTCGCCATGGGATCCGCTATTCCTGTCGTACCTGGTGAACGCGCCCCGCCAATTGCTTGATGGGGTCCCGCTGCACTTAAAGTCGCCACGCTTCGACGACCTGACGCTGCAGCACATCATGGACCGCTGGATCTACCTGGACCATCACCTGTCGCATGAAAGCAGCGCCTTTCTGGCGGCGCCGTGTGCGGAGTGCGCGGTGCTGACCATGGACGGCCGTGGCGAGCGCACGACCACCAGCTACGGCCACTTCTCGGGCGGCGAATATGCGCGGCTCAAGCAGATCGACCTGCCGCACTCGTTGGGCCTGCTGTACGAAGAGGTCACGACCTGGTTGGGCTTTCTGCATTCGTCGGACGAGTACAAGGTGATGGCGCTGGCCTCGTTCGGCAAGCCCGAGTACCGCAAGGAATTCCGCGAGATCCTTCGCCTGGAGGAAGAAGGCGGGTATTCGCTGCAGCCGACCCGCCTGACCGAGCGCTTCGGCCCGCCGCGACGGCGCGGGACGCCGTTCGAGGAGCGCCACAAGAACGTGGCCAGCTCGCTGCAATACGTGCTGGAAGAAACCGCCCTGCACATGGCGCAGTGGTTGCACGAGAAGACCTGCGCCAAGAGCCTGTGCATGGCGGGCGGCGTGGCGCTCAACTGCGTGATGAATGCACGCATCGCCCGGGATGGCCCTTTTGAAGAGGTGTGGGTGCAGCCGGCCGCCGGCGATGCGGGCACGTCACTGGGCGCGGCGCTGTACGTGGATTACCACCGGCGCGGCGGCAAGCGCGCGTGGACGATGGAGAACGCGTATCTGGGGCCGTCGTATCCGGATGACGAGATTGCGCACTTCCTGGACAAATCGCATCTGACGTATCGCCGGCTGGAGGACGTGGCCGGCGAGGCTGCGGCGCTGCTCGCCGACGAGAAAGTGCTGGGCTGGTTCCAGGGGCGCATGGAGTTCGGCCCGCGTGCGCTGGGGGCCCGTTCGATCCTGGCGTCGCCGCGCGACAGCGCGATGCAGGCCCGCCTGAACGGGCTGAAGGACCGCGAGGACTTTCGTCCCGTGGCGCCCGTCGTGATGGAAGAGCGCGCGGCCCGGTGGTTCGATGGCCGTGACGCGGCGATCTGCGCGCCGTTTATGCTGTTCGTCTATGACGTGCTGCCGCACCGGGCCAGGCAGATCCCGGCTGTGCGGCACATCGATGGGACGGCGCGCGTACAGACCGTGCGGCGCGACCAGAATGAACGCTACTACGACCTGCTGGCCGCCTTCGAAAAGCTGACGGGGGTGCCCGTGCTGGTCAACACGTCGTTCAACACGCGGGGCGAGCCCGTGGTGTGTTCACCGCGCGATGCGATCGAGTGTTTCTGGACGTCACCGCTGGATGCGCTGGTTATCGGCTCATACCTTGTCGAGAAGCCGCGATGACGGCCCCGGGAGAAAAAACCGCGTTGTCGGTCGTGGTGCCGACCTACAAGCGGCCCGATCTGCTGGCGCGTTGTCTGGACGCGTTGGTGCGGCAGCAACTGCTCGCGCGGTACGAGATCCTGGTGTGTGACGATGCCGCCTGCGACGCCACACGCCGACAGGTCGAGGAGTTCCCGCGTGATCGTGTGGGCGCGCTCGCGCTGCGCTATCTGGCCGTATTCGGCAGCCGTGGTCCAGCCGGCGCGCGCAACCTGGGCTGGCGCAGCGCCGAGGCCGAGATCATCGCCTTTACCGACGACGACACGATTCCTCATCCGGATTGGCTGGCGCAGGGGCTGCGTGGCTTCGGTCCCGATGTGGCAGCGGTGACTGGCATTACGGAAATGCCCATTCCCGACCCGCCCAGCGACTATGAGCGAGACGCGTCGGGGCTGACACGGGCCGAATTCATCACCGCCAACTGCTTCGTACGGCGCTCGGCGTTGCTGGCGGTTGGCGGATTCGATACGCGCTACACGATGGCATGGCGGGAGGACTCGGACCTGCAGTTCGCATTGCTGGACGCGGGGTTCCGCATCGCGCGCTGTGAGCACGCGCGGGTGGAGCACCCGGTACGGCCCGTGCGTTTCGCGGCGGGGCTGGGTATGCAGAAGAAGGTCATGTTCGACATGCTGCTGCGCCGCAAGTATCCGGCGCTGTATCAGGAGCGCATCCGCCAGGGCCCGCACTTCTACCTGGGCGTGACTGCCGCGTTCTTGCTGGCGGCGGGTCTGTTCGCCACCGGCCATACGGCTGCGGCGACGGCGGCAGCGGCGATCTGGGCCGCCTTGACGGCACACTTCTTCGTGCGCCGGCTACGCGGCACCTGCCGGTCGTCACGTAATGTCATCGACCTGGCGATCACGTCGGCGTGCATTCCGCTCTTGTCCGTCTTCTGGCGGACGGTTGGGCTGCTGCGATTCGGCAGGAGCGCAGCATGAACGCCCCGCTGCTTGGATCGTCGCCGGCCCCCGCGAGCATCGCGGTCTTCCGGGCGCTGCAACTGGGCGACATGCTCTGTGCGGTGCCGGCGCTGCGCGCGCTGCGCCAGACGTTTCCGGATACGCACATCGCGCTGATCGGCCTTCCGAATGCGCGTGAGTTCGTCAGCCGCTTTCGCGCCTACGTGGACGAGTTGATCGAGTTCCCGGGTGTGCAGGCGTTTCCCGAGCAGACCGCCCGCGAAGACGAACTGCCGGATTTCTATGCGCGCGTGCGCATCGTGCAGTTTGACGTGGCGTTACAGATGCAAGGCAGCGGCGTGCAGAGCAATCCGATCGTGGGGCAACTGGGCGCCATGCGTTGCGGCGGCTTTGTGGCGCAGTCCGGCCAAGGCGTCCCCGGACAGTGGCTGCCCTGGCCGGATGAGCTGCCCGAGCCGCGCCGCTACCTTGCGCTGCTGCGGCATCTGGGACTGCCGACGGAGGACGACGCGCTGGAGTTTCCATGTGCCGAAGACGACCAGCGCGGCGCCGCGGACCTGCTGCGCGAGCACTCGCTTGATCCGACGCGCCTGGTGCTGATGCACGTCGGGGCGCGCCTGCCTTCGCGCCGATGGCCGCTGGAGCGCTATGCGCGGACGGCCACCACACTCTTGCTGCAGGGGTGGCAGGTCGCGCTGACCGGCACCGCGTCGGAACGGCCGCTCACGGCCGACGTTCGGCGCCTGTCGGGACGAAATCTGCCCGACCTGTGCGGCAAGACCACGCTGGGCAGCCTGGCGTCGCTGGTGCAGACGAGCCGGCTGCTGTTATGCAACGACACCGGCATCTCGCACATCGCGGCGGCCGTGCGTGCGCGCAGCGTCGTCATTGCCAGCGGCAGCGACCCGCGGCGTTGGGCGCCCACGAACCACGATCTGCACGTCGTGCTTGCCGGCGATGCGCCGTGCCGGCCGTGTGCGCATGAGCACTGTCCCATCGGCCACCCGTGCGCGCTGGCCGTCACGGTGCCCCAGGTGCTACGCGAAGTGAAGCGCCAGTTAGCTAGGGGAAGACAATGACGTCAACCGTCCGCCCGCAGCGCCGCCTGCGCATTCTGACATGGCACGTCCATGGCAATTACCTGTATGCGTTGAGCCAGGTGCCGCACGATTTCATCGTGCCCGGCTTGCCTGGGCGCGTGCCGCATTACGGGGCGCTGGGCAGCCACATCCCGTGGGGACGAGGTCTGACGCAGGTGTCCGCCAACGTACTGCGTGACATGCAGTTTGACTGCGTGCTGTACCAGTCCCGCCAGAATCTGGAAGACGCGCGCCTGCTGCTCAGTGAGGAGCAGCGCGCCTTGCCGGCCGCGTATCTGGAACACGGCGCCCCCATGCCGCATCCCACGGACACGAACCACGTATTCCGCCACGACAAGGGCATGATCGTGCACGTCACGCCGTACAACGCCGTCATGTGGGATTGCGGGGATATGCCCTGCCGCGTGGTGGAGCATGGCATGCCGGTGCCGTCCGTGTCCTACGACGGCAGCTTCGAAAAGGGCATCGTCGTGGTCAACCATCTGGGCCGTCGCGGCCGCCGCATTGGGGTCGACGTGTTCGAGCATGTGCGCGCGCGCACGCCCCTGGACCTGATCGGCATGGAATCCGAGAAGCTTGGCGGGCTGGGCGAGGTGCCCAACATGGAGGTGGCGGCGTTCATGGCGCGCTACCGCTATTTTTTTAGCCCCATCCGCTACGCGAGCCTGGGCTTGTCGCTGATCGAGGCCATGCTCTGCGGCGTGCCGGTCGTGGGCTTTGGCGGTACGGAACTGCCGGTGTTGGTCCGCAATGGCGAGAACGGCTACGTGGACAATCGCCTGGACCGGCTGGTGGACGTGGGCCGCCAATTGCTGGCGGAGCCGGAGCTTGCGCGCGCCTGGGGCGCGGCCGGGCGCGAGATGGCGCTGCAGCGATTCGGCATGGACCGGTTCGTGTCGGATTGGGTCGACGTGTTCGAGACGTTGATGGAGGCGGCATGATGGACGCAATTCCCCGTACCGGCCGCGCGCTGGTGGCTGGCGGCGCCGGCTTTCTGGGATCGAATCTCTGCGTGCGGCTGCTGAATGACGGTTGGAAGGTGATCTGCCTGGACAATTTCCAGACCGGCAGAGCCTGCAACGTCGCGGCGCTTGCGTCGCATCCTCGCTTTACGGTCATGCGGCACGACGTGGTGGACCCGTTGGGTGACATGGCGGTAGACCGGATCTACAACCTGGCGTGCCCCGCGTCGCCGGTGCATTACCAGGCCGATCCGCTGAAGACGCTACGCACCTGTGTCCTGGGCGCCATGCAGCTGCTGGAACTGGCGCGGCGCACCGGCGCGCGGGTGCTGCAGGCTTCCACCAGCGAGGTCTATGGTGATCCGCTGGAGCATCCTCAGTGCGAGAGATACTGGGGCCACGTTAATCCCGTCGGCCCGCGCTCCTGTTATGACGAAGGCAAGCGGTGCGCCGAGACGATATTCATGGAGTACGCGCACCACGAAGGCGTGGTCGTGAAGATTGCGCGTATCTTCAACACGTATGGTCCGCATATGGCGCCCGACGATGGCCGGGTGGTGTCCAACTTCATCGTGCAGGCGCTGGCTGGCCAGCCACTCACGGTGTACGGAGACGGCACGCAGACGCGCTCGTTCTGTTACGTGGACGATCTGATCGACGGGTTGGTGCGCCTGATGGAAAGCGCCGATGACGTCTCCACGCCCGTGAATCTAGGCAATCCCGCGGAGTTGACGATGCTGGAAATGGCCGACGTGGTGCGTGAGGTGACCGGATCGCGCGTGCCTGTGGTGCATCGTACGTTGCCGATAGATGATCCGACCCACCGGTGCCCCGACATCTCGCTGGCGCAGCGCAGCCTGGGCTGGTCGCCCCGCGTGCACCCGGTCGATGGCATCGCGCGCACGGTGGCGTATTTCTACGCAGATCGGGACCGGGAGCGGCGAGAGGGACGTATGCCCAAGGTGCATGCCTGGGCGGTAGCGCAGCCGCTTCCCTGACGGGCGACCCGTCACGGCGGTGGCACACGGCTGGCTGGCGCGGTTTGCACACCCCAAGGAGACGCGCGATTAGCATCAAACCCCATTCTCATCAAAACGACCCCGCTGACGCGGACCACAAGTCGGTTCCGCCGGGCGAGCGCACGTTATCGGATCGCCCGGCGGATCCGAACAGCACGGGCGCGGGCCGTCAGTTTCCGCCAGGATGGACCCCGCGGATGTGTGGGACGCGGGCCGCGCCACGCCGGACGCGCCGCCCATCGACAACCGGTCCGTAGAAGGCCAGCCACCCCACCGAAAAAATGAGCCCCGCCCGGCCGAAAGGGCGAGGCGGGGGTAGGGATGCGCTTGGCTGCACCGGGGTTCGTCAGGGCTGCTTCAATTCGTCAGGCGCATTCACCTGCCCGAGTTCCGTACCCGTAACCGGGTCGCTGCTCGGGTCCGACGCCGTGCGGGCGGCCATTGCCTGCAGCGCCAGCACTTCGTCTTCGGTCAGGTTGACGTTGGGCATGCCGTCGCCGTCGATGGACCCTTGTTCCTCGCGATCAGAGATGTACTCGAAGTTGGCGTCGCTGTTCCACGGGCCGCGCGTGTCGCCGTCACCCTGCGACATGTTGAAGTAGACGGATGCAAAGCGTGGATCGCCGGGCAGCTTTCCGGGCGGGAAGTTCGGTTCGATCGAGTACAGGGCCTTTTCGAAAGAGCGCTGGTGCGACACCTCGCGGGTCATCAGAAAGCCCAGAGCATCCTTGACACCGGGATCGTCGGTGGCGTTGATAAGGCGCTCATAGATGATCTTGGCACGTGCCTCGGCGGCGATGTTGGACCGCAGATCCGCCGAAGGATCGCCGATGGTGTCGATGTAGCCGGCATTCCAGAGCTGACCGCCTGAATTGATCAGTGCCGGTCCGCCGCCGTACAGCACCTGCGTGACGTGCGAATCGTTGCCCGGGCCATTCAGGCGCCGATAGATCTCGGCCTCTGATTCCGTGGCTTCGGCCAGCGCGCCCTTGGCGCCTTTGTTCAGCATGGCGACGAGTGTGCCGATGACCTCCAGATGGCTCAGTTCTTCCGTGGCGATGTCGAGCAGCATGTCCTTGCGGCCCGGATCGTCTTCGGCCAGCGCCTGCGTGAAGTAGCGACAGGCCGCCGCAAGTTCGCCCTGTGGGCCGCCAAACTGTTCCAGCAACAGGTTGGCAAGACCGGGGTTGGTCTCGCTGACACGTACCGTGTACTGCAGTCGCTTGTTGTGTGCAAACATAACGTTCTCCTGATCCCCAGCGCTCGACCGGGATGGTTGGTACGCGGCACGTTTGAATGAACGCCGCGCGGGGTTGTGGCTCAGCGTTTTGCCTGGCTGTCCGGGACATCCGCCCGCATGAGGAACCGCCGCATGAGGCCCGGCGTGTTGTGCTCGATCCACTGCGCCATGGCGCGCTCCTCTTGCAGGATGCGTTCGCAGACGGCGGCTGTTTCCGCGTCGTCGACAAACTTGGCGGCCTCGAGCAACTGGCCTTATGCCACGATTTCCAGGCTCTCGAAGCCGTAGCTGAACATCGCGCCTTTCATGATCTCGTCGCTGGCAAAGACGCCCGAAAATCCCTGGAGCGTCGCCATCATCGTGCCGGTCAGGTCCTTGATCATCGACGTGTCGCCACCCAGCCGTTCAATGCAGCCCCGCACTAGGCGCTGTTGCTCGCGTTTCGACGATGTGACGCTCGATCCCCTGCTTCACCTCGGATAGGTCTCGATTCGGCGCGCCAGACTAGTCAGCATGGTCTCGGCCTGCTCTTCCATAGCGTGGGTGTCGCGTAGCCCGTCCAACAGATGTTCGCAGTTCTACCGCAATCTCTTTCCATTTCGCTCTCCTGAAAGTGTCGCCCTGAGTTGCGGCGGACGGCGAACGGACGCCGCAACAAACGTTCCTGACTTGGACGCCGGCGCGAACCCTCAGGCCGGCTAGGACACCAGCAGGTGGAAATTGCCAAGCGCGCGACGAGGGCCACCGCTTCCAGCTGCACCCACCAGACGAACCTGCGCCAGTGCGGCGCGGGCAGGGCCGGGCCGGGCCGATCCATCTGCCGCTGCGGCCGCGTCGCGCATCAACATCTGTAAACGCACCACCGGCAGCTAGCAGGCGACGGCGACGACATACAGGCCCAGCGACCAGCTGTCCCAGAGCTTGGACAGCGGCATCTGCATGATGTGAACAGGATGCTGCCGGTGAGCGGTTCCAGCACGGCCGTGGTCGCGGTGAGCGGCTAGTGGGCCAGGCTCACCGCCCGCGCCACGGCGGCGACCATTTGGATGTCCCGCCGCAACACCCCGCAAGCAGAACGACGAGTCGACGCCGGTGTCGAACAGCCGCGTGGAAGAGAGCATGTGAATGAGCTTGAAACTCAGGGATTTCATTCGCGTTCTCCGGACGTGACGGCTTCGCGCTCATGCCGCAGTGCCAAGGCTGCCAGCATCGGTAAATTTTTCGACTTTGGGGCCGAGTGGATGAACCAATGCTGGGCAGCGGCGTGATGATGATCGCGGCCTAGCCGCGATGAGACCGTCTGCACCACCCACAGCGGTTGCCGGGTGCAGCCGTGCGGCAGCAGCGTCAGCACGCCAAACGCAAGGTCGAGCGTCGCGGCACCATGCCGCGCGATGGGCGCGAGGACGACCGGCACGCCGGTCCGACGCGGCATATCCGGGCTGGCGGCGACCGGATACAGGTCGAAGCAGACCGCAGCCGTCATTTCTACTGCGGCTCGGCAGCATCTGATGCCCAAGCAGCGATTCCGATGCGTCGCCTTTGGCGAACGGTGAACGAAGAGTTGAGTGTCTGCTTCTTGAGGTCGCCAACGGCGGCTCTGGGCCCCGGAAGCCGTCGTCCGGCTATGGCGCCCTTCGACCCGGAGCGGTCGGCCGTTTGTTCCTTTCCCTGCTCGCCTCTGCAGCCCCCACGAGTGCCCGTGCGGGGACAATTGGCAACATTTCTACGAACAGTTTCGTGGCACGATAAACCCCTTGATCGTCGCGAAACATGTCATGGTTCAAGACGGTCCTGATCAGTTTCCGCTCGCGTGCGCCCGCCGCCCACGGAAGCTTTAACCATCAGGAGCAAGCCTTGGGCTCCCTGCCATCCGACTTCGAGCGCGCCGCCCATCTGGATGAAGAGCAGCGGCAGGCTCTGCTGCTGGTCGCATCGGGCGCGGCGCTGGAGACGTGCCTGGATGCGCTTACGGACGCAGTCGCTCGTCTCGCGCCAGGCACGCGCGCCTGCGTGTTGCTTGCGAATGCCGATCGCTCGGCCATCGGGAATGGCTATTCTGCGCACTTCGCGCCGTCTTTTGCCAAGTCGATCAAGGGGTCGCCCATCGGCGAGGCGCTGATCGGCACCTGCGGTGCGGCGATTTTCGCGGGCAAGCCGGTGGTGTGTGCCGATGTCGAGCACTCAACGCAGTGGGCTGCGCCCTGGCGCTCCCTGTGTCTCGCCAACGATATCCGTGCATGTTATTCGCACCCTGCAATCGGGCCGAACGGGCTGGCCGTCGGCTCGTTCTTCCTGTGTTTGTCGGAAGCTCGCGAACCCAATGATTGGGAGAAGCGCGTGGCCGAGTGCGGTGCGCTGATCGCCAGCATCGTGGTGGAGCGCGACCGGTCGACCGCATTCATGAACACCGAAATGCAGTCGCTCATTCGGCTGCAGGCACTGAGCGCAGAGCTTGTCGGACCTGGCGCGTTTGAGCCCATGCTCAAGAAAATCCTGGCGGCGGCGGCGGATATCTCGGGCACCGACAAGGGCAACATTCAGATTTTCAATCCGGCCACGCAGACGCTGCGCATCGTCGTGCATCAGGGCCTGAGCCAACGGTTGGTCGAGCATTTCGCGGACGACGGCTGGGACGCGAGTTGCGGCGAGGCGGCCAGACAGATACAGCGGCTCGTGGTGCAGGACGTCGAGAAGCTCGACGGCCTGCAGGGAACGCTCGGGCTCGAGATCGTGCTCGAAGACGGCATTCGTTCGATCCAGTGCACACCGCTCATGAGCCGCGACGGTCGGCTGCTGGGCATGCTCAACAATCATTACCGATGGTCGGGCGGGCCCAGTCCGCAGGCCTTGCGCTACATCGATTTGCTGGCGCGACAGGCGGCCGAGTTGATCGAGCGGCATCAGGTCGACGCCGAATTGGCGCAGGAGCGTCTGCGCAAGGACGAATTCCTTGCCGTGCTGGCCCACGAGCTGCGCAACCCGCTGGCGGCGCTGCGCAATATGCTCGAGGTGCAGAGGCGCGCAGCTCAGGACCCCGCCATGACACGGCGCGCGCACGACGTGATGGATCGTCAGGTGCGGCAACTGGTGCGGCTCGTCGATGACCTTCTGGATGTGAACCGCATCAATCGCGGCAAGCTCGAATTGCGGCTCGAGTCTCTCTCGCTCGACGTCGTGCTGCGCCATGCCGTCGAGGCGTGCAGGCCGCTGCTGGATCAACAGGGGCACCGCCTGAAAGTCGTGCTGCCTCAGGCCGGAATTACATTGCGAGGCGATCCGGCCCGGCTGACTCAGGTGTTCGGCAACCTGCTGTCGAACGCGGCGAAGTACACACCGCCCGGCGGTGACGTCGAGCTGCGGGTGATCCGGCCCGATGGTCACGTCGAGGTGCATATTCAAGACAACGGCTCAGGCATTCCGCCCGATCAGCTGGATCGGATCTTCGAGATGTTTACGCAGGTCAACCACACCGAAGAGCGGGCCCAGGGAGGCCTGGGCATCGGCCTGATGCTGGTCAAGCGCTTGGTCGAAATGCATGGCGGCACGGTGCGCGCCGAGAGTGCCGGCCTGGGGCAGGGCAGCGACTTCATTGTCTGGTTGCCGGTGACCGAGGTGCCGGATGTCGAGCCGCTCGCCGGGCCCCACGCGCGCGAGAGCGAAGCGCGCCGCGTGCTGGTGGTCGATGACAACCGTGATGCGGTCGAATCGCTGATCGCGCTGCTCGAACTCGAGGGGCACGAGGCCCGACTGGCCTACAGCGGCGCCGAGGCCATCGAGATCGGCGCAGTGATGCGGCCGCAGGTGATTCTGATGGACATCGGCATGCCGGGCATGAGCGGTCACGAAGCCTGCCGTCGCATCCGCCAGCTCGATTGGGGCAAGGACGTCACGATCGTGGCTTTCAGTGGCTGGGGACAGGAAGAGGACCGTCGCACCTCGCAAAAAGCCGGTTTCGATGCGCATCTGGTCAAGCCCGTGGACCTCGATGCGCTCATCACGCTTCTGGCGGACGTGTCGCCGGGCTCGACATAGCAGGCCGCAGACGTTCGGCGTGAAATGGCCGTCGTAAGTTGGCCAGGCGTGGCAGGCGGCTTGCACCAGTGCGTCCCAGGCACTCATATGCTCCACGGCCTACCTGACAGGCTCGACTGCATCCGGCAACTGGCACGTGCTGTTTGCGACCTCCTTGCGCACCGGGCACTACCTGAGCGCCGTTTCCGGCAAGCCCGAGTTCAGAAGTTCCAACGCGTGCGCGATGGTGAGATCGGCGGCATCGAGGTCGGCGACCAGTGCGCCAATAATTCCAACAGCGCCCTTCAACTCCTCTTCATCAAGTGCAGGAGAGCATGCGGGAAACCAAAGAGCGGTTAAGAGAGATGATTGTCCACCATGGCCGCGACCGAACTGTCAGTGATCCGTCGCCACGCATGATGTGTGAGAGTGGCTTGTTGACCTGGCGCTCCAGCGCCAGTGGTCACGGCACGAGCGCTATACGGCGGCGAGGCCGTTGGGTCGCCATACGCGCGATTTCTGCTAGGTGCAGAGCATCTGAATCGTCTCGAGATGCTTGAGCGTAGCGTTGGTAGTCTGTAACCCACCACGCGAATATGTAGGACGGAATCGGGGAGACTGCCAGCAGCATATGACGACAGACCGATCCCGACCCAAAGTGGTCTCTCGCATCTCGACGTTTCGAAGATTCCGAGGGCGGTTAGCAAAGAAAGCGTTGGATCACAGCCATTGCAACGCGCCACCATGCGGATCCGTCCAGGCCAACGCATGGCCATTGGTACATAACAGGAACATGCCGGACGGTTGCGGCGTGGCCGCCGGCAAGAACTGCGGAAATACCAATGGACTTTCATTGCTGATCCAGACGCAACGCGAGGCCAACATGTCGCGTGCAAATTCATTGCGCAGTGCCTGGTCCATAACGTAGTTCAGAACAGCGGAGTGATGCACAACCACGGTCGCTTGCGCCGGAGCCTTTTCGATTAAGGAAGCAAGATCCCGCAGCAGATCGCCCCGGACGATCTGAGGCGGCTCGCGTCCGCAGATCCGTAGCGCCGACTGAAGGCGTGCTAGTCGATGGCCATCCTCGGGCCACACCAGGTCTTCAAGCCACTTCCTATCTTCGTCGCAGTGAACGTCGATTGGGCTCAAATCCAGTCCAGCCCTCCACACAATTTCAGGATAGGTGTGGGGGAGCGGACCCGCGCCGATGACCTCACAAGGGAATACTGGATAGTCCGAATCGTCTCGACACGGAACCAGGCGTCGGGAGCCCCAGTCGTAGCCGTATTTGTCCATCAGCAGGCACAGTCCTGCGGAGGCCCCCACCTCGATGAGCGCTATCTTGCCTGCGATCGAAGCGAGAGCGGGCAGCAATACCGCACAGCGCCCTGGTTCGTTGGTCTGCGTGGAACGCGCCAACATAAGAGCCCGGATGGTGTCGCCATGCTGCGCCAAGCCTACATCGAACTCCGCGGTCGAGGTAGGCGCACCTACGGTACGGCGGAACGCTGCAAACAGCAGGTTTGGTTGCTGCTTATCTACAGGCAGACCCTGCAAAAACGCCAGTGCGTCAAACGAATTCGCGACATGCAATGCCCATTTTTCATACAACGGCGAGCGACCCGCCGCCTCGATCTTTGCAAACCTCAAGTAGCGGTCAGCAATACGATCCATGCCATCCCCCATTACGCAGATGAGTCCCGGCTGATTAGCACCGCTCGCGGAAGTCAGTCATGCTACTAAGCAGCTAGCTGTTGGAATAGCCGTTGCATGATGACCGATCCTGGTCGCTAGCCGTCCCAAAAAGGCGCGCTTCCGGCCCTGAGCTAGCATTGCTGATTTACAAAACAGGCGGCAGCCCTAACGTGGTTTAGCGAGATGCGGCGAGATCCTGGCCGACCATAAATCGATGTCCATCAGGCGTGACGACGACAAACTCCCGCATTCCATGGGGTCTGTCGACGGGAGGCTGAGGTATCAGGGCCCCTCTCGTGACGAACTCAGTGTGTAGCGCATCCGCGTCGTCGACATTGAAATAACCAAAATAGTTGTGGTCACCCATTGAAGAAGGCGCAATCGCATCTGGACAATGGCCCATCATGATACGTACACCGCCTCTCGACGCGAGTTGCCAGCCGGAGCCTTCGGGCCATTCAAGCCGAAAGCCGAGCACGTCTCGAAAGTATGAAGCACTTCGCTCGAGGTCGGGGACGGCAAGTACGAACGAAAATGAACGCAGGTTGGAGTTGGATTCATGCATATCGACAATCTCGTCGGACGGAGAGTTAATTTTACCGTCTGCTCCTGGCCGGGACCGGGTGTCGACGAAGGCCGCCGCCGACCCAAAGCGGTCGTACTGGGTTGCAACTGACTTGGCGGAGACTGATCGCTCCCGGAAGAAACGGCAACCGCTGCATGCAGCAAGCAGAAAACAAAGGTGTCAGACTGCATTTTCGAAAAATGTAGTCTGACACCTTTGTTTTTGCCTGCGGGATCAGCTGCCCCGGGGGGGGCGGCAAACCAAACCCACGGGGAGCGGCCGTCATCCCCGCTGAGCCAAGAAAAAATGAGTCAGACTGCAATTCTGAGAAAGGAGTCAGACTGCAATTCTCCGGCGCGGCGCGAGGCGGTGGCACAGATTAATTGCAGTCTGACTCCTTTTTGACTTTTGACCGTCGCCAGCCGGTTCGCGGCGGGGTCAGGTGTCTTCGGGGGACGTCGAGGAGGGGGAGAAGCGTGCGACCAGTTCGTGGCCGTCGGCGGGGTAGATCAGCCGCACGTGGGTGATGGGCTGCTCGCCGCTCCAGGTGCGGCGTTCGATCGCCAGGCAGGCAGCGGCCTCGTGCAGGTGCAGGCGCGCGGCGACCTCGGGTGTGGCGGCCATGGCGCGGATGCGGTGTTCGGCCGAACTCCATGGCACATGGTGCACCAGCCAGGCGCCCGGCCCCGCTTCGTCGAAGCGCGCGTCGGCGGCCGCGGGCACCGCCGCCAGGCTGATGATGCGATCCTCCAGGCAGAAGGGACGCGCGCCGGCGTGATGCAGGCACAGGAGGTGCAGCACCGGTTCGGGTTGCGTCAGTTGCAGTGCCGCCCTGTCGGCACGGGTGCTGGTCCGCCGCCGCCGCGACAGCAATTCGATTCGATACGGTTGACCGGTAGCGAGCACCTCGCTGCGGATGTCCTGGATATCCAGGACGGCGGAAATCGAATGCGGCCGGGTGACGAAACTGCCCGCCTTGCGCTGCCGTTCGATGAGCCCCGCGCGCGCGAGCTGCGTCAACACCTTGTTGACCGTCATGCGCGAGCACTGGAAGCGCTCGCTCAACTCGATCTCGGAAGGGATGCGGAAACCCGGCGGCCACTGGCCGCTGAGGATGCGCTGTTCTATCTCCGCCAGGATCCGGGTGTGCAGCGAAACGGGGGGCAGGGTGTCCATTACCCAGGATTACACCAGCATTGTCCCCGCATTGCATCAACGCGACCGAGCCGCGCTCCCGTGCGCGAGAGGCGCCTGCCGAATCGGGCGCCCGCGCGTCCTTCGGTCCGGGAAAGCCCGCATCTCGAAAAATGCAGTCTGACACCTTTTCGGGTCGGGCCGGCGAGAGATAAATGCAGTCTGACACCTTTGTTTTGGGAGGTGCTTTTCCCTTCCTCTTCGCCTGCCGGCCCGGCGATTCCGGTGCGTAAGTTATGTATAGACAATTGACGGGTCCGCCGTTGCGGCGACAGAATATGTCTATACAAAAAGCCCCAGGCTCGATGCTGCTCCCCGAGCGCCGTCGCGATGTCAGGAGACAAGGACCATGCCTCAGGAAGCTGCTGCATCGGCCTCGGCCGTCGCTATCGAGACCCGGACGATCGATATGGTTCCGGCGCACGAGCGGCACGGCAGGCCGTCGAGTCAGTTCACGCTCTGGTTCGGCGCCAACATGCAGATCACCGCGGTGGTGGATGGCGCGCTGGCCGTGGTCTTCGGCGCGGAGGCGCTCACGGCGATTGCCGGGCTGTTGATCGGCAACCTCCTGGGCGGCGTGGTCATGGCACTGCACGCCGCGCAAGGGCCGAGGCTGGGCTTGCCCCAGATGATCTCGAGCCGCGTGCAGTTCGGCGTCAAGGGCGCGGCGTTGCCGCTGGTGCTGGTGATCCTGATGTATGTCGGGTTTGCCGCCACCGGCACCGTGCTGTCCGGCCAGGCGATCAACCTGCTGCTCGGATTCAGCGCTCCGGCCGTCGGCATCGCCCTCTTTGGCGCGCTCACCGCGCTGGTCGCCATCGTCGGCTACCGCCTGATTCACCTGATGGGGCGCATCTCGACCCTGTTCGGCATCCTCGGCTTCAGCTATCTGGCGTGGCAGCTGCTGCACCAATACGACCTGGCGCAGCTCATCGGGCAGCTGCCGTTCAGCTGGACGAGCTTTCTCACGGCCATGGCGTTGGCGGCCGGCTGGCAGCTGACCTATGCGCCGTATGTCGCCGACTACTCGCGCTATCTGCCGCGCGCCACGCCGGCCGCCGCGACCTTCTGGGCGACCTGGAGCGGCAGCGTCATCAGTTCACAGCTCGCGATGAGCTTCGGCGCGCTGGTCGCCGCCGCGGGCGGCGATTTCGTGAAGAATCAGGTGGGCTTCCTGGGCGAGCTCGCCGGGCCGCTCGCGCTGCTGATCTATCTGGTGATCGTGACCGGCAAGCTCACCGTGAATTGCCTCAATGCCTACGGCGGCTTCATGACGGTGTTGACCACGGTGAGCGCCTACGACGGCAGGAGGTCGTTTTCGCCGGCGGCCCGCGTGGCCTATATCGTCGGCTTCGTGCTGGTCACGGTGCTGGTGGCCTTGCTCGCGAGCGACCACTTCCTCGCCACCTTCAAGAACTTCGTGCTGCTTCTGCTGATGGTGTTCGTGCCGTGGAGCGCCGTCAATCTGGTCGACTACTACCTCGTGTCGCGCGAGAAGGTGGATATTCCCGCGCTGTACGACAGCCGCGACCGCTACGGCGCCTACAACGGTGTGGCCTTGTCCAGCTATGTGCTCGGCATCGTGGTGCAGATTCCGTTCATCAACCAGGCGATGTACGAAGGTGCGCTGGCGAAGGCCATGGACGGCGCCGACGTGTCGTGGCTGGTCAGTCTCGTCATCACCTCGCTCGTGTACTACCCGCTGGCCCGCAAGACCATGCGGGTTCCGCCCCGGATGATCTACCCGCACGAAAGCGTCGACGCGGGGCGCTGACGCAACGCGAATCACGACTCTGCCCGCGCCTGGAGCCTTCCGGCCAGCCCGCTGTCATTCTTCGAGGACACCATCATGAACGTCGACGACACCTTGCCGCAGGCCTTTCTCCACGATGCGCGCCGTGATCCCACCCGCATCATTCGCGCGCCGCGCGGGGCCACGCTGCATTGCAAGAACTGGTTGGCCGAGGCCGCCTACCGCATGCTGCAGAACAACCTCGATCCCGACGTGGCCGAAGACCCGCAGTCGCTGGTGGTCTATGGCGGCATCGGCCGCGCCGCGCGCGACTGGGCGTGCTTCGATGAGATCCTGGCCCAGCTCAAACGCCTCGAGGCCGACGAGACGCTGCTGATCCAGTCGGGCAAGCCGGTGGGGGTCTTCAAGAGCCACGCCGACGCGCCGCGCGTGCTGCTCGCCAACTCCAATCTGGTGCCGCGGTGGGCAAGCTGGGAAACCTTCGACGAGCTCGATCGCAAAGGCCTGTTCATGTATGGCCAGATGACGGCGGGGAGCTGGATCTACATCGGCAGCCAGGGCATCGTGCAGGGCACCTTCGAGACCTTCGTCGAAGCGGGCCGCCAGCACTACGACAATGACCTGTCCGGCAGATGGGTACTCACCGCTGGCCTGGGCGGGATGGGCGGCGCGCAACCGCTGGCCGCCACGCTGGCGGGCGCCTGCTCTCTGACGATCGAATGCAATCAAGCCCGCATCGACTTTCGCCTGCGAACCCGCTATCTGGACAAGCAGGCGCGCGACATCGACGACGCGCTGGCGCAGCTCGCGCATCACACCGCCAGGAAGGAGGCGGTGTCGATCGGCCTGCTGGGCAATGCCGCCGACCTCCTGCCCGAGTTGGTCCGGCGTGCGCGCGCGGGTGGCCTGCGGCCCGACATCGTGACCGACCAGACCTCCGCGCACGATCTCGTCAACGGCTATCTGCCGCAGGGGTGGAGCGTGCCGCATTGGCAGGCCGCGATGGCCGACCCCGCGCAGCACACCGCGCTCAAGCGGGCCGCGGCGCGCAGCTGCGTGCAGCACGTGCAGGCCATGCTCGACTTCCAGGCGATGGGCATCCCGACGGTCGATTATGGCAACAACATCCGGCAGGTCGCCTACGACGAAGGCCTGAAGCATGCCTTCAATTTTCCGGGCTTCGTGCCGGCCTATATCCGGCCGTTGTTCTGCGAAGGCAAGGGCCCGTTCCGCTGGGTCGCGCTGTCGGGCGATCCCGAGGATATCTACAAGACCGACGCCAAGATCAAGGCGCTGTTTCCCGCCAACACCCACACGCATCGCTGGCTCGACATGGCCCGCGACCGCATTGCCTTCCAGGGTTTGCCGGCCCGCATCTGCTGGCTGGGCCTGGGAGAGCGTCACAAGGCAGCGCTGGCGTTCAACGACATGGTGAGGACGGGTGAGTTGAAGGCGCCGATCGTGATCGGGCGCGATCACCTCGATTGCGGCTCGGTCGCGAGCCCCAACCGCGAGACCGAAGCCATGAAGGACGGCACGGACGCGGTGTCCGACTGGCCCCTGCTCAATGCCTTGCTCAACACCGCCAGCGGCGCGACCTGGGTCAGCCTGCACCACGGCGGCGGCGTGGGCATGGGCTACTCGCAACATGCCGGGGTGGTGATCGTGGCGGACGGCACGCCGGAAGCGGCCGCGCGCCTGAACCGGGTGCTGTGGAACGACCCGGCCACCGGGGTGATGCGGCACGCCGACGCGGGCTACGAGAGCGCCGTGGCGGCCTCGGTGCGTCACGGCCTGAACCTGCCCATGGTGGCCGCCTAGCGCCGCGCGCGGGCCGATTGCGCACGCCATTCAAAGGAACGCACATGACGGACATGCTCATGCAACCCGGCCGGCTGGTCCTGGCCGATCTGCGCAAGCTCTACGAACAGCCGGTGAAGATCGCGCTCTCTCCCGACGCGGGTCCAGCCATCGATGCCGCAGTGGCCTGCGTCGACCGCATCATCGCCGAGGGCCGCACGGCCTACGGCATCAACACCGGCTTCGGCCTGCTGGCGTCCACCCGCATCGCCACTGACGACCTCGCGCGGTTGCAGCGCGCGTTGGTGCTGTCGCATGCGGCCGGGCTGGGCGACGCGCTCGACGACGACATGGTGCGCCTCATCATGGCACTCAAGGTCAACAGTCTCGCGCGCGGCATCTCCGGCGTGCGCCGCGTCGTGATCGACAGCCTCGTCGCCCTGGTCAACGCCGAGGTCTATCCCCACATTCCCTTGAAGGGATCGGTGGGCGCATCGGGCGATCTGGCGCCGCTCGCTCATATGTCGCTGGTGCTGCTGGGGGAGGGCAAGGCTCGCCATCGTGGCGCATGGCTGTCCGGCACGCAGGCGCTGGCGGTCGCAGGCCTGGCACCGCTCACGCTGGCGGCCAAGGAGGGGCTTGCGCTGCTCAACGGCACCCAGGTGTCCACCGCATACGCGCTGCGCGGGCTGTTCGAGACCGAAGACCTGCTGGCCGCCGGCCTAGTCTGCGGCAGCCTGAGCGTGGAGGCCATGCTGGGCTCGCGCATGCCCTTCGATGCCCGCGTGCATGCGGCGCGCGGCCAGCAGGGGCAGATCGACGTTGCCGCGATCCTGCGCGAACTGCTGCAGGACGACAGCGAGGTGGGCCGCTCGCATGCGGACTGCGGCAAGGTGCAGGATCCCTATTCGCTGCGTTGCCAGCCCCAGGTCATGGGCGCGTGCCTGACCCAGCTGCGGCAGGCGGCTGACGTGCTGATCGTCGAGGCCAACGCCGTCTCCGACAATCCGTTGGTGTTCGCCGAGGCGGGCGAGGTGGTGTCGGGCGGCAACTTCCACGCCGAGCCGGTCGCGATGGCCGCCGACAATCTGGCGCTGGCCTTGGCCGAGATCGGCGCGCTGTCCGAACGGCGCATCTCGCTGATGATGGACAAGCACATGTCGCAGCTGCCCGCCTTCCTGGTGAACAACGGCGGCGTGAACTCGGGATTCATGATCGCGCAGGTCACCGCCGCCGCGCTGGCGTGCGACAACATCTCGCTCGCCCATCCTGCCAGCGTGACCAGTCTGCCGACCTCCGCAAACCAGGAGGACCACGTGTCCATGGCGCCGAATGCGGGCAAACGCCTGTGGGCCATGGCCGAGAACGTGCGCGGAATCCTGGCCATCGAATGGCTCGGCGCGTGCCAGGGGCTGGATTTCCGCGCCGGGCTCAAGACCTCGCCCCGGCTCGAAGCGGTGCGCGCGCTGCTGCGCGAGGCCGTGCCGTTTTACCAGGAAGACCGCTTTTTCGCTCCGGACATCGACGCCGCGGCCACCCTCCTGGCGAGCGGCCGGCTGCGCGAACTGATGCCGATGGACCTGCTGCCCGGCCGCTGATGCGCGCGCCCTCGGAACCGCCCGCCGCTTTCGTGGAGGATTCGCCGTGACCCACACTTCATCGCCATCACCGCCGGCCGACGGGCGCTGGCTCGGCCTGCGTCTGGTCCCTGCGCTGCATGCGGTGGACGTGCCGATGGCATTGGACGAGGCGGCCTGCATCGTGGTGCAGAAGGGGCGCATCGCATGGGTGGGCCCCGAGCGGCGTGTACCGGACCGCTACGCCAGCCTGCGCGCTTTCGAGGGCAAGGGGCAGGTGGTGACGCCCGGGCTGGTCGACTGCCATACCCATCTGGTCTACGCGGGTGACCGCGCCAACGAATTTGCCATGCGCCTGGCGGGCGCGACCTACAAGGAGGTCGCGAGGGCCGGCGGCGGCATTGTTTCCAGTGTCGCGGCCACCCGCCAGGCGAGCGAGGAGGCGTTGCTCGCGCAGGCCCTGCCGCGGCTGGATCAGTTGCTCGCCGAAGGCGTGACCGCCATCGAGATCAAGTCGGGCTATGGGCTTGCGCTGGCGCACGAACGCAAGCAGTTGCGCGTGGCACGAAGGCTGGGCGCGCTGCGCGACGTGACCGTGCGCACCACGTTTCTGGGCGCCCACACGCTGCCGCCCGAGTATGTCGATCGACGCGGCGACTATCTCGACATGGTGTGCGCGCAGATGATGCCCGCGCTGGCGGCCGAGGGTTTGATCGACGCCGTGGATGTGTTCTGCGAGCGCATGGCGTTTTCGCTGGCCGAGACCGAGCGCGTGTTCGAGGCCGCGCAGCGACTGCGGCTGCCCGTGAAGCTGCATGCCGGGCAGTTGTCGGACATGGCGGGTGCCGAACTCGCCGCGCGGTACGGCGCGCTGTCGTGCGACCACATCGAGCATCTGTCGGAGCGCGGCATTGCCGCGATGAGGCGTGCGGGCACGGTTGCCGTGCTGTTGCCGGGCGCCTTCTACACCCTGCGCGACACGCACGTGCCGCCGGTGGCCGCCTTGCGGGCCGCGGGCGTGCCCATGGCCGTGGCCACCGATCACAACCCCGGCACCTCGCCCGCGCTGAGCCTGCTGCTGATGACCAACATGGCCTGCACGCTGTTCCGGCTCACCGTGCCCGAGGCGCTGGATGGCATCACCCGGCATGCGGCGCGCGCGCTGGGCCTGCAGGACACGCACGGCGAGATCGCCGTGGGCCGTCCGGCCCACTTCGTGCTGTGGGATCTGCAGGACGCGGCCGAGCTGGCCTACTGGTTCGGTCAGCGCCCGGTGCGCTGCGTGGTGCGGCAAGGCCGCGTGGCGGAGGGCGCGCTATGAGCCAACTCTTCGCTCCCGATGCGCTGCTGCCCAGCGGCTGGTCGAAGGATGTGCTGCTGACTTGGGACGCGCAGGGCCGTCTCACGCAGGTGCAGGCCGGCGCCGCGCGGCCCGAAGGCGTGGCGCAGGCCGCCGGCCCGCTGCTGCCCGGCTTGCCCAACCTGCATTCGCATGCCTTCCAGCGCGGCATGGCGGGCCTGACCGAGTACCGGGCCGAGGCCGAAGATTCCTTCTGGAGCTGGCGCGAGCTGATGTACCGCTTCGCGCTGCTTCTCACGCCCGCGCAGCTCGAAGGCATCGCCTTCGGCCTGTACGTGGAGATGCTGGAAGCCGGCTTCACGTCGGTGTGCGAATTCCACTACGTGCACCACGACACCGACGGCCGCCCCTATGCCGACGATGCCGAGCTGGCGCGGGCGCTGATGCGTGCGGCGCAGCGCGCGGGTATCGGCCTCACCTTGCTGCCCGTGCTCTACCAGACCAGCGGTTTCGGCGGCACGACGCCCTCGCAGGGCCAGCGCCGCTTCATCCGCAGCACCGAATCGATGCTGCGCCTGCTCGACACCCTGCGGCCCGATTGCCACGCGCAGAACGCGCGCCTGGGCCTGGCCCCGCACTCGCTGCGCGCCGTGCCGCCCGATGCGCTGCGCGAGGTGCTCGATGGCCTGCACGCGCAGGACGCCACCGCGCCCGTCCACATCCATATCGCCGAACAGGTGAAGGAAGTGGAGGACTGCGTCGCCTGGAGCGGCCAGCGCCCCGTGGCCTGGCTGCTGGACCACGCACCGGTCGACGCGCGCTGGTGCCTGGTGCACGCCACGCACATGGACGCCGACG
>Ga0160496_1000145_pt1 | contig 49561 bp, 41 predicted proteins | sample DIDPMG_2_FD_108231 | JGI IMG/M metagenome (GOLD analysis project Ga0160496, IMG submission 108231) | Enriched soil microbial communities from UW Madison campus, WI, USA - DID2937_E24_FP MG | ecosystem: Environmental > Terrestrial > Soil > Grasslands | place: USA: Madison, Wisconsin | collected...
AGCCGCGACATCACCCCTTGCTCGTCGTACCAGAGCATGCCGCGTTCGCCCTGCGTCACGGCGCCGATGCGGCATCCGTGCGCGCGCAACAATGCCAGCAGGCCTTCGGCCGAGAGATTGAGCTGTTCGCACAGGCGCTCGGCGCACACGGCCACGTCGATGTGGTCGAGCAATTCCTCGGTGTTGCTGCGCAGGCCGCCGCCGTCGAGCGAGGTGAGGATGCCGCGTACCCGGCATTCCCGGGCGTAGTGCAGCGCCGCGTCGGGCTGGTGGCCGTCGAGGTGCAGCGCCCGGTAGGGCGAGACGTCGAGCTCGGGAAAACCGGCCAGGTGGGCGTCGTCGCGGGCGCGCACGATGGCGCGCTTGCCCGCGTTCGGCATGATGAACGACAGCGAGGAGCGCGCCACCGGCCGCTCGTGCAGCGTCACGCCGTGCCGGCGCGCCATGCCGGTGAAGAGCTCGCCGAACGCGTCGGGCGCGGCGGTGGTGATGAGGTCGGGCGCGCCCTGCAGCCGGGCATAGGCGAAGGCGGCGGTGACGGCATTGCCGCCGAATGACACCGCGTAGTCGCGCGCCACGGCCTTTTCGTCGCCGGTGGGCCAGTGGTCGGCCAGCACGGTGACGTCGATGTAGGTGTGCCCCACGAACAGGGCACGCGGCGCTGCGCTCATCGCGGCGCGGCCGGGGCGCCGGCCGCCGGAGCGCCGGCCGCAGGTCCGCCTGCCGCAGGTCCGCCTGCCGCAGGTCCGCCTGCCGCCCCCTCTCCCGCCAGCTCGAGCAGGCGGCGGGCGCGGGCGATCACGGGCGCGTCCACCATCTTGCCGTCGAGCTTGAAGGCCGCGAGCCCGTTTTCCTTGGCGGCGCGGATCACGTCGCGGGCCCAGTCGATCTCGGCCAGCGGCGGCAGGAAGGCCTCGTGGATCACCGGCACCTGGCCGGGATGGATGCACAGCATGCCGCCGAAGCCCATGTCGCGCGCGCGCATGGCGGCCGCACGCAGGCCGGAGGTGTCCTGGATGCCCGGGAACACGCCGTCGAGCGGCTGCGCCAGGCCGGCGCCGCGGCTGTGCAGCAGCACCTGCACGCGGGCGTGGTCGAGCACCACGTCGGCACCGTCGGTGTCGGGGCTCAGGCCCAGGTCGAGCGCGTAGTCGAGGCTGCCGAACGCGAGCCGCGCCACGCCGGGCGTGCGCGCGACCTCGGCGACGTCGATGAGGCCCTGCGCGGTCTCGACGATGGGAATCACGGGAATGCCGCTCTGCGCGACGTGCCGCACCTGTGCCAGGCTCTCGGCCTTGGGCAGCAGGATGCCGGTGACGTTGGCGCGGCCGCGGCAGGCGCGCAGGTCGGCCTCGTGCCAGGGCGTGGCCGCGTCGTTGATCCGCACCCAGACGCGCGCGTCGGCGTGGGTGCCGAGGAAGTCGCACAGCGACTCGCGCGCGGCATCCTTGCCCAGATGCTCGACCGCATCCTCGAGATCGACGATCACGGCATCGGCGTGGGCCGCCAAGGCCTTGGGAATGCGCTCCGGCCGGTTTGCCGGCACGAACAGCGCGGTACGGATCACTGACGTCATCACACCACCTCCGCGGCACGCAGACGCGCCACGTCTTCGGGCGCATACCCCAGTGATGCTAGCACTGCCTCGGTGTTCTCGCCCACCGCCGGGATCGGGCCCATGCGCGGCTCGAAGCGGTTGTTGATGGCCGGCGGCAGCAGCGCGGGCAATGCGCCGGCCGGGCTGCCGACCTCGCGCCAGCGCGCGCGGGCGGCCAGCTGCGGGTGTTCCCAGACGCCGCGCATGTCGTTCACGCGCGCATTAGCGATGTGCGCCGCCTCCAGGCGTTCGGTGACCTCGTCGATCGACAGCGCCGCGAAGGCCTGCACGATCAGGGCGCGCAGCGCGTCGCGATTGGCGGTGCGGCGCGAGTTGGAGGCGAAGCGCTCGTCGCCGGCCAGCGCGGGCTGCTGCAGCACCTGCTCGCAGAACACCTTCCATTCGCGCTCGTTCTGCAGGCCCAGCATGATGGTGGCGCCGCCGGCCACGGGGAACGGACCGTAGGGATAGATGGTGGCGTGCGCGGCGCCCGCGCGTGCCGGCGGCGGCGCGCCGTCGAACGCGTAGTACATCGGGTAGCCCATCCACTCCACCATGCTTTCCAGCATGGAGACGTCGATGCGGCTGCCCTCGCCGGTGCGCCCGCGCAGCAGCAGCGCGTTGAGGATCGCGGAATAGGCATACATGCCGGCGGCGATGTCGGAGATCGAGCAGCCCGCCTTCACGCCCTCGTCGGGCGTGCCCGTGACCGACACGAAGCCGCTCTCGCTCTGGATCAGCAGGTCGTAGGCCTTCTTGTCCTGGTACGGGCCGCCCTCGCCGTAGCCGGAGATGTCGCACACGATGAGGCGCGGAAAGCGCGCGTGCAGCGCCTCGAACGACAGCCCCAGGCGCGCGGCCGCGCCGGGCGCGAGGTTCTGCACCAGCACGTCGGCCTGGCCGAGCAGCCGCGTCATCACCTCGGCCGCCTCGGGCTGCTTCAGGTCGAGGCCGAGGCTTTCCTTGGAGCGGTTGGTCCAGACGAAATGCGAGGACAGGCCGCGCACGCGCTCGTCGTAGCCGCGCGCGAAGTCGCCCACGCCCGGACGCTCGATCTTGATGACGCGCGCGCCCATGTCGGCGAGCTGGCGGGTGCAGAACGGCGCCGCGATGGCGTGTTCGAGGCTGACGACGGTGATGCCGTCGAGCGGCAGGACCTGCGCTGCGGCGCTCATGCTTCGAACCTCAGCTCGGCCTGGTGGGCCAGCGTGCCGTCCTGCTCGGCCCACAGACGCGCCAGGCCGGGCTCGGCGATGGCGCCGGCCGCGCGAAACGGCTTCGGGCTGACGAGCGGACGCAGGCCGCGATAGCTCAGGTGCGACAGGCGCGCGTCGGGCCGGGCGCGCCGGAACGCGGCCACCATCGAGGTGGCGATCAGCGGCCCGTGGACCACCAGCCCCGGATAGCCTTCGGTTTCGGTGACGTACGGATGATCGTAGTGGATGCGATGGCCGTTGAACGTGACGGCGGAGTAGCGGAACAGCAGCACGGCCGAGGGCTCGATCGTGTCGGCCCACTGCGCCTCGGGCGCCGGCTCGCTGCCCTCGAGCCTGGGCGGCGAGGGCTGGCGGTAGACGATGTCCTGCTCCTCGCGGATCGCGAGGCGGCCCTCCTGATGGTATTCGTGGCGCACGGTCACGAACAGCAGCGAGCCGGTGCGGCCGGTCTTCTCCTTCACGTCGGCCACCGTGGACACACGCTCGGCCGGCACGCCCACGCGCAACGGCGCCAGGAATTCGACGCGCCCGCCCGCCCACATGCGGTTGCGGTCGTTGGCCGGGGGCAGGAAGCCGCCGCGCGCCGGATGGCCGTCGGCGCCCAGGCCCGCGCCCTCGACCGGCTTGATGAAATAGGCCCACTGCCAGAGCGGCGGCAGCGCCGCGCCCGCGGCCGGCGCCGGTTCGCCCAGCGTGGCGGCGATGCGGGCGGCATGCACCGGGTCGAGCGTGTCGGCCACGCGCTCGGAACTCCCGATCCAGTCAACAGGGTTGGCGTCGGTCATGGAACAGCATCCTTTTCAGTGTGGCGGTATCAGGAATGCAGGATGCCTGCCGGGCGGCGTGCTTGTAAATTCGTTTTTCCCCAACACGGGGTTTTATGGCCGCGAAGGACCGCGCGGCCAAAGAAAAACCCGCCTCGCGGCGGGTTCTTCATGCGCGGCTGCGCGGCACTCAGGCGGTGGCGACGGGGATCTTGCCGATCCGGGCCTGCCATTCCTTCGGGCCGGTGGTGTGCACCGAGGTGCCCTGCGCGTCCACGGCCACCGTCACGGGCATGTCCTTGACGTCGAACTCGTAGATCGCTTCCATGCCGAGGTCTTCGAACGCCAGCACCTTGGCGTCGCGGATCGCCTTGGACACCAGGTAGGCGGCGCCGCCCACGGCCATCAGGTAGGCCGAGCCGTGCTTGCGGATCGCCTCGATGGCGACCGGGCCGCGCTCGGACTTGCCGATCATGGAGATCAGGCCGGTCTGGGCCAGCATCATGTCGGTGAACTTGTCCATGCGGGTGGCGGTGGTGGGGCCGGCGGGGCCGACCACTTCGTCGCCCACCGGATCGACCGGACCGACGTAATAGATCACGCGGTTGGTGAAGTCCACCGGCAGCTTCTCGCCCTTGGCCAGCATGTCCTGGATGCGCTTGTGCGCGGCATCGCGGCCGGTGAGCATCTTGCCCGACAGCAGCAGGGTCTGGCCCGGCTTCCAGCTGGCCACTTCCTCACGCGTGAGCGTGTCGAGGTCGACCTGCTTGGACTTGTTGTAGTCGGGCGCCCAGTGGACTTCGGGCCATTCCGACAGCGCCGGCGGATCCAGGCGCGCCGGACCCGAGCCGTCGAGCACGAAGTGCGCGTGGCGCGTGGCCGCACAGTTCGGGATCATGGCCACGGGCTTGGAGGCGGCGTGGGTCGGGAAGGTGTTGATCTTGACGTCGAGCACGGTGGTGAGACCGCCCAGGCCCTGCGCGCCGATGCCCAGCGCGTTGACCTTCTCGTAGAGCTCGATGCGCAGCTCTTCGAGCTTGTTCTGCGGGCCGCGGGCGAGCAGCTCGTACATGTCGATGTCTTCCATCAGCGACTGCTTGGCCATCAGCATGGCCTTCTCGGCGGTGCCGCCGACGCCGATGCCGAGCATGCCCGGGGGGCACCAGCCGGCGCCCATCGTCGGCACGGTCTTGAGCACCCAGTCGACCAGCGAATCGCTGGGGTTGAGCATCACGAACTTGGTTTTGTTCTCGGAACCGCCGCCCTTCGAAGCGATCTGCACGTCGACGGTGTTGCCGGGCACCAGGTCGACGTGCAGGATACAGGGGGTGTTGTCGCGCGTGTTCTTGCGCGCGAACAGCGGATCGTCGAGCACCGAGGCGCGCAGCGGATTGTCCGGATTCAGGTAGCCGCGGCGCACGCCTTCGTCACAGAGCTCCTGCAGCGAGCGCTTGGTTTCGAAGCGCACGTCCATGCCCACCTTGAGGAAGACGTTGACGATGCCGGTGTCCTGGCACAGCGGACGCTTGCCCTCGGCGCACATGCGCGAGTTGGTCAGGATCTGGGCCATCGCGTCGCGCGCGGCGGGGCTTTCCTCGCGCTCGTAGGCACGGGCGAGATGGCGGATGTAGTCCACCGGATGGTAGTAGCTGATGAACTGGATGCCGTCCGCGATGGACTGGACCAGATCCTCTTCTTTGATGATGGTCATGATGTGCGAGGTGCGAAACAACGGGAAATCGGCCGGCCGGCGCACGCGGGCGACGGCCGGGAAGTGAAGCTATTTTATTTGCCCTGCCAGACCGGCTTGCGCTTTTCGGCGAAGGCGGTGGCGCCTTCCTTGGCGTCGGCCGAGCTGAAGATGTGGGCGATCAGCGGGCGCTGGCGGTCGAACATGCCTTCCTGCTCCCAGTCGGTGGCCTGCGACACGATGCTCTTGGCGGTCTGCACGGCGAGCGGGCCGTTGGCCACGATCACGCGGGCCAGCTCCAGCGCGCCGGCCAGGGCCTCGCCCGGCTCGGTCAGGCGGTTCACCAGGCCGAAGTTGTAGGCGCGTTCGGCCTCGAGCATGTCGCCGGTCAGGATCACTTCCATCGCCACGTGATAGGGCAGGCGGCGCGGCAGGCGCAGCATGCCGCCGGCGCCTGCCACCAGGCCGCGCTTGACCTCGGGCAGGCCGAACTTGGCGTTGCGGGCCGCGACGATCAGGTCGGAGGCCAGCGCCATTTCGCAGCCACCGGCCAGCGCATAGCCTTCCACGGCCGCGATCAGCGGCTTTTTCGGCGGACGCTCGTTCAGGCCGGCGAAGCCGCGGCCCTCGATCAGCGGGCGCTGGCCGCTCTGGGCGAAGGCCTTGAGGTCCATGCCCGACGAAAAGGTGCCGCCCGCGCCGGTCAGGATGCCGATGCGGATGTCGTCGCGCGCATCGAGCTGGTCGAGCGCGGCGGCCATGGCCTGCGCGGCTTCCAGGTTGATGGCGTTCTTGGCTTCGGGGCGGTTCACCGTGATGATCTGGATACCATCGGCGACTTCCACCTTGATCAATTCAGACATGCCTGCTCCTTTCCGTGACGCCCGCCGGACCGGAGCCCGGGGCGTGGGTTTTATATAAGACTTGGGAAAACGGCAATCATACGACCATTGCGGCGCGCCCCGCCCCGCGCCCCGGGAGAGGGTCCATGGCACGGGCGTTCGGCCCCGTCCCGGCCCCGGTTTCCGCCCTTGCCCGCCCCGTCCGCCCATGGGGCGCCCGGGCCAGTTAAAATGCCCGGTTTTCCATGCCAGTCGGCCGCGCGGCCGCGCCGGCGCGTCTCCCGTCCCGGGCGGCCCGCCCCGGGACAGCGCACCGTTTCCACGGACTCTATGCTTACCTTCCAGCAAATCATCCTCACGCTCCAGGAATACTGGGACAAACAGGGTTGCGCCCTGCTGCAGCCGTACGACATGGAAGTCGGCGCCGGCACCTCGCACACCGCCACGTTCCTGCGCGCCATCGGCCCGGAACCCTGGCGCGCCGCCTATGTGCAGCCCTCGCGCCGCCCCAAGGACGGCCGCTACGGCGAGAACCCCAACCGCCTGCAGCACTATTACCAGTACCAGGTGGTGCTCAAGCCGGCGCCCCCCGAAATCCTCGACCTGTACATCGGCTCGCTCAAGGCGCTGGGCATCGACCCGACGCAGCACGACATCCGTTTCGTCGAAGACGACTGGGAAAATCCCACGCTCGGCGCCTGGGGCCTGGGCTGGGAAGTCTGGCTCAACGGCATGGAAGTGACGCAGTTCACCTACTTCCAGCAGGTCGGCGGCCTCGATTGCACGCCCACCACCGGCGAGATCACCTACGGTCTCGAGCGCCTGGCCATGTACCTGCAGGGCGTCGAGAGCGTCTATGACCTGGTCTGGACCGAAGGCTGGGACGGCACGCCCGTGCTCTACCGCGACGTGTTCCACCAGAACGAGGTCGAGCAGTCGACCTACAACTTCGAGCATTCGTCGGCCGAGATGCTGTTCGCGCACTTCAACGACTACGAAGCCGAGGCCAAGCGCCTGATGGACGTGCCGCTGGCGCTGCCGGCCTACGAGGCCACGCTGAAGGCGGCCCACACCTTCAACATGCTGGACGCGCGCGGCGCGATCAGCGTGACCGAACGCGCGGCCTACATCGGCCGCATCCGCAACCTGTCGCGCGCCGTCGCACAGGCCTATTTCGAATCCCGCGAACGACTGGGCTTCCCCATGCTCGCTGGCCGCAAGGCCGCCGGGGAGGCTGCCTGACATGACGACCGATATCCGCCCCCTGCTGGTTGAGCTGCTTACCGAGGAACTGCCTCCCAAGGCCCTGCAACGCCTGGGCCAGGCCTACGCCGAGGGCGTGCGCGCCACGCTCGCGCGCCTGGGCCTGCTGGCCGACGGCTGCGCCGTCACCGCCTACGCCACGCCGCGCCGCCTCGCCGTGCACCTGTCCGCCGTGCTGGCGCAGGCGCCCGACCAGGCCTACACCGAGAAGCTGATGCCCGCCAAGGTCGGCCTGACCGAAGACGGCCAGGCCACGCCGGCGCTGGCCAAGAAGCTGGCGGCCAAGGGCCTGGGCCACCTCACGCCGGACCAGCTCGAACGCGAGTCCGACGGCAAGCAGGATTACCTCGTCGCCCGCGGCACCGCCGCCGGTGCCCGCCTCGACCAGGGCCTGCAGGAAGGCGTGCTGGCCGCGATCGACGGCCTGCCGATTCCGAAGGTCATGCGCTACCAGCTCGCCGACGGCGTGAGCACCGTCAAGTTCGTGCGCCCGGCGCACGGCCTGATCGCGCTGCACGGCGCCGAGGTCGTGCCGGTGGCCGCGCTGGGCCTGACGGCCGGCCGCACCACGCTGGGCCACCGCTTCATGAGCGAAGGCAGCATCGAAATCGCCGACGCCGACCGCTACGTCGCCACGCTGGCCGAGCAGGGCCGCGTGATCGCCTCATTCGAGGCGCGCCGCGCCGAGATCGACCGCCAGCTGCAGGCCGAGGCCACGCGCCTGGGCGCCACGCTGGGCGAGGATCCGGAAGTGCTGGCGCTGCTCGACGAGGTCACCGCGCTGGTCGAACATCCCACCGTCTACGTGGGCCAGTTCGAGGAAGAATTCCTGCAGGTGCCGCAGGAATGCCTGATCCTCACGATGCGCCTGAACCAGAAATACTTCCCGCTGTTCGATCCGGCCAGCGGCAAGCTGACGCACCGTTTCCTGATCGTCAGCAACATGCACACCGCCAACCCGGTCAACATCGTGGAAGGCAACCAGCGCGTGGTGCGTCCGCGCCTGGCCGACGCGCAGTTCTTCTTCCAGACCGACCGCAAGGTGCCGCTGGCCGCGCGCGTCGAACAGCTGGGCAGCATCGTCTATCACAACAAGCTCGGCACCCAACTCGAGCGCGTCGAGCGCGTGCGCGCCATCGCGCGCGGCGTGGCCACGGCCCTGGGCGCGGACGTCGCCGCGAGCGATCGCGCGGCCCTGCTGGCCAAGGCCGACCTGGGCTCCAACATGGTGGGCGAGTTCCCCGAGCTGCAAGGCATCATGGGCGCCTACTACGCGGCCGGCGATGGCGAACCCGCCAGCGTGGTCGAGGCCCTGCGCACGCAGTACCGCAACCGCTACGACGCCCCGGTCTCGCGCGACACGCTCACCGCGGCCGTGCTGTTCCTGGCCGAACGCGCCGAAACGCTGGTCGGCATCTGGAGCATCGGCCTGGCGCCCACCGGCGAACGCGATCCGTTCGGCCTGCGCCGCGCCGCGCTCGGCGTGATCAGCGCCTTCGAACAACTGGCCGCCGGCGGCTGGCTCAAGATCAGCGAGGCGGGCGCCCTGTCGCTCGACACGCTGCTCGACCTCGCCGCCCAGAGCTTCCCGGCCGGCAAGATCGAGGCCAGCACCATCGCCGAGGTGCGCGCCTTCATCTACGAGCGCTATCGCAACCAGCTGATCGCCGACTACGAGCGCAACGCGGTCGAGGCCGTGATCGCCCTGACGCCGCCGCTGCACCAGGTGGCCGAGCGCGTGCGCGCCGTGATCGCCTTCGAGCAGATGCCCGAAGCCGCGAGCCTGGCCGCCGCCAACAAGCGCATCAGCAACCTGCTGAAGAAGGCCGAGGGCGAGATCGGCGCGGTCGATCCCGCCCGTCTCACCGATGCCGCCGAACAGGCCCTGGCCGCCGCCGTGGCGCAGCTCGCGCCGCAGGCCCAGGCCCAGTTCGCGGCCGGCGACTTCGCCGCCAACCTGCGCACGCTGGCGCAGGCGCGCGGTCCGGTCGACGCGTTCTTCGCCGACGTGATGGTGATGGCCGAGGATCCGGCGCTGCGCGCCAACCGCCTCGCGCTGCTCAACCAACTGCACGGCCTGATGAACCAGGTCGCGGATCTCTCCAGGCTGGCACAGTGAAGCTGATCATCCTGGACCGCGACGGCGTCATCAATCAGGACAGCGATGCCTTCGTCAAAAGCCCCGAAGAATGGATCGCGCTGCCAGGCAGCCTGCAGGCGATCGCCCGGCTGAACCAGGCGGGCTGGACGGTGGTCGTGGCCACCAACCAGTCCGGCGTGGCGCGCGGGCTGTTCGACATGGCCACGCTCAACGCGATCCACGGCAAGATGCGCCGTGAGCTCGCGGCGCTGGGCGGCCACGTCGACGCCATCTTCATGTGCCCGCACGGACCCGACGACGGCTGCGCGTGCCGCAAGCCGCTGCCGGGCATGCTGATCGACATCGCCCATCGCTACGACGTCCACCTCGCCGGCGTGCCGGCCGTGGGCGATTCGCTGCGCGACCTGCAGGCCGCCGCCGCGGCCGGCTGCCAGCCCTGGCTGGTCGGGACCGGCAACGGCCCCAAGACCCGCGCCAAGGGCGGCATTCCCGAGAACACGCGCGAGGCCGCCGACCTGGCCGCCGTGGTCGACACTCTGCTACAGGATGCCTGACGCCATGGCCTGGCTGCGTTCCTTCGTCTATCTGCTGTTCCTCATCGTCACCGTCATTCCCTACGCGTTCGCCTGCATCCTGTGGGCGCCGCTGCCGCTGCACGCGCGCTACCGCCTCACGGTGGGCTGGCCGCGCCTGGCCATCTGGGGCGCCAAGGTGATCTGCGGCCTGCGCTGGCAGGTCAAGGGCTGGGAAAACCTGCCCGACGGCCCCGCCATCCTGCTGTCCAAGCACCAGTCGGCCTGGGAGACGCTGTTCTTCCCGGCCCACATGCCGCGCGAGGTCTGCTTCGTCTACAAGCAGTCGCTCAACTACGTGCCCTTCTTCGGCTGGGGCCTGGCGTTGCTGCGCATGATCTCGATCGACCGGTCCAAGGGCCGCGACGCCTTCGAGCAGGTCGTGCGCCAGGGACAGGCGCGCCTGGACGAAGGCCGCTGGCCGCTGCTGTTTCCCGAAGGCACGCGCGTGCCGCCGGGCAAGACCGCACGTTTCAAGATGGGCGGCGCCTTGCTGGCCTCGCGCACCGGCGCGCCGGTGATCCCCATCGCGCACAACGCCGGCGAGTGCTGGCGCCGCAACGCCTTCGTCAAGACCCCGGGCCTGATCACGCTGTCGATCGGCCCCGCGATAGAATCGCAGGGAATCACCGCCGAGGAGCTCAACGCCAAGGTCCAGGCCTGGATCGAAGCGGAGATGCGTCGGCTCAATCCCGAAAGGTATGAAAAGCAGCGTTAACCAGCTCGAATTGCTGTTCGATGCCGGGCCGCCCGCCAGGGCGCCCGGCACCGCAGGCACGGTCGCGCCCGCCGCACCGTCCGCCGCCCCTGCCACGCCCGCCGCGCCTGCCGGCCCCCGGCCCGCGGCCGACACGCCCTCGCTCACGCTGCGTCCCACCGCCCCCACCGGCGGCCCGGCCCCGATCCCCACGCCCTGCCCCGATCCGCTGCCGCACGGCGCGCGCTGGCGCGAGGTCGCCACGCCGCAACAGACCATCGGCTTCGTGCTGCTGCGCTCGCGCCGCCGCAGCATCGGCTTCGTGGTGGCCGACGACGGCCTGCGCGTGACGGCGCCCAACTGGGTCACGCTGGGCCAGATCGACGACGCCGTACGCGAGAAGGCGCGCTGGATCCTCACCAAGCTGCGCGACTGGCACGCCCGCCGCGAACAGCTGGCGCTGACCCAGACCCGCTGGCAGGCCGGCGGCGAGCTGCCCTATCTCGGCAAGCGCATCCGGCTCGGCCTGGCCGCCGACCGGCGCCAGGCGCACTTCGAGGGCGACGCCGACGCGCCGGCCGACGGCGCCACGCTGTGGCTGCCCCTGCCGGCCGAGGCCGAGGGCTCGCGCATCCGCGACGCGGCCCAGGCCTGGCTGCAGCAGCGCGCCGGCAGCTGGTTCGGCGCGCGGCTGGCGCACTTCCTGCAGGTCTCGGGCCTGAAGATCAGCCGCTGGCGCCTGTCGTCGGCCACCACGCGCTGGGGCTCCTGCACCAGCGACGGCAACGTCATGCTCAACTGGCGCCTGATCCATTTCAGCCCGGACATCATCGACTACGTGATCGCGCACGAGCTGGCGCACCTGCGCGAGATGAACCACAGCCCGAATTTCTGGAGCGAGGTCGGCCACATCCTGCCGGGCTACGAGCAGGCCAAGCGCGTCCTCAAGCAGCACGATCCGGCCACGTTGCCGCAATTCTGAGCGGGAGCGCGCCATGGAGCTGCGGCAACTGCGCTACTTCGCCAAGCTGGTCGAATGCGGCAGCATGGGCCGCGCCGCCACCGAACTCGGCATCGTCACCTCGGCGCTGAGCCAGCAGATCAGCCGGCTCGAAGGCGAGCTCTCCACCCGCCTGCTCACCCGCACCTCCACCGGCGTGGTGCCCACCGACGCCGGCCTGGCCTTCCTGCGCCAGGCCCAGCTCGCGCTGCGCCACGCCGACGACGCCGCCCGCGCGGCGCGCCAGTCGCGCCTGAGCGGCCACGTCAGCGTCGGCCTCGCGCCCACCACCGCCTCGGTCCTGGCCCTGCCCTTCATGCGCGCCATGCGCGAACGCTATCCCGACGTGCGGGTGCAGCTGGTCGAGAGCCTGTCGGGCCATCTCGCCACCATGCTCAACGCGCGCCAGCTCGACCTGGCCGTGGTGTTCCACACCGAGACCGCGCGCCGCTGGAGCGTGCTGCCGCTGCTCGACGAGCGACTGTTCCTGATCGCCCGGCCCGACCAGCCCGGCCTGCCCGCCGCCGACACGGTGCGGCTGCGCGACCTGGCCGACGTGCCGCTGCTGCTGCCCAGCGGCAGCCACGGCCTGCGCGCGCTGGTGAACACCGGCTTCGCGCGCCTGCGGCTGGCGCCGCGCCTGGCGGCCGAGGTCGACGGCCTCACGGTGCTGATGGAGCTGGTGCGCGACGGCGTGGGCGCCACGATCCAGCCGGGCGCCGCCGCGGTGCGGCTGCACGGGGAGCCGCTGGGGCTGTGGCGCATCGCCGACCGCCAGCTCAAGCGCACCAATCTGCTGGCCAGCCTGTCCGACGACGAGCTCTCGCCGGCCGCGCTGGCGGTGCGCGTGCTGCTGGGCCAGACCGTGGCAGACCTGGTGCGCGAAGGCCGCTGGCCCGGGGCAAGTCTTCATAAATCGTGAACACGCGTTGCCTCTGAGGTGATGGCGGCGGGCCCGCCCGCTTTCTATAGTCGCCCCATCATTGATGGATGGCGACATGACAGACGTACTCGTGATCGGCGGCGGCAACGCCGCGCTCTGTGCCGCACTGATGGCGCGCGAAGCGGGCGCCAGCGTGCTGCTGCTCGAGGCCGCGCCGCGCGAATGGCGCGGCGGCAACTCGCAACACACCCGCAACCTGCGCTGCATGCACGACGCGCCGCAGGACGTGCTGGTCGAGGCCTACCCCGAAGAGGAGTTCTGGCAGGACCTGCTCAAGGTCACCGGCGGGCAGACCAACGAACACCTGGCGCGGCTGGTGATCCGCGCCTCCTCCACCTGTCGCGACTGGATGCGGCGGCACGGCGTGAATTTCCAGCCGCCGCTGTCGGGCGCGCTGCACGTGGCCCGCACCAACGCCTTCTTCATGGGCGGCGGCAAGGCGCTGGTCAACGCGTACTACCGCAGCGCCGAGGCGCTGGGCGTGCAGATCCGCTATGACGCGCCCGTCGACCGGCTCGACCTGGGTCCGCAGGGCCGCTTCCGCGCCGCCTATGTGAACGGCGAACGGATCGAGGCGCGCGCCTGTGTGCTGGCGGCCGGCGGCTTCGAGTCCAACCGCGAATGGCTGCGCGAGGCCTGGGGCCAGAACGAACGCGGCGAGTGGCCGGCCGACAACTTCCTGATCCGCGGCACGCGCTTCAACCAGGGCGTGCTGCTGCGCTTCATGATGGAGGCCGGCGCCGACATCATCGGCGATCCCTCGCAGTCGCATTGCGTCGCGATCGACGCGCGCGCGCCGCTCTACGACGGCGGCATCTGCACCCGCATCGACTGCGTCTCGCTGGGCGTGGTGGTCAACCGCGACGCCGAACGCTTCTACGACGAGGGCGAGGACTTCTGGCCCAAGCGCTACGCGATCTGGGGCCGGCTCACGGCCATGCAGCCGGGCCAGATCGCCTACTCCATCATCGACGCCAAGGCGATCGGCCGCTTCATGCCGCCGGTCTTTCCCGGCGTGCGGGCCGACACCCTGCCGGAGCTGGCCCGCGCGCTCGGGCTCGACGAGGCGCGCTTCATGGACACGGTGGACCGCTACAACGCCGCCTGCCGGGTCGGCACCTTCGACCACACCGCGCTCGACGACTGCCACACCGAAGGCGTGACGCCGCCGAAGACGCACTGGGCGCGCCCGCTCGATACCGCGCCCTACTTCGGCTACGCGCTGCGGCCCGGCATCACCTTCACCTATCTGGGCCTGAAGGTCGACGAGACCGCCGCCGTGCGCTTCGGCGACCGGCCCAGCGAAAACCTGTTCGTGGCCGGCGAGATGATGGCCGGCAATGTGCTGGGCAAGGGCTACACCGCCGGCGTCGGCATGTCGATCGGCACGGCCTTCGGCCGCATCGCCGGCACCCAGGCGGCGCGCGCCGCGCGTTCGCAACCGGAGCAACAACGTGAAGCAGCTTGAACATCTCGCGCGCCAGGCCGAGTCCGAGGGCGCGGCGACGCCGGCCCGCCCCCTCACCTTCGTGCGCGGCGCGACCACGGCGAGCCTGTCGGACGACGAAACCGAAGTGGCGCGCATCATGCAGATCTGCAATGCCTGCCGCTATTGCGAGGGCTTCTGTGCGGTGTTCCCGGCCATGACGCGCCGGCTCGAGTTCGGCAAGGCCGACGTGAACTACCTGGCCAACCTCTGCCACAACTGCGGCGCCTGTCTGCACGCCTGTCAGTACGCGCCGCCGCACGAGTTTGCGGTGAACGTGCCGCAGGCGATGGCGCGGGTGCGGGTCCAGACCTATGGCGACTACGCCTGGCCGCGCGCCGCCGGCCAGCTCTACCGCCGCAACGGCCTGACGCTGTCGCTCGCCGCGGCCGCCGCCCTGGCCTTCTTCCTGGTGCTGGTGGTCAGCATCAACGGCGGCCTGCTGCACGCGCCGCTGGCCGGCAACTTCTACGCCATCTTCCCGCACAACACCCTGGCCATCATGTTCGGCGCGGTGTTCGGCTTCGCCATGCTGGCGCTGGCGCTCGGCGTGCGGCGCTTCTGGCGCGACGTCAGCCCGGGCCGCGAAGGCGCGGGCATGGGCGCGACGGCCGAGGCCGCGCAGGCGGCGCTGCGCCTGAAGTACCTGGACGGCGGCCACGGCAAGGGCTGCAACGAGTCGGACGACGCGTTCACGCACTGGCGCCGGCGTTTCCATCACTTCACCTTCTACGGCTTCATGCTGTGTTTTGCCGCCACCTGCGTGGCCACGCTCTATCACTACCTGCTGGGGCAGCAGGCGCCCTACCCGCTGCTCTCCGCGCCGGTGCTGCTGGGCACCGCGGGCGGCATCGGCCTGCTGATCGGCCCGGCCGGCCTGCTCTGGCTCAACCTGCGGCGCCACCCCGACCAGGGCGACGCGGCGCAGAAGCCCATGGACCGCGGCTTCATCGCGCTGCTGTTCTTCACCAGCCTGACCGGCCTGCTGCTGCTGGCCCTGCGCGACACCGCGCTGATGGGCCTGACGCTGGCGATCCACCTGGGCGTGGTGATGGCGCTGTTCCTGACCCTGCCCTACGGCAAGTTCGCACACGGCATCTTCCGCAGCGCCGCGCTGCTGAAGTTCGCGATCGAGAAACGCCAGGCCAGCCGCCTGCAGCTCGGCGCCGACTGAGCGCAGCGCCCCCTGGCCAGGCGCGCCGTCGCGGGACGGCGCGCCGCCCTGCTTTCACAACAACGAGGAGTGGAGACCATGACGACTCGCAACCCGGTCGGCGCCGCGCGCCGGCGCTTCTGTATGGCGGCGCTCGCCGCGCCCCTGACGCTGGCCGCCGCCAGCGCCTTTGCCCAGGACTTTCCGCAGCGCCCGATCACGCTGATCGTGCCGCATTCCGCGGGCGGCACCTCCGACATCCTCGCCCGCACCGTGGCCGCCGAGGTCGCCAAGACGCTGGGGCAGAGCGTGATCGTGGAGAACAAGGGCGGCGCCAACGGCAGCATCGCGGCCAAGACGGTGGCCACGGCCAAGCCCGACGGCTACACGCTGCTGCTGGCCACGGCCAGCACGCACGGCATCAATCCCACGCTCTATCCCGCCATCAGCTACGACGCGCGCAAGGACTTCAGCCCGGTCGCGCTGCTGGCCACCGTGCCCAACGTGCTGGTGGTGCGCAAGGGCATCGACGCCGACAGCGTGAAGACGCTGAGCCAGCGCATCGACGCGCAGCCCGACACCTTCAACATGGCCTCGGCCGGCGCGGGGACGCCGGGCCATCTGGCGGGCGAGATGTACCGCAGCCAGGCCAAACTCAAGTTCACCCACGTGCCGTACAAGGGCGGCAGCCCCGCGCTCGCCGACCTGATCGGCGGCCAGGTGGACTTCATGTTCACCACCATCCCCGGCGCCCTGCCCCACATCAAGGCCGGCACGCTGCGCGCGCTGGCGGTGACCTCGCCACAGCGCTCGCCCGCGCTGGCCGACCTGCCGACGATGGCGGAATCGGGGCTGCCCGGATTCTCGGCGCTGTCGTGGCACGGCATCGTGGCGCCCGCAGGCACGCCGCAGCCCGTGGTGGCCAGACTGGACCAGGCCTTCACCACCGCGCTGAACAGCCCGGAGGTGCAGCAGCGCCTGCAGGAGGAAGGCGCGATCGCGGCCGATCTGCACCAGCAGGCCTTCGGCACCTTCATCGACAGCGAGATCCGTAACTGGGCGGTGGCGATCAAGGACTCGGGCGCCAGCCTGAACTGAGCGGAATCCGGCACCGGCGCGCCGCCGTGGCGCGGGCGTATTTGTTACGATTGGGGCCCTGGCTCCATTCCGCAACACAAAGGATTTCCCCATGCGCCTCCTCCACACCATGCTGCGCGTCGGCAACCTGCAAAAATCGCTCGACTTCTACACCAACGTCCTGGGCATGCGCATCCTGCGCCAGAAAGACTACCCGGACGGCCGCTTCACGCTGGCCTTCGTGGGCTACGAAGAAGAAACCGAAGGCGCCGTGATCGAGCTGACCCACAACTGGGACACCGAGAAATACGATCTGGGCACCGGCTACGGCCATATCGCCCTCGAGGTCGACAACGCCTACGAAGCCTGTGACAAGGTCAAGGAAAAGGGCGGCAAGGTCACGCGCGAAGCCGGCCCCATGAAGCACGGCACCACCGTGATCGCCTTCGTGGAAGACCCCGACGGCTACAAGATCGAATTCATCCAGAAGAAAGGCCGCGCCGACTGATCCCGGCCGCACCGACCATGATCCATCCGATCCTCAAGATGGGCGATCCGCGCCTGCTGCGCGTGGCGCCGCCGGTCGCGCAGTTCGGCACGCCCGAGCTGCGCGCGCTGATCGACGATATGTTCGAGACCATGATCCACGCCAATGGCGTGGGCCTGGCCGCGCCGCAGATCGGCGTGGACCTGCAGCTCGTGATCTTCGGCTTCGAGCGCAACCCGCGCTACCCCGACGCGCCGGCGGTGCCGCAGACCGTGCTGTGCAATCCGGTGATCACCCCGCTGTCGGACGAGCGCGAGTCGGGCTGGGAAGGCTGCCTGTCGGTGCCGGGCCTGCGCGGCCTGGTGCCGCGCTGGAAGCACATCCGCTACAGCGGCTTCGACCCCGACGGCAATCCGATCGAGCGCGAGGCCGAAGGCTTCCATGCCCGCGTGGTGCAGCACGAATGCGACCACCTGATCGGCCGGCTCTACCCGTCACGCATCGAAGACTTCACGCAGTTCGGTTTCACCGAAATCCTGTTTCCGGACCTGGATCCGAATCAGGACGACTGAAGCCCGCGCCCGGCGGCGTGAGTTCGTCGGGCGCAAAATCATCCACCGCCACCACCCGCGCGATGGCCGCCTCGGCCGCCGCCAGCGCCGCGGCCTGCTCGTCGGTGAGCGCGCCGCCGCGATGCGCATCGCGCCAGTCGCGCACGCCCTCGCGCTTGAGCCGGTCGAGCAGCGACTGCACCGCGCACACGTCGGCGAACGCGCTTTCGAGCTGGCCCAGCGCATCGCTGGCGCCGCCACGCACCAGATCGGCCGTGAGCCGGTCGCGCGTGCGCGAGGGCTCGAGCAGGAACTTCGCGCACTCGCGCGTGAGCGCATCGGACGGCCCGCGCGCGCTGCGCACCGGCAGGATCGCCACGCGCAGCAACACGGCCACCGGCCGGTTGGGCAGGTTCGACAGCACCTGATCGAGCGCCTGCTCGATGCGCAGGCGGCCGGCCTCCATGCACCACGCCACCAGCGGCAGGTCGGCGTGGTTGCGGCCCTCGTCGTCCCAGCGCTTGAGCACGGCCGACAGCAGGTACAGCTCGGAGAGCACGTCGCCCAGGCGCGCGGAGATCATCTCGCGGCGTTTGAGCGCGCCGCCCATCAGCCCCATCGCCGCATCGGCCAGCAGCGCGAAGCCCGCGCAATAGCGGCCGAGCTGGCGATAGTGGCGCGCCACCGGGCCGGCGCCGGCCGGCACCGGTGCCACCAGCCCGCCGGTCCAGGAACGGCCCCAGGCGCGCAGCGCGGTCCCGGCGGTGTGGCGCATGTGCTGCCAGAAGACCTGGTCGAACACGCGCTGGCCCTCGCGCTCGTCGGCGTCGCCCAGGGCCAGCACTTCCTTCATCAGATAGGGGTGGGCGCGGATCGCGCCCTGGCCGAACACGATCAGGCAGCGCGTGAGGATGTTGGCGCCCTCGACCGTGATCGCGATCGGCAGCGCGCGGTAGAGCGAGCCCAGGTAGTTGTGCGGCCCGTCGATCACGGCCTTGCCGGCGTGCACGTCCATCGCGTCGTTGACCGATTCGCGCAGGCGCTCGGTGGCGTGGTATTTCATGATGGCCGACACCACGGCCGGCTTGTGGCCCTGGTTGAGCGCGGCGCAGGTGAGGCGGCGCGCGGCCTCGACCAGATAGGCATGGCCGGCCAGGCGCGCGAGCTTTTCCTGCACGCCCTCGAACTGCCCCACCGGGATGTTGAACTGGCGCCGCACGCGCGCATACATGCCGGTGGCGTGCGCCGACATCACCGTGCCGGCCGCCGACAGCGAAGGCAGCGAGATGCCGCGCCCGGCGGCCAGCGCGCTCATCAGCATCTGCCAGCCCTGGCCGGCGCGCGCGGGCCCGCCGATCAGCGCCTCGATCGGCACGAACACGTCGCGACCGCGATTCGGACCGTTCTGGAACACCTGCATCGACGGCAGGTGGCGGCGGCCGATCTCGACGCCCGGCGCGTCGGTGGGCACCAGCGCAACGGAGATGCCGATGTCGGCGGCGCCGCCCAGCAGGCCGTCGGGGTCTTGAAGCTTGAAGGCGAGGCCGAGCACCGTGGCGACGGGGCCGAGCGTGATGTAGCGCTTGTGCCAGTTGAGCCGGATGCCCAGCCGCTCTTCGCCCTCGACCACCTGGCGGCACACCACGCCGGTGTCGGTCATGGAGGCGGCGTCGGAGCCCGCTTCGGGGCTGGTCAGGCCGAAGCACGGGATCTCGCGCCCGTCGGCCAGGCGCGGCAGCCAGTAGTCGCGCTGCGCGTCGGTGCCGAACTGCAGCAGCAGCTCGCCGGGGCCGAGCGAATTCGGCACCATCACCGTGACGCCGGCCGTGATCGAGTAGGCGGAGACGCGCCGCACCACTTCCGAATGCGCGTAGGGCGAGAAGCCCAGGCCGCCGTGTTCGACGGGGATGATCATGCCGAAGAAACGATGCGCCTTGAGAAAGGCCCAGACCTCGGGCGGCAGGTCGCGCCGCTTCCAGGTGATGTCCCATTCGTCGAGCATGCCGCACAGCTCGGCCACCGGCCCGTCGATGAAGGCCTGCTCCTCGGCCGTGAGCCGCGCCGGCGGCACCGCGAGCAGGCGGTTCCAGTCGGGGTTGCCGGTGAAGAGGTCGCCGTCCCACCACACATCGCCCGCTTCGATGGCCTCGCGCTCGGTATCGGACAGGCCCGGCAGGGCCGCACGGGCCCAGCGGAAGGCCGGCTCGGAAATGCGACGCCGGCGCCAATCGTTGAAGTCCATACCGCCCTCGTATCAGATCGTGACAGATAGGGGCAACTTACCAGAATTGCCGCGCCCGTCAAATCCACGCGTCGCGTGCCGCGCCGAGTCTGCGACAATGGGCGGCGCCGTCTCCCGCTCCCTCTTTCGATATTCATGCTGAACAAGCTCTGGCTGGCTTTCTTCATCATCGCCGCGCTGTCGGGCGTCTTCCGCTGGCTCACCCTGGGCGAGGCCGAGGTGTTCCGCCTGATGGTGGCGAGCCTGTTCGACATGGCGCGCGTGTCGGTCGAGGTGATGGTGCTGCTGTTCGGCACGCTCACGCTGTGGCTGGGCTTTCTGCGCATCGCCGAGAAGGCCGGCCTGGTCGAATCGCTGGCGCGCCTGCTGGGCCCGCTGTTCGCGCGCCTCATGCCGGGCGTGCCGCGCAACCATCCCGCCATCGGGCTCATCACGCTGAACTTCGCGGCCAATGGCCTGGGCCTGGACAACGCCGCCACGCCCATCGGGCTGCGCGCCATGCGCGAGCTGCAATCGCTCAACCCCACCCCCGACACCGCCAGCAACGCCCAGATCCTGTTCCTGGTGCTCAACGCCTCCTCGCTCACGCTGCTGCCGGTCACGCTGTTCATGTTCCGCGCCCAGCAGGGCGCGCCCGATCCCACGCTGGTGTTCCTGCCCATCCTGCTGGCCACCAGCATCGGCACGCTGGTGGGCCTGCTCACGGTGGCGTGGTGCCAGCGCCTGCGGCTCTGGGATCCGGTGGTGCTGGCCTGGCTCGGCGGCTTCACGCTGGCGCTGGGCGGCTTCATGGCGCTGCTCGCCAGCATGTCGGCCGCCGCCATCGCGGCGCTGTCCTCGCTGCTGGGCAACCTCACGCTGTTCGGCGTGCTGCTGGCCTTCCTGCTGGTGGGCGCGTGGCGCAAGGTGCCGGTCTACGAAACCTTCATCGAGGGCGCCAAGGAAGGCTTCGACATCGCGCGCAGCCTGCTGCCCTATCTGGTGGCGATGCTGTGCGCGGTCGGCATCCTGCGCGCCTCGGGCGCGCTCGACTACGCGCTCGACGGCATCCGCTGGCTCGCCAGCGGCGCGGGCTGGGACACGCGCTTCGTCGACGCGCTCCCGACCGCCCTGGTCAAGCCCTTCTCGGGCAGCGCCGCGCGCGCCATGATGCTCGAGACCATGACCCACTTCGGCGTGGACAGCTTCCCGGCGCTGCTGGCCGCGGTGATGCAGGGCAGCACCGAGACCACGTTCTACGTGCTGGCCGTGTATTTCGGCGCGGTCGGCATCGTGCGCGCCCGCCACGCCGTGGGCTGCGCGCTGCTGGCCGACCTGGCCGGCGTGCTGGCCTCGATCGGCGTGTGCTACTGGTTCTTCGGCTGAACGCGGCACCCGCCCGGGCATGAAAAACGGCGCCCGCGGCGCCGTGTGCAAAGCCTGCGCGGCGCGCGCCGCGCTCACTCCACCTTGAGGATCTTCATGCCGTTGGTGCCGCCGCTGTCGCGGTAGAAGTCGCCCTTGGTGAGGATGACCCAGTCGCCGGCCTCGACGCGGCCGCGCCGGCGCAGCTCTTCGATGGCCGCGTCGCTCAGCTCGGACGGGTCGTGGTCGGCCGGGGCGAACGGGATGGTGTAGACGCCGCGGAACATCGACACGCGATGCTGCGTGAGCGGATGCGGGCTGTAGCAATAGATCGGCACGCCCGAGCGGATGCGCGACATGATGAGTGGCGTGTGGCCGCTCTCGGTGAGCGCGATGATGGCCTTCACACCGGGGAAGTGATTGGCCGCGTACATCGCGGCCAGCGCGATGGTCTCGTCGCAGCGCGAGAAGGTTTCGCCGAGGCGGTGGTGCGAATGCGTGGTGGTGGGGTGCTTTTCGGCGCCCAGGCAGATGCGCGCCATCGCCTGCACCGCCTCGACCGGGTACTGGCCCGAGGCGCTCTCGGCCGACAGCATCACCGCGTCGGTGTAGTCGAGCACGGCGTTGGCCACGTCGGACACTTCGGCGCGCGTGGGCATGGGGCTGGAGATCATCGACTCCATCATCTGGGTGGCCGTGATCACGATTTTGTTGAGCGTGCGGGCGTGCTGGATGATGCGCTTCTGGATGCCCACCAGCTCGGCGTCGCCCACTTCCACGCCGAGGTCGCCGCGCGCCACCATCACGCCGTCGCTGGCGCGGATCAGCGCATCGAGCGCCTCGTCGTCGGCCACGGCCTCGGCACGCTCGATCTTGGCGACGATCCAGGCCTTGCTGCCGGCCGCCTCGAGCAGCGCGCGGGCCTCTTCGATGTCCTGGCCATAGCGCGGGAACGACACCGCCACGTAATCGAGTTCGAGCTCGGCCGCCACCTTGATGTCGGCGCGGTCCTTGTCGGTGAGGCTGGGCGCGGACAGGCCGCCGCCGCGCCGGTTGATGCCCTTGTTGTTGGACAGCGGGCCCGGCACCGTGACGGTGGTGTGGACCTCGTCGCCCTCGACCCGATCCACCTGCAGCACCACGCGGCCGTCGTCGAGCAGCAGCTCGTCGCCGGCGCGGCAATCCTGCACCAGCTCGGGGTAGTCGATGCCCACGATGCGATCGGTGCCGGCATCCTTGGGATGCACGCGCGACAGGATGAAGGGCTGGCCCAGGTGCAGCATGACCTGCTTGTCGGTGAAGCGCGCGATGCGGATCTTCGGCCCCTGCAGGTCGCCCATCAGCGCCACGAACCGCCCCTGCTCCGCAGCCAGCTCACGCACCAGCCGCGCACGTTCGCGGTGGTCGTCGGCGGTGCCGTGCGAGAAGTTCAACCGGGCCACGTCCATGCCCGCGCGGATCAGCGCCGCGAGCTTCTCGGGCGTCGACGTTGCGGGGCCAAGCGTGGCGACGATTTTGGTGCGGCGCAATACAGGCATGGAAACTCTCTGACGGGGTTGAGTCGAACGCCTATGGTACGCCGGGACCGCGCGGCGCGGGTATCATCGCCTATCGTTGGATGTTGATCGCAACCGCTACGCAGGACCCTCCCACGTGAAAATCGTCATTGCTCCCGACTCCTTCAAGGAAAGTCTCTCCGCCGAAGCCGCGGCCCGCGCGATTGCGCGCGGCGTGCAGGAAGCCTGGCCGGCGGCGCAGACGGTGTGCATCCCGATGGCGGACGGCGGCGAAGGCACGGTGTCCGCCGTGCTCGCGGCCGCCGGCGGCGAGCTGCGCCACAGCCCCGCGCACAACGCGCTGGGCGAGCCCATCACCGCCCACTGGGGCGCGCTCACCGACGGCGCGGCCATCATCGAAATGGCCGCGGCCGCGGGCCTCGACCAGATCCCCGAAGCCCGCCGCGACGCGCTCGCCGCGGATACCCACGGCGTGGGCGAGGTGCTGCGCGCCGCGCTCGACGCGGGCGCGCGCCGCCTCATCCTCGGCCTGGGCGGCTCGGCCACCACCGATGGCGGCAGCGGCATGCTGCGTGCGCTGGGCGCGCGCTTCCTCGATGCGCAAGGACAGGCGCTCCCGCGCGGCGGCGCCGCGCTCGCGCACCTGGCCGAGATCGACCTGAGCGGGCTCGATCCGCGCCTGGCCGAGGTCACGCTCGAGGTCGCGTGCGACGTCGACAATCCGCTGTGCGGGCCGCAGGGCGCCGCGCACGTGTTCGGACCGCAAAAGGGCGCCAGCCCGGCGCAGGTCGAGCAGCTCGACGCCGCGCTGGCGCGCTTCGCCGACGTGGCGCGACACAAGCTCGGCCACGACGCGCGCGAACATCCCGGCGCGGGCGCGGCGGGCGGCCTGGGTTTCGCGGCCCACGCCTTTCTCGCGGCGCGCTTTCGTCCCGGCGTCGAGCTGGTGGCCGAACTCGGCCGCCTCGACGCAGCGATCGAAGGCGCGGCGCTGGTGTTCACGGGCGAGGGCCGGATGGACGCGCAGACCCTGCGCGGCAAGACGCCCGCGGGCGTGGCGCGCATCGCGCAGGCGCGCGGCGTGCCGGTGATCGCCCTCGCCGGCTCGCTGGGCGCGGGCTACCAGGAGCTGCACGCGCACGGCATCACGGCCGCGTTCAGCCTGTGCCCCGGCCCGGTCACGCTGGCCGACGCGCTCGATCATGCCGACAGCTACCTGGCCGATCGCGCGCGCGACGTGACGCAGCTGTGGCTGGCCGCGGGCAGACGCCGGCTCTGAGCCCGAGCGGCGCGGCCATGAAAAAAGCGCCCCGCGGGGCGCTTTGTTCTTTGGTGCGCGAAGGCTCAGGCGGACAGCACCTTGGCCGCCACCAGCGCATCGGCCAGGGCGATGAACTGGCGCACGCCGACCTCTTCCGCACGCGCGGTGGGCGCCACGCCGATGGCCTCCCAGGGCACCTGATCGGCCCAGTCGGCCAGCACGCGCCGCAGCATCTTGCGCCGTTGCGAGAAGGCGCGCGCCACCACGGTTTCGAACGCGGCATCGCTGACCGGACGCGGCCGGTCGGCGCCGAGCGGCACCATGCGCACCACGGCCGAGACCACGCGCGGCGGCGGGTCGAAGGCCTCGGGCGGCACGTCGAACAGCTTCTCTATGCGATAGCGCGACTGCAGCATCACCGACAGGCGGCCGTAGTCGGCGCCCGAGGGCTCGGCCACCATGCGGTCGATCACTTCGCGCTGGAGCATGAAGTGCTGGTCGCGCACCTGGTCGGCCGCGGCCATCAGGTGGAACAGCAGCGGGCTGGAGATGTTGTAGGGCAGATTGCCGACTACGCGCAGGCCGGCGCCGAACTGCGCGAAATCGACGGTCAGGGCATCGGCCTCGACCACGGTCAGGCGCTCGGCCGGATACTTCTTGCGCAGGCGCGCCGCCAGATCGCGGTCGATTTCGACGACGGTGAGACGGTCGAGCCGGTCCAGGAGCGGCGCGGTGAGCGCCGACAGGCCCGGACCGATCTCCACGACGTGATCGTCGCGTGCGGGCGCGACGGCCCGCACGATCGAATCGGTCACGCTCTCGTCGGTCAGGAAATGCTGACCAAAGCGCTTGCGCGCCTGGTGCTGGGACATGAAAGGCTCTCGGACTAGCGGTTGTTCTGTTCGATGCGGTCGCGCTTCTCGAGCCGGTTGTCGATGTACGCCTGGCTGCGCAGCTGCTCGACCCAGTCTTCGAATGCCGGACCTGCGCGGCGCTCGTAGAGGATCTGGCGTGCGCGCATGCGTTGCATCTCGTCGGCCACGTCGTGCTGGCGGCGCTCGACCACCTGGATCAGGTGCCAGCCGAACGGCGACATGATGGGCTGGCTGATCTCGCCATCCTTGAGCGCGTTCATGCCCGCCTCGAAGGCCGGCACCATCTCGCCCGGGTTGACCCAGCCGAGGTCGCCGCCCTGCGGCGCGGTGGCGTCCTGCGAGTACTGGCGCGCCATGTCTTCGAACTTGACCGCGCCGTTGACCAGGCGCTGGCGGATCTGCTCGAGGCGCTGGCGCGCCTGGTCGTCGGACATCACCGACGAGGTCTTGATCAGGATGTGGCGGGCGTGGGTCTGCGTGACCTGCACCGGGCCCTGCTTGGCCAGCGTGGGCTGCTGCGGCTGTTGCGGCTGCTGTTGCTGCGCCGGCTGTTGCGGACGCTGCTGGGCCGGGGCGTTGCCGCCCACGCGTTGCAGCACCTTCAGGATGTGGAAGCCGTTGCCGCTCTGCACCAGCGCCGACACCTGGCCGGCGGGCACGGACTTGATGGCCTGCACGAACAGGTCGGGCCAGCCGTCCAGCGGACGCGCGCCCATGACGCCGCCCTGCAGCGCCTCGGGGCCGTCGGAGGCGGCGGCAGCGACGCTGGCGAAGTCGTCGCCGCGCTTGAGGCGCGCGAGGATGTCTTCGGCCTTCTTGCGCAGCGCGGCCGCTTCGGCCGTGGTGGCGCCTTCGGGCACGCGCACCAGGATCTGGGCCAGCGCGACCTGCTCCGGACCGCCGGCCTGCGGCGCGGGCTGCTGTTGCTGCTGTTGCGGCTGGGGCTGCTGCGCCTGCTGCGGCGCGTTCATCATCGAAGCCGGGTTGCGCTCCTGGTCGCGCAGGAAGGCGTCGACCTCGGCGTCGGAGATCACGATGCCCGAGTCGATGGTGCGCTGGCGCAGGCGGTCCATGCGGATCTCGTCCTGCAGCGACTTGCGGTACTGCTCCCAGGTGATGCCGCTCTTCTCGACCTCGGCGCGCAGCTGCGCGGGCGTGATCTTGTTGCGCGAGGCCACCATGGTGATGGCCTGGTCGACCTGGGCGTTGTCGACGCGGATGCCGAGGCGATCGGCTTCGTTGCGCTCGAGACGCTCGTAGATCAGGCGCTGCAGCACCTGGCGCTGCAGCGTGTTGTTGTCGGGCACCTGGATGCCGCGCTTCTGCAGGTCGGCGCTCGCTTCGCGGGCCGCTTCGCGCACCTCGCGCATCGTGATCACGTCTTTGTTGACCACGGCGGCGATGCCGTCGACGAACTGTTCGGAGGGCGCCGGCGCGGGGGCCGTGTTCGCGGGGGCAGGCTTGGCCGGGCGCGCGGGCTGCGCCGCGGACATGCCGGGCAGAGCCGCGCTGAGCGCGAGGGCCAGGAGGCTGCCGCAGAAACGGCCCGACGTATGCAACCTACGCATCATTCATACCCTTCAAATGTCGTACCCGCCGGGGTGGGCGGGGTTACCGATTGATAACCCGGGATGCTGCGGTCGAGCAGCTTGATCGGGTCGGTGCCCAACGATCCCAGCCCGGTCAGCTCGAGCTGGAAAAAGATGGCGGTGTTGGTATCGTTGGCCGCCACAGCATAACGCTGATAGACCACGCGGCCGGTCCAGCAGCAGTCGCCCTTGTATTCGAGACCCGCGATCGCCTGCGTGATGCGGGGCGATTCGCCCTGCGATTCGTCGCGGCGCATCGAGTAGTCGACCCGGCCCACGCCGTACCAGCGATTCGTGAACGGCCACTGCACGCCCAGGCTGACCTGGTTCTGGCCGCGCGGCGAATAGATCTGGTCGGGCAGCGGATCGCGCTGGTAGCGATAGGCCAGCGCCAGCGTGGTCAGGCGCTGGGGCGACCAGCGCGCGCTCACCAGGCCGCGCGACCAGCGATTGTCGTAGGGATCGTATTGCGCCGCCAGGTCGGTGCTCAGCGTATCGGTCAGCGCCGCGCTGGCGCCCACCAGAAAATCGGACCGGACGTTCTCGCGCGGCGTTTCGCCGGGCAGCGTCACGCGCTGGTCTTCGAAATACAGGCGCTGCGCCACGCCCAGCGAGAGCCGCTCGAAGCCGGTGTTGGCGTCGAGCCAGCGCGTATTCAGCGCCATCGTCAGCTGGTTGGCGTTGGAGATGCGGTCGGCGCCGGTGTAGATGTTTTCCTGGAAGGCCTGCTCGTAGCTGAAGTCGGCCAGCGAGGTGTCGTAGACGGGCAGCGCGTCCTGCTTGCGGTACGGCACGCGCAGGTAGTACAGGCGCGGTTCGAGCGTCTGGGTCGAGGACTTGCCGAACAGCGTGGTGTCGCGTTCGAAGGTCATGCCGGCATCGACGGAGAAGATCGGCACCGTGCGCGAGGCGCTGCGACGGTATTGGTCGAGGCTGCCGACGCTGTTCCAGTCTTCGCGGTACCAGTCGGTCTGGTACTGCGTGTAGTGCACGCCCGCCTTGGGCGTGACGTACCAGCCCGGCCGCACGATCGGGAACGCGATCGTGGGATACGACGTGAGGCGGTCGCCGTCGGGGCCGAGGCGGCTGCCCTGGAACAGCGCGCGGCGGAAGCGCACGGCCTGCGTGTTCCATTCGGTGTCGAAGCCGCCGAGCCAGTTGTAGCGCGCGCCATTGAGCACCATCTCGGGCTCCATGTCGTAGGGCGGCGCCAGCGGGGCATCCGGATCCTGCAGCGTGCGGTACTTCAGGACCTGCGCGTAGGCTTGCCAGTAGTCGGACGACCAGCCCACCCGGCCGCGACGCATCAGGTAGGTGGTCGAGGCCTGGTTCAGGCCGATGTTCGACATGTCGCGGAAGTAGTTGTCGTCGGAGACGCCGGCGATGTCCCAGTCGGCATAGAAGCCGTTGCCCAGCAACTGGCGGTGGTAGGTGCGGTACATCCAGCGGTCGATGCCGGCATTGCGGTCGTTCGACAGATAGGTGCCCTGCAGGAAGCCGTTGTACGACGAACCGAGGTAGCGGCCCTCGCCGCCCAGCTGCATGCCGCGCTTGCCCAGCAGGCGCGGAATCAGGGTCAGGTCGTAGTTGGGCGCCAGGTTGAAGTAGTACGGCACCGCGATGTCCAGGCCGCTCTTGCTGGAGCTGCCGTAGGTCGGCATCAGGAAGCCGGACTTGCGTTCCTTGCGGACCGGGAAGGTCAGGTAGGGCGACGCCAGGATCGGCACGTCCTTGAAGTACAGCACGCCATTGCGCGCCACGCCTTCGTTTTCGTCGAAATCGAGGTCGACCGTGTCGGCCTTGATGTACCAGGACGGCTTGTCGCAGGGGCAGCCGCTGTAGGTGACGGTCGTGAGCCGCATCTGCGACTTGCTGAACAGGTCGGCGTGCTCGGCCCGGGCGGTGGCGCCGGTGGAGCCGACCCAGAAGTTGGGCTGCTCGATCTCGCCGCTGTAGGTATTGATGTTCATCCGGGCCGACGGGCCCGTGATCAGGGTGCCGTCGCGCATCAGGCGCGCATTGCCCTGGATGTCGACGTCGCCGGTGGCGTGCTCGTAATGGATCCGGTCGCCCTTGATGACGCCATCGTGGCGCCGCACCTGGGCGTTGCCGGTCATGGTCAGTTCGGAGGTCGGGTCGCCCTGGATGTCATCGGCTTCGGTGAAGGCCGAGATGTCGTCTTCGGGGATGTTGCGCATGCGCAGCCGCGTGTCCATGCGCAGGCCCGATTCCAGGCGCGGCGCGGTGGTGAGCTTGGGCGCGGCAGGCGTCGCCTGCGTGGCGCTATCCTGGCTGCCCTGGGCGTGAACGACGCCGGCGACGCCGAGAGCAGAGAGGATCAACCACCTGACCATATGCACGAGTAGAAAACCTTGCGACAGTGAACACCCGCCCGCCACAAGGCGGCCACCGGGGCTGGAATGACCCGGTATTATAGAGAAGCCGCGCGACCCCCGGCCTACGGGATTTCGCGTGCCCCGAATTTGCCCCCTGCTCCCTCTAGAGACGGCTCCTTGAATACCCCCCAAGATACCCGCCTGGCCCTCGCGCGCACCTGGCTGCAAAGCCTGCCGGCCGACCTCGGCCTGCGCCTGGACACCCTCGAACCGGCCTCGGCCGACGCCAGTTTCCGGCGCTATTTCCGCCTCCAGGCGGCCGCCGGCACCCTGATCGTGATGGACGCGCCCCCGCCCAACGAAGACGTGCGGCCGTTCCTGCATGTGGGCGGGCTGCTGCAGGACGCCGGCCTGAACGTGCCGCGGGCGCTGGCCCAGGACGCCGCGCAGGGCTTCCTGCTGCTCACCGACCTCGGCCGCGACACCTATTACCAGCGCATCCAGGCCGGCCTGGACGAGCGCCAGCTCCAGTCGCTCTACCACGATGCCCTGGCCGCCCTGGTCCGGATGCAGCAGGCCGCCACCACCGGCCTGGCCGCCTACGACGCCCCGCGCCTGCTCGACGAGCTCGCCCTGTTCCCGCAATGGTACGTGGGCGTGCACCACGAAACCACGCTGGACGCGGCCACCACGGCCGCGCTGCAGCAGATCTTCGTGCTGCTGTCCGAGAGCAACGGCAGCCAGCCCACCGTGCTGGTGCACCGCGACTACCACTCGCCCAATCTGATGGTCTGCGACCAGCCGGCCTACGGCCCGAACCCGGGCGTGATCGACTTCCAGGACGCCCTGGCCGGCCCGATCACCTACGACCTGGCCTCGCTGGTCACCGACGCGCGCACCACCTGGGAAGAGCCGCAGCAGCTCGACTGGGCCATCCGCTACTGGGAAATGGCACGCAAGGCGGGCCTGCCCGTCGACGCCGACTTCGCCGAGTTCCATCGCGCCTACGAGTGGATGGGCCTGCAGCGCAACCTGCGCATCCTGGGCGTGTTCGCCCGCCTCAATCACCGCGACGGCAAGGCCCATTACCTGGCCCACATGCCGCGCGTGAACGGCTACGTGCGCCAGGTGGCGCAGCGCTACGGCGCGTTCAAGCCGCTGTTGCGCCTGCTCGACAAACTCGACGACCGCGACGTGAAGGTCGGCTACACGTTCTGAGGCCCCGATGCGCACGATGATTCTGGCCGCCGGCCGGGGGGAGCGCATGCGCCCCCTGACCGACAGCACCCCCAAACCCCTGCTCGAAGCCGGCGGCAAGCCGCTGATCGTCTGGCACCTGGAACGCCTGGCCGCCGCGGGCCTGACCGACGTGGTGATCAACCACGCCTGGCTCGGCCAGCAGATCGAGCAGCGCCTCGGTGACGGCAGCGAGTGGGGCGTGCGCATCCGCTATTCGCCCGAGGCCCAGGCCCTGGAGACCGCCGGCGGCATCGTGCAGGCGCTGCCGCTGCTGGGCGACGCGCCCTTCCTGGTGATCAATGGCGACGTCTGGTGCGACTGGGATCCCGCCGCGGCGCACGCCGCTGCCGGCGCCCTGCGCGAGCGCGGCGACCAGGCCTGGCTGCTGCTGGTCGACAACCCGGTGCAGCACCCCAAGGGCGATTTCGGCCTGAGCGAAGGCCGCGTGGCCGACGTGCCGGCCGAGGCGCCCCGTTTGACCTATGCCGGCATCGGCATCTACGATCCGGCCATGTTCGCGGGGCTGGCCCGCGGCGCGGCCGCGCCGCTCGCCCCCCTGATGCGCGCGGCCATGGGGCGCGGCCAGGTGGCCGGCACGCACCACGGCGGGCGCTGGACCGACGTGGGCACGCCCGAACGGCTGGCCCGACTCGATGCCGAGCTGCGCGGCGAGGGCGTGCAGCCCTGATCCGGCAGATTGGTCCGGAACTTCATCCGGCTGCGTATGTCCCGTATTTCACGGTATCTACGTAAGAAACCAGAATTGTCAGTTGAAGACCCGCGCCCCGCTGCGCGGTATCCTCTGGCACTTTATTGAACACACGGGCGGCCGCTCGGCGCCGTCACGGCTTTACGCATTAAAGGAAGTTTGCTCGCATGGGGATGTTCGGACGCTCGCAACGATCGGTTTTCAAACCTTCGGTCTATCAACCAGGCAAGCGTCAGCGCCGCATGCCGCGCTGGCTCGTGCTGCTGCTGGTCGGGATCGGCCTGGGCGCGGGCGGCGTGCTGTTCCTGCAGGCCAACTACGGCCCGCAACGCCTGACCGTCGAGCAATCGGAGCAATTGCACACCGAGCTGAGCGCCACCAACGTGGAGCGCCAGCGCCTGCAGGCCCAGCTCGACGAGACCATCACCCAGCGCGACAACAACAAGTCCACCCACGAGCAGCTCACGGCCGACCTGGCCAAGGCGCGGGCCCGCATCGCCGAAATGGACCAGGAGCTGGTGCTGTTCCAGGACGCCATGCCGCCCGACCCGCGCGGCGGCGACATCGGCGTGCGTTCGGCACAGTTCCGCAAGGAGCCGGGCCAGTTGAACTACCAGATCCTCATCATGCGCGAGAACGCCACCGCGCAGGCCTTCAAGGGCAAGATCGAGCTGATCGTCGACGGCACCTACACCAACGGCCGCCGCGACACCATCGCCTCCGACCCGGCCGAACTCACGCTGGCGCGCTACGACCACTCGCAGGGCCAGCTCACGCTGCCCGAGAAGTACACCCCGCGCTCGGTCACGATCAAGGTGCTGGATACCGCCGGCAAGCAGGTCGCCATGCGGATCTACAACGTGCGGTAGAGAGAGCCCCCACGCTGCGCGCTCACGCGCTTGCTGGCTCCCGACACGGTTCTCCGCATACAAAAAGCCCGACGCGATAGCGTGTCGGGCTTTTTGCTTGGCGGGCCGGCCTGCCTCAGTCGGGCACGGCCAGGCCCACGCCGCCCAGTCGCAGGGCGGCCTCGTCCATGAACTGCGCCATGCGCACGTCGAGCTCGGTCACGCCGCCGGCGTCGTGGGTGGTGAGCAGCACGTCGACGCGGTTGTAGACGTTGCGCCACTCGGGGTGATGATTCAGACGCTCCGCGAACAGGGCGACGTGGGTCATGAAACCGAACGCCTGGTTGAAGGATTCGAAGCGATAGCGCTTGGTCAGCGCGTCGCGGGTGGTGTGCTTGTGCCAGCCGCGCAGGGCGGGCAGTGCATAGTCGGCGCCGATGCGCGCGGGGGGCAGGCCCATGGCATTTCCTGGTGATGAGTGAGGTACAGCTGCGATGTTACGCCCGCCACCGGCCAGCGACCGCGCAAAACACAAGCCCGGCGCGAGCCGGGCTTCGTCGCGGGCGGCGGGCCCGGGGGCCCGCCTGCATCAACGTGCCTGCACCGCGTAGAGGTAGACCTCGACGCGGCGGTTCTGCGCGCGGCCTTCGGCCGTGTTGTTGTCGCCGATCGGATCGTTGGGGCCGCGGCCCTCGATGCTGGTGCGGGTCTGCGCCACGCCCTTCTGCGCCAGATAGTCGGTCACGGAGCGGGCCCGGTTGACCGAGAGGGTCTGGTTGTGCGCCAGCGCGCCGGTGCTGTCGGTATGGCCCACGACCTTCACGCGCAGCTCGGGATGCTGGGTGAGCGCGCGTGCGACGCTGTCGAGCACCGGCAGCATGACCGGCTTGAGCACGGTCTTGTCGGTGTCGAACGAGGCGTTGCCCGGCAGATTGACCTTGAGCGTGCCGTCGGGCATTTCCACCACGTCGACGCCGAGCGAGGCCGCGCCGGATTGCTGCGCCGACTGCTGCACGTCGTCTTTCACGACCTTCCAGTTGTAGCCGACCAGGCCGCCCGCGACCGCGCCGATGCCGGCCCCGATCGCCGCGCCCTTGCCATGCCCGATCAATGCGCCGATGCCGGCGCCGACCGCGGCACCCGCGCCGGTGCCCACGGCGGTATTGGTCTGCTGCGGCGTCGCGCAGCCTGCCAGCAGGCTGCCTGCCACGCCCAGCACGGCAAGCCGCCCCAGTATTGTTCGAGTATGCATGACGACCTCCTTGGGGTAAGACCGGCATATGCCGGCCGGATCATGCTAGCAAGCGGCGTGCGCGGCGCGCGCGACAATTTGTAGCCGCATCCGGCAGGCGTTCGCAGTCTTGCGAGCAACGGCGGCGAACTGTCGGCAGGCTTAAACCCCTGCGCGGCGTGGCGGATGGCCCGCGCGCGGCGGTCGCCGCGAGTAAGATCGGTCCACACGGCGGGGCGGGCAGCCCGGCCCCTCCCCCTTCGCACAACGGAGCATCGTCTTGAAATACCGCAAACTCGGCCGCACCGACCTCGAAGTCAGCCTGATCGGCCTGGGCACCATGACCTGGGGTGAACAGAACACCGAGGCCGAAGCCCACGAACAACTCGACTACGCGCTGTCGCGCGGGGTCAACCTGGTGGACACCGCCGAGATGTACCCGGTGCCGCCCAAGGCCGAGACGCAGGGCCGCACCGAGGCCTACATCGGCACCTGGCTGGCCAAGACCGGCCGGCGCCAGGACATCGTGCTGGCGAGCAAGGTGGCCGGCCCGGTGCGCGATCCGAAGCGCCCCGGCCACATCCGCGGCGGCAAGACCAACCTCGACCGCAAGAACCTCACCGAGGCCCTGGACGCCAGCCTGAAGCGCCTGCAGACCGACTATCTCGACCTGTACCAGCTGCACTGGCCCGATCGCACCACCACCACGTTCGGCCGCCCCTACTACCCCTACGTCGAAGACGAATACACCACGCCGATCGCCGAGACGCTCGAGGTGCTGCAGGACTTCGTGCGCCAGGGCAAGGTGCGCCACATCGGCGTTTCCAACGAAACGCCGTGGGGCGTGTCGCAGTTCCTGCGCCATGCCGAGGTCGACAAGCTGCCGCGCATCGCCTCGATCCAGAACCCCTACAGCCTGTTGAACCGCACCTATGAGCTGGGCCTGTCGGAGTTCAGCCATCACGAAGGCGTGGGCCTGCTCGCCTACTCGCCGCTCGCCATGGGCGTGCTGTGCGGCAAGTATCTCGACGGCGCACAACCCGCGGGCGCCCGCCTGACGCTGTTCACCCGCTTCACGCGCTACAGCAACCCGGAAAGCGAGGCCGCCGCCCGCGAGTACGTCGAGCTGGCCCGCGCGCGCGGCCTCTCGCCCACGCACCTGGCCCTGGCCTTCGTCAACGAGCGGCCGTTCGTCACCAGCAACCTGATCGGCGCCACCAACCTCGACCAGCTCAAGGAAAACATCGACAGCGTCGACATCAGCTTCGATGCCGAGCTCTGGAAGGCGATCGACGAGATCCACACGCGCCATCCGAACCCCGCGCCCTGAGTGCGGCGGCGCGGCGGGCGGCCAGAAGCCGCGCGCCCGCCGACGCGGCGCATGCTGCAACGCAACATGTGCCGCGGCATCGCCGCTCGCAGCCCGGACGCGTGGCCGGCCCGGCCGCCAAAGTGCATGCAATTCGCGCCGGCCACCGGCGCTTGAATACCGGCCAGTCATTCGTCAATTCAACGACTTAGCCGCCCTTTTCCCGGATAGCGGGAAGACCGCCGCGGCGCCCCGTCATCGCCCGGGATATGGCCCGTATTCGCCATATTGCACCGCATCACCGTATGTTCTAGTGGGTCACGTTCGGCGCATCCCGCGCCCCAAATGTGTGACCCATGGCCAAACTACGCAATCTTTCCCTCAGAACCACCCTGATCGCGCTGGTTCTGTTCTTCATCGCCACCCTGCTCGCCGTCGGCGTGATCGCCATGCAGCAGCTCTGGAGCGTCAGCAACAAGCAGCGCGCGATGTACACCGACACGGTCGTGCCGGTGCGCACCGTGCTCGACGCCGCCCGCCAGGGCGCGACGCACTTCCGCCGCATGTATGTCTACATCATCCAGACCGACCGCAAGGCGCGCGACAACGAACTGCGCCTGAACGAGGAATCGGAAAAGACGGTGCTCGAGGCCATGCGCCTGCTGCAATCCGAATCGACCGACCCGGCGCTCAAGGACCTGGGCGCGAAGCTGGCGCAGACCTGGACCCAGTACAAGCGCGCCGTCGGCGTGATCCAGGGCATGGCCGATCGCGGCGACCCGGCCGCGATGGCCGACCTGCACAAGGATTCCGCCCAACTGCACATCGCGGTGCGCAACCTGCTGATGGACGCCGCCAAGCGCCAGGAAGACATGGCGCGCCAGGACACCGAGGAGGCCGCCGCCGCGGTCAAGCGCACCTTCTGGACCCTCACCGTGCTGATCGCGCTGTGCGCGCTGATCAGCGGCCTGCTGGGCGCCTGGCTGGTGCGCTCGGTCATGCGTCAGCTCGGCGGCGAACCCGCCTACGCGGCCCGCGTCGCGCAGGAAGTCGCGGCCGGCAACCTCGCCGTGCAGGTCGACCTGCGCGCCAATGACGGCACCAGCGTGCTGGCCAACATGGAGGCCATGCGCGCCAATCTCGCGAACCTGGTGAGCCAGGTGCGCCAGACCAGCGAATCGATCGCCACCGGCGCCACGCAGATCTCCTCGGGCAACACCGACCTGAGCCAGCGGACCGAGGAACAGGCCGCCAACGTCGAGGAGACGGCCGCCTCGATGGAGCAGATGAACGCCACGGTGAAGCAGAACCTGGATTCCGTCAGCACCGCCTCGCAACTGGCGGGCTCCGCCAGCCAGGCCGCCACGCGCGGCGGCGAAGTCGTGGGCAACGTCGTGAGCACGATGGACGAGATCTCGGCCAGCTCGCGCAAGATCGTCGACATCATCAGCGTGATCGACTCGATCGCGTTCCAGACCAACATCCTGGCGCTCAACGCGGCGGTCGAGGCCGCGCGTGCCGGCGAGCAGGGCCGCGGCTTCGCCGTGGTGGCCAGCGAGGTGCGCGCGCTGGCGCAGCGCAGCGCTGGCGCCGCCAAGGAGATCAAGCTGCTGATCGGCGAGAGCGTCGGCAAGGTCGAGACCGGCGCGCAGCTCGTGACCGAGGCCGGCAGCACGATGGACGACATCGTGACGCAGGTGCGACGCGTGGCCGACCTGATCGGCGAGATCGGCGCCGCCGCCCACGAGCAGAGCCAGGGCATCTCGCAGGTCGGCGATGCGATCAACCAGCTCGACCAGACCACGCAGCAGAACGCCGCGCTGGTCGAGGAATCGGCCGCCGCCGCGATCAGCCTGAACGAACAGGCCGCCAGGCTGGTCCAGCTGGTCAGCGTGTTCCGCCTGGGCAGCGATGCGCCGCGCAAGGCCGCGCCGCCCCCGCCCGCAACGCTGCCGGCTGCGCCGGCGCAGGTCGCCCCTCAGCCGGGCGCGCCCGCGCAGGCGGCGCGCGTCGAATCCTCCCCGGCAGCCACGGCGCACGCGCCGGCCGCACCGGTCCACCGTGCCGCTCCCTCCACCGCCCGCCCCGCCGCGCGGCCCACGGCGCGCACGCCGGCGGCCCGGTCGGCCTCGGCCACCGATGCCACCGTCAAGCGCCGCCCGCAGCTGGGCGCGCAGGCGAAGCCGGCCCCCGGCAACGGCAAGACGGCGCCCGCGGGCGACGATTGGGAAAGCTTCTGAGTGCGGCGCGCGGGCCGCTCCTGCCCGCGCATCGATACGCCGGCGCGGCAACCGCCGCGCCGCGCTAGCGCTGCCAGATCGGCGCGCGGGCGCCCAGCTGGTCGATCGCCAGATCGAGAAAGGCGCGCACCTTCTGGTTGGGATGCTTGCCTTCGCGGTGCACCACCTGCACCGGCAAGGGGGTGAGCTCGTGCTCGGCGAGCACGATGCGCAGGGCGCCCGCCGCCAGCTCGTCGGTGACCTGGTACGAGAGCACGCGCGCAATGCCCACGCCGGCCAGCGCCGCGACGATCGCGGAATCGTTGGTGGTGGTCACGAGCCGCGGCTGGATCGCCACCGGGTAGGTCTTGCCCGCGCTCAGGAAGCGCCATTCGGGCGCGCCGGAATGGCTGGTCATCTGGATGGTGGTGTGCGCGGCCAGCTCGGCGGGCTCGCGCGGCGTGCCGTGCTTCTTCAGGTAGGCGGGCGAGGCGCACAGCAGCCGCCGCACCTTGCCCACCGGCACGGCCTGCAGCGTGGAGTCGGGCAGCTCGCCGATGCGGATCGCAACGTCCGCGCCCTCGTCGACCAGGTTCACGATGCGATCGAGGAACCAGCAATTCACGTTCACCGAGGGATAGCGCGCCAGGTAATCCTGCACCACCGGCATCACGTGCAGCCGGCCGAACAGCGCAGGCGCGGTCACCGTGAGCTGTCCGCGCGGCGTGGCGTTGGCCCCGCCCACCGCCAGCTCGGCCGCGTCGATCTCCCCGAGTATGCGCCGGCAATCCTCGAAATAGGCGGCGCCGGCATCGGTGACCTTCACCACCCGCGTGGTGCGCGTGAGCAGCCGCACGCCGAGGTGCGCCTCCAGCTCCGCCATCACCCGGCTGATGACCGACGGCGACACCTTGAGTTTGCGCGCCGCCGATGCAAAGCCCGCCGTTTCGACCACCGTCACGAAGGTGGTCATTGCCTGGTGCCTGTCCATGTCAGCCCGAAGAAGGGAAAACGATCGCGCAGAGCATAACAGCCCGCCTGCTCAGATCTCGAGCAGCAGGCGCGCGCCGCCGCCCGAGTCGGGATGGGCCGGCACCGCGCAACAGATCAGCGCCTCGTCGTCCGCCACCTTGAAGGAAGGCGCGCTGGCGTAGGCGACCGCGCCCTCCACCACCTTGGCGCGACAGCTGCCGCAACTGCCGCTGCGGCAGCCATAGGCCGGCGCCAGGCCGCGCGACTCCGCCAGTTCGAGCAGGGAGCCTGCGCCGGGCTGCCAGCGCGCCTCCTTGCCGCTCGCCACGAATGCCACGGGCACCGCCTCGACCGCCGGCGCGCGCGCCGGCGCCGTGGGCTCGGCGACGGCCACGTTGCGCACGAGCCCGGAGGGGCCGAACGCCTCGGCATGGATGCGCGCGTCGGCCACGTCCAGCCCGCGCAGGCCGTCGTACATCGCCTGCATGAACCCGGCCGGGCCGCACAGATAGAAATCGAAATCGTCGAAGGGCAGCGTCTTGCGCAGCAGCGCGATGTCGATCCGGCCGGTCAGGTCGAAGTCGCGCCCGGCCTCGGCGCCGGCGCCGTCGCTCAGCACGCGCACCACCTTGATCGCGCCCTGCGCCACGTCTTCCAGCTGGCGCAGCTCGTCGCCGAACGCCAGCTCGGCATGCGAGTGCGCCGACTGGAACAGCCAGGTGGGGCGCACCCGGCGCTTGCGCAGCCCCTCGTAGACCACGTGGCGCAGCATCGCCAGCATCGGCGTCACGCCCACGCCGGCCGCCAGCAACACCGCGGGCCGCGGCGCGGCCGCGTCGATGGTGAACTGCCCGGCCGGCGCGCGCAGCGCGATCTCGTCGCCCACGCCCACCGCATCGTGCAGGTGGCGGGACACCACGCCATCGCGCTTGACGCTGATGCGATAGCGCCCATCCGACGGCGCGGTCGACAGCGTGTAGGTGCGCACGAGCGGCCGCGCCTCGCCGGGCAGCTGCAGCCGGATCGGCACGTGCTGGCCCGCCGCGTGCGGAATCAGGCCGGCGCCATCGGCCGGCTCGAGATGGAAGGAGCGGATGGTCGCGCTCTCGTCCACCAGCGCGGCCACCCTGAACGGGCGCCAGGCCTGCGCGCGTTCCGCGGCCTTCAGCCGGCTGGCCGTCTCGTCCCAGTCGCCGGTCATCAGCGCGTTGGGCGACCAGCCGCCGTCCTGGAACCGCCAGCGCAGCGGCGCCGCGCCGGCGCGAAAGATCACGCGCCGCGGCGTGAAGCGCCACAGCCGCTCCGCGCCCTGGAACGCGGCGATCTCGGGCGAATCGAGGTCGACCTCGGCCTCGCCCGTGAGCTGCAGCATGTCGCCGGTCTCGAAGTCGGCGAACACCAGCCCGGCGCGCGGATTGACGAGAAAATTGCCGAGCGTGGCGAAAAACAGATTGCCGGCGAAATCCGGGATGGTCAGCCGGCCATCCGCCTCGATGCGCACGAAGCCGGCCTTGCCGCCGCGGTGCGACACGTCCACCTGGCGGCCCGACTCGCCGTCCACATACGAGGCCACGAAGAAGGTGTCCGCCCGCTCGATGATGGCGCGCGCCCGCGCGTCGAGCCCGGTCGATTCCTGCGGCGCCGCCTCGGCAAACACGCCGGGCGCGCGCACGAACTCGAAATCGCGCAGCTGGATGTACTGCGGACAGTTGCCGAAGCTCTGCGCCACCGCCACCTCGAACCCCTGGGCCGAGGCACCGCCCACCGTGCCGTTCATGCGATTGCGCCGCCGCGTGTGCAGCTCGATGCCCAGCAGGCCGATGCCGCCGCCATCGACCACGCCCAGGCTCGCGGGGTCGCGCGGGTCGAACACCGTGTCGAGCCGCAGCGTGTTCGGCGTGGGCGACTGCATGAAGCCCGGACGCCCGAAGGCGAACGAGGCCCACGCGTCGCCATCCGGCGCGACCGTGCCCACCACGATGAAAGGCAGCTGCTGGTAGAAGGCGCGATGCTGATCCGGCATGTAGCTGCGCACCACGCGGCGGCCCACGCCGTCCATTTTTTCCTTCACGCCCACCTTGTCCTGCAGCGCCAGCTCGCCGGCGTGCCAGGGAGTGGCGGCCGGGGCCGCGGGCGGTGTGCTGTGCTGCGTGGTCATGGTGCGCTCCTTTGCCGGATCCGGCCGCTGCCGTCAGGCCGCGAGGCCGATGGCGGTCTTCTGGAAGCCGACGAAGCCGGGCAGCGCTTCGATGCGGCGCAGCCAGGCATTGACCTGCGGGTAGTGCGACAAATCGACGTTGCCTTCCGGCGCGCCGACGATGTAGCTGTAGAGCGCGACATCGGCGATGGTCGGGCGCGCGCCGACGATGAAGTCCTGGCCCTCCAGTTCGGCGTCGATCAGCGTGAGGATGCGGTGCGCCCGCGCGATCACCTCGTCGGTGTTGAACTTGGCGCCGAACACCGTCACCAGCCGCGCCGCGGCCGGGCCGTAGGCGATCTCGCCGGCCGCCACCGAGAGCCAGCGCTGCACGGCCGCCTCGCGCACCGGGTCGGACGGCAGCCAGTCGGTCTTGCCGGCCTTGCGGGCCAGGTACACCAGGATGGCATTGGAATCGGAGATCACCACGTCGCCATCGACCAGCACCGGAATCTGGCCGAAGCGGTTGAGCTTCAGGAATTCGGGCGACTTGTGCTGGGCCGCGGCCAGGTCCACTTCGATCAGGTCATGCGGAATGCCGAACAGGGCGAGCTGCAGACGGGCACGGTGGGCATGGCCGGACAGGGGATGGTGATAGAGCTTCATGGTGACTTCCTCTCGGGGTTGGGTGCCTCGGGCTGATCCCGACGCTTGAGAGGAAGTCTAAGAATCCTGGCCCCGCGAGAGAATCCGCCGCCAGGAGAAGAGATTGTTCTCGTTTCGAGAATGGTGGCCCCGGGCGGCCGGAGGTGGCCCGGCGCGGCAGGCCACGTCTACGGCCTCGGAGCGAGGCCTCTGGGCGCCGGTCCGTGCAGCGACATTCCCGTCGCCGCGTCGAACAGGCGGATGTCCGCGGGCGCAACGCTGACCGGCAGCGCATCCCCCGGCCTGATGGCCAGGCGCGTGCGCGCGACCAGACGCACCGTGTTGTCGCCCAGCCTGCCGTACACCCAGGTCTCGGGGCCGGTGGGCTCGACCACGTCGGCCTGCAGGCGCGCGCCCGGGCCGCCCGCGCCCTCGATGCGGAAGTGCTCGGGTCGGATGCCGATCTCCACCGCGCCGGCGGCGGCCGCGGCGGGACAGTCGTCGGGCAGGCGCAGGCGCTCGCCACTGCCCGCGATCTGGAACCACGCGCCGTCGTCGGCGCGCAGGACCGTGCCCTTGAGGAAGTTCATGCACGGCGAGCCGATGAACGAGGCCACGAATCGGTTGGCGGGCCGATCGTACAGCTCCAGGGGCTTGCCGACCTGCTGGAGCTCGCCGTTGTGTAATACCACGATGCGATCGGCCATGGTCATCGCCTCGATCTGGTCGTGCGTCACGTACACGATGGTGCAGCCCAGCCGCTGGTGCATGGCCTTGATCTCGGTGCGCATCTGGACACGCAGTTGCGCGTCCAGGTTGGACAGGGGCTCGTCGAACAAGAACAAGGCGGGCTCGCGCACCAGGGAGCGCCCCATCGCGACGCGCTGGCGCTGCCCGCCGGAGAGCTGGCGCGGATACCGTTCCAGCAGCGCCGAGAGGTTCAGCATGCCGGCCGCCCTGTGCACCTTTTCCTTGACCACCGCCGCGCTGTCGCCACGAATCGCGGGGCCGAAGCCGATGTTCCGGGCAACGTCGAGGTGGGGAAACAGCGCATAGGATTGGAACACCATCGCGATGTTGCGTTGCTGCGGCGGAATGCCGTTGGCGCGCACGCCCTGGATGAGCAGGTCGCCGGCGCTGATGGTCTCCAGCCCGGCCAGCATGCGCAACAGCGTGGACTTGCCACACCCCGACGGGCCCACCAGGGCCACGAATTCACCGCTCGCGATATCCAGGTCGATGTGCTTGAGGATCGCCTGTCGGCCGAACGACTTGCTCAGGGCACGGATTGAAACGTCGGTCATGGCGACTCACTCTCCCATTACGTCGTGGATGAAGGGCAGGCAGCCCGCGGTCAGGCCGGCGTCCACCGGCAGGGCGACGCCGGTGATGCCGCTCGCAAGATCGGAAGCCAGAAAGGCCACCGCCTGCGCCACCTCCGCGGCGTCGACGACGCGCCCGAGCGGATACAGGCGCGTCAATCGGCGCAGCACCTCCGGCCGGGCGCCGATGCGATGGTCCCAGGCGGGGGTGCGCGTGGTGCCCGGGCACACGGTGTTGGCGCGCACACCTGCCGCGCCCAGTTCGACCGCGAGGGCCCTGGCATACGCGTTGATGCCGGCCTTGGCCGCCGCATAGGCGGGGTTGCCGAAGTGCGCCATGGCGTTCACCGAAGAGACGAACACGATGCTGCCGCCGGCGCGCGCGGCCATCGCCTGCGCCAGCGGGTTGGTGAAGGCCATCACGCCCGTCAGGTTCAGATCGATTTCGCGCCGCAGGGCGTCCATGTCGAGGTCCGCCAGGGTATCGGCACGCGACCATCCCGCGTTGTTGACCAGCACGTCGGGCACGCCCTCGCGCGCCAGCAACGCGTGGGCGGCCTGTGCCGACTCGGCGGGCCGACTCAGGTCGAACACCTGGCGCGCGTCGATCTTCGGATCGTCCAGGGCCTGCAGCGTCCGGTCGCAGCCGATCACGCGCGCGCCCCGGGCGTGGAACATCGCAACCAGCGCGGCGCCGATGCCGCCGCCCGCGCCGGTGATGACCACGGTTCGATGAAGAAAGGCATCGTGCACCATGCTCGCGCCCGCTACTTGACGGCGCCCATGGCCATGCCCCGTATCAGATACCGTTGCAGCCAGGAGAACACCACCACGACAGGCAGCGTCGCCAGCAGCACGGCGGCCATGACGTGATGCCACTCGATGGTGTAGCGGCCGGCGACGAGCGCGAACAGGCGGATGGGCAGCGTGTAGCTTTCCTGGCTGCGCAGCATCGTCAGCGCCACGATGAACTCGTTCCAGGCATTGATGAAGGTGAAGATGGCCGTGACGGCGATGGCGGGCAGGCACAGCGGCAGGAAGATCCTGCGCAGCGCGACCCAGCGGCTCGCGCCTTCCATCCAGGCCGCCTCTTCGAGCTCCGGCGGGATGGCGTTGAAATAGCTCTGCAGCATCCACACCACGAACGCCACGTTGAACGCCACATACACGCCGCCCACCGCCGTGGTGCTCTCCACCAGCCCCAGCGCGGCGATGAGCCGGAACAGGCCCAGCACCAGCACGATGGGCGAGATCATCTGCGAGACCAGCAGAAACTGCCGGAACCCGCCCTGCCCCGCGAACCGGAAGCGCGACATGGCGTAGGCCGCGGGCGTAGCCACCACCAGCGCCCCGACCATGGCCAGCACCGACACGTAGAGCGAGTTCCACAGCGCATGGCCGAACCCGGTGGCGACCCACATGTCGGCGAAGTTGGCCCAGTGGAAACTGCCGGGCCACCACGAGGGCGTGGCCACCTCCGCAGGCGCCTTCACCGCGGTGACGAACATCACCGCGAAGGGAAACAGCGTGACGATGACCAGCGGCAGGAGCAACAGCCAGATCAGCAGCGAGCGCAGCAACCGGCGGCCCCTCATGCCGCCTGCTCCCTGCCGCGCATCACGAGCCGCACGTACATCACCGCAAAGAAGAGCAGGATCGCCAGCGTGATCAGCGAAACCGCCGCGGCCTCGCCGGGCTTGCCGATGCGGAAGGCCTGTTTGTACAGATAGGTCACGAGAATGTCCGTCGAGTTGGCCGGCCCGCCCTGCGTCATGACCCAGATGATGGGAAACGAGTTGAACACGTAGATCGTGTTGAGCACGATGGCGATGTTCACGAAGGGCTTGAGCAGCGGCAGCGTGATCCGCCTGAACTGCTGCCAGGGCGAGGCTCCCTCCAGCGCGGCGGCCTCATACAGATCGCCCGGTATCGCGCTGAGGCCGCCCAGGGCAGCATGATGATGACCCGGGCCAGGCCACGCCCGTAGAAGTCCGTGTTGAGCAGGATGGCCGTGGGGATGGCGATGACCAGGGTGCCTGCGACGACCAGCAGCGTCCAGACGACCGTGCGCCACAGCGTGGGCATGAACTCCGGGTCGTTGAACAGCGAAGAGAAGTTCTCGAACCCGGAGAATTCGTGCAACTGGCCAAAGCGCCCTGCCTGGTGCGTCGCGATCTGGATCAACTCCTGGAGGGGCCAGAGGATGACCAGGGCGGTGAGCACCCCGGCAGGCAGGATGAGCAGGTAAGGCAGCGCACGCTGCCGGGTCGCGGGTATCGAAAGCTCGCTCATGGCAGGGGATGCGCTGCGCGCCTCACTTCTTCATCACGGTGTTGGCCCGCGCGGCGGCACCCTTGAGGGTGGCCTCGATGTCGCCCTGCCCCAGATAGATCTTCTGCACGGCATCGGACGTGATCTGCGCGATCTCCTCCCAGCCGGGAATCACCGGGGCGAAGCGGGCGTCCGGCAACAGGCTGGTGAAGGCGGCCAGGCCCTTGTTCTTGACGTAGTAGTCGAGCTTGGCCTCTTCCTTGTTGACCGGCAGAAAGCCCTCGTTCTGCGTGAACTTGGCGCGCTGCTTGGTGGTGAACAGGAAGTCCAGCAGCTTCCAGGCCTCCTGCTTGTTCTTCGCGTTCTTGAACATGATGATCGAGTCGGTGACGCCATAGGTGGCGCGCTGACCGGTCGGGCCGCGCGGCACGGCGGCGACGCCATAGCGCAGCGTCGGCGCCTCTTCCTTGATCTGGTTCATCAGGAACGGCGCGGTGATCATCATGCCGACCTTGCCCTGCTTGAACAGCGTCATCACGTCTTCGCGGCTCATGGACGTGACGCCCGGTTGCGTCAGCCCCTCGTCGATCATCGACTTGTACAGCTTGGCCGCGGCGACCGCACCCGGTGAGTCCAGGCCCGACTTGCCGTCCTTGCCCAGTATCTCGGCGCCGTACGACCACATGGCGTAGTAGTAATAGACGTCGGTTTCGATCTCCTTGCCCTGGATGCCGTAGCCGAACGCGCCCACCGCCTTGAGCTTGCGCGCGTCGTCGCGCAGTTGGTCCCAGGTGGCCGGCGGCCCCTTGATGCCCGCCTTCTCGAACAGCGCCTGGTTGTAGTAGAGGGCGCGCGCCGAGGCGGCGATCGGCAGGCCGTAGGTCTTGCCCTGCAGGATGGAGGGCGACAGGAAGGTCTCGATGAAACGGCCCTTGAACGCCGGCGACATGAAGCCGTCGAGCGGCTCGGCGATGCCCTGGCGGACGAAGTCGATCAACCAGCGCGTGCCGATGATGGACAGGTCCGCGTTGGTGCCGGCGCTGATGTCCGTGGTGAGTTTCTGCAGCAGCACATCCCACGGCACCACCTCGAACTTCACGGTGATGCCCGGATTGGCCGCCTCGAATTCCTTCTTGACCTCGGCGAAGTACGGCCCGGTCTTGGCGCTGTACTCGGCCACCGTCACGCGCACCTCCCCTGCCCCCGCCTGCAGCGGCGCTGCGGCCAGCAACACACCGAACCAGGCCGCCATCAAAGGCAAAGCCCATTGCATCAGTCGTTTCATCGTGATCTCCTGGATGGGCGGCTCGCATGGGCCGCTGAGACTCAAAGCAACAAACGCTGCAACTGCGAGCGACCTGGGCCATGCCTGCGCCATGGCGGGTCACGATCGATGGCTGGTCACGACGCGCAGCACGCGATTTCCCGATCCATCGACGGGCGCATGGTACGCACAAAGGGAAGGATGGAGCCAGGGTGTCCGGCATGCTGGAAAACCCCTGCAGGAAGGGCTTTTCTTCCTCTGTCACCCTATGAGGTGTAGGGGTTCTCGGAAGACCCGATACCCCACGTCACGCGGGGCCGTTTCGGACTTTTTGAAGCGCAGCGATTGCGCGTGCCGGCTGTCGCGTTGCTGCTGCTCCGGTCTTCGCACCGACGCCGGGAGCATCCGCGACGAATGGGCGCGAGCGCGCGTGGCGATGCTGTTGGAACGATGAGGCGCCAGCCTTCCTCGCGCCGCAGCTGCGCGCCTTCCTGGGCGGGAGGCGCCGCAGCGGCGAGGTGATAAAGTCCCCTGTCGACCCACCCGGGGGCCGCACGCCCCCGCGTCACAGGAGCTTTGACCATGCCCCGCGTGCCAATACGTTCGCTGCTCGCCGCGAGCCTCGCCACGGCCGCCCTCGGCTCCGCCCAGGCCGCGCGACTCAGCGCCGAATGCAAGGCGCCGCAAGGCACCTTCTTCCACGTGCCCAAGGGCAAGACCCAGCCCGTGCAGGAAAAGTCAGGCTATCGGAACAGCACCTGGACGCTGGTGTGGGACAGCGCCCGGCCCGAACAGGGCACGATCCGCCACACCTCCACCGACCCGGCCCAGCCCGCCGGCGAACAGCCCGCCGACGTCATCGACGCCCGCCCCTCGCTCATCACCTTCCTCGTGCCCGACGGGCCCGAGATCATGGTCTATTCCCTCTACCCCACCCAGGGCCTCCTGCTCGCGTCGCTGCACGGCCCCTCCAACGCCCGCGACGACGCCACCGGCGGCACCTTCACCGCACGCTGCACGGTGAGCGAGACGCGATGAGCGGACGGGGCCTGCGACGATGATGGCCCCGTGCGATGTCTCGCATCACGCTTAGCCGCGCTTCCTCCTGCGCGACAACGTCGCGCGGCATTGTCAGTCGTCTGCAACGCGCCTGGGCGCGACGTCGGGCACCGAAGCGAGCGGCGCCGTTGCGTCCGCATGCCGGGCGCGGGCGGTGGCGATTCGACGGCCCAGTGCGCCGAGCGCCGCCAACGGATCGGCTGGCGCCTGCGGCACCTCCCTCGACCGGTTTTCAACGATCGGGCCGTCTGACCGCGCGGTCGTCTCGCCCCGGACCTTGCGGGTATATCGACAGTCCGGATAGTTGGTGCAGCCCAAGAACGGCCCATAGCCGCCTTTGCGCAAGACCAGCACGCCGCGCTTGCACCAGGTGCAGCATTCTTCCTGGATCGGGCGACCGTCGGGCCGCTCGATGGACACCGCTCCATCGTCCCTGAGCTCCTGCAGGAACACGGAAGTCCGGCCACGCACCGTGAACATCGCCACCCGACGACGCGCTCGGGTCAGCGCAACGTAGAACAGGCGCCGCTCCTCGCCCAAAGGGAAAGCGTCGCCCGTCGGCATGGCCAGCGCCATCACCGGATCCTCCGCCTGCGTATTCGGGAAGCTCCGCTTTCGCAGCACGCTGACCATCTCAGGCAGGATGACGTAGTCGGCTTCGCTCCCCTTGGAGCGATGGATCGTGCAGAACGAGACATCGACCCAAGGCTGACATTCCGCCGTGACGACGGGCAGGTATTTCCTGTCGGTTCGGTAGCGCCCCAGCACGTATACGGACACCTTGCCATCGCGGCCGGGCGGTATCGTGCCATCGCGCACGCCGGCCGCGAGGTGCATCACGTAGCGCTCGATGGCTTGGGCCAGCTCCTTATCGGCATCGACCTGGAAAGCCTGCAACACGGGCCCCTCGGCGGGCGTCGTCGAGTGCACCGCCTTCCTCATCTGCGCCGGATTCCGCGCGATGAACCTGCCGGACACATCGCAAAGCGCCTGCGGGCATCGGAACGTCCGCTCGAGCTTCAGCACTTCGCCATGCCCATACCAGTCGCGAAAGCGTGTCATCACCGACACGTCGGCGCCGGCAAATCGATTGATCGACTGCCAGTCGTCGCCCACCGCAAACAGATGGCGGTCCGACTTCTGCACCATCGCACGGCACAGCCGCGCCCGGGCACGCGAGGCGTCCTGGAACTCGTCGGCCATGACGAGATCGTAGGGAGGCTCGTAGCGCCCACGCTCCACATGCTCGGCAGCCAGGTTCAGCATGTCCTCGAAATCGATGCCCCCTTCGGCCGCCAGCGCGGCGTCCCAGGCCTGGAGGATCGGAGCAAACAGGTCCAGGAACATCCCGTGCCGAAACTTGAAGGTGCTCGCGGGCATTGCCTCCAGGCGTTCGCGCAGCGCAGGATCATCGAGGCAATTGCTCTTCGCATGACTGATGAACGTGCGCATCAGCCCGATCAGGTCCTTCTGCTCCAGGGGCTTCTGGCCGCCCGACGGAATGGCGCGGTCCGGATTGGGGTCGAGCACGATTCCCCGGTCCGTCAGCGCGCGGGCCAGATGCTCGAAGACTTCACCCGTGCGGATCTGGTACGAGGTGGTCTCGATCAGCGCGGTACCCTGTGCGCGATGCAGCGCGCGCTTCCATTCGACGCCGGCCACATAGCCTTCGAAATGCGCCGGCGCCACGCCCTGCGCATCGAGGGCGAAGTGTTCGTGATAGAGGTCGATGTCCGGATAGTAGAAATCCGGGCGGTACTGCCGGTGATCCTCATCCGCGGTCTCGAACCTGTAGGGATCCTCGTAGCGATACGCCACGCCGTTGTAGAACAGCCAGTTGGCGAGCATGGCCTCTTCCTGGCTTTTCACCTGCTTGCCGTCCGCCGTCAGGATGCCGCCGCAGCCCGCGCCCTGCCACGTGTCGGGCTCGTCCTTCGAGCCGAACGGCGGCAGATCCCGTGCGAACACAAACCTGAACAGATCCCACTTGAGCCGGAACATCGGCGCGCGATCCTTGAGCTCGTCGATCAGTTCCATCAGCTTGCGCACGCCACCGGCCGGGTCGATGGCCCAGTCCGGAACATCGGGCTTCTTGCCCGTGGCCTTGCCGATGATGCCGAGGCCCATCGCGTGAAACGTCGACGCCTTCACGGCAACGTCGGCAATACCCAGTCGCTTGAGCGATCTCGCCATGCGCGCGCTCAGCTCTTGTGCCGCCTGCTTGTTGAACGCCATCATCACGATGCGCTCGGGCGCCACGAGTCGGCGGTGTACGGCGTACACCGCCTTGGCGACCATGGTAGAGGTCTTCCCCGATCCCGCCGAAGCCACCACCTGCACCCGATTCTCGAAGCAGATCACCGCACGCGCCTGCTCCTGTGTCAGGGGCGATTTTTCCACTTGATCGAAAAGTGCGCGGCAGGCCTGCAGTTCGGCTTCGACGTGCGCCGCGTTGAATACCTGCCAATGGGGACTCAGATCCTCCCCCCAGCGCGCCAGGCAAGCGTCGATGCGCGCCGCGTCATCGCCCAGCGCCAGCCGTACACCGGCCCGTTGCATCCGTGCGCGCACCTGCGTCACATCCACGACCGGGCGCGACGCCTCGAGGGCGGCCCGCATGTCGTGCGTCACCCAGCGATGCCGGGCTCGCGTCATTTGCTCCAGCGCAGACTTACGCGAATACCAGCCCTGCATTGCCGCATGCGCGTCATGCAGCAATGCCACATCATCGCGCAGTCGTTTGGCCGTCAGCGCGGTAGCGAGCGCCGCGGCGAGCGAGGCGGCACGCGCATTGGGCAGGCCGTCGACGACCACATCCCCGGCAGGGTCCCCCAAGAGCGCGACGTCGGTCCACAACAGGCCGCGGCGAATCCGGTAGGCCGACTCATCCTCGACGTCGACGGCGTACGTGTGGCCCGCCATCGTGAGCGACAGCACCCTGCCGTCGAGCCGCAGTGTCCAAGCCGCCGATCGGGTCATGCATCGCCCGAGCAGGCTCGGGATCCATTGCTGCGACATTTCGCCCTTCAGGTACACGGAATCCATCGCCCGGCAACACCGCAGGGCGCATCAGTCCGAAATAGTAACCTGTTGAAACTCTGGGGGGCATTGCCGCAATTTGCGGCCGCAGCCCTGTGACCGCAGCGCGGCGCGCATCGCGGTTTGCCACTGCCAGCTGCGCGTTCGGCCGCACATGGGCACGAATGGGCGGTGCCCACGCGCATGGCATCGACGGCCCTGTCGCGATATCGCGCGCAAAGCAAAAAGCCACCCGAAGGTGGCTTTTCGTTTTTGCCTCTTCGAAGCAAGAGGCAAAGAAATTCTGGTGGGCTGTGAGTGGCTCGAACACTCGACCTACGGATTAAGAGTCCGCTGCTCTACCAACTGAGCTAACAGCCCGACGCATGCAGTGTTATCCAACTTCGCGATCAACAAGCTTTGCTTGCCGATCCCGCCGCAGAACCGCTGCAATTGCGAGAGGCCGAATCATACATGAATTTTCGGTTCTGTCCAACTCACCCCCGAAAATTTACAAATTTGTGGCGATGGCCTCGAAATCGGTCTTGCGCCCGGCGCCCCGGCCATTGCGCAGACATTGCGCAACAACCGGGGCGGCCGGCTTACTTCTTCGCCGGCGCGGGCGGCGGGGTCTTCTTGCCGGGCGCCTGCTTCATGCGGGCGAACAGCTCGGCGCACTGGTTGGTGTCGTCGTTGTTGCTGGGCGCGATCAGC